>Ga0256867_10001222_pt1 | contig 10718 bp, 12 predicted proteins | sample RVTome_15_FD_185939 | JGI IMG/M metagenome (GOLD analysis project Ga0256867, IMG submission 185939) | Soil microbial communities from uranium-contaminated site in the Upper Colorado River Basin, Wyoming, United States - RVT150D86 (HiSeq) ... | reverse complement strand
CGCGGCCTTGGCGTAGGCGGCCAGTGCCATTGGTATCGTCGCTCGCGATGACCGAGCTGCCCGAAGACATCCGATCGGCGCCGCTCGCCGACGTTGACCCGGCGATCGCCGAGGTCTTGCGCCGGGAGCTGCACAGGCAGCAGAACACTCTCGAGATGATCGCGTCTGAGAACTTCGTGCCCCAGGCCGTGCTCGACGCGACGGGCTCGGTGCTGACCAACAAGTATGCCGAGGGTTATCCCGGGCGTCGCTACTACGGGGGCTGCGAGGAGGTCGATGTCGCCGAGCAGGTGGCCATCGACCGCGCCAAGGCTCTGTTCGGGGCCGACCACGCCAACGTGCAGCCGCACGCCGGGGCGCAGGCGAACAACGCCGCGTACATGGCGCTGCTGGAGCCGGGGGACACGATCATGGGCATGGCGCTCGACCACGGCGGCCACCTCACTCACGGGATGAAGCTCAACCTGTCCGGGAAGCTTTACGACGTCGTCGCCTACCACGTGCGCCGCGAGGACCACCTCGTCGACATGGAGGAGGTCGAGCGGCTGGCGCACGAGCACCGGCCGAAGCTGATCATCGCCGGGTGGTCGGCCTACCCGCGGCACCTCGACTTCGCGGCGTTCCGCGAGATCGCCGATGCCGTCGGCGCCCGGCTGATGGTCGACATGGCCCACTTCGCCGGACTGGTCGCGGCGGGCGAGCACCCGAACCCGGTCGACGACGCCGACGTGGTCACGACGACGATCCACAAGACGCTGTGCGGCCCGCGCAGCGGGATGATCCTGTGCCGCGAGGAGCTCGCCAAGGACATCGACCGCTCGGTGTTCCCCGGTCAGCAGGGGGGGCCGCTGATGCACGTCGTCGCGGCCAAGGCCGTCGCGCTGCGGATCGCGGACAGCGACGCGTTTCGCGCCCGTCAGCGCGACACGGTCGCCAACGCACGAGCGTTCGCGGACGAGCTTCAGGACGGTGGAGTGGACGTGCTCACGGGTGGAACCGACGTGCACCTCGTCCTCGTCGACCTGACTCCGACCGGGCTCGACGGCAAGACGGCGGAGAAGCGGCTCGAGGACGTGGGGATCACCGTCAACCGCAACGCGATCCCGTTCGACGAGCGCCCGCCGATGAACCCGTCCGGGCTGCGGATCGGGACGCCGGCGCTGACGACGCGGGGACTGGGGGAGGACGACCTGCGTGAGATCGCCCGGATCATCGTGGCCACCCTGTCCGATCGCTTCGACGCCGAGCGCGACGCGCTGCTCGAGCGAAGCCGAGCGCTGATGGAGCGCTATCCGCTGTACCCCCAGCTGTCGCCCGCAGCGGTCTGAAGATTTGGGTCGACATGACGGCGGCCGCGCACCCGTTGGTGCTGCGGCCGATCCTCGAGCGCCTCGGCGAGCGCGGCCACGAGGTCGCCGTGACGGCTCGCGAGTACGGACAGACGCTGGGCGTCCTGGAGCGGCTCGGCATCCCGTTCGAGGCGGTCGGCCGGCACGCCGGCGCCGGCACGGTCGCGAAGGCGACCGCGGTCGCGCGTCGCAGCGCGGCGCTGGCGCGCTGGGCGCGTGGCCGCCGCTTCGACCTCGCGCTCGCCCACGGGTCGGTGGACGTCGCGGTGGTATCGCTGGCGCTCCGGATCCCCTCGGTCCAGATGCAGGACTACGAGCACGCGGGGATCCAGCGGCAGGTGAGCTGGCGCGTCGCTCGCAGGGTGATCGCGCCGGACGCGATCCCCGTCAATCGGATGCGGCGGGCCGGGGCGGCGCCGGGAAAGCTGTTCCGCTATCCGGGGCTGAAGGAGGACTACTACCTCGCCGACTTCGAGCCCCAGGTGGGCGTCCTGGATGAGCTGGGAATCGACACGGCGAAGGTGATCGTGACCGTCCGCCCGCCGCCCGAGACCTCTGCCTACCATGCCGAAAACCCCCTCTATGCAGGCGTTCTCGATCACATCGCGGCGACTCCCGACGCGACCGCCGTAGTCATCCCGCGAACCGATCGGCAGGCGGCTGCGCTGCGTGAACGGCGCGACCCGTCGCTGGTCGTTCCCAAGCGGGCGATCGACGCGCAGAGCCTGATCGCGCTGTGCGACCTGGTCGTGGGCGCCGGGGGGACGATGAACCGGGAGGCGGTCGCTCTCGGGACGCCCGCGTACACGATCTTCACCGGTCGATTCGGGGCGATCGACGAGCGCCTGATCGCGGATGGGCGGCTCCGACCGCTCCACTCGCCCGCCGAGCTCGAGCTCGAGAAACGGGACAGCGCTGCCGGAGTGCAGCACCCTCGCGACCCCCAGGTGCTCGTTGCGGGGATCATGGGCGCCGTCGAGTAACGATGCCCGAGACCATCGACGCCCTGTACGCGTTCGCGATTGCGGCCCTCGTCGCGTGGGCGCTCGTGCCGCCCTCGCGTTCGCTCGCGCGCCGGATCGGGGCGATCGACCAGCCGAAGGAGCGCGGTCTGCACACCATCCCGATGCCGAAGCTCGGTGGCGTCGCGATTCTGGGCGGGGTCCTGATCGCCGGACTGCTCGCCGCGATCGCCTTCGACTGGCTTCCCTGGGGCGAGCAGATGAAGGCGATCTTCGCCGGCGCGGTCGTGATCGCCGCGGTGGGGGTCGCCGACGACGTCTTCGACCTCGCGCCCGGATGGAAGCTGCTCGGCCAGGTGGTGGCGGTCGCGATCCCGGTATCGGAGGGCGTCAAGGTGCAGACGGTCACGCTTCCGTTCATCGGCGGGCTGCGGCCGGCCTCCGTCGACCTGTTCGAGCTGCCGCTGATCGGGACCGTCGACCTCGGCTTCATCGGCACCGTGATCGGAATCGTCGCGATCGTCAACGTGATCAACTTCATCGACGGCGTCGACGGGCTCGCCGCCGGCGTATGCCTGATCGCCGCGGCAACGTTCGCGGTCATCGCGCTTTCGCTCGACCGCAACGCCGCAGGGGTGCTCGCCGCCCTGACCGCGGGCGCCGCGCTGGGGTTCCTATGGCACGGGTTTCCGCCCGCGTCCAGCTTCATGGGGGACACGGGCTCGAACCTGCTCGGGTACATGCTCGGCGTGGTGGCCGTGCAGGGAGCCGTGAAGACGAACGCGGTCGTCGCCCTGTTCTTCCCCCTGATCGTGCTCGCGGTGCCGATTCTCGACTCGGGTTTCGTGGTCGCCAAGCGGCTCAAGTACCGGCGCCCGATCTACGTCGGCGATCGCTCGCACTTCCACCACCGGATGGCAAACATCGGCTTCTCGCAGCGGCGTACCCTCGCCTATCTCTATGGGTGGGCGCTGGTGCTCGCCGGGCTCGCCCTGGCCTTGCGGTTCGTCCCCTACAGCGACGACCGCGGGAGCTTCGACGCGGTGTGGACGGCGGTGATGCTCGCCTGCGGCGTGATCGCGATCGCGGCGAGCGTCTATCTCGTTTTCGTGCTCGAGATCCTGAAGCTGCGGAGCTTCCGCCTCACGCAGATCGTCGGGCTCCGGGGCGCGTCGGCGGGGCAGCCGGAGGTGGAGGCCGAGGTCGACGCGGGCGTGGCGCGGGAGCTGGAGACCGGGGAGTTCGCGACGGTTGATCCGGAGACAGGCGAGTTCCAGCGGCTGGACCCGGAGACCGGGGAGTTCGACGCCGTCCCCGATCCCGCCCGACCGTCAAACGTCCAGGGGGACACGGGCCCGCACGCGGGCGGTTGAACGGCGACAACTGTCGCAGGGCGCAACGGGTCCGGCTAGACTACCCGCGCTCATGGAGGGGGGCTCGTGGAGGATTCCGCGAGCAGGGGGTCGCACGGACGCGCACTAGATGCGCCCGTCGGCGTGCCGGCGGGCAAGGAGGAAGAAATGCGACAGCGTTGGTTGCGGCACGCGGCCCTCGTGGGCGCGATCGCTGCCGTGGGCGCGATTTCGGCGTCACCGGCCCAGGCCGGCCTGCTTGGCGGCGGGTCGGGATCGAAGGCGAACTGGACGCTCGACGGCAAGCCCTGCAAGCTGATCCCCGTACCAGCCGCGGCGCCGGTCGGGACCGGTCCCTGCCCCGGTGTCAGGCCGGGTGCGATCGTCCAGAGCGACGCCGGGCAGTGCACGTTCAACTTCCGCTTCAACGGCAGCGACGGCGAGCGCTACATCGGCACCGCCGGGCACTGCATCCTCGGCGACAGCCCGATCGGGGGCGACGTGGGCGAGGAGTCGTGGGCGCCGGGCCAAGGCCCTGTCGCGCGCGACGCGGAGGGCAATCGGATCGGCGAGTTCGCATACGCGATCCTCGAAGACCCTAAGGACTTCGCCCTGATCCGTCTCGACGACGGGGTCGAGGCGAGCGCGCAGATGTGCCACTTCGGTGGCCCTAACGGGACCAACGCCGACCAGCCGTCGGCGCCGACGGTGCTGAACCACTTCGGCAACGGCCTCGCCGTCGGCAGCGTGCTCCCTGCCCGCAGCGCGTTGGCGCTCGGGATGCCCGACCCCGACCACGTGTTCGCCCAGGGCGTCGCGGTGCCGGGCGACTCCGGAAGCGGCGTGATCAGCGACGACGGCCGCGCGGTCGGCGTCCTGGTGACGGTCGGAGTGCACTCGAGTTCGATCGGGACCGAGGGCGTCGATGCCGGCGTCGTCGGGATCACCCGCATCGCGCCGCAGGAGGCTCGCGCCGAGCAGGTCCTCGGCACGACCCTCAACCTGCAGGCGGCCGGGCTGCTGTAGCGCCCGTCCAGCGACGGAGCGGCCGGGCCTCCGGGCCCGGGCCGCTTAAGCCGCATACCCGCCCGCGGCGGACATGGGGGCTTCGCCCCCTCGGCCGCCATCCAGGCGGCCTCCCCCGGCGAGCGAGCAGGGGCTGCCGGCGGTGTGAGTGCGAGCGAGCGGGAGCGGAGTACGCGGGCGTAATTGATGTCGGATATATTCGAGCCAAGGCCCGGCGCCGCGCCGTGTGTGGGCGCGGTGATCTCGGGCCATCCTCACGACCCGACGTGCCGAGCTACTTTCACAGTGAGTCAGATGCGCAGTGGCCGAGAAACCGCGGCTGCCGGCACGATGCTGGTCGGAACCATCCTCTTGTGCGCGCTGGCGGGGCTCGGCATCGGCGCGCTGGTTGGGGCGCCGGCCCCGATGGCGGTCGTGGGAGGTGGCGTCGGTCTCGCCGCCGGCTTCTGGCTTGTCTATAGCCGCTTCCGGGACATCTGAGGGCATCGTGCTCAGGTACCTCGACCTGATCGCGCTTGCGCTGGCGCTGCCCGTGTTCGTCGTCGCCGGCCTCCCGCTCGCCGGCTGGGCGCTGGGCGCCGGCGTATGGCTGGGGCAGCGCGCGCTGCAGCTGTTGTTCGAGAGCCGGGTGCGGCGAACCGACGACCCCAAGGCCGTGGTCGGCTACACGGCGGGCGGGGCGATCGCGCGCGGGTGGCTGGCGGCGCTCGCCGTGCTCGTGATCGGGATCCTGGCCGGCGACGAGGTCGGCCTGTCGGCGGTCGTTCTGGTGCTCGCCCTGTTCACGATCTACTTCGCTGGCCGAGTGATCGAGCGCTCGGCGGAGGGGATGAGCTGATGGAGGCAGCGACCGCCACACCCGAGAGGAAGGGGCTCGGGCCCCTCGCCAAGCTGGCGATCGCGCTCGGGATCTACTTCGGGCTGATGGTCTTCCTGGTCGTCGTCTTCGGCGCCAGCGGGACCGAGAACGAGGAGTTCAAGCCCCAGAACGAGTTCAAGCTCGAGCCGTGGATCTCGCTCGAGATCGGGCCGATCGACATGTCGATCAACAAGGCCGTGCTGTACCTGTTTCTCGCCGCGGGCGCCACCTGCTGGGCGATGACCTACGTCGCCAACCGCATGGCGACGAAGCCGAACCGCGTCCAGACCGCGGTTGAAGCGGCATACGACCTCACTTCGGGCACCATGGTCCGGGAGAACATCGAGGACAGAAAGCTCGCCGGACGCTGGTTCGCGTTCATCGCCACCGTGTTCTTCTTCATCTGGTTCTCGAACATCATCGGCTTCATCCCGCTGCCGGTGAACTCCGAAGAGACCGTCGACGTGTTCGGGCTGGCGGTGCCGTCGTTCGCGCTCTACGCAGCGACCGCGAACCTGTCGATACCGCTCGTGCTGACCCTGATCGTGTGGTTCAGCTACCACGTCGAAGGGATCCGCAAGAAGGGCGTGGTCGGCTACCTGAAGAGTTGGGTCCCGGAGGAGATCACCGGTTTCATGGCGGTTCCGATCTTCATGATCGAGGCGCTGTCCCACTTCGTGCGCCTGATTTCGCTCAGCGCCCGACTGTTCGCCAACATGCTCGCGGGCCACCTGCTGATCCTGATCATGGGCGGCGGGATGGCGGTGCTGCTCGGCCTCGCCTACATCGGCGTCGTGACGCTGCCGATCGCGGTCGCCTTCTACATCTTCGAGATAGGTTTGATCGCCTCCCTGCAGGCGTTCATCTTTGCGATTCTGTCCGCGATCTATATCGGCGGCGCGACCGCCGAAAGCCACTAAGGAGGTTTGCCCCCGAATGGACGTGGTTCTTCCCATCGCCCAGGCCGCCGACGAGTCGACGATCGACGCCGCGAAGGCGATCGCGCTCGGGCTCGGCACCGGGTTCGGAGCGATCGGCCCCGGAGTCGGCGTCGGCTACATCTTCGGCAAGACGATCGAGTCGGTGACCCGCCAGCCCGAGATGCGCGGCGAGATCCAGAGCATCATGTGGCTGGGCTTCGCGCTCACCGAGGCGATCGTGTTCTACGCGCTGATGATGTCGCTCGTGGCGTTCTTCATCGCATGAGGAACAACTCCCGCGAAATGCTCTGCTCCCGCTCGCTCGCGACTCGAATCACCGGCAGCCACGCTCGCTCGCTGGGGGAGGCTGCCCGGAGGGCGGCCGAGGGGGCGAAGCCCCCATGTCCGCTTTCGCGGGGTTTGGGGCGCGTCCGTCACTCACGCGTCCGGTTCGAGCGGGTTGGCGCCAGGCTGTTCTCGGTAGCGCCGGGGTTCGTGCTCCTCGCGCAGGAGCACGGCGCCGGGGCCGAGGAGGACTCGGGCAACTTCCTCGTCACCCCGAACGTCGGGCTGATGATCTGGACCCTGATCGCGTTCGGGCTCACGATGCTGATCCTGAAGCGGTACGCGTTCCCACGCATCGGCGAGGCGCTCGACAAGCGGGCAAACGCGATCCGCGAGAGCGTCGAGGCGGCCGAGCGCCAGCGCCGCGAGGCCGATGAGCTGCTGGCCGAGTACCGCCAGCGTCTCACCGAGGCACGTGAGCAGGCCGACGACATCGTCGCCCGCGCCCGCAAGGCCGCCGAGACGGTGAAGGCCGAGGCCGCAGCGGAGGGCCACGTGAAGCGTGAGGAGCTGGTGGCCGCCGCCCGCAAGGACATCGAGGTCGAGACCCGCCGGTCGCTGGAGCGGATCCGCAAGGAGGTCGCCGACCTGACCGTCGCGGCGACCGAGAAGGTGACCCGCAAGTCGCTCGACCCCGAGGACCACCGCCGCCTGATCCAGGAGGCGCTCGAGGAGACGGACTTCTCGGCGCTCGTGCCGGAGAGCGCGAACGGAGGCGGCACCTAGTGGAAGAGATCGCTCGCGTGTACGCCGAGGCCCTGTTCGGGGTCGCGAAGGAGAAGGGGAAGCTGGACGCGATCCGCGACCAGCTCGCCCAATTCGCCGACGCGCTCGAGGCGAACCGCGACCTCGCCGTGTTCTTCTTCAGCCCTTACTTCTCGACGGCCGAGAAGCGCGATGGGATTGCGAGCGCGATCAGCGGCGCTGAGCCGGAGCTGGTCAACTTCCTCGAGCTGCTGGTCGAGAAGCACCGCATGCCGGTGATCTTCCGCGTGCGTAGCCAGTTCGAGGAGATGTGGGCGCGGGAGAACAAGCTCCTCGACGTGACGCTCACGAGCGCGGTCGAGCTCGACCCGGCTATCGTGGAGCGGGTCGGAGCCGAGATCGAGAGACAGACGGACCGTCGCGTCGAGCTGCACACCCGGGTGGACGACGGCGTGCTCGGCGGCCTGGTGCTCCAGGTCGGGAACATGGTCCTCGACGCCAGCATCCGCAACAGGCTCGAGAAGCTGAGAAAGGAGGTCGCCCAGGCCGCGTAGGACCGGGCGATCGCTCACCGACTGACCGAGGCTAGGAGGAAGCCCAACCCCATGGAGATCAAGCCGGACGAGATAACCAAGATCCTTCGGGAGCGAATCGAGGGATTGGAGACGGAATCGGCCGACCTCTCAGAGGTCGGCACCGTGCTCTCCATCGGTGACGGGATCGCTCGCGTACACGGGCTGGACAACTGCATGGCGTTGGAGATGCTCCAGCTGCCCCACGACGTCGTCGGGCTGGCCCTCAACCTGGAGCAGGACAACGTCGGCGCGGTGCTGTTCGGCAACTGGGAGGAGATCGTCGAGGGCGACACCGTGAAGCGGACCGGAAAGCTGCTCGAGATCCCGACCGGCGACGCGTTGCTCGGCCGGCTCGTGGATCCGCTGGGCCGTCCGCTCGACGACAAGGGCGACGTGAACACCGACCAGACCCGTCCCGCCGAGTTCAAGGCCCCGGGTGTGGTCAAGCGGCAGCCGGTGGAGGAGCCGATGCAGACTGGGTTGAAGGCGATCGACTCGATGATCCCGATCGGACGCGGCCAGCGCGAGCTGATCATCGGCGACCGCCAGACCGGCAAGTCCGCGATCGCCCTCGACACGATCATCAACAACCGCGATCAGGACCTGATCTGCATCTACGTGGCGATCGGCCAGCGGATGTCGACCGTGATCCAGTTCATGGAGGTCCTCGAGCAGCACGGCGCGATGGACAACACGATCATCGTCGCGGCGCCCGCCGACGAGGCCGCCCCGATCAAGTTCATGGCCCCGTACGCCGGGTGCGCGATGGGCGAGCATTTCCTCTACGACGGCAAGCACGCGCTGTGCATCTACGACGACCTCAGCAAGCACGCCGCCGCGTACCGCGAGATGTCGCTGCTGCTGCGCCGGCCGCCCGGCCGCGAGGCGTACCCGGGCGACGTCTTCTACCTCCACTCGCGGCTGCTTGAGCGTGCGGTGAAGCTGAACGACGAGCTCGGCGGCGGCTCGCTCACCGCGCTGCCGGTGATCGAGACGCAGGCGGGTGACGTCTCGGCCTACATCCCGACGAACGTGATCTCGATCACCGACGGGCAGATATTCCTCGAGTCGGATCTGTTCCATTCGGGCGTGCGACCAGCGATCAACGTCGGAATCTCGGTCTCGAGGGTCGGCGGCAACGCGCAGACGAAGGCGATGAAGCGGGTCGCCGGGAAGCTGCGCCTCGACCTGTCGCAGTACCGCGAGCTCGAGGCGTTCGCGCAGTTCGGCTCCGAGCTTGATCCCGAGACCCAGAGGTCCCTGGCGCGAGGCGAGCGCCTCGTCGCCGCGCTGAACCAGAGGGAGCGCAGCCCGCTCTCGGTCGCCGACCAGGTGGTCTCGATCTTCGCCGGAACCGGCGGCTACCTGGACCGGATCAAGGCGGAGCGCGTGCAGTCGTTCCTCGAGGACCTGATCACCCGCATGCGAGCCGAGCACGCCGACCTGCTGGCCCGGATCAACGACACCGGCCAGCTCTCGGACGACGACGAGGAGGCCCTGGGAGACGCGATCAAGGACATGGTGGACGACTTCGGCCCCGACTTCGACGAGCAGGGCAACCCGCTCGAGGCCGGCGAGTCCGACCGCGTTCGCTCCGAGCAGGAGCGTGCCCGGCCGGCGCGCGCCGCCGAGGAGGAGGCCGAGGAGGAAGAGCCGGAGCGGGAAGAGGTGCCGGCCTAGGTGGCGACGCAGAAGGACGTCAAGGGCCGCATCGCCAGCGTCAAGAACATCCACAAGATCACGCGGGCGATGGAGATGGTGGCGGCGGCGCGCCTACGCCGCGCCGAGCAGCGGATCGATCACCTGCGGCCGTACGCGCAGGCGATCCGCAAGATGGCGCGCCGCGTCGCCGAGGCGGCCGAGGGAACCTCGCGTGTGCCGGTGCTCGAGCAGCGCGAGCAGGTGCGAAGCGCCGGGATCCTGCTCGTCACCGGCGACCGCGGATTGGCCGGCGCGTTCAACACCAACATCGTCCGCGCCGGCGTCCAGCTCAGGCGGGAGATGGAGGCCGAGGGCACCGAGGTCAGCTTCTACGTCGTCGGGCGACGCGGCGACTCCACGCTCCGCTTCAGAGGCGAGCAGGTCCAGAGCTCCTACATCGGGTTCACCGATCGCCCCGGGTTCGCCAACGCACGCGAGATCTCCCGCGACCTGACCGCGGCGTACGTGGACGAGCGCTTCGACCGCGTCGAGCTGATCTACAACCGCTACGTGTCGCCGCTGACCCAGTACGTGCGCCGCCAGACGCTGCTGCCGTTGCAACAGGCGGAGGTGTTCGGCGCCGGGATCCCGGAGCAGGCGGCGATCGAGGACGAGGAGCTCGAGGCGGCACATGCGCGGGCGGTGTGGGAGTACGAGCCGGACCCCGATGAGCTGCTCCCGATGCTGTTCGAGGAGTACGTGGACCTGTCGGTGTTCCGGGCGCTGCTGGAGTCGACGGCTTCGGAACACGGCGCCCGGATGACCGCGATGCGAAACGCGGCCGAGAACGCCGAGGACATGATCGACGACCTGACGCTGGAGATGAACCGGGTTCGTCAGGCGGAGATCACGCAGGAGATCTTGGAGGTAGTCGCGGGTGCGGAGGCGCTCGGATAAAGGAGACGAATGGCTAGCGGAAACGGG
>Ga0256867_10001221_pt1 | contig 10719 bp, 9 predicted proteins | sample RVTome_15_FD_185939 | JGI IMG/M metagenome (GOLD analysis project Ga0256867, IMG submission 185939) | Soil microbial communities from uranium-contaminated site in the Upper Colorado River Basin, Wyoming, United States - RVT150D86 (HiSeq) ... | reverse complement strand
GCGCCGTTCGATCCCGCATCGACGGCCGCGACCCCGAACCTCGTCGACCCTTCGGATCTGCCGACGGCGAACGCATTGAACGGCTCGCTGTGGGGCACGATGCTCGCGGTCGGAGCAGGGCTCGGCGGCGTCGTCGCTGCCGTGTTCGGACGCGAGACCGCGTTCTTGATCGATGCGACGACGTTCGGGGTCTCCGCCGCGCTGCTCTGGGGTATCCGCCGACCGTTCTCGGAAGCCCGGGAGCCCGGGCACGAACACCCGAAGATGGTCGAAGCGACGATCGAGGTCGTGCGCTACGCGCGGCGCGACCACCGAGTGCTGGCGCTCATAGGCGTGAAGGCCGGGTTCGGCCTGGCGGCGGGCGTGCTTGCACTGATCCCGGTCTTCGGCGCCGACGTGTTCGTCCGTGGTGAGATCGGGGTCGGCGTGCTGATGGCTGCCCGCGGCGCGGGAGCGTTGGTCGGGCCCTTCCTGGGACACCTCATCAGCGGTGACGGCCACCGCCGGTTGTTCGGAGCGATCGGTCTCGCCCTCGCGCTGTTCGGTCTCGCCTACATGGCGCTCGGTCTCGCCCCGTCGCTCTGGATCGCCGCGGCGGTGATCCTGGTCGCTCATCTCGGGGGCGGGGCGCAGTGGGTGCTGTCGACGTTCGGACTGCAGGTGCTGGTGCCCGATCACATCCGCGGCCGTGTCTTCGCCGTGGATTTCGCGATGATCACGCTCGCGCTCGCGATCTCGAGCCTGATCGCGTCGGCCCTGGCCGACGCGTCGAGCCCGCGGGTCGCCGCGCTGGTGGTCGGCGCGATGGCCGTGGTCTGGGCCGTCGTGTGGACCTGGCTCACCCGAACCATCCGGCGTCGGACCGTGGCCCAGGGGTTCGCAGGGCCGACCCCGGACCGTTAGGCGGTCGGGTTGGGCGGGGTCGGCTGATCGGGCGCTTCCGGCACATCGTCGGTCGGCGGGGGCGGCGTCGACGATCCGGGCGTCGGGGAAACGGGTCCCGATCCAGCCGGTGACCCGAAGTCCACCTGGGGCGGCCCCCCCTCGCGGATCGCGTCCTCGACCTCGAAGAACTCCTCCTCCTCGAAGTTGAACAGGTTCGCCACCACCACCGACGGGAACTGCTTCACGCGTCGGTTGTAGTCGCGCACGTTCGCGTTGTAGAAGCGGCGGGCCGTCTGCAAGCGATCCTCGGTGTTCGCCAGCTCGGTCTGCAGCTGCAGGAAATTCTGGTTGGCCTTCAGGTCCGGGTAGTTCTCGACGACGAGCATGAGCTGGCGCAGCGCGGCCACCAGCGGACCCTCGGCGGCGGCCTGCTCGGCGGGTGAACCCGTGGCGCTCGCGGCCATCGCGCGAGCGCGCGTGACGTTCTCGAGCACCTCCTTCTCGTGCGCGGCGTAACCCTTGACCGTCTCGACGAGGTTCGGGATCAGGTCGTATCGGCGACGTAGCTCGGTGTCGATGTTCGCCCAGGCGTCCTGGACCAGTGTCCTCTGGGAGACGAACCGGTTGTACGAGACGACGGCGCCGATCGCGACGAGCGCGAGCACGACCAGCAGCACGATGAGCCAGATCTCCACGATGCTCCCCCCGGTTCGACGGCCCCCAAGCCTACCCCGCTCCATCGAGGAGTGCGGGTCACGTTCTCATGAGGACGCCTCCGCGGCCGTCGTTCTCCTACGATCGTCGCCGGTCGGCTCCGGCGACCAGTGTCCTTGGAGCCACCGGTCCTCGTGCTGCCCCTTCGCGGGACGCCGCGGGTACAGGTCTGCGACCACCGTCGGAACGGAGCGGCGCATCGCCCGCGCGGCCTCGAAGAGCAGCAGCACTTCCGCCGGCTCGAGGTCCGATGCGCGCAACAGCATCCGATCCTCGTTGACGGCCACGCCCACACCGGATGGCAGGCCCATGAGCGCCCGCATCATGCGCTGATCGCAGAACGCCACGGCGAACCTTCGGTCTTCCGCGAGCACCCGGAACCGACGGTTGAACCCCTCGAGTTCGAGCTCCACGTCGGACGTCGCGAGGGAACCGGCGACCTGCCCGATCGCATCCCGCGGCACGATCTCCAGGCGAGGGCAACCGAACGGCAGCGCCACTGCGGCGCAGACGTATCGGCGGACCGTGCTGCGCGCTCCCTGGTTCGTGGACTCCTCGATCAGCAGATCGAACGCGCGCACGTCGTCGCCCTCGGCCCGGTTCCACACGACGTTCTCGGCACGGGTCCATCGGCCGTCGCCGAGCCACCGGAACGGCAACCAGAGCGTGTCGGCGAAGGGATCGATCGGCGAGAACTCGAGGTCGGCACGTTGGCACAGCAGCATGAGGTTCCTCACGCGACCGCGCCGACGAAGCGAGCGCCAGGCAACCACGCACGCCACGATCAGCCCGACCAGCCATGGCCACAGCTCCATACAGGATGGTTCGGCGCGAGGGCCACCGCCCTTGATGGAGGCGGTCGAGGTGCAACCCGTTCCGAGCTAGCTCGTCCGAAACACCAGGCCGTCGGGCGAAGCGTCGATCTTCACCGCGTCACCGTCGCGGATCTCGCCCGAGAGCAACCGCAACGCGAGCGGATCCTGGATCTCTCGTTGGATCAGCCGCTTCAACGGCCGCGCACCGAACGCAGGTTCGTAGCCCCTGGTGGCGAGGTATGCCCGGGCCTCGTCGGTCAGCTCGATCGTGAGCCCGCGTTCGTCGAGCCGGCGACGCAACGAGCGCAGCTGGATGTCGACGATCAGCGCGATCTCGTCACGGCCGAGCGACTCGAACACGACGATCTCGTCGATGCGGTTCACGAACTCCGGGCGGAAGTACCCGCGCACGTCCTCGAGCACGGCCTCCCGCTGCTTCTCGCGCTCCAGCGACGGATCGCCGAAGACCGCGGAACCGAGATTCGACGTCATGATCACGATCGCGTTACGGAAGTCCACCGTGCGGCCCTGCCCATCGGTGAGCCGACCGTCGTCGAGCAGCTGCAGCAACACGTTGAACACGTCGGCGTGCGCCTTCTCCATCTCGTCGAGCAGCACGACGCTGTACGGACGGCGCCGCACCGCCTCGGTGAGCTGGCCACCCTCCTCGAAACCGACGTATCCCGGCGGTGCACCGACGAGCCTCGAGACCGCATGCCGCTCCTGATACTCACTCATGTCGACGCGCACGATCGCGCGTTCGTCGTCGAACAGGTAGTCGGCGAGTGCTCGGGCGAGCTCCGTCTTGCCCACGCCGGTGGGCCCGAGGAACAGGAACGAGCCGATCGGCCGGTTCGGATCCTGCAGCCCGGCCCGGGACCGTCGGATCGCGTTCGCCACAGCCTCCACGGCCTCGATCTGGTCGACAACGCGCTCGTGCAGGGCCTGCTCGAGGTGCACGAGCTTCTGCATCTCGCCTTCCATCAGCTTCGAGACAGGGATGCCCGTCCATTTCGAGACCACCTCGGCGACGTCCTCCTCAGTGACCTCCTCGTTCAGGAATCTCCGGTCGTGCTGCAGCTCGGCGAGCGAAGCGTTCTCGGCCTCGAGCTCTCGATCGAGCTCCACGAGCGTGCCGTAGCGGAGCTCCGCCGCGCGCTGCAGATCGGAATCGCGCTCGGCTCGCTCGGCCTCGGCGCGCGCCTCCTCGATGCGCGCCTTCAGCTCGCGGATACGATCGATCCGTTCCTTCTCCTGCTGCCAGTGGGCGGTCATCGAGTTGCGGTCTTCCTCGAGGTTCGCCAGCTCCTCCTCGAGGCGGGCGAGACGGTCCTTCGACGCCTGGTCGCTCTCCTTGCCCAGGGCCGCCTTCTCGATCTCGAGCTGGCGGATGCGCCGCTCGACCTCGTCGATCTCGACCGGCATCGAGTCGATCTCTATCCGCAGGCGTGAAGCCGACTCGTCGATCAGGTCGATCGACTTGTCGGGCAGGAAGCGTCCGGAGACGTACCGATCGCCGAGCACCGCGGCGGCCACGAGCGCGGGGTCCTGGATCCGCACGCCGTGGTGCACCTCGTAGCGCTCCTTCAGACCACGCAGGATGCCGATCGTGTCCTCGACGCTGGGCTCCTCGACGAGCACCGGCTGGAAGCGTCGCTCCAACGCCGGGTCCTTCTCGATGTGCTGTCGGTACTCGTCGAGCGTCGTGGCTCCGATCGCCCGCAGCTCTCCTCGGGCGAGCATCGGCTTCAGCATGTTTCCGGCGTCCATCGCACCCTCCGCCGCACCCGCGCCGACGATCGTGTGCAGCTCGTCGATGAAGGTGACGATCTCACCTTCGGAGTCGGCGATCTCCTTCAACACGGCTTTCAGCCGTTCCTCGAACTCCCCCCGGTACTTCGCGCCGGCGACCATCGCTCCCAGGTCGAGCGCGATCAGCCGCTTGTCCTGGAGCGAGCTGGGCACGTCGCCGTCGACGATGCGCTGGGCGAGCCCCTCGACGATCGCGGTCTTGCCCACACCCGGCTCCCCGATCAGCACCGGATTGTTCTTGGTCCGGCGCGAGAGCACCTGGATCGTTCGCCGGATCTCCTCGTCCCGACCGATCACCGGGTCGAGCTTGCCTGCCCGCGCCGCGTCGGTCAGGTCCCGCCCATACTTCTCCAGCGACTGGAAGGTGTCCTCCGGGTTGGGACTGGTGACCCGCTGACGGCCGCGCACTTCCGCGAGGGCGGCGAGCGCCGCGTCACGGGTGAGTCCGGCTTCGAGCAGGATCGCTGCGGCCTTCGTGCCGGGGGTGGCCAGGATCGCGAGGAGCAGGTGCTCGGTGGAGATGTACTCATCGGTGAGCGCCTCGGCTTCCGAACCCGCCGCCTCGAGCACCTTGGCCGTTGCCGGCGAGATGCGAATCTCGACGCCCTGGGCATACACCTTCGGCATCGCGTCGAGCGCCTCGTCGACGTTGGCGCGCAGCTGCGCCGGATTCGCCCCCACGTGGTGCACCAGCGGGAAGACAACACCCTCGGAGTCGGCGAGCAGAGCGAACAGAACGTGTTCGGGCTCGATCAGCTGATGGTTGCGGACGGTGGCCTGCCGCTGGGCTTCCTGCAGCGCCGCCTGGGACTTCATCGTGAGCTTGTTCAGATCCATGTGACGTTCCGTTCTCGATAGTCGTTCTCCGTGATCGCGTACATCGCGTAGTCGTGCGGACCGTCGGGCTCGGGCATGAACGATCGCAGCACGCCCTCGAAGCTGAATCCGAGCCGCTCGGCGACGTGCCGCATCGCGCCGTTCTCGACGTCGGTCGTGAGCTGCACGCGATGGGCACCCTCGTCGTCGAACAGGTGCCGCGTGATCGACACGATCGCGTCGGCCCCCACACCCTTGCCGCGGTCGGCGTCGTCGAAGACCTCGATGCCGAGCTCGAAGACGCCCCGCGGCAGGCCGTTGATCGGCTGTCGCGCCTGCACCTCGCCCACGAGGCGGCCCTCGGATTCGATCGCGAAGATCACGACCCCATCGGTGAACGACCCCGAACGCCGGATGCGCTCGCGCACCCGTTCCGCGAGCTCTCGAGGACTCGTGCCCTTCGGGGCGAACCAGGGGGCGTCGGCCCACGTTGACACGAGGATCGGCGCCTCGTCGTCGTGGTACGCACGGAGCGTCACCCGCGGTCCTGCGAGCCTCGTCACGGCCTCGTCTCCCAGGGCGTGGGGAAGACGCTTCGCATCGGCACGATCTCGCCCGACCGGCGACCCGGCATCGCGATCGCGCGCCGGTGAGCGAGCTGAGACCTCACGTCTTCGAGCTGGCGATGCAACCGGCTGACCTCGGCACGCAACTCCATGATGAGCTTGACGCCGGCGAGGTTCACGCCCTCCTCGGTGAGCGCCTGGATCTCGAGGAGTCGGTCGACGTCGGCTTGCGAGTAACGACGGGTGTTGCCCGAGGTGCGCTTCGGCCGCACGAGGCCCTTCCGCTCATAGATGCGCAGTGTCTGGGGGTGCACGCCGGCGAGTTCCGCCGCCACGCTGATGATGAACACCGCGCGTTCGTCGACCGCGCGCTCCCGTTCCGTCGTCGTCGGTTCCTCTCGATCCCCCACTCACGCCACCCCGAGGGGCTTCCTCGGCGAGTCCTTCTGCTGGTCCTGGAGCTGCCGGAGCAGCTCCTCCTGCTCCTTGGAGAGCTTGCCCGGGACGTCGACCTTCGTCGTCACGAGCAGATCGCCGTGGCCGCCCTTGGCCTTCGGCGCGCCCTTCCCCTTGATGCGGAAGGTCTTCCCACTCGGAGTTCCGGCGGGCACCTTCAGGGTCACCGCCCCGTTCAACGTCGGCACCTGCACGTTCGCGCCGAGCGCCGCCTCGGGGAACGACACGGGCAGCGTGACCGTGAGGTTGTCGCCCCTGCGCCCGAAGAGCTCGTGCGTGGCGACGTTCACCCGAACGTACAGATCGCCGGGCTGGCCCCCTGCCGGACCGGGCTCTCCTCGTCCGGCGAGCTTGATCCGCGCCCCATTCTTGACTCCCCCGGGCACCTTGACCTGGAACGTGCGCGTTCGGCGCACCGATCCGCCCCCCTTGCAGGTCGGACACGGCGACTCGATGATGCGGCCCGTCGCCCGGCACCGTCGGCACGGCTGGGCCATCGAGAAGAAGCCTTGGTTCACGGCGATCTCGCCGGTGCCTCCGCATTCGGGGCAGGTGACGGGGCTCGTGCCGGGGGCAGCGCCCGAGCCGTGGCACGTCTGGCACACCGCCGGGCCGCTGATCCTCACCGGCACGGTCGTGCCGCGCATCGCCTCGTCGAACGAGATCTGCACGTCGGTCTCGAGGTCCGCGCCTCGCTGCGGCCGAGCTCGTGCGCGACCCCCTCCACGTCCGGCTCCGCCGAAGAGACCGCCGAACAGGTCGCCGATGTCGTCGACGTTCACGTACTGCGCGCCGCCGGCCCCGCCGGGCCACCCACCCGGACCCGCAGCACCCGCTCCGCCCGGGCCGAAGCCTCCGAACCCGGAAGCACCCATCTCGCGCACCTCGTCGTACGACGTCCGCTTCTCCTCGTCGCCGAGCACGTCGTAGGCGGCCGAGATCTCCTTGAAACGGTCCTCGGCCTCGGCGTTGCCCGGGTTGGCGTCGGGATGGAACTGCTGGGCGAGCTTCCGGTACGCCTTCTTGATCTCGGAGGCCGACGCGTTCTTGGGCACGCCGAGCACGCCGTAGTAGTCCTTCTCGAACCACTCGCGACGTACCTCGTCTGCCACCGGAACCTCCGATCGTCCTTCTCGAGCCCGACCTCAGTCCTTGCGTTCCACCCGCACCCCGGCGGGACGGAGCACTCGACCCTTCAGCGTGTAACCCGGGCGGAGCACGTCGGCCACGACCGGGTCGCCCTCGCCCTCGCCGGTCTGCATCAGCGCCTCGTGAAGCTCGGGATCGAACGGAGCGCCCTCTGCCCGCATGCGCTCGAGCCCCTCGGACTTCAACGCATCGACGAGCTTCGCGTACACCAGCTCGATGCCCTTCAGGAAACGCTCGAAATCGGGCTGATCCTCGGCGGACATCAGCGCGAGCTCGAAGTCGTCGAGCACCTCGAGCAGCCTCCGCGCCACGGGCATCGCCCCGAGCTCGGCCAGCTCCGTCTGCTCCTTCACGACCCGCTTGCGGTAGTTGTCGAACTCCGCCTGCAGGCGCCGCAGGTGATCGAGGTACTGTCGCGCCTCGCCTTGCGCGGCTCGCAGATCTCCCGCGACGCCGGCGCCCTCCTGCTCGGTGGTCTCGCCCTCGGTAACCCGGCCGGCGGCCGCCCCGGCCTGCTCGGCCGGGGCACCGTCGTCGTCGCGCAGGTTCGCGAACCGCCGACGGTCCGTGATACGGACGCGCGGCTCCTCTTCGTCGCGCTCACGATCCTCGGTCACTTGGCCTTGACCTCGATCGTGCGCGCCTTGGCCTCTTCCCGCTTCGGCACGAGCACGGTCAGCACGCCGTTGTCGAACGACGCCTCGATGCGCTCGGAGTCCGCCACGCGGGGAAGCCGTACCGACCGCGCGAACGAGCCGTAGCTGCGCTCGATGCGGTGGTACTGGCCCTCGTCCTGGTCTCGGGCGAACTCCCGCCGGCCACGGACGGTCAATGTGCCGTCCTCGAACGTGACCTCGACGTCATTCGAGCTCATGCCAGGGAGGTCGGCCGTCACCTCGAAGCGGTCATCGGTCTCGCGGATGTCGAGGGCCGGGACCCAAGCGTTCTTCGAGAAAGCCTGGCCGACGATGCGGTCGAACTCGGCCTCCACACCCTTGAGATCGCGGAACGGATCCCACCTGGTCAACATCACGATGTACCTCCTTCATCGACGATCTCGCCCTCGACGACGTCGTCGTCGCCGTCGGGCTCTGACTGCTCGGCGCCGGCTTCAGCGCCGTCGCCGGCCGGCCCATCGGTCGGGGCCGCCGCCTGCTGGTTCTGGACCATCGCCTGACCGACGCGCTGGTACACCTGCATCACCGCGTCGTTGGCCGCGGTGAGCGCCGCCGCGTCGGACGACTCGTCGTCCAGCACCTTCTTGAGTTCCTCGTTCTTCGAGACCAGCTCGTCCTTGTCGGCGGCTGGGATCGTCTCGGCGTTCTCCTCGACGAACTTCGCCACCTGGTAGTGGAGCTGATCGGCCGTGTTGCGTGCCTCGGCGGCCTCACGACGCGCGTGGTCCTCGGCCGCGAACTTCTCCGCGTCGGCCACCATGCGGTCGATCTCGTCCTTGGACAGGCTCGTGCCGCCGGTGATCGTCATCGCCTGTTCCTTGCCCGTGGCGAGATCCTTGGCGCTGACGTTCACGATGCCGTTGGCGTCGATGTCGAACGCGACCTCGACCTGCGGCATGCCACGGGGCGCGGGTGGGATACCCATCAGGTGGAACCGCCCGAGCGACTTGACCGCCGGGTTCATGACCGTCTCCGCCTCACCCTGCAACACGTGGATCTCCACGGTCGTCTGGTTGTCGTCGGCGGTGGTGAAGATCTCCGACTTGCGGGAGGGGATCGTGGTGTTGCGCTCGATCAGCTTCGTGAAGATGCCGCCCTTGGTCTCGACGCCAAGCGTGAGCGGGGTCACGTCGAGCAGCAGGATGTCCTTGACGTCGCCCTTGAGCACGCCCGCCTGGATCGCAGCGCCGACGGCCACGACCTCGTCGGGGTTCACACCCTTGTGCGGCTCCTTGCCCCCCGTGAGCTTCTTGACCAGTTCCTGGATCATGGGCATCCGCGTGGACCCACCCACCAAGATGATGTGGTCGATCTGGTCCGCCGACTTCCCCCAGTCGCCGATGGCCTGCTCGAACGGGATGCGACAGCGCTCGACGAGATCCTCGGTCATGCGCTCGAGCTCACTGCGCGTGAGCTTCTGCTCCATGTGCAGGGGCCCGTCGGCGGTCGCCGTGATGAAGGGCAGATTGATCGTGGTCTCGGCAACCTGGCTGAGCTCGATCTTGGCCTTCTCGGCGGCCTCCTTCAGGCGCTGAAGCGCCATGCGGTCCTTCCCGAGGTCGACGCCGTGAGCGTTCTTGAACTCGGTGACGAGCCAGTCGATCACCCGCTGGTCCCAGTCGTCGCCGCCCAGCTGCGTGTCTCCGTGGGTCGCCTTCACCTCGAAGACGCCCTCGCCGATCTCCATCAGCGATACGTCGAAAGTGCCGCCACCGAGGTCGAACACGAGCACGGTCTGTTCCTCGTGCTGCTTGTCGAGCCCGTAGGCGAGAGCGGCGGCGGTCGGCTCGTTGATGATCCTGAGCACCTCGAGCCCGGCGACCTGCCCGGCTTCCTTCGTGGCTTGGCGCTGGGCGTCATCGAAGTAGGCCGGAACGGTGATGACCGCCTGCGTCACGGTGTCACCGAGGTACGCCTCGGCGTCACGCTTGAGCTTCAACAGGATCTGCGCGCTGACCTCCTGCGCGGTCCACTTCTTGCCGTCGAGGTCGATCGACCAGTCCTTGTCGCCCATGTGGCGCTTGACCGATCGGATCGTCCGGTCCGGGTTCGTGATCGCCTGGCGCTTGGCGACCTCGCCCACCAAGATCTCGTTGTTCTTGGAGAACCCCACGACCGACGGCGTCGTGCGACTGCCCTCCGCGTTCGGAACGACGACGGGTTCGCCGGCTTCCAGCACGGCAACCACGGAATTCGTGGTGCCGAGGTCGATCCCCACTGCTCGTGCCATCGAGGCATCTCCTCCTCATCCGTGGGAGCCCCGCTCCCTTCATGTCTGAACCAGAGGATAGGAAGTTGAGCGTACTATTGTCAAGTTCGTTGCCAGCGTGAAGATATGCGCTCCGTATGACCAAGCGCCGCAAGGGGTTGCGCATCTCGGCCGCCACATCGTAGAGTGGGGAGGTTCGCCGCGCATATGGCCGATCCACGGAGCCGGCGAACCTCACGCACTTCTCTGGGGCGCGACCCCCGGCCGGGAGGCCGGGGGTCGTTCCCTTTTCTCCTCTCGTGCCGGGTCAAGGCCGGGTGCTTCCGTGCCGAAAAGGCACTAGAACGAACGGCCCCGACCGAAAGGGACGGATGCAGCAGTGAGCGTTCCCCGAGAGCAGGCGTCCGCGTTCGGCCGCCACGACCCCTCCGCGACCGCGGAGTCGTCGTCGCGGGCATCCGTGCCCGCGACGGTCGAATCGTTGATGCTCGAGGAACGAACGCGGTGGGCGATGACGATCCACGACGGGCTGACGCAATCGGTGACGAGCGCGATCCTGGAACTCCAGGTGCTTCGGCATCGCATCGAGACCGACCCGGCGCTGGCGATCGACAGACTGC
>Ga0256867_10001220_pt1 | contig 10726 bp, 7 predicted proteins | sample RVTome_15_FD_185939 | JGI IMG/M metagenome (GOLD analysis project Ga0256867, IMG submission 185939) | Soil microbial communities from uranium-contaminated site in the Upper Colorado River Basin, Wyoming, United States - RVT150D86 (HiSeq) ... | reverse complement strand
TTTCGATTGGCAGCCGCGGCTTTTCTTAGTTCAGCGAAGCCCTCCGCAGACCTTCCCATCCGCAGCAGAAGGTTACCGCGTTGCCAATGTGTGTGCGCGTAGTATGGCGCCCAACGAACCGCCTGATCGAAAGCGGCGAGCGCGCCGCCGGTATCACCAGTTTCTTCCCGCGCGTTGCCGAGCTCGACCCATAGATAGTCGTCGCGATATCTCAAACTCGTTGCTGATTCGAGTGACTTCACAGCTTCCGCAGGCATTTGGAGACGATTCAAAATAGCTGCGCGCGCCCGATGAGCGTCTGGGTCGGAAGGGCTGAGTCGTACCGCTTCATCCACTGCCGGAAGTGAGTTAGCGATCAGCGCGTACCTCGCAAGCAAGCGTGAGAAACCAATCCTGGAGGATGCCTGAATGAGGAAAAGACATACCGCAATTGCGAGAAGTGAGATTACTATGCGCATCTACTTGTAGGGGTGGCGCTCCGTGGCCACCCCTTCGTAATTCATTCACACACTTCTGAGTGCTTGATTGCAAAAGAGGGGCGGCCACGGAGTGTCACCCCCAAAAAACGAAAGCGTGATCTTCAGATTAAAGATCACGCTTTGACGATTGAAACAGTTAATTTCGTTAGGGATTCGAGCGGCTGGGATTATCCTGGAACCACAAAGGCGTTAACGCTGCTGATCCGGCACCTCCAAGGATTGCGATCGTGGCCGGTATTCCGAGCCCAAAAAGACCGCCGCTGGTCACTGCTGCGCCTGTTGGAGCGCCTGCTCCTGCTCCAACCGCAACCCCCTGACCAACCGTTGGTGCGGCCGCGCCTGGCGGGAAGCAGATCTCGAGAATGCCACCAGCCGCTGGATCAGTCTTACCACCCGAGCCCTGCTCCGTGGCGACTTCGCCAGTTGTCTTCTTTTTGGCAGTTAGGATCGCGCAGCCGAAAATAATCAACGCCTTGACATTTCCCTGCTCGTCGTACGTGAGAACTAGCTTCGTGTTTGGAGCAATGTCGAGCGAACCAAGTGGACCAAGATTAACGGTTGCCGATTGATCAGCTCCAGTCTCGATCGTGGCTCCGGTCAGGATCGTGGCACCCGTGTTGGCACTCAGACCGTTAACCGTGATCGGCTGGTTGTCTCTGGTCGTTAACCTTGCAACGAACTGCTGCGGAATCGCTGTCGTGGTGGTCGTGTTGTTCGGTTCAGCAAAACCGATCTGAAGACCGATCTGGGCAATGGAGAAAAGTAGTAACGCCGCAATTGCTCTGGAACCATTACGTCGCTTTGGGTTCATCAAAAGTGTCCCTTCTCGTAAGAAAACAACTCAGCGACTGACTACGTCCCCCGCTTGTTGGCCGTAAGTCTACTGTTCCTGAGTGTTTAAAGCAATGATTTTTCCAATCGAGATCGGTGTCTATCCGTGCTCACTTCTTCATGTACCTCTGAAAAAAGTCGTCAGCTAATTTCGGATCCAACCTTTTCAGTTTGTTGTATTGGTCCAACGCCCCTTTTCGATCACCCAACGCAACATAAGTCAGCGCCAGATTGAAATGCGCTTCGCCATAATCTGACTCGATCTTAATTGCTTCCTTGAAGCATGCCGCGGCATCCTTGTAACGCTTCGTCCTGAAATAGACTGTGCCGAGGTTGTTGTTTGTCTCGGCATTTGCAGGCCTTAGCAAAAGTGTTTTTTTATAAGCGTCAATTGCCTGCTGGAATTGCTGATCCTTGTAGAGTGCGGAGCCAAGACTGTTGTAGGCGTCCGCATAGTCATTCCTGAGCTGAACAGCCTGTTGAAGTTCCGCCACCGCTTCCTTGAACTGTCCACGGTTATAAAAAGCTGTGCCGAGGTTGTAATGCGCTTCAGGAAAATCGGGCTTCGCGCGGGTCGCACGCGAAAGAACGTCAGCAGCCTCCTGATACTGCCCTAGTTTGTTGTAAGCGGCGCCAAGATTATTCAGGGCCTTGATGTAATCGGGCTTTAATCTCAGCGCTTCCTGGTACGAATCAACAGCTTGACGAAAATACTGTGTCGCCGCTGCACGATCCAACGTTTCTCCAAGCTTCACATAAGCAAACCCGAGGTTGTTGTGTGCAACGGGGTTATTGGACCGCAGCCGGATCGACTCCTGAAGCTCTGTGATCGCGTTGCGGTTTTCGCCGAGCGCGATCAATAGACTACCGAGGTTCGTTCGCGCTTCCACATAATCAGGCTTCAACTGGATAGCTTTGCGATACGCGGCAGTAGCTTCCCGATGTTTGCCCGTCATGTAGTAAGTGTTGCCGAGATTGTAGTGGGCATCTGCGGAATCGGCTTTCGCAGTTACGGCTTTCACAAAACTATCCAGCGCTCGTTCATACTGTTCAAGTACGTAAAGCGCCGCACCAAGATTATTCAATGCGTCAGCATCGTTAGGCTGGAGTCGAACAGCATTGTTGAAGGCTTCAATGGCCTCTTGATAACGTCCCGCTTTGTACAAGGCTGCTCCGAGATTATTGAAGGCGACCGCGTCATCCGATTTCAAACTGACGGCGTTCCGCAAAGCCGCTATCGACTCCGAGCCTTTTCCGAGTTTGTCGTACGCAAAACCGAGATTGCTATGCGCGCCGGCGCTATCCGGTTGTAAGCGAATTGTCTGTTCATAAGCGGCGGCTGCTTCGGCAAATCGGCCGAGAGACAGATAGGTGTCACCAACGGCGCTATGAGCCTCTGCGTCCTGCGGCGCCTGCTTGATTGCGTTCTGGTAGGCTTCAAGCGCTTGCGCGAACTGGCCCAGGTCGTAGTAACTGTCTCCCTGGTTCTTAAACGCCTCCGCTCGATCAGTATCCGTCGTTGTGACGCTGCTGACATCAGCGGTTGTAGTTTGACTTGGCGGCCGGCTTCTATCAGCGGCGGTGTTTCTTGCGACTTCAGTTGGTCGACTCGACCTGGCCGGGCGCCGGACTGCCATCACCGTCGCTGCGCCTCCAACGAGATCCTTAACGCGTTGTGGAGGCTTAAAGATAATCGCGGCGCCACCAATGATGTCCTGGCCCTGAAAAGCCAGCGACCCCCCGATGTCCTGGATTGTGAGTGTCGCGAAATGCGGTGGAGAGATTGCGAGCAAGATCATCAGGGCAACAACTATTCTCTGCGTAATCTCTGCGTCCTCTGCGCCTCTGCGGTGAATAGGTTTCGACATCACAATCACCGCCGAGACGCAGAGAGCGCAGAGGTTTCGCAGAGATCGAATCTCGTCGTTGCGATCATGATCAAAGTGATGAAGACAAGCGCGTTTATCATTATATGTAGACCGAAATCCACGAGGCTGTGAGCGGCAACACCAGCAAGTCCGAGCACTGCTCCTGCTCTGACTGCGCGTTGGAATCCGTTGCCGGCAGAAAGATTCCTGCGGACTATTCGAACAACGGTCACCGCAAACCACACACCTATCGCAAAACCAATCAGGCCTCCGCTAGAGAGTAATTCAATATAGTCGTTGTGCGCCTCCTGCGGCGTCATCAGGCCCGACGCTTCGTGATACGCAGTAATGCCAATCCAATAGCCACCCAAACCAACTCCCAAGATTGGATGGGCGGCAAACATTTTCAAACTTGCCCGCCAGATCTCATTTCTGCTTGCGCCGTCGCGTGTGGTTGAAGTGTCGGGATTTAGCTCGTTGGTTGCAGCCTCAAAATTGGTTGCAAGCCTGTCACCACCAACCCAGAAAGTGCCGGCCAAAACTCCAGCGACTAGAATGACGAGCAAGACTATTTTGAAAGCAACAGATCGTGCGGTGTTGGAATGCTCGCGATTCTGCAATGAGGCTCGAAAACTCAGTAACAGCAAAGCTGCAACCACGATCTGGATCAGCATCGCCAGAATTCCACCGCGCGAGTTCGCCAGCACAAGTCCGGTCCAAATCGGCAACAGTAACGCTACGTAGATCATCACCCGGTCTTTTTTGACACCGCCCGCGAGGATGATCCCCAGTCCCAGTCCAAACGCCATCTCCATCAAATATGCAAAGTGGTTCTTATTGACGAACTGAGCATATCCCTGGTTCTGTTTCAGTAGCGGAAGCACGAAGCCCGTTTCTTGTTGTGTTGTTTGCCGCAGTATTCCAAAAACGGCACTCGCCACCGCCACTCCCAGCACCGTGTAAACCAAAACACGTACACGCCGCTCAGTACTTGCGTATCGATAGAGCAGAGCGAGACACGCGGTTAACGCCAGCATCTGAAGCACAAAGAAACGAGTTTGATATGGATCGGCGCTTATTGCAGTCCAAATTTGGAGCTGGGTCAGGCCCGGGTCGTCATTGCGCGAGCCTATTGAAAATGTTTGGAGAAACGCGAGTGCTGACAGAGCCAGCATTGGCAATAAGACTGATCCTCCTGCGATTCGATCTGAAGGGCTTACCAAGTTTTCAATGATCGCGACGACACAAATCGCGAAGACTGCACAAGCGAAAGCCGCCTTCCACCACGGCTCGACAGTGCCGTATGGAATGGCGGCTATCACAATCAGTCCGACCAGCGTAGCGAAGACGATCTTGTTCAGCAAACAGTTGCCCAAAAAATTAGTGACCTAATTTCATCTCTGCGTATCTCTGCGTCCTCTGCGCCTCCGCGGTTACTGGCACTTAACGGACAGATCACCGCAGAGACGCAGAGGACGCAGAGATACGCAGAGAAGACTTTTCAAATTAGGGCACCACTCCCAAAAAGGCGCAAAGGCGCAAAGAAAGTCCGCGGATTGATGAAATTCTTTCTCTTTTGCGCCTTTGCGGGAAAACCACTCTATTACCCCGATACCTTTCCAGCACTCACTTCCATTCGCATCGCAGGCTCGGCCACGGGCATCTCGTGAAGTGTCAGAATCCGCGCCGTAGCATCCGTGAACTCACGTCGAAACAGGTCACTCAGGTAGTTTGTATCAACCAGCAAAGCTTCACTGTCGAAACCACGGTAGAGATTCAGCCAGCCCCACTCAACTCCATCCTTAACCAGTGGCAAACGAAGACTCCATTCGGAACACGAACGATGAACGCCATTCGTCTCGTCACCGTTTCCCGACCACGACCAGAACACTCGCCCATTGCGAAACTCCAGCAACTGTTTGGGATGACGCTGAAGACTTGCATGGTATGCGCGTTCATTCATCTCTGCACGACCGGGTTGGCCCACCTGGGCATTGGCAAAGCTGAACTCGCCAAAGTCGAGCAAGTTCCTCGTGGCTTCAAACATCTCATGAAGATCGGACGCTTTTGACAACGCGAGGGCCGCCCGCCTGACCCTGATGTTGTTTGCCACTTTCAACCGCCGGTCGGCTACCGTGCGCTTGACTCCCGCTCGCAACTCATCCACCTCGTGATATCGAAGATGACCTACGGCGATGATGACGGCCACCGAAATCACAAACAACATGAACCCCGTAAGCTTCGATCCGGTCGCGGGAAATATGAGCGCGGCCAAACCGAAGAGTGCACAAACCCCGTAAAGCACCAGTGCGGCTCGCCTCTGGGACCAGCCTCGCGCCAGTAACATATGATGTATATGTTCGCTATCTCCCTGAAAGACGGGCCTGCGACTCAACAAACGACGGCCCATGGTCATTGCTGTATCAACCATCGGGAACCCGAACGCGAGGATTGGGACCACTATCGCGACAGCAGTTGTGGCTTTTTGCGTTCCCAACACAGACAAAGCTGCCAAAAGGAAACCAATGAACAGTGCTCCGGAGTCTCCGAGAAAGATTGATGCAGGATTGAAGTTGTAGCGAAGAAATCCTGCGAGTGCGCCGCAGAGCACAAGCGAAACCACGATCATCAACGTTCGTTCCTGTGAGATTGACACGCCGAGAATGACCAGGGACGAAAACAGGGCAGCGCCCGATGCCAGTCCGTCCAATCCATCGATCAAGTTGAATGCGTTTGCGATGCCGACGAGCCACACGACGGTAATGATGAACGACACAATCGGGTCCAACTGCACCGAGCCAAACAGAGGAATCGATAACGCATCGATTCGACCCCCCATTGCGTAGAACAAAGTGGCGATCAAACCGAGTCCCACAAACTTCACGACCGCGTTGGTTCCACGCAAGTCGTCATAACCACCCAGCAGCAACACGAGAGTTGCGGGTACAAATAACGTCAAAAACTCAGGTTTCAGAGCGCTCAACGTCTGCGTAAGTAGGTTATCGACAAACGGCAGCGTCGATAGAGCCGCCAGGCACGAGATATAGAGCGCGAGCCCGCCAAGCCGAGGAACAGCGGTGTGGTGAATGCGCCGTCCATCCGCGGGTATGTCAAGCAGCTTGTATCGTTGACACAACCGCCTGATCAACGGCGTCGTAATGAGCGAGGCGATGGTCGCGATCGAAAAGAGGGCGAAGTAGGTTTTCAAAGGGAGTTACCTCCGACGGGACTAACAGGTGTTTCATGAACTTTTTCTTGTAATCCTGAAAAATCCTGAACATCCTGTTGAGCTTCGATGAGGCTCATTAACTGCGGCAACAACGTCTGCTTTGAGAACGAATTGTTAACACAGTGACGGTCTTTAACTTTCATCGCTTGAAGAATTCCTGCCGATACTTCTTCAACATGGCCATGTCGTGTAAGAACCAACCTGCCGTGCTGCAATGCGATGTCAGTGATATGACTTGGTTCCGGACCGATGTAGAGAACCGGCACGCCAATCGACATGATGTTGTAAACCTTGCATGGGTGGACGATGCCTACAAACTTTTCTCCCATTACCACGACGTGAAGATCGGCCGCTGATAAAGAGCTGGAAAGATGGCTGAGTAGTTGATAAGGCAAACACTTCACACTGTTAAGCCTGTGATGAGAAGCAAACTCACGCACCTTCATCTGCTCGCTGCCGCCGCCTATGAAACAGAACACGATCTCCGATCGCGCTTTAAGACTAAGAACTGCGTCGAGAAGAGTATCGAGTGGATGACACGGACTATGATTTCCGGAATACATCACGACAAACTTGTCAGACAGACCATGCTGCTGACGAAAAGCTTCCCTTCCCGCCTCTGAATAGCTGACCCTGTCGTCGTGGGACCACGGCGGCACGATTTCGATTCGAGCCAGGTTGACACCTTTGGCAACAACACGTTCTTTCATGAAACGATCCAGCACGATCGTGCGGGCTGCGTGTTGAAAGCTGTAGTTCAGCATTCTTTGCAGAAGACGAGTTGTTGGTGAGCGTTCGTCAAGCCAACCGGCGGCCACAGCCTCATCCGGGTTGAGGTCCATTACCCAAAAACAAAAACTTCCGCCTTTGATTTTTACAAAGAGCGCCGCGAGAAATGAGATCAGCGGCGGTGATGTGAGCGCCACTACTACGTCGAAACGTCGAAAAGCAACCAGACGAAGGGTGCACACCAGGAGAAAACTTGCGAAGTTGAATGCGCGCCGCCATCTCTTGCCTTTTCCGAGCGATAGCGACGAGATGCGTATAATCTCAATGCCGTTCCACTGCTCTGTGCGTGCAAAGCGATTTGTTGGATCATCGTAGCCGCGATCGCTTGCGACGACCGTTACGGCGTGACCTCGTGAAGCAAGTGCAGTGGCCAAATCGGTGAGGTGTTGGGCCGTGGAAACCACATCAGGGTAGAAACACTGGTTGAGGAGGAGGATCTTCAACTTAGGGAAACGGAATCAGTGATCATTTTCCATTTTGTTCAGAGCTCTAGCGAAGTTTCAAATCTCAACAAATGAAAAATGGAAAATGGAAAACGGCACATCGGCAATGTTTACTCAACCTTCCGCTCCTCTTACTCTTCCCCGAAAATCCTCGACCGTCCTTTTTAAGCCTTCGCGCAACGCGATCGTAGGATTCCAGCCGAGCATGCTTCGGGCTCTTGTGATATCTGGTTTTCGCTGGCGCGGATCGTCTGCCGGCAAAGGCAAGTACGTGAATCCGGAGGAGGAGCCGCAAGTGTTTATTACTTCTTCCGCCAACTGCTTGATCGTGAACTCACCGGGATTACCGAGATTTACCGGTTCATACAAGTTCTCGACGTTCATCAGACGCACGAGACCCTCTATCAGATCGTCGACGTAGCAAAACGAGCGCGTTTGTTCGCCTTCGCCATAGAGTGTCAGCGGTTCGCCTCGAAGGGCCTGCACAATGAAATTTGAGACTACCCGACCATCGTCTTCCAACATGCGTGGTCCATACGTATTGAAAATGCGCGCAATGCGTATGTCGACTTTGTTTTGGCGGTGATAATCGGTCATCAAGGTCTCTGCGAGTCGCTTCCCTTCGTCGTAGCAGGAGCGTAGACCGATGGGATTCACGTTGCCCCAGTAATCTTCCGTCTGCGGGTGGACCAGCGGGTCGCCATAAACCTCCGAGGTTGATGCCTGAAGGATGCGTGCGCGAACGCGTTTGGCGAGTCCAAGCATGTTAATAGCGCCCATCACCGACGTCTTCACCGTCTTCACTGGGTTGTACTGGTAGTGAACAGGAGAGGCAGGGCAAGCAAGGTTGTAGATCTGGTCCACCTCTAAGAGAATTGGCTCGGTCACGTCGTGGCGCAGCAACTCGAAGCGCGGGTTTTCGAGCAAATGGAAAATGTTCTCGCGTCTGCCGGTAAAAAAATTATCCAGACAGAGCACTTCGTTTCCTTCGCCGAGCAGCCGCTCGCAAAGGTGCGAGCCGATGAAGCCGGCGCCGCCAGTGATTAGAATTCTCATCATTATTGATCCTATCTTCTCAGCGCATAATTCCCGAGATAAAGCACATCCATCTTCGTCTTCCTAAAGCAATCAATCGCTTCCTGTGGCGTGCACACGATCGGTTCGTTCTCATTGAACGACGTATTGAGAATCACCGGCACACCGGTCAGCTCTGAAAAATCTGAAATCAACTGATGGTAACGCTCGTTGACTTCCCGCGAGACTGTCTGCAAACGCCCGGAGCCATCGACGTGAGTCACAGCCGGAATCTCCTTCCGCCGTTCCTCCTTGATCTGATAGACCATTAACATTGTAGGCGCGGGATGTGTCTGCTCAAAATAATCGCCCACGCGTTCTTCGAGTATTGATGGAGCAAAGGGACGAAACGGCTCACGTTTTTTGATTCGATCGTTCAGGATCTCTTTCATCTCGGACCGCCGAGGATCGACCACAATCGATCGGTTACCAAGAGCACGTGGTCCAAATTCCATCCTTCCCTGAAACCATCCGACCACCAGGCCCGCAGCAATATCCTTCGCGGCACGCTTTGTTAGGTCTTGGTCCGTGTAATACTCGAGGGCTCTCCCGCCCTGTGCCAAAAGTGCCTCAATCTCATCGTTTGAAAACTCCGGACCAGTGTAGGCGCCAGTCATGACTTCTCTCCGTTCGCCTCTAAAACTGCCATTGTAAATCTGATAACAGACGCCCAACGCGGTCCCACTGTCGCCTGCTGCGGGTTGAATGAAAAGACGCTTGAACGGCGTGTTCAGCAATATCTTTCCGTTCATGACGGAGTTGTAGGCAACGCCGCCCGCAAGACCAAGATCAGTCATTCCAGTTTGTTCGTGAAGATAATTCAAAACATGAAAGCCAACTTCTTCGAGGCGAAGTTGCAGGCTGGCAGCCATATCACGTTCACGATCTGAAAGCGCGCTGCCGGGCACGCGCGGTGGTCCAAAGAGATGAGCAAACTCATCAGAAAAGACGCGACCGATTACCGGTGATCCCTGATCCCATGTCATCTCGACTCCTTCATCATGGTGACGAAAGTAGCTTAGGTTCAAGCGAAATTGTCCGTTTTCTTCTGTGCGAATGATACGGCGAAACTCGTTGATAAACCGGGGTCGCCCGTACGGCGCAAGCCCCATGACCTTGCCTTCGTCTCCGTAATGCGGAAAGCCGAGAAACTGCGTAGTGGCTGTGTAAACAATCCCCGTCGAGTGCGGATACTCGACGTGGCCCAGTACTTCAATCGAATTGCCTTCACCCTGCGCCCACATCGTAGAGATGAAGTCACCGAATCCGTCGATCGATAGCAACGCCGCGCGTTCAAATGGTGAAACAAAGAAAGAACTCGCGAGATGTGCTCGATGATGCTCGATGTTGTGAAATCGCGCCCGGAGATCTTTTTTGGGCACATTAAACACGCGCGCCAGTTCATCCTTTAGATCACGCACTTTCGCAGCATTGCCGAGGCGGTCTTTTATCTGGTGCAGGACGCCATCTGAAGACACGGCGACGGGGTAACGGGGTGACGCGGCGAAATCTCCGTGTATCCGCGTCGCCCCCTCTCCCCGTCTGGTCTGGTTAACATACCGCGTGGCCGCAAACAGAATCTTTTTGTGCAGATGAGCAGAAGGGTCCCTCGAGATACCAACGTGGTCCAGATCTTCGAGTCTGATTCCCGCAGTGTCCAGACAGTATCGAATCGCACGTGCCGGAAAACCCGCGGAGTGTTTGAGACGATTGAAGCGTTCTTCTTCAACTGCTGCGATCAGACGACCATCTTTGATTATCGCCGCCGCCGCGTCGCCGTGATAGGCGTTTATCCCGAGGATGTACATCGATTAGGTTCCCGCAAAGGCGCCAAGGCGCAAAGAAGAAACTTAACTCTGACTTTGCGCCTTTGCGCCCTTGCGGGACACAAAGCCAGGATTCCGACGGTGCAGCGAATACTCCATCAAATGAAGCGAAAGCATCGCCTCCGCCACGGTCCTTTGAAACGCGTAATAAAACCCTGCCCAACCATCAAAAATGCCACGGCGAACG
>Ga0256867_10001219_pt1 | contig 10729 bp, 9 predicted proteins | sample RVTome_15_FD_185939 | JGI IMG/M metagenome (GOLD analysis project Ga0256867, IMG submission 185939) | Soil microbial communities from uranium-contaminated site in the Upper Colorado River Basin, Wyoming, United States - RVT150D86 (HiSeq) ... | reverse complement strand
CGTTCGCCGGGTGATCCCGACCACGAGCTACTACGACGGCCAGAAGCTGTTCACGCGGCAGGCGGGGAAGCTGATGGCCACCCCCCTGTTCGTGGTGCTGATCCTCGTCGAGGTCACGGACGTGCTCTTCGCCGTGGACTCCGTGCCGGCGATCCTCGCCGTGAGCCGGGAGCCGTTCATCGTGTGGGCGTCAAATGCCTTCGCCATCATGGGGCTTCGCGCCCTCTACTTCCTCCTCGCGGGGATGGCCGGCCGGTTCCGCTACCTCAACGTGGGGCTGGGGGTCATACTCGGGTTCGTCGGGGTGAAGATGCTGCTGGTCGACGTCTATCACATCCCCGTCTGGGCCTCGCTCGGCGTGATCGCCGCGGTGCTGGCGGTGACGATCTGGCTCTCGCTCAGGAACCCGCCGCCACCCGAAGACGGACCCACCCGCCCCGAGGGCGATCGGCCCAGGCGGCGCAGCCCCCGCCCCCCGGCTCGCTAGCCGCCCCCGGCACCCTGGAGGATCCCGTCGTCGGCCAGGTCGCTGAAGATCGCGTCCGCTTCAGCCGTCAGGATGACGACGCTCGCCTCCCCCGCCATCCCGATGCCGCCCGGCAGGACCACGTTCGTCACCTGCTCGGGGTTGACGGTGACGGCGGTCAGCATCAGATCGAAGACCTCGTCGAACGAGAGATCGGTCTGCACGTTCTGCAGCCCGGCCGCGATCCACTGGAAGATCACCGAGGGGTCCTGCCGGAACTCGGACCGGAGCTGCCCGAGCGCGGCCATCAGCAGCAGCCCGTGGTTCTCGGAGCGGCTGAAGTCGCCGTCGGGGGTGTCGTGCCGGTTGCGCGCGAACGCGAGGGCTTGGCGCCCATCGAGGACCTGCTCGCCGGCCTCGAAGTCGGCGCCCGAGTAAAAGTCGTCCATCGGGTAGGGGACGTCGACTCGGAGGCCGCCGATCCCGTTCACCATGCTCGTCATCCCCTGGAACGAGGTCAGCATCCAGTAGTCCATCTGGATCCCGGTCACGCCCTCGACGGTCTCGACGACCAGCTCGGGGCCGCCGTTGTAGAGGGCCTCGTTGATCTTGGCCTGGCCGAAGCCGGGGATCGGCACGTAGGAGTCGCGCGGGAACCCCACGATGGAGGCGGCCCCCTGCCTGGGGTTCACCCCGATCACGTGGATCGAGTCGGCGAGGCGCCGGTCGACCTGCTCGTCGGGGCGGGCGTCGCTGCCGATCGCGAGGATGAAGATCGGCCGGTTCCCGCGCACCGAGGGGACGAACCTCGCATCCTGGGCGCGGGAGATCTCCATCGCCGGCGTCTGTGCTCGGGCGCGGTAGGGGTCGGCGACGATCGCTCCGACGGCGATCCAGCCTCCCAGGCCGATGAGGATCGCGAGCCCGAGCGCGACGCGGCGCCTCACGGTGTGGCCCCCGGGGTGCCCGGCCCGGGATCGGCGACGGACTCCACCGACCCCTCGGCGTCGTACCCGACGATCAGCCACTCGCCCTCAACCTGGCGGACCACGTAGCGTCCGTGATGGGCGATCGCCAGGGCGCCGCCGGCGCTGGTCCGCCCGTCGGCCCGGAACGTGGCGGTCGCCACCGCGGCGTAGGGGGCGCCCTGCGGGTCCACCAGGAAGCTCAGGCGCAGCCTGGCTCTCGTCGGCACGACCCGTTGGATCCCGGCCGCGTCCCCCCCCAGCGTCAGGTCGTCGCGGTCGCGCTCCGCGCGGGCCGTGGCCGGGCCGGCGAAGTACGATCCGAGCCCGGGGAACCGGCCCTCATCCCATTCGCCCGGGTCCACGAACGCGGTCGTGTAGAGGCGGTCGAGCAGGTCGGTAACGGCGTCGCCCGCCGTCTCGAGGTCGCCCTGGCGGGCCTCGGCGTCGACGGCGGTCGCCCGCACGCGGCCTACCTCCCAGACGAGGTCGGGGACGGGGAGAGCCTCCTTCTCGCCGGGGCCGTCGTCGCGCAGGAGCGCCCACGCCCCGGCCCCGGCGCCGGCCACCATGAGGAGACCGACGAGGATCCAGGGAAGGGCCCGACCGGATGATGCGTGATGCGCTCGACGAGGCAAACCGTCCGGCAGGGTAGCAGACCTGCGTCCGGGGGCAAGCCGTCGGTGGTGGTCGCGTCGGTGACGACCCGCTAGGCTATGGCCGGCCGAGCGCCGGTCGCGCCGGCCACATGGGACTCTCCAAGGAGGAACGCTCGATGGTTGTGCTTGCCCAGGAAGGCGGCCCGATCTCCGCGGAGTTCGGGTCTTTCGAGGACGCGGTGCTGTGGATCATCCTCGGGATCTCGGTCCTGGCGCTGCTCGTCGCCTACGTCCTGCGGCGCGGCGTGCTCGCCGAGCCGGAAGGCTCCGAGAAGATGCGGGAGATCGCCCGGGCGATCCAGGAGGGCAGCAGGGCATATCTGAACCGCCAGTTCCGCACGGTGGGGATGTTCCTCGTGGTGCTGACGATCGGGATCTTCTTCCTCCTCCCCGTCCCCGAGAACGCGGAGACCTCCGCCAACGCGATCCGTCTTGGTCGCTCGCTCGCCTTCATCTTCGGGGCCGGGTTCTCGGCCGTCACGGGGTTCGCGGGGATGTGGCTGGCGGTCCGCGGCAACGTCCGGGTCGCCAACGCAGCCAAGGAGGTCGGCCTGAAGCGCGCCCTGATCATCGCCTTCCGGACGGGCGGCGTGGCGGGCATGTTCACCGTGGGCCTCGGCCTGCTCGGCGCGGCCCTGATCCTGCTGATCTACAAGCAGGACGCCACGTCGGTCCTCGTGGGATTCGGGTTCGGGGGCGCCCTGCTCGCGATGTTCATGCGGGTGGGCGGGGGGATCTACACGAAGGCGGCCGATGTCGGCGCCGACCTCGTGGGGAAGGTCGAACAGGGGATCCCCGAGGATGACCCGCGCAACGCCGCCACGATCGCCGACAACGTCGGGGACAACGTCGGCGACTGCGCGGGGATGGCGGCAGACCTGTTCGAGTCCTACGAGGTGACGCTGGTCGCCTCGATCATCCTGGGGGCGGCGGCGTTCGCCGACTCGCCCGAGGGAGCGATCGTCGGCGTGATGTTTCCCCTCTTCGTCCGAGCGATCGGGGTCATCACCTCGATCATCGGCATCTACGCGGTCACGCCCCGGAGCGATACCGAGCACGGGATGCGGGCGATCAACCGCGGGTTCTTCATCTCGGCGGTTCTGTCGGCCGCCGCCGTGTACTTCGTAGCCGACGTGTACGTCGGGGACATCCGCGTGTTCTGGGCGGTGGTGATCGGGCTCCTGCTGGCCAGTGTGATCCACGTGCTCACCGAGCACTACACGTCGACGAGGCGCAGGCCGGTCCAAGAGGTCGCCGAGTCGTCCCAGACCGGGGCCGCCACGACGATCCTGTCCGGGTTCTCGGTCGGGCTGGAGTCGACGGTCTGGGCGATCCTGGTGATCGCCGCCACGATCTTCTCCGCCTTCCTGCTCGGCAACGACGTCGCCGAGCGCCTCTACTTCATCTCGCTGACGGGGATGGGGATGCTCACCACGGTGGGCGTCATCGTCTCGATGGACACCTTCGGGCCGGTGGCCGACAACGCGCAGGGCATCGCGGAGATGTCGGGGGAGTTCGAGGGACGGCCGGCCGAGGTCCTCCAGGGCCTCGACGCGGTCGGGAACTCGACCAAGGCGATCACGAAGGGGATGGCGATCGCGACCGCGGTGATCGCGGCCACGTCGCTGTTCGGCTCCTTCGAGGAGGCGCTGAAGGAGGCCGGGTACGAGTTCCTCGGGGTCCGGGTGGATCAGCCCGAGGTGCTGATCGGCCTCCTGATCGGCGGGGCGGTGTCGTTCCTCTTCGCGGCCCTGGCGATCCGGGCCGTGGGTCGCGCGGCCGCGCAGGTCGTTGTCGAGGTGCGGAACCAGTTCCGCGACCACCCCGGCATCATGGACGGGACCGAGAAGCCCGACTACGGACGGGTGGTCGACATCTGCACGCGCACGTCGCTCCGAGAGCTCCTGACGCCCGGCCTGCTCGCGGTACTCACGCCGGTGGTGGTGGGGTTCGCGTTCGCGGCGGAGGCGTTGGGCGCCTTCCTGGCGGGGGTGATCCTGACCGGCCAGCTCCTCGCGGTGATGCTGTCGAACTCGGGCGGTGCCTGGGACAACGCGAAGAAGCTCGTCGAGGAGGGCCTCTACGGGGGGAAGGGATCCGAGTCGCACAAGGCGACGGTGATCGGCGACACGGTGGGCGATCCGTTCAAGGACACCGCCGGGCCGGCCCTCAACCCGCTCATCAAGGTGATGAACCTCGTGGCCCTGCTGATCGCGCCGCTCGTGGTGAGCTTCGCCGATGATGTCGCCGTGCGCGTCATGATCGCGGGGACCGGGACGGTGATCCTGGGGCTGGCGATCTGGCACTCGAAGCGGCAGCGGGGGCCGGAGCTCATCCCCTCGGACCCGCCCAGCCCGGAGGCCGCGACCGTCACCACGGAGACGGGGTAGGCCGCCCCGTGGGGGTGCTCACCCGGTTCTTCCGTCGGTTCGCGGAGTCGGACGAGGAGCGCCTGACCGACGAGGTTCGGTCGTGGTGCGACTCCATCCCCGACACCACGAGGATCGCGGACGTGAAGGAGCGGGCCCGGGTGCGCGTCGCCGGCGTCGTGCGCCGGATCACCCTGCACCCCGGCACCGAAGGCGCCGAGTCGCTCTCGGTGGTCGTGACCGACGGGACGGGCGAGATCACGGCGATGTGGACGGGCCGCTGGCAGATCGCCGGGCTCCGACTGGGCTCTCGCGTCGTGCTCGAGGGCATGGTCGCGCGGGGGCGGGGACGTCTCCAGATCGTGAACCCGAGCTACGACTTCGCCTGAGTCAGCGCGGCTCGGAGCGACGGATGGGACCGAGGATCGCCTCCCGCAGCTCGTCCTCGGCCTCGGACGTGCAGATCGCCATGATCTCGTCGCCGGCTACGAGTCGGGTCTCCGGTTGCGGGACGACGACGTGCCCCTCGCGGAGCACGGCCACGATCGCCGAGTCGGGCGGTGGCCGAAGCTCGTAGAGCGGCCGTCCCACGATCGGCGCCGACTCGTCGATCGTCAGCTCGACGAGGGTGACCTGACCCCCTTGGAGCTTGAGGAGCCGGACCAGGTCGCCCACCGTCACGGCCTCCTCGACCAGGGCGGTGAGGACGTGCGGCGGGCTCATCGAGACGTCCACGCCCCACTGGTCGGTGAACAGCCACTCGTTCTTAGGGTGGTTCACGCGGGCCACCACCCTGGGCACGGCGTGCTCCTGCTTCGCCAGCAGCGAGACGACGAGGTTGTCCTCGTCGTCGCCGGTCGCCGCGACGATCACGTCGGCCGAGGACAGCTCGGCCTTCTCGAGCACCCAGGGCTCGCACGCGTCGCCGAGGACGAAGACCATGCCCGCCGGGAGCGCGTTCTTCGCCCGCTCGAGCACGGAGGTCTCCTGCTCGATGATCGTGACGTCGTGGCCCCGCTCGGCGAGGTCGAAGGCGAGGTGACGGCCCACGTTGCCCGCGCCCGCGATCGTCACGCGCATCCGGGTTCCCTCCTCACTCGGCCATCGGCTCCAGGAGCGTCTCGAGCTCCGCCAGCGAGTCCTTGTGCACGATCGCGTGCGCGATGTCCCCCTCCTGGAAGGTGGAGTCGGGGACCGGGATGAAGCCGCTGCCTCCCCGGTCGACCCCGATCACCTCGATCTTCCCCTCGGAGGTGATCTCGCCGATCTTCCGACCGGCCAGGTGCTCGGGGACGGGAACCTGGACGATCAGGAGCGAGCCTCCCGCGATCGTGTCCCGCATCTCCTCCTTGCCGTGGTGGAGGAGGAACTGGATCTGCTTCGCCGCCCACCGCACGGTGGCGACCGTGGGGATGTTCAGCCGCTCGTAGATCTCGGCGCGCTTGGGGTCGTAGATGCGGGCGACCACTCTGGGCACCTTGTAGTGCTCGCGTGCGATCCGGGCGGACACGATGTTGGAGTTGTCGCCGTTGGACACGGCGATGAACGCGTCGGCCTCCTGGATGCCGGCTTCCTCGAGCACCTCTCGGTCGAACCCGATCCCCACGACCTTCTTCGCGTCGAAGCCGGGCGGGAGGCGGTCGAACGCATCGGGCCGCTTGTCGATCACGGCAACCGAGTGGCCGGTCGTCGAGAGCTGCACGGTGAGCTCGGCCCCGACGCGTCCGCAACCCATGATCACAGCGTGCACGAGCGGAACGATACCGCGCCGGAGGGCAGACTGTAATCCCGACCTGCGTAGAATCCCCTTCGTGCTGAGGATCGGCTCGGTGATGAAGCGGGTGCTGGTCGGACGGCCGCACCCCACGCACATGCTGGAGCATCAGCTCCTCCCCAAGACCCTGGCCCTCCCGGTCTTCTCCTCCGATCCGCTGTCCTCGGTGGCGTACGCGACGGAGGAGATCATGCTCGTGCTGATCCTGGCCGGCACGATGGCGCTCCGGTTCACGATCCCGATCGCGCTGGGCATCGCCGTGGTCCTCGCCATCGTCATCACCAGCTACCGGCAGACGGTCCGGGCGTACCCGCGGGGAGGCGGCTCCTACATCGTGGCCCGCGACAACCTGGGCACGATCCCCGGACTGACCGCCGCCTCCGCCATCCTGATCGGCTACGTCGTGACGGCGGCGGTGAGCGTCACCGCCGGAACGATCGCCGTGACCTCCGCGATCCCCGAGCTCGTGGATCAGCGGGTCCTCATCGCGATCGGCTTCCTCGCGCTGATCGCCATGGCGAACCTCCGCGGCGTGCGGGAATCCGGCGTGCTCTTCGCGGTCCCCACCTACGGGTTCGTGGTCACGATCTACGTGATGCTGCTGACGGGGTTCGTCCGATGCCTCGACGGCTGCCCGGTCGCCGAGACCGCTTCGCTCACCGTCGAGCCCCACGAAGCCCTCGGCGTGCTGCTCCTGCTTCGTGCCTTCACCCAGGGGTCGGCCGCGCTCACGGGGGTGGAGGCGATCGCGGACGGGGTGCAGGCGTTTCGCCGGCCGAAAGGGAAGAACGCTGCCGCGACCATGACGATCATGGGGTCGATGTCGATCTCGATGTTCCTCGGCATCACCCTCCTCTCCCAAGCCCTGCAGATCCGCGTCACCGAGGAGATCGTCGCGTCGCGATCGGTGCTGTCCCAGGCGGGGGAGACCGTCTTCGGCCGCGGGGCGATGTTCTTCGCGCTGCAGGCGTTCACGGCCCTCATCCTCATCGTGGCCGCGAACACCGCCTTCCAGGACTTCCCTCGCCTCTCGGCGATCCTCGCCAGGGACGGCTTCCTCCCGCGCCAGTTCATGAACCGCGGCGACCGGCTCGTGTTCTCCAACGGGATCGTGTTGCTCTCGGTGCTGGCGGCGCTGCTCGTGTGGGCGTTCGACGCCTCCCTCACCCGCTTGATCCCCCTCTACCTGGTGGGGGTCTTCACCGCCTTCACGCTGTCCCAGACAGGCATGGTGCGGCGTTGGGTCGGCCGCAAGGAACGGGGCTGGCGCAGGAACTCTGTGCTCAACGGGGCCGGCGCCACGGCGACCGGGGTGGTCCTCGCGGTGGTCGTGTTCACCCGGTTCACTGAGGGGGCGTGGATGGTCGTGGCCGCGGTCCCGGTCATCATCGCCGGCCTGCTCGCGGTCCACCGACACTACGAGCGGGTCGGTCGAGAGCTCCGCGCGCGGAACCTCTCGCCCTCGATGGAGGCCGAGAACATGGTGCTGGCGCTGGTCCCGAGAGTCGACCGCGCCACCCGCGAGATGATCTCGTGGCTGCTGGCCGTCCGCACCACGAGGATCACCCCGCTCTACATCGGGAGCGAAGATCTCGAGGAGGCCGCGACCGCCTGGAGCGCCGCCGCCCCGCGGCTCCCTCCCCTCGAGCGTCTCGAGCTCGAGGGAGGGAGCGTGACGCGGGCGCTGCGCCGTCACATACGCCGCCTCCCCCGGGGCGAGAACGACTTCGTCACCGTGGTCCTCCCCGAGGAGGTGACGACGGGGTACCTCCTGTATCTGCTCCGCAGAACCATGGCCTTCCGGATCAAGACCGGGCTCCTGTTCGAGCCGGGGGTCGTCGTCACCGACGTCCCCCTCCTGCCCGAGGAGGCGGAGAAGGAGGAGACGTGGGCGGCGGGCGAGCGGGCGCTCGAGCCCGAGCGCAACATCTGTCTCGTGCCGGTCTCGAAGGTCCACGACGGCACGATCAGGGCCCTCGTGTGGGCGCGCTCCCTTCGGCCCGCCCACCTCGAGGCCATCTACCTGGCGGAGGAGCCCGAGGAGGCCGACGAGCTCCTCGATGCCTGGCGTGAGGCCGGGATCGACATCCCGCTGTCCATCGTCGAGGTGCCCTTCCGCGACTACGGCCCCCCCCTCCTGGAGGAGATCCGGCGGCACACTCGTCGCGGCGACACGGTAGTGACCGTGGTCTTCCCCGAGTTCGTCGCGGACAAGTGGTGGCAGCACCTTCTCCACAACCAGAACTCCTTCTTCATGAAGCGGCTGCTGCTGTTCGAGCCCTGGGTCGTGGGGGTGAGCGTCCCGTTCCACCTCGGGAGCCCCCCGATCCGAGTGGAGGAGCCAGATGGGGGAAGGAGGAGCCGGGATGGAGCGGAGTGACGCGGTCGCGCTGGCGCGCGAGAAGACCGAGAAGGAGACGACCGTCCGCCATCTGATCAGCGTCGAGGGGGTGATGCGGGCGCTGGCCCGTCGGTTCGGCGAGGGCGAGGAGACGTGGGGCCTGGTCGGCCTCTTCCACGACCTCGACCAGGACCAGACCCACGAGGATCACGAGCGGCACGCCTACCAGGCCGCCGACTGGCTGCGCCATGCGGGGGTGGACGAGCGGATCGTGACCGGGGTGCTGGCCCACGCGCACGAGGAGCACCGGACCGACCTCATGACGCGGGCCATCGTCCACGCCGACGCGCTCGCGGGGCTGCTCGTCGCATGCGCCCTCGTCCGGCCTCAGAAGGCCGAGGGCATGAAGGTGTCCTCGGTGAAGAAGAAGCTGAAGGAGAAGGCTTTCGCCCCGGGTGTGAACCGGGACGAGATCACCTCGGTGGAGGAGGGCATCGGCCTCCCGCTGGACGAGTTCATCGCCGTCGGGATCGAGGGGCTCCAGGAGGTGGCGGGCGAGATCGAGCTCAGCGGCTGAGCTCGTCCTCTTCGACTCGCTCGCGCTTGCGAGCGCTCGCGCGCCGCCATAGCCACCATCCGATCACCGCGACCGTGATCACGCCGACCCCGATCACGACCGGCCGCGAGTGCCGCAGGAAGACCTCCCAGTTGTCCCCGAGCAGCACGCCCGCCCATGTGAGGGCGAACGACCACGGCAGACATCCCAGGAACGTGTAGATCGTGAAGCGCCAGAACGGCATCCGCGCCACGCCCGCGGGGAAGCTGATGAACGTGCGGATCACCGGGAGCAGCCGGGTGACGAAGACCGTCAGCTCGCCCCGTTCCTCGAACCATTCATCCGCCCGGTCGAGCTCCTTCTTGCGTAGGAAGATGAATCGGCCCCAGCGCTCGGCGAGCGGCCGGCCCCCGACCCTCCCCAGGTAGTAGGCGAGCCACGAGCCGACGACGTTGGCCACCGCCCCGATCATCCCCACGGCGATGAAATCGAGCTCGCCGCGGGCCACGAGGAAGCCTCCGAAGACCATCGTGACCTCGGAGGGGATGGGGATCAGCGCCGATTCGAGCATCATCAGGACGAAGATCGCGAAATACCCGTAGGCCCCGATCGTGTCCACGATGAAGTGCTCGAGCCATTCCAGCATGGGAGTCGTCAGCCTAGCAGGTGGGCCCCTCCCCGTCGGTCCCACACGCTATCCTCCCCGTGGCGTACCGTTGACGCCGATCCTTCCCCTCGTGTATGAAAGCGGACCCGTGGCAACCAAACTCGTCATCGTCGAATCGCCGACCAAGGCCAAGACCCTGGAGCGGTACCTGGGCCCGGACTACCGGGTGAAGGCCTCCTATGGGCACGTCCGCGACCTCCCCAAGAGCAAGATGGCCGTCGACACCGAGCGGAACTTCGAGCCGGAGTACGAGGTGCCCGACGCCAAGAAGAAGGTGGTCGCGGAGCTGAAGCGCGCCCACAAGCAGGCCGACGAGCTCTGGCTCGCCACCGACTTCGACCGCGAGGGCGAGGCGATCGCGTTCCACGTCGCCGAGCTCCTCGGGGTCAGCCCCGAGGACGCGAAGCGGGTCACGTTCACCGAGATCACCGAGTCGGCGGTGCAGGAGGCGTTCGCCGAGCCTCGGACGATCGACCTCCAGCTCGTGGAGGCGCAGCAGGCCCGGCGCATCCTCGACCGTCTGGTCGGCTACTCGATCTCCCCGCTCCTCTGGAAGAAGGTTCGCCCGGGGCTCTCCGCCGGCCGGGTGCAGTCGCCGGCGCTCAGGCTCATCGTCGAGCGCGAGCGAGAGATCACCGCGTTCCAACCGAAGGAGTACTGGAGCGTGGACGCGCGCCTCTCGCCTGATGGCGACGACGTCGCGTTCCTGGCAGGCCTATGGGAGATCGGCGAGGAGAAGCTCGCCGCCAACCCCGACAAGAAGGGTCTGGTCCTCGAGAACGAGGAGACGGCCCGCGAGCACGCCGGCAACCTCGAGCGCGCCGCCTACCGTGTGGACGAGGTTCGGCGCAAGGAGACGAAGCGGAACCCCTCGCCTCCGTTCACCACCTCGACCCTCCAGCAGGAGGCCGCTCGCAAGCTCGGGTTCTCCT
>Ga0256867_10001218_pt1 | contig 10729 bp, 11 predicted proteins | sample RVTome_15_FD_185939 | JGI IMG/M metagenome (GOLD analysis project Ga0256867, IMG submission 185939) | Soil microbial communities from uranium-contaminated site in the Upper Colorado River Basin, Wyoming, United States - RVT150D86 (HiSeq) ... | reverse complement strand
GGTCAGGCTCGCCGGCGTCCGCCAGCAACAGGCCGGCCATGAACGCCACGACGGCCACCACGGCGACAACCAACGCGTACACCCGGGGCACCACCCGCCCACTCTGACGTGCCGTCACTACACCAACATGAGGTGAAGATGAGAGAACTCTCATCTCCCAGTGTCAAACAAGATGAGCGGTCCTGCTGCCTCTGGCACCGGCGGTGCTGTCGTGCCGACGGTTCCGCTGCGGACTGGAGGGCGGCTGTAGCTGCATGAGGCGCGGGACGATCGGGAACGGTGGCGGCCGACGCCCCGGCGGAGAACCAGGATCGACACGGCCGCCGAACCAGCCAGCAACAGCACGACCGCGAGCACGATCCGCACGCGCATGCCGGCCAGCAGCCCTTGCCGGTGGTGAGGTGCCCGCATCCCTCCGCCCGAGAGTCCGCTCGTCAAACGTACCAAAATTGGACCCGTGCGAGTCCTGAGCTCACCTTCTCGATGTCGCTGTCACGGGCCACTTCCACCAGATCGACAAGGGTTCCGGGTCGCGGATCCGGAACCGCAAGGTGTCCGCGAAGACCGGCAAGGAGGTCGACAACGCCGACATCGACATGGGTTTCGAGACGAGCAAGGGTCGCTACGTGACGTTCAGCAAGCGTGAGCTGGACGACCTTCGCCCGGCGTCGACTCGGGCCGTTGAGGTCACCGACTTCGTCTCGCTCGAAGACGTCGACCCGATGTACTACGAGCGCACCTGCTGGCTGGCACCCGCCACTGACACGGCCGTCAGGCCGTACCAGTTGCCACGGGCTGCGATGGAGGACCGGGGGCTGGTGGCCATCGGGACCGTGGTCATGCGCAACAAGCAGCACCTCACCGCCATCCGGCCGCTCGAGGGCCCGCTCGCAATGTCGACGCTGCGCTTCGGACGAGGTTGTGCCCCGATCTGACGTGGGCGGCGCTCCCGCGCGCCGTACCAAGCCCGACCCCAGGATGCTCCGGCTGGCGACCGAGCTCATCGACTCGCTCACGAGCGACTGGAACCCCCGCCGCTACCACGACACCTTCACGGAGGAGCTACGCGAGTGAATCGAGGCCAAACGGGCCGGGAAGGAGGTCACGACCGAGCCCGAGGAGGAGGCTGACTCCCATGTCATCGCCCTGACGCAGGCCCTGGAAGACGGTGTCAAGGGAGCCAAGGCCGGGAAGCGGGGCGGCCGCGAGTCCCGTGGCCGTGAACGCCAGTCCGCGTAGTCCGCGTGGGGTGTGAGTGAACGCCGCTGGATCGAGGCCCCGTCGCCGTCAGCTACGAGCGCCGCTCCCAAGGCGCGGTGTCGTCCATCTTGGCGTAGTACTTGGCCAGGTGGGACCTGACGCGATCGATGTCGTTGCTCGGGAGATCGACGCCGCCCCGCGAGCCCTGCATGACCGCCGCTGCGGCCATGACGCCCCGAGGAACGGCAGTCAGCCGACCGTCGATCACGTCGGCGACCAGCAACTTGTAGGAGCCGAACTCGTCCTTTGCGTCCGCGTCGTACCAGACGTGCGCATCGCGGTACTTGGCGTTGGGTCCCTCGTCGGCGCCCGCCCATCGCCGGACCCGCGTTTCCGCGGCGTCGCCATCCCATTCGCGGTCCCGGTCGGTCAGCGGAAGGTCCTGGAATGCGGTGACAGCCATCGTCTCCGTCTCCGTCTTCGTCTTCGTGGGGTCCGCCTCTCCGGCTACTACCCCCAGCGGCCGAGGGGAATCCGCCGTTCGGCGTCAGCCGGTCGGGGAGTGACGCCCCAGGTTGAAGCGGGTTGCGCCGTAGGGCTCCGCGGTGCCGAGCGCGTACACCGTCGAGGGGACGACCCTGCGGCATCACGTGCGGGCTGCCGTCGGGGTTGATCGTCGTCAACCAGTAGGGTGTGGCGCCCGGGCGCGCCGGTGTCTGGCGGATCCAGCCCCGGCCCTTCCACCGCGACGGCGCGCTGGTTAGGTTCCGTTCGTGGCAGTGGAGCAACAGGCGGCCACCCCCAGCCGCGGCGGGGCGGTCGTCTTCGCGGGTGTCATCGGCGGGCTGGCCGGCGCCGCCCTCACCGGCCACCGGGGCAGGAAGCCCGGGGCGGTTGGTGCCGTGGTGGGCGCGGCCGGGCTCGCAGCCTCGGAGGCCGTGGCTCGAGCGCGGCAGCGTCCGGGCGAGATCCCTGCGCTGTGGCAGCGCATCGCGATGACGTCCGCCCTGGTTGCCCCGCTCGGGTGGGCCGCCGGCCGGTTCACGGGCGCCGGACCGGCCGTGGTCGGCACGTCGGCCGGCACGGTCGCGGGCGCGATTGGCCTGCGCCCGCAGAAGGTGGCGATGGGACCGCTGGTCGGCGCCGCCGTGGGCCTGGTGGCCGCTCGGCGCCGGCGACGTGTGCCGGCCGGGGCGGTGGCGAGCAGCACGGTGCTCACGTATCGGTTGCTGTCGGCGCTGTTGTTCCGTGACGCGCAGGTGACTCTGCTCGCCGAGCGGGTCCGGCCCGAGGACCTTCCCTTCGTCGTGCCTCTGGAGGCTCGCTCCCGCTACGTCGGCACCGGCTACGTCGAGCAGTTGAGCGAAGTGCTCGGCGGCACCTATGCCGCCGACGCCTCCGACGTCGGCATCGTCGCGTCCATGGACGACTTGGCCGGGCCGGAGCTCGATCCCGACACCGTCGACCCACGGGTTCGGGAGTTCTACGAGCACACGACGCGGTTCACTCTTGACATCGTCCCCGAGTGGCGGCAATGGGTTCGCCCGGGTTACCTGCTGTATCGGGGCTTGGTCGCCCGTCCTCTCGGGCAGGCGAGCGTCCCGATGAACCAGCGGGAAGCTCTACGGGGTATCCGCAGCCGCATCGACACGATCACCATGGATCAGGATGGTGCCGTCGCCGTACGGGGCTGGATCCGGTCGTTCGCCGACAACGACGAACCGATCTACGTCGGGATCTACACGACCTACCGACACGACGGCCGCGGCTACGTCAGCGTGGGATTCCCGCTCCCGCAGGCGAGCTTCACCGCCACCCTGGTTCCCCGCTCCCGGCCCGGCGGTGGGCTGGTGCTCACCAGCCGCAGCGACCTCGACCATCCCGGCCATTACTTGACCTTCGTCGACGCCGCCACCCGGGAGCTCACCGCGCTGGCGGTCCGTGGCTTTGCCGAACAGCTCGACGTGTACGTGCACGATGGCGAACTACGCGCCGAGCACGCCTTCTGGGTCTTCGGGCTCCCGTTCCTCGTTCTCCACTACCGCATTCACCGCAAGAACCACACCGATCAGGTCCCATAAGGTGGCGTCCGAGAGAGGGATTCGAGATGGGGGAGCGGTGAGGCCCGTGGAACGACGAGATCTGATGCGCAAGTCTGCGGTGGGGATGGCGGGCGTGATCGGCGGGCACGCGCTGGGGGCGGCGGGCGCCGCCGCCGCGACGCCGGCCGGGGGAGGCCGCGACGCGCTCAGCCGGCTCGGCCTGGTGTACCTGTCGCACGTGAACGACCCGGCGACGACGAGCCTGTTCCCCGGCGACCCCGCGTTCACGCTGGAGGTCATCGCGACCATCCCGGCGGACGGGTTCTACATGCAGTTCGTGCGGGAGGGGGAGCACACGGGGACCCACTGGGGCGCCCCGGGTCACTTCCAGGAAGGCGGGCTACTCGCCGACCAGCTCGACCCCGAGGACCTGTTCCTCCCGGCGGTGAGGATCGACATCCGATCCCAAGCGGCGCGCAACGCCGACTATGGCGCCACGATCGACGACGTCAGGCGGTGGGAGCGGCGCTACGGCCGCATCCCCAAGGGAGCGGCGGTCATCCTGTGGACGGGTTGGGAAGACAAGTGGGGCACCGATGCCTATCCCAATCTGGACGCCGATGGCGTCATCCACCAGCCCGGGTTCCTGCTCGAGACGGTCGAGTGGCTCATCCAGACCCGTCGGCTGGACCGGCGCGGGGCGCTGGGCACCGACACGTTCAGCCCCGACCGGGGCGTCGATACCGACTTCGGCGTGTCGGTCGCGCTCTACGACCGCCACCGCATAAGTCTCGAGAACCTGGCCAACCTCGGCTCGCTGCCCCCGAAGGGCGCCTGGGTGCTCGTGGGCGGGCCCCGCCACAAGGCGGGTTCGGGCTCGACGGCCACGATCTTCGGCGTGCTGCCGCACTGACGCCGCCGACTCGGCCGCCCGTGCGAGGTGCAGCCTGACGGGCCGCGCCAGGGTCGTTGTCGGCGCAGCCTGCCCGCGGCATCACCTTCGGTCCTCACCTTCGGGTCCTCAGTGAGTTGGCGTCCTGCCCGATCCGATCCGAGGCTGCGCCTGCGGTATGTCGGCAACGACCTCGGGTACCTCAGGCACGACGGGGGTTGTGTTGTCGCGTAACCCCGCCAGGTTGGCGCGGTCGGGGGCGGAGCGCATGTCCGGAGTGACCTCGGGGCGGTAGTGCACCGCGACGCCCTTGCCTTGCCGCTTGCTGCTGTACATGGCGCTGTCGGCCCGGTGGACCAGCGCGTCCGCCGTTATCCCCACCTCGCGGCGCTGGGGTGCTACCACGCCAAGGCTGCCCCCCAGGGTCACGACGTGCCCGTCGATCCGGAACGGTTGGCGCAACGCCGCCAGGATGCGCTCTGCGACCGCCTTGCTGTCGCCGTCGATGACGATGGCGAACTCGTCGCCACCCAGCCGGGCCACGGTGTCGCCGCTGCGTACGCAGCCTCGCATGCGCTGGCCGACGGCGGAGAGCAGGTAGTCGCCCGTCGTGTGGCCGAAGGTGTCGTTGATCACCTTGAAGTCGTCGAGATCGACCACGATGAGGGCGAAGGGCCACCCGTAGGCGCGGTGGCGCTCGATGGCCTGGTTCAACTGATCGTCGAACAGCGCGCGGTTCGCAAGGCCCGTCAGGGGATCGTGGTGCGCCCGGTGCGCCAGCTCCGCCTGCGCGGCCGACACCCGCTCGAGCAGAGCAGCGTTCTCGAGGAGGGTGATGACCTGGCGGAGCAGTACGAGCACCAACACCGCCGCCGCCGCCGTGGCCTCCATGGCGTCGATCCTCGAGCCGAAGGCGATCTGGCCCGCCACCACGGCCCCGGTCAGCGCGACCAGGGCGTACGGCAGCAGCAGGTGGGCGCGATCGACGGCGACGCGCGGACGCATGTGGCGGGCCGTCGGCCACCCGTCCGCGGTTGCCAACGCGGCCACCGCGATGAGCAGGGGACCGGCGATGAACCCGGCGTTCGTGAGCGGCGGCATCTCGTCCGCGCCGCTGCTGACCAGGTAGGCGAAGATGCTGTCGGACACCGAGATGGCCACCAGGCCCGAGCCCAACAGCCACAGCTGGGGACGGAGCTGGCGCGGCACCCGTCCGGTCGCGATCAGCAGCACGACGATGACCACGAGGATGAGATCGGTCAAGGGGTAGGCGATCGCCACCGCCAGCGCCGGGACGTTGGGGGTCTCGGCGTGCACGACCGCGCCCAATGACGTAGCCCAGGTGAGGGTGAACAGCGACCCGACGACGATGGCCCCGTCGAGCGAGAACACCAGCCGGTCGCGGCGTAGCACCTGTCCGGAGTGGCGGGGAGGCTCGATGTCCAGCGCCAGGAGCGCCGGCAGCGCCAGCACCGGCATGGTGAGATAGCCGATGTCGGCGACCGAGGGCGAGGGCAATGGCGTATCGGAGAAGATCTGGTACCACGACCAGAAGGCCTGGCCCACGCTCCAACCGAGCATGCCGACGGCCATGAGGCGGCGCCAGGTACGTTCGACACCCGTCACGCGGCGCGACGTCCACCAGCACAGCGTCGCTGCCGAGAGTCCGGCAACGAGCTGGGCGGCGTCGTCGACGATGACCTCGCCGTCCTCCGACAGCAAGCCGGAGCTGTCGAAAACCAACACGATCAGGACGAAGCCGGCCACGACCACGAGCCATGTCCTCAGCCACGTCGTACCCATGCGGCTCTTCCCCAAGAGACGGTGCAAATCTCCATGCATGCACCGACCCGCTCTCAGCGTAGTGCAGCCGCTACCCCCGCCGTTCGTATCTGCGACGGACGTTCACGTTGTCGGTCCGGACGTGCGCGGGCAATGTCTTGCATTCCTGGGTGTTCTCGTCGGGCTGGGCGGGCCGGTCCGACAGCCCAACCGGTAGAACCGGTAGAGCTCAGGCGCTAGGAGGTAGCCATGCCCGACACGCTGCGGTTTGCGGTCTCCATTCCCCAATTCGTCGCCGACGGGGCCTTCGATCCGGCCGGTCTCCGGGCCTACCTGGCACGAGCCGAGGCACTGGGGTTCGACAGTGCCTGGACCGTCGAGCAGGTCTTGGGCACGGCGCCCGTCCTGGGCCCGATGGAGACGATGACCTATGCGGCCGCCTCCACCGAGCGGCTGCGGTTGGGTTGTGCGGTGTTCGTGACCCCGTTGTACAGCCCGGTCCACCTCGCCAAGAGCGTGAGCACGCTGGACCAGCTGAGCCGGGGCCGTGTCGAGGTCGGCGTCGCCACAGGGGGGCGGGCACGCATGTTCTCCGCGTTCGCCGTCGATCCCGCCAGCCTGGTGTCACGCTTCACCGAGGGCCTACGGCTGATGAAGGCACTCTGGACCGAGCCCGACGTCACGTTCGAGGGGCGGTTCTGGCAGCTGGAGGGCGCCACCATGACCCCCGGGCCATTCCAGAAGCCCCACCCTCCGATCTGGATCGGCGCCAACCATCCGGCCGCGCTGGCCCGGGCCGTCACCTATGGGGACGGCTTCTTCGGCGCCGGGTCGACGGCCACGAACCAGTTCGCCCGGCAGGTGCCGATCGTCCAGGAGGCGCTCGCCAAGGCGCAGCGGGACCCCGCCAGCTTCGGGTTCGCGAAACGCGTCTACATCGCGGTCGACGACGACACCGACCGAGCCCGTCGTCGTGTCGCCGCCTCGCTTGTCGACGTCTACGGCGACTTCGGCAGACGCCTCGAACCGGCCGCCATCGCCGGGAACCCCGACGCTTGCATCGAGGGCGTACAGCAGGTCGCAGACGCTGGTGCCGAGCTGATCCTGTTCACCCCCTTCTTCGACGAGCCCGAACAGATGGAGCGTCTCGCCGCTGAGGTCATGCCGAACCTCTCCAGGTCGGCATAGCAACGGCTTCCGCGTCGTCGGCGCGATCTCGGCGCTCGAAGAGACCCGCGACGAACACCGGCGGGTCAGGCATCCGGCGGGGCGCCGTCGCGCGCCAATGAGGCGTTGGACCAGCCGGGCCGCCCGGTCAGCTCGACACCGAACCAGTCGGGCGGATCGAACGCCTCGGCCTCACGGCGGGAGGGGAACTCCACCTCGACCACGGCCAGTCCTGCCAGCGCGCCGGCGTAGAGATCGAGCTCCGCGGTGAGGCCGTCGAGGTCGATCCGGTGACGGGTCTTCTCGAGATGCCGGTCGCCGGCCAGCCCCCACAGCTCGTCGAACGCGGCGGTGTCAATGGCCACCTCGACTTCGGCTCGCTCCAGGCCCTCGCCACCCTTCACCGTCAGCACATGGCGGGTGCCGTCACTCCGGACCCGCACTTCGACGTCGCCGTCGACGGCGACGTAGGCCTGCCTGAGCGAAGCCCCGTTCCCGAGGCCGGTCGGAATCTGGGCGACCCGGAACTTGCGCTCGATCTCGGACACCTCTCCACCTCACCAGGACGACTGCCAGGGGGCAAGGATCGGGAACGGTCATCGCATGCCGTCGATGCGATCCGTGAGCAGCGCTTCGAGGACCTGGTCGACCGTCGGCGCAGCCGACATCTCGCGCGCGATGCGACGAGCATTGCGCCCGTAGGACACAGTTCCGAGCACTGCATTGATCGCGTCGACGATGCGAGGAACATCTGCGTGCCCGAGGATGCGGCGGGGGCGGTTGGCGTCCCCTTCCTCCGGCTCGATCATCAGCCCGGCACCGCAGCCCGCGACGCGGCGACCGTTCTCGAACTGGTCGGCGAAGAGGGGCACCACGACGACCGGCACGCCCGCCGCCAGTGCACCTAACACGGTCCCCGACCCTCCGTGGCACACGACGAGATCCGCCTCATCGACCACCTTCGCCTGGTCCACCCAGGCCTCGATGTGGACATTGGCCGGTATGGGCCCGAGACCGGCGCGGTCGAACCGGCGACCCACGGTTAGTAGCACCCGCGCATCGAGTTCCTTCACCGCCGCCAACGCCATCCGGTAGACATCGGCGGCGATCGATATGTGGCCCAGCACCGTCCCGAACGTCGCGTAGACGAGCGGTGCGTCCGACCCGTCCCACCAGTCGTCCAACGCTTCGCCATCGACCATGCCAGGCGCTCGGAAGCGCACCGTCGTGGGAAAGGGCGATGGGTCGAGGGAGGCGGGGAATCGGGTCAGATACGGCGAGCCGTGCAGCTCCCGTACCAGGCCCCGCCGGTGGTCCTCGAGCGCCGGAGCCGCGGCAGTGATCGACGCGGCTTCGGCTTCGGCGAGAGAGATGGCGACCTGAACCGTCGGGATCCCCATGTGATGGGCGACGACCGCCGACGCGTACTCGCACGGCTCGCGCAGCACGATGTGCGGAGTCCAGTCCCCACATACCTGCCGCATGACCGGCAGCATGGCTGTGGTCGCCAGCCGGCCGAACAGGTCACGGTTGCCCAGCACCGACGCTTCCCGCGGCGGGGCGACGGGGAGCCGTTCCCTGATGGGCGCCACGGCTGCCTCCGACGGCTTCCCTCCTGCCCGGAACCCGCAGCCGGCCGACTCGACCAGATCCCGCAGTGCGGGCGGCCCCACGACGAGCGTCTCGTCGCCCCGCTGTCGGGCCGCGGCGAGGAAGGGCAATAGCGGGTTCAGATGACCGGCACCGCCGAGCGAGCAGGCGGCCAGAACCCGCATGGCGACCCAGCCTAGAAGGGCGCACTGGCCGGCATCCCCGGTCTTAGGCTGAGACGCCAATGCCGTTCCGCCGCTCGTTCGCCCATGCCTGACGAGGCGAGCCGTACTGCGGTGCTGGTCTGCCAGGGTCGTGCGGTTGCGCACGGGCGGCTTGCTGTCGGTCGGTTCGACGACCCGACCGCCATGGGACTGCTACGCGAGGACGAGCGTCGGCCCGTCGAACAGGTCCGGTCGGGCGTCGCACCGAACGCCTGGCGAGACCGGATCGAGTACGAGATGCTGCGTGCCAACGCCGAGGTGATGGTGCCTCGCACCGTCGGGATCGACGATGCCGTGTCCGAGCGGCCGACGGCTCAGGTCGTGATCCTGGGGGCGGGCCTCGACGGACGGGCCTGGCGGATGCCTGGGCTCAGCGCGGTCGAGGTCGCTCGCGTGCTGAGTGGACGGTCGGCGCCCGGGAGTCGCCTCGTCGTCAACTACCAGGCGCCGGCGTTGTCCGCGACAGCCGGCCGCCGACTGGCCGGCGTTCTTGCGGCCCTTGCCGGGCGCGCTGATCCGGTGGCCAACGAACGCCAACGGTCGTCTTGGACGCCTGCGGCGATGAGTGCGCTGTTGGCAGGCCAGAGCTTCGTCGTCGTGCGTGACGACGACCTCCTGACCATCGCCGAACGACTGCGGATCCCCGTCAGGAATCGGCGCTCACTGAGGGTCGGGCACATAGCCGTGGCGGATCGTTAGAGCCCCGGGCAAGACTCGGCGCGCTGCCGGGTATTTAGGGTACTGTTCTCGCGGGTGAAGTTCGGGATCTTCTACGAGCACCAGTTGCCGCGTCCCTGGCACGCGCAGAGCGAGTACGAACTGCTGCAGCAGTCCCTCGACCAGATCGAGCTGGCCGACCGCCTGGGCTTCGACTTCGCGTGGGAAGTCGAGCACCACTTCCTCGAGGAGGACTCCCATTCGTCGGCACCCGAGGTCTTCCTCGGCGCTGCGAGCCAGCGGACGAAGCGCATCCGGCTCGGCCACGGGGTGATCCAACTTCCCACCAACCACCCGGCGAGGGTCGCCGAGCGGGTCTCGACGCTCGATCTGCTGAGCCACGGGCGCGTCGAACTGGGTGTGGGTGAAGCCGCTACAACGGCCGAGCTGCACCCGTTCGGGCGCAGATTCCGCGACAAGCGTGAGGTGTGGGAGGACGCCGTGCGGGGGCTGGTGCCGATGTTCGGCGAGGCCCCGGTCGAGTACCACGGCACCTACTTCGATTTCCCGTTGCGCAACGTGCTCCCGAAGCCCTTCCAGAAGCCGCACCCTCCGCTCTGGGTCGCGTGCTCCCAGCGCGACACGATCGAGGCTGCGGGGCGATGGGGCATGGGTGCGCTCAGCTTCCAGTTCGTCAGGCCGACGAGGCCCACGCGTGGGTTGCCGCGTACTACAACGCCTACACCAAGCGTCTCACCCCCCTCGCTGCCTACGCGACCAACCCGAACATCGCGGTGGTGTCGGGGTTCATGTGCTGCCCGACCGACGAGGAGGCCAACGTCAAGGCCGAGGGCTGGACCTTCTTCGCCTTCGCCCTGCGCTACTACGCGACGCGGCCGCCCGGCGAGCCCGGTGCACCGAGCCTGTGGGAGGAGTACCAATCCTTCCGGCGATCCCCCCAGGCGCAGCGGATGCACGCCGGGGGCCTCATGGGGTCGCCGGCGACCATCAGGACGAAGCTCCGGAAGTTCGAGCGGTCCAACGTCGACCAGGTCATCCTCCTGAACCAGGCAGGACGCAACAGCCACGAGGACATCTGCGCCAGCCTGGAGCTGTTCGCGGCCGAGGTCATGCCCGAGTTCGTCGAGCGTGACGAGGAGCATCAGCGCTGGAAG
>Ga0256867_10001217_pt1 | contig 10734 bp, 13 predicted proteins | sample RVTome_15_FD_185939 | JGI IMG/M metagenome (GOLD analysis project Ga0256867, IMG submission 185939) | Soil microbial communities from uranium-contaminated site in the Upper Colorado River Basin, Wyoming, United States - RVT150D86 (HiSeq) ... | reverse complement strand
GTATGCTGATTGCCGCAGGCGTTGGAGGCGGCATTGCAGGAGGACTGGCGATCCTGTCCAAGTTTATCCCATAGCGAGGCCCATGGCGCCTACCCACCGCAGCCGACGCCGCGACCTAATCTCGCATGCCGCCGCGCAGCTCGGCGCTGAGTAGCAGCGGCGAGTGCAATAGGGCTCACCCTTCTAAGACGCGACATGTTAGGAGGCGGACGACCATTCCATGAAATAGTAGACGCCGGTATCCTCAAGTTCGCAGAACCCCAGACGCTGATACAGTCGCAAAGCGGGATTGAACTTTTCGACATAGAGTTGCACCCGCTTACTGGTTGTCATAGCCTCATCTAGAAGATCTGCTATGAGGACACCCCCAATGCCGCGATTGCGGTACTCGGGAATCAAGGCAATATCAATGATGTGAATGGTGGCTTGCGTACGTTCGATATATAGCCGCCCAATGGCCTGCTCATCAAGCAAAATCAGATCAAAAGCAGCATGGGTGTAATATTGCTGATAGTGGGTATGCTGGGCATGAAATTGCGTCTGTAGAAAATGATCAGTCTGTTCTGGGGTCCAGTTGAGTGGCGCGAGTTCGTCGAGACGGGTACTGGCATATACGTGATAGAGAAAGGGCAGATCGTCAGGACCGATAGGACGAAAAGTGATACCAGGATAGGGCATGATAATCGGTCTCATCTATCGCCAATATTGGCGGCAAAAACGGGATTATAGAACCATATCGGTGCAACGATCTGAATGTCTTATGCGTTAGCTGTCAGGCGGGTTTGCCGCAACCCCGATGTCGCATCGGACATTGTTCAGACCTCGAGACACACTCCCATCCGCTTTTATTGCCTCTCAGTTAAACACGGCCTGGTAATATCGGCCCTGCTCGTCGGCTGCAATCGGCACGATAAAGATGCTGCCCAAATCCCCGATGTCACCATGGGTCATAGGATACAGGCTTTGCCCCAAAGGGGGATCGTGCGGGCCACGAAAGACGAGCGAAAACGGCTCATTACGCCCCATCACCTGCGAGACATTCCCGCTCTCGGACAGGGATGACTTGAGTTCTTTCACCTCAACTAACTCCACCTGCAGTTGTACGTCCCCAGCCGTTAAGTGGAACATCTCGTGTTCACGCCCGGCAAAGAGCTGCATGGTTAACGGTTCTGGCATCGTTCGGTATCCCCTCGACGTAAAAAGAGGCTATCCTGGCATTGCGACCCCGACCCACCGCACTGCCTGGCGCACATAGGCGATACGTTGCTGCGCGTCGCATAGAGCCGTTGTATCGTTCGCGCCTGCTCCAACCGAGTACAGGGGGGGGCAGAAGTTCTTAAGGGTGGAGCGCCTCAAAGTCAATAAGATCAAGTCAAGTATCTACTATATAATATTTATTACATACAATAACATAATCAAACACATATACAAAAAATGATAGTTATAATTCATGTCTCTTTACCATACTATACTATCATAATTAGTATGTTAGTATAGTAAAAATTGCAAAATCTGAATATAAATTTCATATGTTATATATAACAAAAGCAGGGGCCGTCAATTTCCTAGCAACTAGGCATCATTAGTAAAATTTTCTGCTGTAATGATACATGTATTATATGCTAAAATCAGCTCGTTTTATGCTAAAAGGATGCATATGCGAGATTATACGGCCTACGGCTTACAAATTGCGTCTGAGTTGCCTCTGCCCGAACTATTGCCTAGCGCGGCGGCCGCACCCGATGTGCATATCCGCTACGGCGCGGTGCCGGCAGAGTTAGACAACCCGGTGGGGCAGGGCGTGATCTACCAAGCCAGGCCTGGCCAGTTACTCCTCACGCTCACTGGTATCGCAAACTTCCTCGTCTCCGAGGGCAACGCGATTACCATCGAGCCTGCTCCGGAGAGCCGGGAGGAGGATATCCGGCTGTTTTTATTGGGTTCGAGCTTTGGGGCGCTCTTGCACCAACGGGGTGTCCTGCCGTTGCATGGCAGCGCCATTGAAACTCAATACGGCGCGGTGGTCTTTGTGGCCCATTCGGGAGTTGGCAAGTCAACCCTGGCGGCGGCTTTTCACCAGCGCGGGTATCGCGTGTTGAGCGACGATATATGTGTCATCACCATGGACACGGGTAAGCCGGTGGCCCATCCGTCCTTCCCGCGTCTGCATCTGTGGGAAGATGTGCTGGATCGGTTGGATCAGGCGCTGCCACGGCTCCTCGTGCGGGCAAAACTAGAAAAGTACGGCGTGCCCTTGGAGGCGCAGTTTGCCGTGCAGTCCTCGCCCCTATATGCCGTCTACGAGCTAGCGGTTGACACCACCCCATGCGTGACGGTCCAGCCGCTTGCCTACATGGAAAAATTTGAGGCACTGATCAACCATACTTACCGTGGCCAGTTTGTGCGTGGTTTGGGTTTGCGGCAACGCCATTTCGCCCAAGCCGCGACAGTCGCAAATCCAGTGAAGATGAGTCGCGTGACCCGGCCGCAAAAGCTGTTTCTCTTGCAGGAGTTGGTGCAAGCTGTGGAATCGGACTTTGAGGTGGCGGCGATGGAGAACGTGACGTGCGGTTGAGAGGAAAGGAATGACGATGCATCCCAGCATCGCCCTCACCACGACGATTGCTCGATCTAACGAGATCATCACGGCCGAGGCAGATGATGAGATCGTCATGATGAGTCTGGAGCAAGGCGAGTATTTTGGCTTGGGCGCGATTGGCAGTCGCATCTGGGCGTTGCTTGAACAGCCCATGACGGTGGCGGCGTTGTGTGACCGGCTCATAACACTGTATGCAGTGGATGTGGAGACCTGTCAGCGGGATACGTTAGACTTTCTGCAGGAATTGTATGCGGCTGAGATCATTACGCTTGTGGATCGACCGATTCCATGAGTTTGGGCAGCTTTCTTGGGGGCACCGTTGGCTCCTACTGCAAGCGGTTAGTTGGCTCGGTCTTGCGCGCCTGGCCGTGTTGACGTTGCCACTGCCCTGGATTACCCCTTATTTGGGGCACCATAATCAGGAGTCACCGCACGCAGACCAACCCGGGCAGGAGGCTGCGGTCAAGCAGGTCTCCTGGGCGGTGCAGATGATGAGCCGTTTCACACCTTGGAATAGTAATTGCCTGGCCCAGGCCATCGCCGCCAAGCATATGTTACAGCGGCGCAAGCTACCCAGTACGCTTTATCTAGGGGTGGCGCGAAAGGATGCAGCGGCATTGGAGGCTCATGCCTGGCTGCGAAGCGGAACGGTGATGGTGACCGGTGCCCAAGGGATGGAGCGGTTTACCGTGGTAGCCATATTTGCGGAAGGAGCGGATACCATAGGCAACCATAAGACGGGGGTCGCGACAAGACGATGGCCGCACGGCGCGAGCCATTCATAGCGCCGCAGGCGCGCGTATCATACAGGTGAGGAGAACGGACTCCATGGATACACAGCAACCAGCATCGCAAGACGTCAACGACAGCAGAGAAGTGTGGGAGCGGCCACGGCTCACTCGGTTGGCCACGGATAGCACATTATCGAATAGTGCTTTTGGCACGGATGGTGGGGGAGGGTTTAACCAGGCATCCTAGTTGAGGTTGCGCAGGCGAGAAGCGTAGCGGGAGCGGTGCTCACCCAAGCAGTGAGGTCGCTGGGCGTAACCATGAGTGCGATTGTAGGGGTTTTTCATACCGATCATCAATCCGTTTGTCCGGATGTGATTGACGCCATGCTTGCTGCCTTATCCCACCGCGGGCCAGATGGGACGGGCTGGTGGTGCGCGAGTTCGGTGGCGTTGGGGCAGCAGCACCAGCAGGTCACGCCTGAATCCTGCCACGAGCAGCTACCCTTGCACGATCCGGTCGCTGGCCTCGTTCTGGTGGCGGATTGCCGCCTCGATAACCGTGCTGACTTGTGTGAGGCCCTGGCGGTCCCACATGCTCAGCGCAGCGCCATTGCGGATAGCCAGTTAATCTTGCTGGCCTATAAGAAGTGGGGGGCAGATTGCGTCATTCATCTTCTCGGCGCTTTTGCGTTTGCCCTCTGGGATCCACACCATCACGCCCTCTTTTGCGGGTGTGATCATATGGGGTTGCGCCCACTCTACATCTATCACGATCACAAACGGTTTGTCTTCGCCACCGAGATTAAAGGCATTCTAGCCCATCCTGCCATTCCCATCCGTCTCAACCCACGCAAGTTAGCCCGACTGGCTGTCCCAGCTTCGCCGCTGCTCGACAAGGAAGAAACCTATTTTGACCCCGTCTTCCAGCTCCCAGCAGCGACGACGGTGACAGTGACGGCCTATCACGTTAAGCGGCATACATACTGGAAACCTGACCCGACGGTCCGACTCAGTCTCAAACCGGCGGATGCCTTTGAAGCCTTCCGGGAACTCTGGTTCAAGGTCGTTGCCGCGCACCTGCGAAGCGCGTTCCCTGTAGTAGCACTGCTCAGTGGCGGATTGGATTCTTCCTCTATTGTGGCAACGGCGGCCCATGTCCTACGGCAACAGAATCGTCAGTTGATAACCTTGTCCGCCGTCTTGCCACCGGATTCCGAAGCCAGCGTGAAAGATGAAAAGCCGTTTATCGGCGAGTTCCGAGCGTGGGACAACATCGAACAGGTCTTCATCACCGACTCTTGGCGTGGGCCGTTTGACAACCTGGAACAGTTGGTATGGTGCAGTGAAGTGCCGACGCATACCCCGTGCCACTACCTATATACCGCCTTTGCCGAAGCCACCGTCCAGCGGCAAGCTCGGGTTCTCATAGATGGCGTTGGTGGCGAAGTTGGTCCCACCTTTCACGGCGATGGGTATTATCCTGAACTCTTTCTCTCCGGACGCTGGTGGCGGCTCGCCGTTGACCTGTTCCATGATGCCAGGCGAAGCCAGAGACCATGGTGGCAGAGCTTGCGGGGTCGTTTGGTTGGGCCCTTGATTCCCCTTTGGCTGCATCGTCTGCGAGGCGGAAATGCGGTGCGTATGGACTTGTCCCTCCCCCAGGCGAAGTACCAGCCCTTGCAAACGGCTTTCGTTGAACAGACATTGGGAGCGGAGCTTGACGATATTGCGGTAGCCGTGGCTCAGTTGGGTCGTCCGTTTCTCGATCACCGGCACAACCAGCAACGTCACATTGGTTTGGCGAGTATGTACGCAGGCAATGGATTCTCCGGTTATGAAAACATCAGTCTGGCTTTACCTTATTTTGACAAGCGGGTGATTGAATTCTGCCTGGCTGCTCCTGGCGAAATGAAGGTTTGGGGCGGTTATCATCGCTATCTGATCCGGGCCAGTCTCGCTGGGGTTCTTCCCCCTGCCATTCAATGGCGCATATCCAAGGAGCCCTTTTCGCCTGACCTACACCTGCGATACAATCGCCAGCGCCCTCAGGCACAAGCCCTCCTGGCGTCGATTGCTCCGCACGACCCCATCCGGCACATCGTCAATGTCGAGAAGTTGAAGCGCTTGGCAACGATCGAGATGCCCGCTGGCTGGACCAACACCTCGGCTCATGAGGCGTCAATGAATGCCCTACGGGGCATCTATTTAATCGCCTTTTTACGGCAGTTTGGCGAGTATGCGACCTAGCGTAAAAACGGCAGCGGGGAGCGTTTACCCAATGGACTTAAATGAGGTCCTACTCCGGTCTGGGCTATTAGGGCAGGCAGAAATGGTGTTGCAGCGCAAGTTGGCCGAGCAACCCGAGGATGCAAAAACGCGAGAACTCTTGGGCGAAATCTACCGCAAGCAAGGCGATTTGGACGCCGCCGCAGCCCTATATCAGCAATTGCACGACTGCGACCCCACCCATCCCACTGCGGCCTATCTACATGCCGTGCTGACTGGTAACCCTTTACCCGTCCGTGCAACGGCAGTGCTACCCTGGCCCGCACCGTTTGTCTGCATCGGCAATTTTTTACCAAAGACGGATCGAGACCATTTGTTCGATATTATCCGTGCTCAGCAAAAGGCGTTTCAACCGGCGCAGTTGTACGGCTTTTCTGCAGACCATAAGCTCATCGCCTATTCGGACACCACTCATCGCGATCAATTATGGCTGCGGGGTAGCGAGGAGGTCATCGCCGTGGTCGAGACGCAGGTCCGGGACCTCCTACCGAGCCTTCTCCCTCGCCTTGGCGTTGAGCCATTCGCCATTGGCAATATGCCCTTCGCCGTCGTCTTATCGCACGATGGGCATTATTCAAAACCGCACCAAGATGATTGTTTTGGCGCAAATAAAGTCAGCTGTGTGTATTATATACATCAACTGCCCAAGGTCTTTAGCGGCGGCGACCTCTTGCTGTATGATACGCACATGACTCGCCGCGCATACAATCCCAAGCAGTTTACTCGCCTCCCACCTGAGGACAACACCTTGGTCGTGTTTCCCAGTGTCTACTTCCACGAAGTGACACGCGTAACCTGCCCATCCGATGCCTTTGACGACGGCCGTTTTGTCGTCACTGCAGGTGTCGGCGCAGCAGCCAGTGAAACGTCGGGATGAGCGCATGAGAGCTGGAATCGTGATCAGCCTCTTAGGAGGATGGTTCGTCTTCACCCTCGTGTATCAGATGTTTATGAATCGGCTGCGTCCTTATATCCGGCGGTATGACATCTTTTGGGTGTTGCCCGCCTTTCGTTTTTTCCATGAACGGCCGCCTTATTTTGTGCTTTCTTATCGCGACCGCTTCCATAGCGGAGTAGAGAGCTCCTGGCAAGATATTCATTTCCAGCGTCCAGCACGATGGTATATCGCCTTGTGGCACCCGCATTTTATTCCATCTAATACGATCGAGGTGTTGATGGGCGCTTTTGCCGACCTGATGTCTCAAGAAAAATCCCCTTCCATGACGCATATCCAACAGCAGTTTCCATATCGAATGTTGCTTCGGTATGTCGCCCGATATCCGTCTTCTCCCTTGGTCCAGGCGCGGCAGTTTCGGATTCTGCGAGGCACTGAGCACTTGGAAGACGCTCCTGACACGGTTATCTTCGTGTCCGGCTATCATGATCTCTCGGAGGCCTGACGGACGTGGACGTCATGTTGAGGACACCTGCCGATGCCCTGGCGTCATGTACGCGGATTGCCGCCCTGGGGGTGTTGCTCGTCACGTGCCAGTGGCTGTGGAATTGGCGCCTGTTGCGCTCGCACGATCTGTTCAGTTGGCACTTACTGCGAACGCGACGTGGCTTCACACAGAGGGGCTGGGTCGCTCGGGTGAGTGATGCCTTACTCCATTTTCCCCAGTTTGTGGTTGTCCTTGTCATCTGTGCGGTAGCGGCCGGTTTTTTGATTGTGCATCCGGAACCAGCGCCCGTGTCCCCTTATGTCTTAACCGCCATTGTGGTGACGACATTACTCGCGCATCTGCGTCTTTTTCCGTATGGTGCGACCGGCGCCGATCGCATGTTGTTCCTCATTTTTGGGGCGTTATGGCTCCTGCAGTTAGCTCCTGCCTCAGCTTTGGCGCAACAAGGATGCTTATGGTTTCTGGCGTTACAAGTCACGCTATCCTATCTGACCTCTGGGGTCTGCAAGATCGTCTCAGCGGATTGGCGGTGCGGCACGGTTATGTCTAGAATTTTGCGGAATCCCTATTTTGTTACCGAACGCATGGCACGTAAGTTGCGACGTCATACGAACATGCTACGGTGGGTGAGTTGGGGAGGGATGCTTTGGGAACTAACGTTCCCACTATTTTTTATCATCAGTTGGCCATGGGGCGGGGTGTTTTTGCTCGTTGGTCTCCTGTTTCACCTGCTCAACGCGGTGCTCCTGGGACTCAATACGTTTGTTTTCGCCTGGCTCGCGACCTACCCAGCGCTGATCTGTTGTCGATTGCAACTAGATGCCTATCTCTTCCGGTATTGACGTACTCGCGGTGGCGCCTGCACCATTGGAGATGTCTATCTGCCCAGATGCTGATGGGCATGAGCTTTGGACACTTCTGGCGGGCGTAGCAAGATCTGGGGACAGTATATGGAGCCTACAGAACAGTGGACCTGAACCAAGCGATCGCTCAATCCGGTTTGTTGGAGAAGGCTGAGGCTGGGCTGAAACAGAAATTAGCACTCAACCCTTATGATGTAAAGATGCTGGAAACCCTGGGTCATACGTATCGCAGGAAGGGAGATTTAAGTGCGGCGGCTGAGATATTCGGACAGTTGTGTGACCGAGATCCCCAGCATCCCACTGCGGCCTACCTGCATGCGGTGCTCAGCGGGATGCCCTTGCCAACTCGTGCACCGGAGGTTTGGCCATGGCCGGTACCATTTGTGCGGCTGGAACACTTTTTGCCGCAGAACCAGCGAGACCGCTTATTGGACCTGGCGTGTGATAATCAAAACGCATTCGAGCCTATGAAACTGTATAAACCGTCAAAAACCGGACACATCATGACGTATCAGGATCGCGATGTACGTCACCAGGTCGGCCTGATCGGGAACCCAGAGGTGGATGCGATAGTCAAGCCGAGAGTCGTAGACATCTTGCCAGGTTTGTTACCGCGTTTGCAAGCTCCGCCATTTCCGATCGGTGACACGGCCTTGCAATTGGTCCTGTCTCATGACGGCCATTACGCCAAGGCGCACGCCGATGATTTGGACGGCCGCATCAAGGTCACTTTTGTCTATTACTTCCACAAACAACCTAAAGCTTTCAGCGGCGGAGAGCTATTATTTTATGATACTGACCTTGCGAATCGAACTTACAATGTGGCACGTTATACCCAGATCAATCATGAAGACAATGTTCTGTTGATATTCCCTAGCCCGTATGTCCATGCAATCACACCCGTTAGGTGCAACTCTGAAGCATTTGAGGACGGTCGCTTTGCCGTCAGCGGATTTGTTGGAATAGCCGTGCAACCGTAGACATAACCAATCGGCGAGTCAGCACCATGTAATATTCCGTCCCAAGCAGCAGCTTGGAGCCATGCGGTGAGAGGATATGGCCATGGCGCAAACCATTGTCTGGCTGGCATCGTATCCGAAATCCGGTAACACCTGGCTGCGGGCCTGGCTCACCAACTATTTGCAAGACACCGGAACCCCGGCAGATATTAATGCGTTGCTGGGTCGACCGATTGCAAGTGACGGACAGGTGTTCGATCGGGAAGTTGGTGTTGAGGCATCAGACCTCACGGCAGAGGAAATCGAACGCTACCGGCCGGGCGTCTATCGGCAGCTCGCTGCGCAGCATACCAAAACGCTCTTCATGAAAGTCCACGATGCCTACACGCGAACGTCAGCCGGTGAGCCGCTCTTTCCCGCCGATGTGACACAGGGGGCTATTTACCTCATACGCAACCCTCTGGACGTCGTGGTCTCTTACGCGCAGTATACGCAGAGTTCCGTCGATACGATCGTCACACAGATGGCCAGCGCCACCGCGTTTTTTTGGGCCGCTCCGACCCGCTTGCCGGCCCAGCTACGCCAACGGGCACTCACCTGGAGCGGGCATGTCTGCAGTTGGGTGGACGGGGCCGATTTTCCGGTACATGTGATGCGCTATGAAGACATGGCGCTCCATCCCCGGGAGACCTTGACTGCGGTGATTCGGTTTCTTGGCCTGCCGGACGACGCGATGCGTCTACACAATGCCCTTACATTTTCCGCCTTTAACTGCCTCCAGGCACAAGAACGCACGAAGCGATTTGCCGAACGTGCATCGACGGCCGCATTGTTCTTTCGACAGGGCCGGATTGGCGCCTGGCGGGAGGTGTTGACCGCTGCCCAAGTTCACCGTGTCATCTCCGATCATGGAACGGTTATGCAGCGATTTGGCTATTTGACACCCACAGATGATATCCTTTATTAAAATAATATTAAGACGATATATTAGTCATTTGGTAGTATTATGAACTGACTTATAGTAATAAAAATGTGTTTTTTTGCTTGCTAGAATGTAGAATCTACTGTAGATTCTGACTTACACTTTAGAATTCACTTTTCATATATTACGAGAATCATGCTAGTACTGCCGTATCTGAGTTGCTCTCAAGGCTCCACCTGTCTCAACTGATGTGTATTCCAACACAAGGAGGTCATCATGAGTGATCCATTTATCGGTGAAGTATCGATGGTCGGATTTGACTTTGCGCCTCGCGGATGGGCCTTTTGTGATGGCCAGATCCTGTCCATTGCGCAAAACACCGCGCTCTTTTCTATCCTCGGCACAACCTACGGAGGGGATGGCCGCACCACCTTTGCACTGCCCGATTTGCGTGGCTGCACCCCCATTCACCCCGGGCAAGGCCCCGGCTTGAGCGACCGCACTCTCGGCCAGCGATTAGGCTCAGAGACAGTAACGGTGACGGCAGCGCAGATGCCGTCACACACCCACACGTTGAAGGCGTCATCGCAACCGCAAAATACCGCCGACCCGAGCGATAACGTTTTGGCCCAGCAGCCGGTCGAGTTCTACGATGCGCCGCAGCCGAGTGACGAAAGAGCTATGCACGCTGGCTCTATTTCGAACACTGGCGGTGGGCAGGCTCACCCAAATCGACAACCCTATCAGGCGGTGCGCTTCATCATTGCCTTGCAGGGTCTCTTCCCCTCACGCAATTAATAAAGGAGACCGGTATGTCCATCCCTTTTCTGGGTCAAATCACCATGTTCGGGGGAAATTTTGCCCCTCAGGGGTGGGCCTTTTGCGATGGCCAACTCCTGTCCATTGCGCAGAACACCGCGCTCTTTTCTCTACTCGGCACGATCTATGGGGGAGACGGACGCACCACGTTT
>Ga0256867_10001215_pt1 | contig 10737 bp, 11 predicted proteins | sample RVTome_15_FD_185939 | JGI IMG/M metagenome (GOLD analysis project Ga0256867, IMG submission 185939) | Soil microbial communities from uranium-contaminated site in the Upper Colorado River Basin, Wyoming, United States - RVT150D86 (HiSeq) ... | reverse complement strand
CGTCACGTCGCTGATCACGGCGGTCGCCCCGAGGAACGTCGCCGACCACCCGATACCGAGCGCGAACAGGCCGGCGCCCACGAGGGGTGCCGGGCCCTCGGTGCCCGCGAGCAGCGCGCCGGCTACACTCGCCAGGCATCCCGCGACCAGGCCGGCTCGTCGACCCCACCGGTCCATCGCAGCCCCGATCAACGGCGAGAAGGCGAACATCCCGCCGATGTGGACGCTGATGATCCACGCGATCGTCGTGTCACCGTGGCCGAGGTGGTGCAAGGCGGCGGGCGTCACTCCCATCACGCCCACCATCGCGATCTGCCCCACGGCCGCGGCGAGGATCGCGGTGCGGAACGGCGCCACCCGGAGGAGCTGGCGTGGCGTACGGGCGGGGGCCGGCACGACGTCGTCGTCGTCCGGCGGCGCGAGGTCGCGTGGGTCCGGGCGGACCCGAAGCACGAACCCCGACGCCGCCAACGCCCCCACCGGGACGATCAGCCATGGCAGGAGGTCGGCGGCGCGCGGCCCGGGGGCGACACCCTGCACGAACGCGACGAGCAAGGGGCTCCCGACGGCGCCGATCGTGCCGCACGCCAGCACGATGCCGATCGCCCTCGCCCGCCGCTCCGGGCGGTACATGTCCGCGACGGCCGCTCGCGTGAGGTTGACGCCGGCGTATCCGACGCCGAAGGGAACGACGGCCACCAGCAGGAGCGGGAACGAGCCCCAGATCACGGCCGCCGCGCACCCCAGTCCGCCGAGCACCGTCATCGCCAGGGCGAACAGGATGCCGGGGCGACGCCCGACGCGATCCATCCATCGCCCGATGACGGGAGCGGCGACGGCCGCGAACCCGAAATAGACGGCCCACACCAGCCCGCTCGCGCCCTGCCGCCCCGAGAGCTCCGTCGCCGCGACCGTGCCGGCGACCAGCAGCACCGGGAACGTCAGCTGTGCGAACCCCTGCGCGGCGGCCAGCAGCGCGGTGTTCCGACGAACGGCCGATCCACGGTCCATCGGGGGATGCTACGCGCCAGGGCCCCGGCGGTCCGCTCGTCGAACGATGCGCCTGGCGACCTCAGCCCGAGAGTGAGGGCCGGATCGCGGGGTCAGATCGGCTCGGTGAGCGCGCCGAGCCGTTCGATCAGGCGAGCGTTCTCCGCGTAGTCGACCGGACAGGCGACGATCGAGACTGCGTCGTCGTCCAGGGCCTTGCGCAGCGTCGGTGCGAGCTCGTCGGCCGCCCCGATCTCGTAGCCCTTGGCGCCGAAGCTCTCGGCGAGCTGCACGAAGTCGGGGTTCGAGAAGGAGACGGCGGCTTGGCGGCCGAAGTGGATGTCCTGCTTCCAGCCGATCAACCCGTAGCTCCCGTCGATCCACACGAGGATCACGAAGTGCAGGCCCTCGCGCACGGCGGTCTCGATCTCGGCCATGCTCATCGCGAATGCGCCGTCGCCCATCGCGGCCAGCACCTTCCGTTCGGGCGACACGAGCTTCGCGGCGAGCGCGCCTGGCAGCGAGAAGGCCATGGTGGCCAGCCCGTTCGAGATGAGGCATGTGTTCGGCCGATGGGTCGGGTAGAGCCGGGCCATCCACATCTTCACCGCACCCGTGTCGCAGAGCACGATGTCGTCGTCGCCGAGCACGGACCTGATGTCGCACACCACGCGGGCCGGCGCCAGCGGGAACGAGTCGTCGGCGGCGCCGTGTTCGAACTCCTCCCGAACGAGGTCGCGGACGGGAAAGATCTCCCCGCGCGTGTCGTGGACGAGGCTCGACGCCCCGATCGCGTCGAGGGTCTCGCCGATGTTCCCCTGTACACCGACCGCGAGCGTGTAGTTGGCGTCGACCTCGGCGACCGTGCTGTGAACGTGAACGATCCTCTTGTCGCGCAGCGGGTTCCACCGCGCCGGCGAGTACTCCACGAGGTCGTAGCCCACCGCCAGGACCACGTCGGCCCGGTCCAAGCCGAAGTTCGCGTAGTCCTTCACCATGAAGCCGATCGTGCCGAGCGCGTTCGGATGGTTGTCCGGGAAGACCCCCTTGCCGAGGAACGTCGTCGCGACGGGAAGGTTCAGCCGCTCGCTGAAGCGGATCAGCGCTTCGGTCGCTCGCTCACGCGCGACTCCAGGCCCCGCGAGCACGACCGGGTGCCGCGCCGTCGCGAGCACCTGCGCCGCCCGCCGGACCTGGCCGTCGTCCGGCGAGGGGTCGACCGGCGTGTTCACGGGGAGCACGGGCGCGTCGGTCAGACGCTCGGCGACGTCCTCGGGCAGCACGATGAAGGTCGATCCGGGCGGCTCGGTCGTCGCGCGTTTGAACGCCTTGCGAACCATCTCGGGAGCGGCTCCCGGCACCGTGACCATGTCGCCCCAGGTCGTGATCGGCCGGAACAGCGAGACGAGATCGACGAACTGATGGGACTCCTTGTAGATGCGGTCCAGGCTCGCCTGCGCCGTGATCGCGACGAGCGGATGCCGGTCGAGCTGCGCGTTCGCGATGCCCAGCATGAGGTTGATCGCACCCGGCCCCAGCGTCGCGAGGCAGACCCCCGCGCGACCGGTGAGCGCGCCGTACGTGTCGGCCATGAACGCCGCGCCACGCTCGTCGCGCGTCGTGATGAAGCGGATCGGGCTGTCGGCGAGCGCGTCGATCGCATGGAGGTTCTCTTCGCCGGGAAGGCCGAAGACCACCTCGACGCCTTCGTTCTCGAGGCACTCGACGATCGCGCGCGCGACGGTGCGGCTGGAAGCGGCCATGTCGCCAGCGTATCGGAGCGCGCTCAGAGGAGCTGCCGGGTGAGCTGCGCATGCCCGACGTGTTCCCGAAGATGTTCGAGGGCATGGAGCAGCGCCCACGCAGCCGTGACCGGCTCGTCGGACCCGTACGCGCGCCAGGGTGCCTCGCCGACCGCTCCCGGATCGAAGGTCACGTCACCCCCGAGCAGCGATCTGCACTCATCGCCCATCGCATCGAGCCATGTCTTGAACGTGGCCGCGTCGTCGATCACGACGCGGAACTCCGAGGGTCGGTCCCGCTCCGGCAGCGGGGCGCCGGTGGCAAGGCTCAGCCAGGAACGCGTGCTGTGCATCGCGTGGGTGACCAGCACCGCGAGCGCGTTCGTGTCGTCGTCGCCCGGGCGGGCGTTCAGTTCACCGGCGGTGCATCCTTCGACCGCCTTGCGGAGCTCGACGAGGGAATCCGCCAGGATGTCGCGCGCCGCCTCGATCGTCGGATCGGTCACCGTCAGCTGATCTCGATCATCTTCTCGCGGACGGCGTAGACGACGGCTTCCATGCGCGAATGCAGGTGCAGCTTCTCGAGGATGTTGCGGATGTGGTTCTTGACGGTGTTCTCGCTGATGAACAGTCGTTTGGCGATGTCACGGTTGTTCAGGCCCTGCGCGACGAGCCCGAGGACCTCCATCTCCCTGTCCGTGAGCTTCGGAGCCGGCATCCGGGGCTGTTCCTCGGCCGTCTTCGACATGGAAGCGAACTCGGTGAGCAGCTTCGACGCCATCGCCGGGGAGATGCGGGACTGTCCGGCCCAGACGCTACGGATCGCGTCGGCGACCTCCTCGATGGGGATCTCCTTCAACAGGTAGCCGCTGGCACCGGCCTTGATCGCGTCGTAGAGGTCGCCCTCCTCGTCGCTGATCGTGAGCATCAGGATCTTGCAGTGCGGGAGCAGGTCCCTGATCTGGCCGGCCGCCTCGATCCCGGAGCGTTTCGGCATGCGCACGTCCATCAGCACGACGTCGGGCATCGTCTCCTGCGCGACCTCCACGGCCTCGGCCCCGTCGGACGCCTCTCCGACCAGCTCGATGTCGGGCTCCTGCTGCAGCACCATCTCGAGACCGCGGCGGAACAGTGCGTGGTCGTCGACCACCATCACCCGGAGCTTCTCGGTGGAGCCCTTACCGCCAGCGTCGTTGGTCACCGGTCCCCCTCGGTCGAGTCGCCGGCGTCCGCATCGGCGGCCGGCTCGCTCAGGTGAGGGGATTCTAGTGCGCTCTTGTGCATGGAAGCGCGACGTTTGCCGTGATGATCGCGGAGCTGCCGCTCGAGCTTCTCGGCGACGCGGTCGATCGCAGTTGGCACGTCGTCGGCCTCGGCGCGAGCGCGGAACGTCTTCCGAGGTATGTGCAGCGCCGCCCGAACCCGCTTCACACCGTCGGGAGCCGGGTAGTGCTCACCGATGAACTCGAGATCGATCCTGGTGGTCCGGGGCTCCATGCGCTCCAGCCGGGCCAGCTTGTGTCCGGCGGTCTCGCGCACCTCGTCGGTGACCGGGAGGCCGCGGCCCGTGAAGATCAGATCCATCGGTTCGTCGTCGTTCCTTCCCTCGGGCGGGCCCTCCGCCGGCTGACCTGGTCTTTGACCCCACACCCGCCTGCCGGAGCGCTCGCCGGCGATCGCGCGGACCACCGACTCACACCCTCTCCCGCCCGAAGGCGGGGCAGGACTTACATCTAAACCGCGCCATGCTCAGCGACCAAGGGTCGCCTTACGTGGGTCGTTTCGCCCGCGGCTGGCATCGACTACCGGGGAAGATCCCCGGGCAACCACAGACCCGGACGAGGGCCCGGTCGAGTATAGGCAGGTCGGCCGGTTCGCAGGAGCGCCCGAGCCGCCACGAGGAGCGAGACTGTCTGCGCCCCACCGGCTCGCAGCGCTTCGGCGCACGCGGCGGCCGTAGCTCCGGTCGTGAGCACATCGTCGACGAGCAGCACGTGCGACGGCACGGCCGCCCGGTGACGAACGACGAACGATCCGCGCATCGCTGCCCGCCGCTCCACCGCGTCGCGCTTGGCCTGGGGACCGGTCGCGACGACGCGCCGAAGCAAGCCTCGGACGGGCAGCCCGGACTCGCGTGCGACGGCGCTGGCCAGCACCTTCGCCTGATCGAACCCTCGCTCGGCCTTGCGTCGCCTGGTCAGCGGGACCCACGTCACCACGTCGGCGCCGGGTGGCGAGCAGGCGGCCATCGGCGCGCCCAAGGCCCGCCCTACGCCCCGCACCCCTCGGTACTTGAGCTGATGAACGGAGGCGCGGGCGGGACCCTCGAAGGCGAAGGGGGCCCTGGCGCTCGTCACCGCGTCGGGGGGACACTCCTCACACCGCGAACGATCACCACCGGGCGACGGGGCTCCGCATCGCTCACACCACGGCGGGGACAGCGCGATCAGCGCGCGTCGACACCGGCCGCAGAACGGCCAGGCCGAGGCGCCGCACCCCGCGCACCGCGGGGGGAAGACGACGTCGAGCGCACGCACCAGCACGGCTCGGACGATAGGAAGCGGGTGCGACACGAGCCCGTCAGGGCAGGTCGACCTCGAGCGCCCGGTCGCCGCCACGTGCTTCGATGGCGAGCCGAGCCTGGGCCTTGGCCGCCGGATAGGTGAGGACCACCCCGCGTCCGGCTTCCGCATCGAACGATTCATCGATCTGGGGCAGCGTCACGTCGTCCGCGGTCAACGAGAGCGTCACGCGAGCCGGGGATCCGTAGATCACGCGCACGGAGTCGGTGGCACAATCGACCTGCTCGATCGTGACCGTGTTCGAACCGGCGACGATCGCACCGCGCACGGTCGCAGATCCCCGTCGCATCGAGCCGCGGGGCCACGCCACGGCGAAAGGCTCTCCCGGATGCACCACGCTGGGATCGCCGTCGATCGTGACGTCGAGCTCGAGTCGGTACCACCCGGGACCGAGGTCGAGGAGCGGCACCTCGAACGGCACGAAGAGATCGCGGTGCGGCGCGACGTCGAGCGTGACCGCCTCCACCTCCAGAGAGCGCCCCGCCCGGCCGGCCATCTCGGCCACCCTGGCGGTCTCGATACGCGCCTGATGGGGATCGGGGTCCTCGCCCCGAAGCACGAAGGCACCCTTCAGTGTCGCGGGGAACCGCTCGTAGTGCGCGCGGATCGAGACACGGCCGTCCATCGGTCAGGTGCCCTGCTCCCAGCTGCGCAGGTAGCGCTCCTGTTCGGCCGTGAGCTCGTCGATCTCGACCCCCATCGCCCGAAGCTTCAGGCGGGCGACGTCCTTGTCGATCTCGACCGGAACCGGATAGACGCGAGGCTCGAGCTGCCCGCGGTTCGCCACCACCCATTCGGCCGAGAGCGCCTGGTTCGCGAACGACATGTCCATCACCGCTGCCGGATGCCCTTCGGCGGCCGACAGATTGACGAGGCGTCCCTCCCCCAGCAGGTAGACGCGGCGCCCGTCGGCGAACGTGTACTCGTCGACGAACTCACGGATGCGCCGGACCCCTCGGGTGCCGAGCGCCGTCAAGGCGGGTTTGTCGATCTCGACGTCGAAATGCCCGGAGTTGGCCAGCAACGCACCGTCCTTCATCAGCTCCATGTGGTCGCGGCCGATCACCGTCGTGTCGCCGGTCACGGTGATGAACACGTCGCCGACGCGAGCCGCCTCACGCAGGGTCATCACGGTGTAGCCCTCCATCACCGCCTCGATCGCCGCCGTCGGATCGACCTCGGTGACGATCACGTGGGCCCCCATGCCGCGAGCGCGCGAGGCAACGCCGCGTCCGCACATGCCGTACCCGCACACCACGATCGCGCGCCCTGCCAGCAGCCGGTTCGTGGATCGCATGATGGCGTCGATCGTCGACTGCCCGGTCCCGAAGCGGTTGTCGAACAGGTGTTTCGTGTCGGCGTCGTTCACGCTCACGATCGGGTAGCGCAAGGCACCGTCGTTCGCCATCGCGCGAAGGCGGATCACGCCGGTCGTGGTCTCCTCGGTGCCTCCGATGATCTCGGCGATCTGGTCGGCGCGCTCCTTGTGGAGCACGCTCACCATGTCGGCACCGTCGTCCATCGTGATGTTCGGTTGGAGGTCCAGCACCGCGTTGATGTGCTTGAAGAACGTGTCGGTGTCCTCGCCCTTGATCGCGTACGTGTCGATGCCCGCTTCGACGAGCGCCGCGGCGACGTCGTCCTGGGTCGACAACGGGTTCGAGGCGCACAGCGCCACCCCGGCGCCGCCCGACTGCAGGGTGAGCATCAGGTTCGCGGTCTCGGTGGTGACGTGCAAGCACGCCCCGATCCGGATCCCGTCGAGCGGACGTTCCTTCTCGAACCGCTCCTTGATCAGCCCGAGCACGGGCATCTCGGCCCCCGCCCATTCGATACGGTCGCGGCCGGCTGCCGCCAGCTCCACATCACGGATGTCGTTCGTCATCACGTCTCCTCTCACATGCGAGGGAACAGGTCGACCAGCAACCTGCCCACCGCCACCGCGGTCTCGTTCGAGACGCGGACGACCTCCTCGTGCTCGACGTGCTCACCGAACGCGTTCGTCAGCGAGCAGATCCCGAGCACGCGCATCTCCATCGCGATGGCGGGGAGCGATTCCGGCACCATCGACATGCCCACGACGGTCGCTCCGGCCCCCTGCAGCAGGCGCACCTCGGTCGGCGTCTCGTAGGCAGGTCCACTCATCGCCGCGTAGACGCCGATCGAGGACGGGATGCCGAGCGCCCGGGTACGTTCCACGGCGAGATGGCGGAGCGCCGCATCGTACACCTCGTTCGCGCTGATGAACGTCGGCATGCCGTCGGGGTAACGCCAACCGCGCAGCGGGGCGACGCCCATCATGTTCAGGTGGTCACGCAGGATCACGACCGTGCCCGCCGCTTCCCCCGGCACCAGGCCACCCACGGCGGCCGTGAGCACCATCGTGTCGGCCCCCAGCTCCTTGGCGAGGCGTGGCAGCATCGCGGGCACGTCCATGCCGTGCCCCTCGTAGAAGTGCACCCGTCCGAAGAAAGCCGCGACGGGCACCTCGGCGAGCCTGCCGATCACGAGGCGGCCTGCATGGCCGGGCACCCTCGACGGCGGGAAGCCCGGCAGATCCTCGAACGACAGGCTCGCGACCTCCTCGAGCGAATCGCCGAGCGCCGGCCCGAGACCGGATCCGAGGACGACGCCGACGCGGGGGACGAGATCGGTCCGGTCCCGCACGACCACCGCCGCCTGCGCGCCCAGATCGTCGCCCGGGCCCGGCACACCGCTCACGACGCCGTGGCCTCGTCGAGGGACGCCTTGAGCCGCACGATCGCGTCGATCGGCGAAGGGTCCACACCGTGGGCGAGCCCCAGGTAGCAGCTCGCGTAGTCGCCCATGATCGTGAGTGAGAGGAAACGGGAGAGTCGGTTCCGGCCGGTCGCCCAGACCTCCTCGGTGGCGGCGCCGGCATCGCGTGCGATCTCGAGCGAGATCGGGAACCGCAGCGAGACGTCGGGGTGCTCCGCGTCGTCGCGCAACGCGACGACGAAGGAATCCTCGCCCCGCCCTCCGGACCACCCCACCACCTCGTTGTGATCGAGTTCCGGGAGCGAGGCCGCCCACGACGGCACCTTTCCGTTCTCGTTCATCTGCGTCTTCCAGCGGTAGGCGGCCGCCGATCCCACGCCGTCGGCGCCCCAGATCACGGGCTGTCGTTCGCCGATCCGCGCCGCCAGCGCTTTGGCGTCGTTCCGCTCGGTCGGCGCCGCGGGGCCCAGGGCCCCCACGAGCGGGTCCATCACGGCGACCGCGTCGTGAACGTCGTCGGACAACCGGGGGAGCAGGCCGACCCGCTCCAGCGCACCCAGCAGCGCGAACAGGAGGAATCCGAGCGCCGCCCTCGGCAGCAAGCCTCCGGGGACCTCGACCGGGGCGATGCCCAGCTCCGCCGATCGCTCGGCGAGGCGCCCGCCCGACGTGATCGGCACGATCCGAGCGCCTCGCTCCCGTGCCTCTTCGAAGCACGAGAGCGTTTCCGCCGTTCCCCCCGAGTACGAGGAGCAGACGACCAGGCTGTGCGGACCGACCCACGCCGGCACGACCGGCGAGCGGACGACTTCGATCGGAACCGTCAGCCGGTCCCCGTAGGTAGCGCGGAGCACGTCGCCGGCGATGCCGGACCCTCCCATGCCGCAGAACGCGACGCCCGTCACCCCGTCGGCCAACGGCAGGCCGTCGGTGGCGACGGCGACGTCGTAGCCCTCGCGCGCGTTGCGTGGAAGCGACGCGATCGCCCCGAGCATGTCGCCAGCGTCGAGCGCCCTCAGCGCCTCGACGTCGTCGAGTCGGGTCACCGCGTCTCCGGGCGCCGCGCCGGCTTCTCGGCTTCGTCGATCAGCATCACCGGGATGTCGTCACGGATCGGATACCGGTAGCCGCAGGTGGAGCAGACGAGCACCTGCTCGGCTTCGCGGTAGTCGAGATCGCCACGGTCGTTCGGGCAGACGAGGATCTCCAGCAGCTGGGGATCGAGGGTCACGCTCGCTCCTTCCTCGATGGGGCCGGCCTCACGACTCACCGCCAGTCCGGATGAGCTCGAGCACCTCGGCGCACTTGTCGGCCAGCAGCTCGGGCGTGCGCGCCTCGGCGTTCAGCCTGAGCAGCGGTTCGGTGTTCGAGGGGCGCACGTTGCACCACCAGTCGTCGAACTCTACCGTCAGGCCGTCGAGTCGGTCCTGGCGTCCGGCGGCGAAGTGACCGGCGATGAGCTCGATCCGCCCCTGCTGATCGTCGACGACCGAGTTGATCTCACCCGAGGCGAAATAGCGGCGCAGCGGGGCCAACAGCTCGGACAGCGCACGACCGGACTTGGAGAGCTCACCCATGGCGACAACGGCCGCGATGAGGCCCGAGTCCGCCCCGTAGTTGTCCCGGAAGTAGTAGTGACCGGAGTGTTCGCCGCCGAAGATCGCCCCGGTCTCGGCCATCACCTGCTTGATGAACGAGTGCCCGACCCGGGTGCGCACCGGTTCCCCGCCGTGTTCACGGATCACCTCGGGCACCGTCCACGAGCAGATCAGGTTGTGCACGACCTTGGCCCCCGGTTCACGCTCGAGCATCGCGATCGCAACGAGCGCCGTGAGCAGCGATCCGCTCACGTCCTGCGCCCGCTCGTCGACCAGGAACACCCGGTCGGCGTCACCGTCGAACGCGAGTCCCACGTCGGCCCCATGCTCGAGCACCGCGGCCTTGAGGTCCCTCTGGTTCTCGGGGTCGATCGGGTCCGCCGGGTGGTTCGGGAACGTGCCGTCGAGCTCCGGGAACAGGTGATGCAGCGTCACGGGCAGCCTCGACACCACGGCCGGGACCACCAGTCCCCCCATGCCGTTGGCGGTGTCGGCCACCACCGTGAGCGGGCGCATCGCCTCGACGTCGACGAACGAGAGCACGTGATCGACGTACTCATCGAGCATCTCCCGATGCTCCACCGTGCCCGGTCCGGCCTGCGGCTCCAGGCCCGTTTCGACGAGACGCCTGATGTCGCGCAGGCCGGTCTCCTCGCCCACCGGTTTGGCGCCCGCGAGGCAGAACTTCAAGCCGTTGTACTGCTTCGGGTTGTGGCTGGCGGTGAGCATGATGCCCGGCATGTCGAGCCGGCCGGACCCGAAGTAGAGCAGATCGGTCGAGGCGAGGCCCAGGTCGACCACGTCGACGCCTTGCGACGTGGCGCCCTCGGCGATCGCTCGGGCGAGCTCGGGCGAGCTCGAGCGGCAGTCGCGCCCGACGACGATAGTCGAGGCGCCGCTCCAGACGGCGAACGCCGCGCCGATGTCGCGGACCAGCGCGGCGTCGAGATCGTCGGGCACCACGCCGCGCACGTCATACGCCTTGAATATGCGGTCGAGCGCACTGGACACGCCCGCATGTTACGGAGCGGGCGCCGGGGCGTCAGGCAGGGCCTGCGAGGCGATGGAGGGGCGGCGAGCCCCGTC
>Ga0256867_10001214_pt1 | contig 10739 bp, 9 predicted proteins | sample RVTome_15_FD_185939 | JGI IMG/M metagenome (GOLD analysis project Ga0256867, IMG submission 185939) | Soil microbial communities from uranium-contaminated site in the Upper Colorado River Basin, Wyoming, United States - RVT150D86 (HiSeq) ... | reverse complement strand
CGCGAAGATGTCCGCGACCTCCAGAGTCGGGCGTGCCACCCGCGCCGCGTCACGCGGGCGGCTTCACCGTCATGTTCGAGGGTCGCTGGGCGAGCTGCTCGAGCGGGCTCCTATATCAACCAATCTGTGTCTGTTTCTGTCCTCGGGCGCGGTTGACGTGCACGCCGGTGCCAAGGTAATCGCGAGCAGTCAGGGCGATCAGGATCGAGGCTGATGGGAACACAGGCAGCGACCCGGAGCGGCACTCTCGTTGCGTTCGCTGCCTTCATTTTGGTTGGTGCTGCGGCAGCCGATGCCGCAGCCGGCTCGTGCCCGCAGGGCCTGGGCCAACGCATCCCTGTACGACCCCCTGCGGCCGCGACCGGGAGCGAGTTTGTCCGCCAGACCGCGGCGCTGAGCGAGCCCGAGCGCGAAGCAATCATCGCCGCCCAGCTCATGGCCGGCAACTTGCCCGGATTTTTGAGACGCCTGAAGCCGGTCACGCTGCGCGGCGGGGTGGAGGACAGCAGGACCGTCGAGGTCACGATCTGCGTCACCCCCGATTACCTCGCCCTCGGTTCGGATACTGACTTTCTGCGCATCCCCATGGGCCTGCGCACGGCGCTCGCGACCGCGGCCAGGTTCGGTTTCGTGCTGCCTACACCGAAGATGGTCGATGCCATCTACGAGCAGGCGGAGGTCCAGTTGCGGCCGCAGCCGCTGCCGCCGAGCCCCGAGATGCGCTCGAATGCCTACTACTGGGACCACCAACGGCGGATCCACGAGCAGCGGCTCGCGCTTCACGCGCCACTCGGCATGCTGATGGCGGGGCAGAAGAAGGACCTCGTCGTCAGCAACCGGCTGTGGCGGAAAACCGGGCGGGTCGCCATCTACGGCTGGCATCGGGGCAACGGCACGCCGATTCAGCCGCTCAGCACGGTGCACGGCGCGCGCTATGCGGACTACAGCCATGGCGTACGCCTGGTTAGCGCGGTCGCCTTCGTAAATGGCCGGGCGCGTTCAATCTTCGACATTCTCGAGAATCCGCAGCTCGCCGGCATCGTCAGCGACGAAGGACCGATCATCCGCCTCGCCAGCCTGATCGAAGCTGTGCCAAGCCCCCGCCAGGTGGCGCATCAGGAGAACGGGTGCACCCTCACCGTTGCGTGTTGAGGCCCTGATACCGCTCCCGCGAAGTCCCGACGGGCAGGAGAGCTATTGCGAGCGGTCGGGCGGCCCCGTCCAAGAAAAGTGAGCGTCAGTTCGCCGCGTCCAGGGTCTTACAGCACCGGAACCCCAGGTGATAGTTGGCGTGGCTCTTCGGGTGCATGACCCGGCTGCCGTGCCAGTAGGGCGCGCGCCAGCGGCACCAGTCCTCGTGCGCGCGGTAGCTGTCGAAGATGAACCAGCTGCCCTTCATCTCGGTGTAGCCCAGCTCCTTGCTGCCGCGGCTCGCCATCTGCTCCTCGCTTAGCGGCAGGTTCATATGCTCGGCGGCGTTGCCGTTGATGTCGTAGACTCCGAGGGCGCTGCGGCAGTCTGGGAAGGCGCCGGTCGGGTAGGTGTTGGAGCCGCATTTCGACCAGCCGCCACCGTCGCAGGTCGGGCTCTTGCGGCTGCCGGCGGCGCACACGTCGGCGCGGTAGGCCGGACCATAGCTCCAGCTTTTGTCCGCCTCGTGCGCCTGATTGTGGACCCTGCGCATGCGCTCGACGGCGGCGTTCGGGCTGACGCCGACGGCGAGCTCGAAGTCATAGTCAGGCGGCTTGAGGCTGCCGGCGCAGGCACCCTCCCACTCGTGGGCATCGCAGAGCCGCTTGCCCATCGCGGTGCACAGCTCGGCCGCCTCGCGCGCCCGCACCCACACCACCGGGTAGGCGCAGGGGATGTCGGGAAACTCGAACTGATCGATGCATACCTTCGCCTGCTCGGGGCCGTCGGTGTCGGGATCGTACACCGGCGCCATGTACTTGGCGTCACAGATGCGCTCGAACTCGGGGTTGCCGTAGTCGACCGACTGCTGCTCGAGCTTGGCTCGGCACTGCTCGGGCGTCATCGGATGCTCGGCGACCGCCGGGTTGCCTTGCCCGAGTACGCCGGAGCGGGCGAAGATCTCGCGGATTTCCGCCATCTGCTGGTCGCTCAGGTCGTGAACCTCCTGCAGCTGCCGGAACAGCCGCTGGTTCTGTTCGTCGAAAGAAGTGGCCGCGGCGGCGATCGTGGGAAAGAGCGACGCGGCGACGAGTGCGGCGAGCAAATGGCGCCTGATCATGGCCGGTCCTTCCGTCGGACGAGGTAGAAGAAATCGCGGTTGTCGGGAAACCCGACGAATCGGGGGATCATCTGCCCGTTCGTGCTCTTGTCGACCTCCTCCATGCCCCGGATCAGATGCTGGACCACGATCTCGTCGCCTTCGCGCGCGTAGAGAGCGAGGTAGGTGTGCTCGAGCGCATTCATGTCGAGGAGCATAGCGTAGCGGCAGCCGTAGGCCTGGAACACCCGGGCCATTGCCGATGGCGTCGCGGTCGAGAACCAGCCATAGATGAGGAATCGCTCGTTCGCCGTTTCCTGAACACAGGCTCCTGCCCGCAGCGCGCGCAGCTCGCCGGCGGCGGAGCCTGACCAGTTGCCGGGCCCCCATTTGGTCACCAGGGCCCCGGGCGCGGGCGCGCCGGTCGCCACGTCCGGCTCGACCAGCGGCACCCCGTTCTGGCGCGCGTACCTGATGCGCGCGAGCAGGCGGTAGTCAGCCTCCGACCAGGTCGTCATGTGGACCGAGCCGTCGTCGAGTACGTACAGGGTGGCGAGTCCAGGCTGAAGCTTGCTGAAGACCACGCCCTCCTCGATGAAGCCGTAATGGCTCCCGCCGTTTCTGCCGGCGAAATCGCCGTACTTGAACGCGCCGTGCTCGCGCTTGAAGCCGCCCGTGAAAGTCGCCGCGGTGTCGCCAACAAGCGCCGGGCTTACCATGCCAAGGGTCACCAGCGGCGCGACCGTGTCGATGCCATCCGGCCCGGGCAGGCCAGGGATGCGGGCGGCCTCGGGCGGACGCGGCGACCAGGCCACCCGCGGGTGTTCGGCGCCCAGCGCAAAGCCGAGATCGAACTGCGTCAGGTCGAATGCGACGAGATAGGTAAGGGCCGATGCCTCGACGGCGTCCAGGCGGTTCGCCGTCCCCGGATGGCTCTCCAGGATCGCGGGGCTGATCGCCTGCGGCTGGATGACGCTCACGTACACGCCGGCCAGCGCGCTTGCTGCGTACCAGCGCCCCAGCACGAGCTGATCGGAGACGAGGTCGATGCCGAGCTGCTCGGGCACGACCGAGCGATCGGCATAGGCAGAACTCACCGTCGCCGGCTCAGGAGCGCCAGGAAGCTCGGGGGCGGGCTCGCCAGTGGCGCCGAGCCTACCCTGCTCGAGATAGGCATCGCGGAACAAGCCTTCGCGGACGAAGCCGACGATCTCTTCGCCGCCCCACACGTGATCCCGCAGAAATTCGGCGACCCGCTCCAGGTCCGTCCGGTGTCCCGCGACGGGATTGCGCAGATAGAGGCGCCCGTCGCACAGCGGCGCGTACGGCAGGGACGAAGCACTGCCCCGTTCCAGCGGCGAGGGTTCGCCCGACCAGAGATCGCACGTGATGGTCTCGCTGTCGTCGCTGATGGCCAAGCCGCCGAACTCTGCATCGTTCAGGCTTACGCTCTGCGTGTCGGGGGCAGGATTCTGGAGATGATAACTGGTTCGACCACCGGGGTCGCCCCAGTCCAGCGTCAGCAGGAACCAGGCATTGATCTGAGGGTTGAGCTCGATCAGCGTTGCGCGGCCCACCCGGCCGCCGCCCGCTGCGGCGGCAATCGTCTGGCTGCGCCGAAACTGCTGCAGCTCGAGAATCGTCTTGGGCGCTTCCGCCCGGTAGTGCGCGGCCTGTTCCGGCGGCGGCGCCGGGGTCTGGTCAGCCGCAGTGGCTGCGGGCGGCAGGCAAACGGCCGCGGCGAGTAGGCGTCCGGCGGAACCGAGACGCGAGCGTGATCTCGACCTTCGCCGAAACCCGGGCGCAGTTTTGTCGGCTCTCACCATGGCAGACTCAAGGTGCCTCGAGGTTGGTTCGACCGAGCGCGGCGGCCGACCGTCGGGTCCGTAGTGGCTTAGCTCACGGCACAGCCGCGATGAAGATGATCGCCATCAAGGCCATCAGGATGCGGCTCACGTGATCGCGCAGCGCAAATACCAGTGGGTCGTCGTGCATGCGTGCGCGATGCGCCATCAACCACATGTAGCTGATCCAGTAGAGGAGCAGGACGCACACCAGCCAGATCAGCTCGTGCCGGCCGAACCCGCCGTTCGCCGTTTCGCTGATGTAGAGCGCGAGCACCAGGACCGCCAGATAGCCGCTGGCGCCGCCCAGCGCTGCGAGCAATTCGCTGTCCTCGAGCTCGTAGGCGCGGGCATGGGCGTGCAGGCCGTCGATGGTGCGCATGACCACGAGCTCGGCATAGCGCTTGATCATGGCGAGACTGAAGAACAGGAACACGCAGAACGCCACGAGCCAGGCCGACGGCCAAACGCCCGTGGCCGCCGAGCCGGCCATGACGCGCAGTGCATGCAGGCCGGCGAGAGCAAGCACGTCCAGAATGACCATGTCCTTCAGGCGCAGCGAATAGGACAGGGTCAGCATGTAGTAGAGGGCCAGCACGCCCAAGAATGCCCAGGGGAGCAGGAGCCCGACCGCGAGGGCGCCGGCCAATAGGAGAGGGACCTGCGCAAGGGCGCGCAACACAGGCAGTCGACCCGATGCCAGCGCACGCTCCCTCTTGTGCGGATGCCGCCGGTCGCTTGGGAGGTCCATCAGATCGTTGAGCAGATACGTGCTCGAGGCGCACAGGCTGAAGGCCAAGAACGCCAGGAACGCCTGCAACAGCAGCTCGATCTCATCGAGCCGATGGGCGGCCGCCAGCGGCAGAAACACCAGCGCATTCTTCAGCCAGTGGTGCGGGCGCAGCGCCTTCAGGTAGAGGAGCGGGTCCGATGAGGGCTCCTCGAACACGCGCTCCACCTCGGTGACCTCGGCAACCTTCGCGGCAAGCCCGGGTTCAGACCGGACGAGAATCGCCTTGCGGGCCGCACTCCATACCGCGTGGTCGATGCGGCCGCTGCCCACGTAGTCGAACCCTTGGGCGCCAAACTCGGCGACCAGCCGGTCGCGCTTGTTTTCACCCTTGAGGTTGACGATGCCGTCGCTGGCGAAGACAGTATCGAACAACTTCAGGTGGTGCGCCACTGCCTGGGCGACCCGCCCATCGGCCGCGGTGGCCAGGACGATGGGCACCCGATGGCGCTTCGCCGCTTCAAGGTACTCGATCAGGTCGGGACGGTAAGGAAGGGTCGGCACATCGGGCATGGCCTCCCGCGCCAGATGATGCTTCAGGCGGGCGCGACCTTGGAGGAGCCACCAGGGCAGCATCAGCAACCGCAGCGGTCTGCGCTTCGCCAGCACGAACAGGGACTCGATCAGCAGATCCGTGGCAACCAGGGTGCCGTCCAGGTCGACGACCAACGGCACCGGGCGCTCGGCACGGTGCGCCACCACGGCGGTCGACCTGCTTGCCTCCAAACTCCCACGTCCAAGCGACGATGCCTAAAGCGACCTGTTGGATGAGTATCCCACGTAAGATAGTCCGAAGAGGTTGATCCCCAAAGGCCGGGTCGGCCGATCTTAGAAGAAGCGCTTGGCAAGCCGCAGGATGCCCTGCTTCCACGGCACGCGATGGGAAATCCCCGAGGTGTAACGAAACTTCTCGCGATTGGCCACATACCATTCGTAATTGCGAATCAGCGCATCCCGATTGGAATATTCCGGCACGAAGCCCAGGCGCGCTTCAATGCGCTCGATCGATACGAAGCTGTCCTTCGCCGCGGTCTCGTAGACCCACTTGTAAAGCGGCGACAGCCGCGCCCACTCGAGGACCTTCAAGGCCCAGATCACCGGCTGTGTGGGAAAGCCGATGATGCGGCCACCACGGCCGGCATGGTCCAGTACCGCCTGGAAATCCTCGCGCATGGTGCCGAAGCTCTTCGCTCCGACGTTGAACGTGTCATTGACGAGATCCCGGTGGGCGGTTGCGCACAGGTAGATGGCCCGACACAGGTCCTCGACGTCGAGCAGTTGGTAGAGGTTATTGCCCGAGCCCAGCAGCGGGAAGTTCCGGCCATCATAGGCCCAGTCGTAGAGGAGCTCGAACACTCCGAGGCGCTCCGGCCCGACGAAGCTCTTGGGGCGGAGGATGGGGATGCACATGCCTCTGGCGCGAAACGCTAGGCATACCTCTTCCGCCTGGATCTTGGCCTCGCCGTACGGGCCCACGCCCTGCAGGCGATCGTCCTCGTAGATCGGATGGTGATCCGGGATGCCGTAGACGGCGGTCGATGAGATATGGATGAAGCGCCCGACCTGGTGCGCCTGCGCGCTCTCCAGGAGAAGCCGCGTGCCGCCGACATCGGTCGAGATGATCTCCTCAGGCTTGTATAAGGGCAGCGCGGCGGCGCAGTGGACCACGAGGTCGACGCCCGCCATGGCGTGTTCGACCGCGGCGGGGTCGCGGATGTCCCCGTGGATCGCCTCGACCGCGCCGCGCTCGGGGTAGTCGAACGGCGCGATGTCGAGCGAGCGGACCGCGTGCCCGCGCGCGAGCAGGTGGCGCACCAGATTGATCCCGAGAAAGCCCGCGCCGCCGGTAATCAGGTATGATCCGGCGCTCATGCGATCGAGCGATCGGCCACTAGCACGATCCCCAGGATCAGCAGCAGCAGACCGAGCATCTGGCGGGTGGTGACCGCCTCCTGTAGGAACAGGACGGAGACGGAGACAACGATGATGACCCCTCCCGCCATCATGATGGGATACGCGACCGACAGCTTCAATCGGGTGAGCGCCAGGACATAGAACACCACGTTCAGGGCGAACAAGCTGAGGCCGGCCAGGAGATGATAGTTTGTGGCGAGCCGACCAATGAGGTTCGGCTCCCCGAGGCTACCAACACGTGCGGCGCCAAGTTTCAGCAGGACGTTGGCCGTGGCGTTCAGCGCCAGCGCGAGAGCAAGAAAAACGTATCCCATCAAGGTGTGCCCGCTCGGTCTCGACATCCGTCCATCGCTCATGCGGCGTACCGTGTGTCGCGCGATTGCCAACGGATGTCCACTGGGCCGCGCGCTGGTCACGGCCATCGGCGATAGCGCATCGCCGAGCGGACACGCCGCAGAGGCAGAGCCATCGCGGCCTGCCGCCGAGCAGCGCCGCCTGAAGGTCAACCGCGCGCTGCCACGATCATGCTGCCGCTGATGCCGAAACTGCTTGAGGTGCCATTCTGGCTGGACCCGGGCGCCCCGCCCCGCATGCGCTCTGCGATGCAGCTGCTGACCCGGCCGTGCTCCTACGACTATGTGGCTGTCTCAGGCGATTGGCGGCACGGTAAGTCCCTGCCATGGTCTCAAGAGGGTGGGGATCCCTGGCCGGACGCCGTCCCATCGCGTTGTGACCGATGGCATCAGCCCCGAGCATGCGGTCGATGAGACGATCGCGCGGATCAAGCAGATTTCGAGCGATTAGCGGGCGAACGAAGGCTAAAGTCGCGGACTGCCGGTGAGCGATAGCCCCAGGTCTGCTTCTGGCTAGCTTTCATCGTTCAGGCTCGGCCGGTCGCTGGTCCGCAATGGGCACCATATCGGACGCCGCATCCTGAGCTCAAGACCGCCCGTACCACCCGCTCTCGCAAGCACCGGATGTCAATACGCAGGCTGAACCATGGCCCGACGCACGCAGACATACGCCATCCGGCTCGCGGTCGAAGGCGGCGGCCAGGTCAAGGCGGAGCTGATTACCGTCGGCCAGAGCGGTGAGCAGAGTCTTAAGCGAATCGAGACGGCAGGCGGCAAGGCTTCTGGCGGGCTCAAGGACATGGGCCGCCAAGCCGAGCTGCTGCGCGCCGGCATTCGCACTCTCGGTGGCGCGCTCGCCGGCGTGGCCACGGTGGGCGGTCTCGCTGCCTTGGTCGACCGCTCGATCAGCGCAGCCGATGCCATCGGCAAGACTGCGGACAAGATCGGCGTCGGGATTGAGGCCCTGCAGGAGCTGCGCTTCGCGGCCAATGCCTCCGGCGTCGAGCAGCAGACGCTCGACATGGCGCTGCAGCGCTTCACCCGGCGGGCGGCCGAAGCGGCGCAGGGCACGGGCGAGGCCAAGGACGCTTTCGCCCAGATGGGCATCGCGCTCCGCGACCAGGACGGGCATCTGCGCCGGAGCGAGGACCTGCTGGCCGACGTGGCCGATGCTTTCGCGCGCATCGAGGATCCGGCCGAGCGGGTGCGGCTCGCCTTCAAGCTTTTCAATTCCGAAGGTGTGGCGCTGGTCAACCTGCTGCGGGGCGGCAGCGGTGCCCTCGAGGAGATGCGTGAGCGCGCCCGTGACCTCGGGATCGTGCTCGACGAGCATCTGGTGCGCGATGCCGAGCGGGCCCGGACCGAGGTCGACACCCTCGCTCAGGTGATCTCCGCAAACCTGACGCGCGCGGCGCTGGAAGCGGCGCCGGTCATCGCTGACCTCAGCAGCTGGCTCGCCGATGTCGCCGGCAAGGCGGGCATTGCTTGGGAGCGGCTGTTCGATGCGCCGGAGGAGAAGAGCCTCAGGACGCTTCGCTATGAGCTCGATCTGACCGAGAACACGATCGCGAAGCTCGAAGTCGGATCCAAGAGCTTCGAGAGTCGCCGACCCTCGGTTTTACGACCTTTATCGACACCACCCAGATCAGCGCGTTGCAGAAGAAGATCGACGAGCTGTCGCGCGTGCGCGGTCAGACCCATGCGCGGATTGCCTTCCTCGAGGGGCCGCCGGAGCAGCCTGGCTCTCGACCCGCTCTCCCACCTGCTCCGGACGACACGGCCGACGTCAAGGACCGGGCCGAGCGTCTGCAGCGCATCCAGCAGGAGCTGGAGGGCACCCTGTTCGGCATCACACATGAGGGCAGCGAGCGGATCATCGCCGAGCACGAGCGCCGGATCGCCGAGATCGAGGCGCTCCGGGCCAAGGACGGCAGCAACGCGAAGGAGGTCGACCGGCTGATCGGGCAGTCGGCCGCGGTGCGCGAGGCGCAATTGTCCCAGCTCCGTGCCAAGGAGGTGGAAGCTGCCGAGAAGGTTTGGGCCGCCAATGAGCGCATGGTTCAGGGCCTGAACGCTGAGCGCCAAGCGCTCACCAGGACCGAGCGCGAGCGGTTCGTCGCGCAGGCGCTGAGCCGTCTGTCAGCCGAGGCGACCGTGGAACAGCGGCGTGAGGTGGAACAGCTCGCCGGCGCCCTGTTCGATGAGCAGCAGGCGCTCCAAGCCCAGCAGCGGCTGATGAACGAGGGCCGCTCGGTCACCGAGCGCGCGCGGACCGCGACCGGGCAGTATGCGGCCGAGATCGCGAACCTGGGCCAGCTGCTGGAAGCGGGGGGATCGACCAGCAGACCTATGCGCAGGCGGTCGATGAGGCAAACGACCAAGCCCTGCGCTCGAGCCACGTCTGGACCGATGGCGCCATCCGGTTCCTGAAGGACTATGTCGCCGAGAGCCAGGACGCCGCTTCCGCAACCGAGCAGGCGTTCGCCAACGCGTTCGGTGGTGCCGAGGACGCCCTGGTTGGCTTCGCCACCACCGGCAAGCTCGAGCTCAAGAGCCTCGCGGACCAGCGTGCTCGCCGACATCACCCGCATGGCGGTGCGTCAGTCGATCACAGCACCGATCGCCGGACTACTGCAGGGTGCCTTTGCCGGCGAGGGCCTCCTCGGTGGCGGCTTCGGCCTCTTCCACGAGCGCGGCGTGGTGGGTGTGCATCCATCGGGTGCCCGCCACGCCGACCCTGGTCTCTTCGACCGCGCGCCGCGCTACCACCGCGGCGGCTTCGCGGGTTCCGGCCTCCTCCCCGACGAGGTGCCGATCATCGCCCGCCGCGGCGAGTTGGTGGTCCCTCCCGAGCGGGTGGTCCGCGAGGAGAAGAGCCAGCTGTGGTGTATGACACCGACGCCTTCTGGTCGGCCGGCAACCCGACGCGGCACACGGTCCCGGCCGGCGTCGCCAAGGTCCGCCTCAAGGGCAACCTGAACTGGACCTTTGGCGGCAGCGGCCATCGCCACATTTGGGTGCACAAGAACGGCGCCCTGTTCTTCGGCACCGCCAAGGAGAGCGACGAGGGCGATGCCGGCGTGGAGGGCATCGGCAGCGCAGTGGTCGATGTCACGCCTGGCGACTACTTCGAGCTTATCGCCCTCCAGACTTCCGCATCGACCAAGAACGTCACGGCCGATGAGCTCACCTGGTTCGCCATCGAGGTGGTGGAGTGACCGTCGCCTCGAATGTCTGGCTGGATGGCGGCGAAAGCGGCTGTAGCCAAGACCCGGCGGGCAGACTCAAGTCGGTCAGAGACAAGCCGACCGAGCGCATTGACGGCATCGTCGCGCTCATCATGGCGATCGGCCGCGCGCCATGCATGCCAAGGAGCAGGTCGTGAGTACGCTGATGGCCGTGTGGGTTTGCGCGGCGGACGCGGAGCGCCGGTCTGGCAGAACGAGGTGGATCCCAAGACCTGGTTGTATTGGAGTGCGAGGGGACCTTGATCTTGTTCTCAGGCGAGGGGCAGCGCGTTGGTGGCCGCACTCGCTCAGTGCCCTTTCTTCTCATACGTCCCGACGAGTTCGGCCTGCGCCAGGACGTGCCCTTGCATTGCCTTTTCG
>Ga0256867_10001213_pt1 | contig 10741 bp, 9 predicted proteins | sample RVTome_15_FD_185939 | JGI IMG/M metagenome (GOLD analysis project Ga0256867, IMG submission 185939) | Soil microbial communities from uranium-contaminated site in the Upper Colorado River Basin, Wyoming, United States - RVT150D86 (HiSeq) ... | reverse complement strand
ATCATGCTGGTCTCGGTCACCGAGAGGACGCGCGAGATCGGCATCCGGCTTGCCATCGGCGCGATGGAGAACGAGGTGCTGACCCAGTTCCTCGTGGAGGCGGTCATGCTCTCGCTCATCGGCGGCATCGCGGGCATCGCGTTCGGGCTCGGCGGGGCGGCAGGCGGCGCAGCATTCCTCGGCCTGCCCTTCGTCTTCAACCCCGGGATCGTCGCGATCGCGTTTCTTTTCTCCGGCGCGGTGGGCGTCATCTTCGGCTACTTCCCGGCGCGCAAGGCGGCGCAGCTCGATCCCATTGAGGCGCTGAGACACGAGTAGCGGGTGCCCCCGCCCCTGCTTGATGCAGGTCAACCCGCAGCGAGGCCGGTGGGTTAGCATGCAGGGAGGGGAGAAGCTCAGGGATGAAGGATACCGACCAGACCGCAGGCCAAGAGTATTTCGATCACGACGCCGATGTCGGCGTGGTCGGGCGCGGCGCGACGGTGGAAGAGGCATTCGAGGCTGCGGCGCGGGCGACCTTCGCGCTCATGACCGACATCGCGGCGCTGCGCGAGGAGCGCTCCGTTTCGGTGGATTTCGAAGAGGCTGACATCGAGCTCGCGCTGGTGCGCTGGTTGAACCTCCTGCTCGGGCTCTCGCACGAGGAGGGGCTCATCTTCGGACGGTTCTGGCTCGAGCGCGACGGCGTGCGCTGGCGCGGCGGGGCGGGCGGCGAGCCGTGGCGTCCGGAGCTCGAGCGCGGCGTCGAGGTGAAGGGCGCGACGCTTACCATGCTTCAGGTGCGGCAGTCGAAAGACGGGTGGGAGGCACGGTGCGTGGTCGATGTTTGACCGTGTCGTGAAACGTAAACCCCTTAGCCACGGAAACACACGGAAACACACGGACGGTCATGAAAAGCTCCGCGGCCGACGTGGGGTTGTTATGCCGGGAATTTCCGTGTGATTCCGCGGTCAAGTGACTTCTAAGGCCTTTGACCACGGAAACACACGGAAGGCCACGGAACGCTTCGCGGCAGGTTTAAAATTATTCCGTGTATTTCCGTGTGATTCCGTGGCTAGTAGGCTTTCGAGGTTCAGTGCGTTTTTGAAAGCACGGTGGTTCTGGCGATGGATCTGACTCGACTGAAGAGAATCGACGAGTGGTCGTGGACCGTGCCGCTCGCGCCGGGCGAGACGCGGAACGAGGTCAAGCTCTACGGCAGCCGCGCGCTGCTCGAGACCATGGACAACAAGGTGCTCGAGCAGATTACCAACGTCGCGCGGCTCCCGGGCCTCGTCGGCCCGGCAATGACCATGCCCGATGCGCACTGGGGCTACGGGTTCCCGATCGGCGGAGTGGCCGCCTTCGACCCCGAGCAGGGCGGCATCATCTCGGCCGGCGGCGTGGGCTTCGACATCTCCTGCGGTATACGCTGCCTGCGCAGCAATCTCGAGTTGCCGCAGATCGTGGGCGTTCTCCCCTCGCTCGCGCGCGAGCTCTCGGAGAAGATCCCCGCCGGCATGGGCGAGGAGGGCGATCTCAAGCTGGGTCCCGCCGAGCTCGACAAGGTGCTGACCGGCGGGGCGCGCTGGGCAGTGAAACGCGGTTACGGCGTTCCCGAAGATCTCGAGTTCATCGAGGAGCGCGGCTGCATGGCCGGGCCTGTGCCCGGGAACGTCTCGGCGCTCGCCAAGAAGCGCCAGCGCGGCGAGATGGGCACGCTCGGATCGGGCAATCACTATCTCGAAGTGCAGGTCGTCGACCGCATCGACGACGTGGCGGCAGCGCAGGCGTACGGCCTGCACGAAGGACAGATCATCGTCTCGATCCATTGCGGCTCGCGCGGCCTCGGGCACCAGATCGGGACCGAGTATCTCGTGAGCCTCGCAAAGGCGGCGAGCCGCCTCGGCATCACGCTGCCCGACCGCGAGCTCGCCTGCGCGCCGATCAACTCGCCGGAAGGCCGGGAATACATCGGCGCCATGAACGCGGCCATGAACTGCGCGCTCGCGAACCGTCAGATCCTCACGCAACTGACCCGTACCGCGTTTGCGCGCATCATTGAGGGGGCGAGCCTCGAGACGCTCTTTGACGTCTCCCACAACACGTGCAAGGCCGAGCGCCACCGGTTGAACGGGCGGGAGCAGGTTCTCTACGTGCACCGCAAAGGCGCGACGCGCGCGTTCGGGCCGGGCCATCCGGATCTGCCCGCGCGCTACCGCGAGATCGGGCAGCCGGTCGTCATCGGCGGGAGCATGGGCACCGGCTCCTACATCCTCGCCGGGACCGCCGCGAGCGAGCAGCGGGCGTTTTCCTCTGCGAGCCACGGAGCGGGCCGCGCGATGAGCCGCCATCAGGCGCTCAAGCAGTGGCGCGGCCGCCAGCTCGTGGACGAGCTCGCGGCGAAGGGAATCCTGATTCGCACGCGCTCGATGCGCGGGGTCGCCGAAGAAGCCCCCGGGGCCTACAAGGACGTGGACCTCGTGGCCGAGGCGACCGAGCGGGCGGGACTCGCGCGCCGCGTCGCGTTCCTGCGCCCGAAGGTCTGCGTCAAGGGTTGACCCGAATGGCCCATCGATCGCTGCCGGTGCCCTCCCACTTCGAGCCCGGCAAGGTGGGCGCGGTGTGGAAGGTTCCCTACGAAGAGCGGGCGCGGGAAGCCTCGCAATGGGCGAAAAAGCACAGGCTTCGACCGGCCGCGGACGACAGCTTCAGGATCTGCCTCGTGGCGGTCGACGTGCAGAACACGTTCTGCATTCCCGGACACGAGCTCTACGTCGGAGGGCGTTCAGGAACCGGAGCGGTCGACGACAACCGCAGGCTTTCCGAGTTCATCTACCGCAACATCGGCGTGATCACCGAGATCTGCCCGACGATGGACACGCATCAGGCGATGCAGATCTTTCACGCCATCTATCTCGTAAACGACAAGGGCGAGCATCCGGCGCCTTTCACGCTGGTGACCGAAGAGGACGTGCGCAAGGGAACCTGGAAGTTCAACCCTGCGCTCGCTCACAGCCTCCATGTCGACCCGGATTACGGGCAGCGGCAGCTCCTGCACTATACGCGCGAGCTGAAGAGGAGCGGCAAGTACGACCTCACCGTGTGGCCGTATCACTCGATGCTGGGGGGCATCGGCCATGCCCTCGTGCCGGCGGTCGAGGAAGCGATCTTCTTCCATGGCATGGCGCGCTACAGCCAGCCCGATTTCCACGTCAAGGGAGACAATCCTTTCACCGAGCATTATTCGGTGATCGGCCCCGAGGTGCTGGAGGGCCCGGAGCGGCAGCCGATCGCCCGGAAGAGCGAGAAGTTCTTCAGGAAACTCCAGCAGTTCGATGCGGTTCTCATCGCCGGACAGGCCAAGAGCCACTGCGTTGCCTGGACCATCGATGACCTGCTGCGGCAGGTGCTCGTAAGCGATCGGAGCCTGGCTGAAAAGGTGTACCTGCTCGAGGACTGCACTTCGCCCGTCGTCATCCCGGAAGTCATTGACTACTCGGATGAAGCGGATGCCGCATTCCGCAAGTTCGGGGAGGCCGGAATGCACGTCGTGCGCTCAACCGACCCGATCGAGAGCTGGGCGGGCATCAAGCCTCGTTAACTGCGGGCAGGCGAGCGCCCCAGCGTCTTGACTGGGCGATCGCGATCCGGATCGCCCGCCGAAGGGGGGTCTCATTGATCTAGGTCAAGGAGCGCGGCGCGGCCCGACCTATGATCGATGTAGAGAGGCCCGCAGACGCGAGCGCTGCGGGCGGAAACCCGGGAAGGGAAACAATATGGCAACCATAGGCACAGTTTGCAGTCGGGCCGTGGCGTTCACCACGCGCGAGGCGACGGTGGGCGCGGCGGCAAAGCTCATGCGCGAGAACCATGTCGGAAGCATCGTGGTGGTCGAGCAGATGAACGGGGGCAAGCGGCTTCCGGTGGGAATCGTCACGGATCGCGACCTGGTGGTGGAGGTTCTCGCGCCAGGTCTCGATGCGGAGACCATTACGGTCGGGGACATCATGGCGGCGGAGCTCGTGACGGTGCGCGAGAACGAGGGCCTCCTCGAGACGATGGAGATCATGCGCTATAAGGGGGTCCGGAGGATACCGGTGGTCGACGACGCCGGACAGCTGATCGGGATCGCTTCGATCGACGATCTCCTCGAGGTGCTGGCCGAGGAGATGACGGAACTGGCGAAGATCGTGGCGCGCGAGCAGGCGCATGAAGCGCAGGCGCGCAGGTGAGCGCGCCAAGTCACACGGCAATCGGTCTGGCGGCGGGCAGCACATCAACTCGGATCGAGCGTCAACGTGAGCGAGACGGTTGAGATCACCCTGCGCGGCATACCGCATTCCAATGCGCTGGAGGCGCGCATCCGCAGCAAGGCCGGGAAACTCGCGCGGCTCTTCCCGTCGCTCAAGAGCTGCCGCGTGGTCGCGGAGGTGCCGCACCAGCGCCACAGCCAGGGAAACCAGTTCGTGGTGCGGCTCGACATCGCCATTCCGGGAAGCGAGATCGTCGTCAATCGCGACCATCACGAGGATATCTACGTCGCGCTGCGCGAAGCGTTTCGCGCTGCCCGGCGGCAGTTGACCGGGCACAATGGCCGGCGAGCCGCCGCGCTGGAGGAGCACGGTGCCGACCGCTAACGCCTGTATCGTGGCTGCCGACGGGGGGCGTGCAAGGTTGTTCGTCCCCGTCGAGGACGGCGGTTCCCGATCCGGGGTATCCTTGGTCGAGCGCGAGAGCCTGGTAAATTCGGACTACCGCGCGCGTGGGCCCGACTCTCCCGGCCGCACGAAGACCGAGCAGATGACGAACCGCCAGGCCGGGGACGTCCATCCGATCGACGCGCGCCGGGACCACCACCGCCTGGAGCTCGAGCGGCGCTTTGCGCGGGAGATCGCGCAGCGCGTGGCGGCGATGACGCACACCTGGACCGGCGGCACTGTCGTTCTGGTTGCGGAACCGCGCATGCTGGGGCTTGTGCGCGAGCCGCTGCACAAGGTCCTGAAGCCGGGCATCGAGCTGAAGGAGCTGGCAAAGGACTATTCCCATTTCACCCCGGCCGAGCTGCGCGATCACCTGGCGCTGAACCAGCTGATCCCGGCAGCCGGCCCCAACGTATGACCACATTTTGCGATGCAGGAAGTTCACCTACCAGGCCTTGAGCACAAGGAAGGAGCGTACACCATGAAGTTGAACGCATTGAAGCTGTTATGCGTGGCTGCGGGAGCGGCCATCGTCGTTCCGTATTCTGCGTTCGGCGCAGACCCGGCGAAAGTTGACTGGAGCAGCGTCCCGACCCGGACGCTGACCTTGTTCTACCCGGGCCAGTCCACGTTTCAGTGGCTGAACAGCGCCGCTCACCCGGGCGCGGGCATGGTAAAGACCGGAGGCGCGTGCGTGACCTGCCACAAGGGCGCCGAAGAGAAGCTCGGCAACAAGCTGGTCAAGGCGAACAAGCTGGAACCGACTCCGGTCGAGGGCAAGAACGGCACCATTCAGCTGAGTCTCCAGGTTGCATACGACAATCAGAATGCGTATTTCCGCGCGCAATGGAGGACCAGGAACCCGTATCCGGGGGAGGCGTATCCATTCCTGCGCTTCGACGGCAAGGAATGGAAGCGATACGGCGCCCAGAAGCTCTCGGCCGCCGCGCGGGAAGGCAAGCAGCCGGGAGTCTACGAAGACCGCTTCTCGATAATGATCGACGATGGGTTCGTGCCGGGATTCGCGAATCAGGGCTGCTGGCAGACCTGCCACGACGGAATGCGCGACGCGCCGAAACAGCCGACGACCGCGCAGGTTGAGGCGAACCCCTTGTTGAAGGCGTTGAAGAAGAACGATGTCCGCAAGTACCTCCCGGCGACGCGCACCGACGCGCTGGCATCCTGGGACAAGGGCAAGAGCCTGGATGAGATCGCGAAGCTCAAGGCGGCCGGAGGTTTCCTCGAGCTCATGCAATGGCGCGCCCACCGCTCCAACCCGGTCGGCATGGCGGACGACGGCTACGTGCTCGAATATCGCCTGTTTGACGAGGGCAAAAACCCGTTCAGCTCGAACCTTGATGCTAAAACGGGCCAGCCGAAGTTCATGTACGACGCGAAGAAGACCGGCAGGAAGGCGCTCGCAATTGAGGACATCCGCAAAGTCCAGACTGCCATGCTGCCCGGGGAGAATGCGGTGCCGTTTGATCCCAAGGCGGGCTGGAAAGCGGGCGATCTGGTGTCCCAGTACGTCGTCGATCGGAAGTATGCGACGGGATCAGCCGCCGACAACAAGCAGGCGAAGGGAGAGTGGAAGGACGGGGCATGGACCGTGGTATGGGCCCGCGCGAGGAACCTGACGAACCCGGACGACAAGGCGTTGCAGGACGGCAAGGTCTACAACTTCGCGTTCGCCGTGCACGACGACAACATGACGAGCCGCGGCCATCACGTATCGTTCCCGGTCAAGGTCGGTTTCGGCGCCAAGGCCGACATCGAGGCGACCCGGCTCAAATAGGAAAGCCCGGAGCGCAGAATCGACGCGAAGCGCGCCTGAGGCGCCAGGTACGGATGAATCTGAGCGACATCAAGGACTTCGAGTTGATCAGCGGTCACGGCTACAACCAGGACCGCATGCTGCACGCGGCGATGGCGCGGCTGACGCAAGGGCTGTCGCCCGCATCGCTTGCCGCCGCCGCCGGCGACTGGCTGACGCACCTCGCGCTCTCGCCCGGGAAGCAGCAGCAGCTCGGCGAGAAAGCGTTGCGCAAGCTCAATCGGCTCCTCCTTTACATGACCCAATGCGCGCGCGGGCCCGGCATACCCTGCATCGAGCCGCTCCCCCAGGACAGACGCTTTCAGCACGCCGACTGGGAGCAGTATCCGTTCAACGTGATCTACCAGGCGTTCCTGCTGCTGCAGCAGTGGTGGTACAACGCGACGACGGAAGTGAGAGGCGTAACAGCGCACCACGAGCAGGTCATGACCTTCATCGCGCGGCAGCTGCTGGATGTCTTCTCGCCGTCGAATTCTCCGCTCACCAATCCGGAGGTGCTGAAGGAGACCGCGCGCACCGGGGGCCTCAACCTGCTGCAAGGGGCGGCCAACTGGTGGAGCGACGTGGAGCGGCTGGCGGCCGGACGCCGCCCGGAAGGAACCGAAGCCTACGATGTCGGGAGGAATGTCGCGGTGACGCCCGGGCAGGTGGTGTTCCGCAACCGCCTGATCGAGCTGATCCAGTACCGGCCGGCAACCGCGCGTGTCTACAAGGAGCCGGTGCTGATCGTGCCCTCGTGGATCATGAAGTATTACATTCTCGATCTCTCGCCCGGGAATTCGCTGGTGCGCTATCTCGTCGGCCAGGGGCACACGGTCTTCATGATCTCCTGGAAGAATCCCGATGCGTCGGATCGCGACCTTGGCATGCACGATTACCTGCGGCAGGGGGTGCTGGCAGCGCTCGATGCGGTGTCCGCCATCGTGCCGAAACGGGGAATCCACGCGGCCGGCTACTGCCTCGGCGGGACTCTGCTCGCGATCGCCGCGGCGACGCTCGCGCGCGACGGGGCGTGCTTGCTTCGATCCCTGACGCTGCTCGCCTCCGAGGTGGACTTCGAGGAGCCGGGAGAGCTCGCGCTTTTCATCGATGAGAGCCAGGTTACCTACCTCGAGGACCTGATGTGGGACCAGGGCTATCTCGACGGCAAGCAGATGGCGGGCGCCTTCACGCTGCTCAACTCGAAGGATCTCGTCTGGTCGCGCATCGTGCACGACTATCTCATGGGGCAGCGCCGCCCGCTTTCGGATCTCATGGCGTGGAACGCGGACGCCACGCGATTGCCCTACCGCATGCACACGGAATACCTGAGGAATTTCTACCTGAAGAACGAGCTCGCCGAAGGCCGCTACGAGGTCAATGGCAAGCCGGTCGCGCTGAGCGACATCGAGGTGCCTCTCTTCGCTGTCGGAACGGTGCGCGACCACGTCTCCCCGTGGCGGTCCGTATACCGCATTCAGCTGCTGACCGACGCGGAGCTGACGTTTCTGCTCACCACCGGCGGTCACAACGCGGGGGTGGTGAGCGAGCCGGGGCATCGCAACCGCAGCTACCAGGTGGCGACCCGCGAAAAGGGCGCGAAGTACGTCGACCCCGAAACCTGGCAGGCGACGACACCGCGCGTCGAAGGCTCATGGTGGCCCGAGTGGCAGCGCTGGCTTGCAGCGCGCTCCACCGGCCGGGTGCGGCCGCCCCCCATGGGCGCCCCCGGGCGCGGATACGCTCCGCTCGCCGACGCGCCCGGCCAGTACGTTCTCGTCCCCTGATACCATTCACCCTTCACGATCCACGCGTGAAGGCAGTCCCCAGTGGCGCCGGCGACCCGGAACATCCTTGACGTCCTCTCCCGCCGCACGATTCTCATCATCGGCATCGCCCTGATTGCCGTCGTTGCGGGCACGATGGCTCTCGTCATCTGGCTCCTGCGCGCGCAGGCGCTCGAGCGTGCCGAGCTGCACCTGGACGATCTTGCGGCCGCCGTGGCGGAGCATGCGCACCAGTCGACGCATTCCGTCGAGCTCATCCTGTCGGCGACGGCCCAGGAGGTCGGCCCGCACCTTGCGCGGGGTGGCGGGCTTGAGGAGGCGAGAATCCACCAGCGCCTGCGGCAGCGGGTGGAGGCGCTGCCCCACCTCCTGGCGCTGACCGTCATGGATCGGGACGGAAATCTCCTTGTTCATAGTGGCCGATTTCCCGCACCGGCGGTGAGTTACGCGGACCGTGAGTACTTCCGGGCGCAGCGCGCGAGCGGCGCGACCGGAGTCCATATTGGAGAGCCGGTGGTGGGACGGACGACCGGGGTCCGGACGTATACGTTTTCCCGGCGCGTGGATGGCCTGCGGGGCGAGTTCCACGGACTCATAGTGGCAGCGGCGCGGCTCGCGTATTTTCACGATTTCTACAAGAGGCTCAAGCTCGGACCCGAGGGGAGGGTTTTCGTCTTCCGCGCGGATGGCCTGTTCCTGACGAGCTACCCCGTCATTGACAGCGCGATCGGCCGCAGCTTCGCGGATGATCCCCTGTTCGCGCAGCCGGTTGCGGGGCCGGCGGCAAGCGTCGTGCGGCGCTCCGGTTTCGTGGACGCCAGGGCGCGCATCGTCGCGTTCCAGAGGCTGGCGGACGAACCGCTTGTGGTAGCGGTGTCGTCGACACAGGATTTCGTGCTGGCGGGATGGCGCGCGGATGCGTTCCGGATCGGAGCTGCCGGCGCTGCGATGACGGTATTTTTCGGACTCGCGATGTTGCTCCTGCTGCGGCAACTGCGGGAGCGCACTGTCCTCAAAGGTGAGCTGGCGGAAGCAGGCGAGCAGCTGCACCGCATCGTCGATACGGCGATGGACGCCATCATCACCGTCGATGAGAAGCAGAACATCGTGCTGTTCAACAGCGCCGCCGAGAAGATCTTCCGCATTCCGGTCGCGGAAGCCATCGGGCAGCCGCTCGACCGCTTCATCCCGGAGCGTTTCAGGGCAGCGCACCGGCGGCACATCTGGCGTTTCGGCGAGACCGGGGACAGCATGCGCGTGATGGGCGAGAACCTTGTTCTCTATGGCTTGCGTGCCGACGGAGAGGAATTCCCGATCGACGCCTCGATCTCGCAGATCGATCATGAGGGCGGCAAGTTCTTCACGGTAATCCTGCGCGACATCACCGCGCGCAGGGAGGCGCAGGCGGCGCTCGAGCGCTCCTACCGCGAGCTTCGCGAGCTCTCGGCGGTGATGAACGAGGTGCGGGAGGCCGAGCGCACGCGGATCGCGCGCGAGCTGCACGACGAGCTCGCGCAGTGGCTCACCGCCCTCAAGATGGACGTGGCATGGCTCGCCTCGCGCCTGCCCGAAGAGCGTCAGCAGCTCCGCGACCGGACCGAGAAAATGAAGGAGCTGGTGGACACGACGGTCGGGGCGGTGCGCCGCATCGCCGCGGCCCTGCGCCCCGTCATGCTCGATGACCTGGGGCTCGTTGCGGCGACGGAGAACCTCCTGCACGATTTTTCGCAGCGCACCGGGGTCGTCGTCAGCCACGAGCTGGAGTCCTGGGCGGACGACCTGGGCGAGCCGCTTGCGACCTCCCTCTACCGGATCCTGCAGGAGGCGGTGACCAATGTCGCGCGCCATGCGGCGGCGACGGAAGTTCGGGTGACGTTGAGCCGCGAAAACGGGGATTTCGTGCTGCGGGTGCGCGACAATGGCCGCGGCTTCGACGCGGAGGTCGCGACGCTCGGCAAGTCCTACGGGGTCCTCGGCATGCGGGAGCGCGCGCACACGCTCGGCGGCCGCGCCCGCATCGTGCGCCTCGAGACGGGCGGGACGCTGGTCGAGATCGTGATACCGTACGAGCGCTATGAAAACAGCGAACCGGGCGCCGGGCATGATTCGCGTGCTGCTGGCTGACGACCATGCCATCGTACGCGCCGGCTTGAAGGAAATCCTGGCCGAGACTGGCGATATCACGGTCGCGGGCGAGGCGGCGAGTGGGCAGGAAGTGCTTGCCCTGATTCGCGGCGACGATTACGACGTCGCCGTGCTCGACATGTCGATGCCGGGCCGGAGCGGCATTGAGCTGATCCGCCAGGTGAAGGACGAGAAGCCGAAACTGCGCATCCTGGTGCTGACCATGCACAGCGAGCAGCAGTACGCGGTGCGCGCGCTGAAGGCGGGCGCATCGGGCTATCTCACCAAGGAAAGCGCACCGGATCAGCTCGTGGCCGCGATCCGGAGAATTGCCG
>Ga0256867_10001212_pt1 | contig 10744 bp, 7 predicted proteins | sample RVTome_15_FD_185939 | JGI IMG/M metagenome (GOLD analysis project Ga0256867, IMG submission 185939) | Soil microbial communities from uranium-contaminated site in the Upper Colorado River Basin, Wyoming, United States - RVT150D86 (HiSeq) ... | reverse complement strand
GGTGCACGCGGTCGACGGCATCGACCTCGACATCCGCGACAGTGAGACCCTCGGGCTGGTGGGCGAGACAGGCTCCGGCAAGAGCGTCACGGCCCGGTCGCTGCTTCGGCTCGTCCCGCAGCCGCCAGGCGTCTTCGCGGGCGGCGAGGCGCTCTTCCGGCCCAAGATCGAGTGCCCGACCTGCAACGCCGCCGGGTGCACGGACTGCGATCGGACCGGCCGGGTGGGTTCGCCGTGCTCGGCATGCCGGGGCGCCGGATGCGAGAGATGCGGTGGCACCGGGCGCGAGACCATCGACCTGCTCACGATCTCGGAACGGCACATGCGGACGATCCGCGGCAACCACATCTCGATGATCTTCCAGGACCCCGGCAAGGCATTGAACCCGGCACTCCCGATCCGGGAGCAGATGGCCGAGGTCTTCGCCGAGCACCGGGCGGGCGAAGTGCTCGCCGAGGCCGGGATCGATCCGGGCGCGGCCGGTCCGATGCTTCGCCGCGATGCCAAGCTGCGCTCGAGCTTCCTGGAGCGACGCCTGCTCTCGCTTCCCCCCTTCCGGGCGCGGCATCGACGACTGCACGCCGTGATCGACGAGCGCGTTGCGCGCGCCCTCGCCGAGACGCGGATCCCCAACCCCCGCAAGGTGATGATGCGATACCCCCACGAGCTCTCGGGCGGCATGAAACAGCGCGTGATGATCGCGCAAGCGCTCGCCGCCAATCCCGAACTGCTGATCGCCGACGAGCCGACGACGGCGCTCGACGTCACGATCCAGGCGCGCATCCTCGACCTCCTCACAGAGCTGCAGGAACGTCGCCACACCGCGATCCTCTACATCAGCCACGATCTCTCGCTCGTGCGCCGGATCAGCAGCCGAGTCGCCGTGATGTACGCAGGCCAACTCGCCGAGGTCGGATCTCCGGACGAGCTCTTCGCGCGGCCACTGCATCCCTACACGCGAGGGCTGATCGGCGCCGTGCCGACGACGAAGCACCTGCGCGGTGGCCTCGTCGCGATCGAGGGCACGGTACCGGAGCTCGTGGAGCCGGAACCCGCGTGCCGCTTCGCCGGTCGATGTCCATATCGCGCCGCGGTCTGTGAGCGGATCGACCCGCCACTCAGACCACACGGACCGGGGCGCTCGACGGCGTGCTTCCTGTACGAGGACGCGCAGGAGATCGGGGTGGGCGACGACGAGATGCCTCACGAAGGTTCCCGCCGGTGATGGCGATCGCTGCAGCTTCGACGGGCGCGGTTCCCGACGCCGCCGGCCGCGATGTGATCAACGTGCGGGACCTATCGAGGCACTTCCCGATCAGGGAGGGTGTGCTGCAGCGCGTCGCCGGTCAGGTCCGGGCGGTCGACGGGGTGAGCTTCGACATACCCCGCGGCACGACCGTCGGTCTGGTCGGCGAGAGCGGGTGCGGCAAGACCACGCTGGGGCGATGCATCGCGGGCCTGATGCCGGCCACGAGCGGCGGTGTCTACTTCGGCATGGATGACGCATCGGTCGCGCGGCTCGATGCGCTCCGAGTCGTCGATCCCGCGGCGCGCACGCCACAGCTGACGGCCGAAGTCGATGCGCTCGACGCCCGGTATCGGATCGACCGCATGCCGAAGCAGTCGTGGCGCACCTACCGTCGGAACTGTCAGGTGGTGTTCCAGGATGCCTTCTCGTCGTTGAACCCGCGACAGCTGGTCGTGGACATCGTCGGACGCCCACTCCGCATCCACGACGAGTCGTCGGGCCCGGAGTTGATCCAACGAGTGGTCGACCTGCTCGAGAGCGTGGGCCTCGGTCAGCAACACCTGTACCGGTTCCCGCATCAGTTCTCCGGCGGGCAGCGCCAGCGGATCTCGATCGCGAGGGCGATCGCGCTCGACCCCGAGTTCATCGTGCTCGACGAGCCGACCAGCGCTCTCGACGTCTCGGTGCAAGCACAGATCCTCAACCTGCTGCATCAGCTGCAACAGGAGCGGGGGCTGACGTACCTGTTCATCAGCCACGACCTCAACGTCGTACAGCACATGAGCGACCGGATCATCGTGATGTACCTCGGCGTGATCGCCGAGGTCGGGCACGCCGAGGAGGTGTTCCGGGACCCGCGCCACCCGTATACCGAAGCGCTCCTCGCCGCGAACCCGAGCATGCACGAAGACGACGCCCGGATCCGGCTGCAAGGATCGGTGCCGGACCCCTCGTCGCCGCCAGAGGGATGCCGCTTCCACACCCGGTGCCCGGTCGCGATCGAGGCGTGCGGATGGGATGTGAGCGACGTGCTGCGGGTGCTGGAAGTGCGCGGTCGCGGGCTCGAGGGACTGCGCGGGGTCGAGCGTCGGACCCCGTTCGAAGGCACGCTCAGCTTCGAGACCGAGGACGAGGCGGTCGCGACCGTGGCGGAGCTGACCGGCGACCGCGCCCCCGCGCCGATGCGCGCGGCGACCGAGATGATCGAAGCTCGCGGCCGCGAGGTGCACGTGCGTTTTCCGACGGTCGAGGAGATGAGCGTGCACGCGGTCGGGCACGAGCATCACACGGCGTGCATCCTGCACGCCGACGCGGCGGGCACCACGTCGCCCTGAGCGTCGCCCGCCACCGTTCAGCTTGGTCGCCCGCCGCCGCCTTCGCCGCGCACCGATGCGGCGTGCTCGGCGTACCACCGGAAGATCTCCGGATCCTGGAGCGACTCGGGGCTCGCGACCCGTTCGGCCGGCTCACCGGCCAAGAGTCGTTTCACCGGAACCTCGAGCCGCTTGCCGTTGAGGGTCATCGGCACCCCTGGCGCCTCGACGATGCGGTCGGGAGCGTGGCGCGGCGACAGCTGCGAGCGGAGGTCGGACACGATCCGTGCGCGGAGATCGTCGTCGAGATCGACACCGTCGAGCACGACGAAGAGCACGATCGCACCCTCGTCGTCCTGGCTGCCGGTGTCGACGACCAGGGAGTCGGCGATCCCGGGTATGCGATCTACCACGCGGTAGAGCTCGCTCGTCCCGACGCGGATGCCGGCGCGATTGAGCGTCGCGTCGGACCGTCCCGAGATCACGCAGGACCCGGACGAGCGGATCGTGAGCCAATCGCCGTGACGCCAGACGCCGGGGTAGGTGTCGAAGTAGCTCGCCCGGTAGCGCTCACCGTCAGGGTCGTTCCAGAACCTGACCGGCATCGACGGCATCGGAGCGGTGATCACGAGCTCACCGACCTCGTCGACGACCGGCCGACCGGCGGCGTCGAAGGCCTCGACCTTGGCGCCCAAAGCCCGGCACTGGATCTCCCCCACCCGCACCGGCAACCACGGACACGACCCGACGACGGCGGTGCACAGATCGGTGCCTCCGCTGATCGACCCGAGCCAGACGTCCTCGCCGACCTGCTCCGACACCCAAACGAACCCCTCGGGTGAGAGCGGCGCGCCGGTGGAGCCGACGGCTCGCAGGCCCGAGAGGTCCGCGACCGACCGTGGCTCGATACCGGCACGCATGGAGGCATGGATGAACGGCGCGCTCGTCCCCAGGTACGTGATCTCGGCTCGCTCCACGAGACGCCAGAGGGCTCCGAGGTCGGGGTGGGCGGGGCTGCCGTCGTAGAGCACCACCGTCGCCCCGACGAGCAGACCCGAGACCAAGAAATTCCACATCATCCACCCCGTCGTGGTGAACCACAGGAACCGATCACCGGGGCCGAGGTCGAGATGCAGGGCGAGCGACTTGAGGTGCTCGAGCACGATGCCGCCGTGCCCTTGCACCATGGACTTGGGCAAGCCCGTCGTCCCCGACGAGTAGAGGATCCAGAGGGGGTGGTCGAACGGAACGGGCTCGAACCGCGGTTCCGCCGCCGTGGCCACGAGATGATCCCACGCGACGGCGCCGGGCGCCCAGCGGCCGTGGTTGGGGTCTTGGTCGTCGGTGACGAGAACGATCGAGGCGCCCGGCATGGCCGCGATGATCTCTGCGAGCGCGTCGCGCCGATCGAACCAACGTCCGCCGTACCGGTATCCGGGCACGGCGAGCAGGACACGCGGCTCGATCTGGCCGAACCGGTCGATCACCGCACGCGGTCCGAAGTCGGGAGAGCACGCCGACCAGATCGCTCCGATGCTCGCGGTCGCGAGGAAGGCGACGACCGCCTCGGGGATCGTAGGGAGGTATGCGGCCACCCGATCGCCGGCTGACACCCCGAGCCCGCGGAGCCCTTCGGCGGCCGCTCCGACGGCCCGTGCGAGCTCGCGGCGTGTCATCTCACGCTCGGCGCCGTCCTCCCGGTGGAACAGGATCGCCGGATGCCCATCGTCCGGTCGATCGAGAGCCACGCGGGAGTAGTTCAACGCGGCTCCTTCGAACCATCGTGCTCCGGGCATCGATCGCGAGGGAAGCACGGAGGACGGTGGGATCGCATCCGGCAACTCGAAGAAGTCCCAGATCGCCCGCCAGAAGTCCTCGATCTCGGCGGTGGACCATCGCCACAGCTCCTGGTAGTCCCCGAACTCGAGCCCGCGTTCGGTCGCCAGGCGGTCCGCGAAGCGCGTCAGGTTCGAGTCGGCGATCAGCCGCTCGGACGGACGCCAGAGCGCACGCCCCTCAGTCCCCATCGCTGCCGCGTGCTGCGCCGGTCGCGCCCCGGTCATCGCGGTCGGGAAGCGTGACCGACGCGCGCCGCTCCTTCGGACTCGGATCCCAGCGGGTCTTCGATGGCTGGGCCAACGTGTTGCGGAGGACGCCGATGCCCTCGATCTCGAGCTCCACGACGTCGCCGGGCTGCAGCTTCCGGTAGAGCTCGAGACCGCAGCCCAGACCCACGGTGCCGCTCCCGATCACCTGACCCGGGACCACCACCTCGTTGCGCGAGGCGAACGCGACGAGCTCCGCGAGGCTCCAGGTCAGCGTCGAGGTCGACCCTCGAGACCACTCCTCGCCGTTCACGCGGGCGAGCATGGTGAGATCGTCGAGCTCGACGTCGTCCAGCGTCGTGATCCACGGCCCGAGCACGGTGCCGAAGTCCTTGCCCTTGGCCGGGCCGAAGCCGGCGGTCATCTCACGAGCCTGCACGTCGCGCGCGCTGAGGTCGTTCATCACGGTCACGCCCAGCACATGCTCCAGCGCCTCGTCGGGCCGAAGATCGCGTCCCTCGCGACCGATCACGATCGCGATCTCGAGCTCGTAGTCCATGAACCGAGAGCCGCCGGGCCACGGCACGTCCTGCTCGTGGCCGAACACCGTCACCGGATTCATCTTGTAGTAGACGGGCACCTCGTAGAAGAGATCGGGTACCTCCCGCTTCCCCCTCGCGTGCGCGTTCACGAGATGCTGCTCGAACGCGGAGCCGTCGAACATCACGGGCGGATCGATCGCCGGCGCCCACAAGACCTCGTCGAACGGGATCGTGGCCCCCGCATCGCGTGCCTCGATCGCCGCCGAGGCACGATCGAGGAAGTGCTGCCCGGCGGCGATCGCCTGCGTGAGGCTGGGAGGGAAGGTCGCGGCGGCGATCCGGAGCGCGGCCTCCGGTGCCGCTCCCTCGCCCTCGAGGCGTCGACGCTCTGCGGCGCGCAGGTCGATGACCACCTGGTCTGACTCCACCACCGCCACCGGGCGAGGCCTGAGCCCGTCGGGGCCATCACGCAGGATCGTCGAGACCTTCATGAGTCACCACCTTCGCCAACCGGGTCGGTCGGCCCCCACTCCCGCATGCCGTACTCCCTTCCCATGGATCACATCTGCATCATCGAGCGTTCGATCTCCCGAAGCTCGCGCCGTCCCGGCTCCCCGAGGATGAATCGTCGTAGCACGAAGAGCATGGCAGCCGCAGCGAGTGACGCCGTCGCCGCGGCGAGCCATGCCGCAGAGAACGAGAACTCCTCGGCCAGGAAACCCAGGCCGATCGGCCCGACGATCGCACCGACGAACGCACCGGTCTGCGTGAGCCCCACCGCTGCACCGGGCGCCGACGGATTCAAGCGAACCATCGCGAGGTTGTACGAGCCCAGCCACGCCCAGCCCGTGGCGAACGAGATGGGCACCGCGAGCAGCATCACCCACTCGTCGGCGGCCCCCAGCAGCAGGAAGCCGACACCGCCGGCGGCGAGCATCCAGCTGACCAGGTCGAGCTGACTGCCACGGCGACGATCCGACCAGGTGCCGACCGCGAGCCGGCTGATCAGGCCGACGACACTTCCGATGGCGACGAGCAGACCGGCCGAGCCCTCACTCATCCCCGAAGCCACGGCCGTGCTGACGGTGTAGGCCCCGAGCGAGGCTGCCGCGGAGCTCCCCAGGCCGAAGCTCGCCGCCGCGAAGACCAGCGCTCCGAACGACATGTCGTTGCCCACGACGGACTGTCGTGACGATGGTCGATCGGGCGAGCGTGGGATCACGACGAGCACGAGGCCCGTCAACATGGCTGCTGCCACGTACGCCCACGGCCATCCCACCGTGAGCGCGATCGTCGGCACGGAGAGCCCCGCGAGCAGCGACGCGATCGGGATCGACGAGTGCTTCAATCCGAAAGCGAGTCCTTGACGGCCCCTCCCCACGTTCCTCGCGATGAGGACGCTCGTCGCGGTGCGGGTCAGGGCAGTGGCCACGCCCGACAGCGCGATGAACGCCGACAGCGTCACCGGCGAGGTGGCGAAGACCGCGATGCCGAGGAACGCGACCAAGTAGACAGTGGTTCCGAGCCGGAGCGCCCAGTCGGCGCCGACATGCTCGGAGACACGCGACAGCGGCGCGGAGAACAGTGCTGCGAACGTGAAGTACGACGCGTACACGATCCCCAGCGAGTCGAGAGAGAGACCGATGTCTTGCTTGAGCTGCACGGCCATCGCCCCCGTCAGGAAGATGGGGAGAACACCGACCCCGTCGACGGCCATCGCCACCGCCGCCGGACGGATCCACGAGCGAGGGTCAGGGTCACGCTGCACCCTCCGACTCAGCCCTCCTCGGTACGCGAGAGCGCGATCAGGCGAGTCCGAGGAGCCTGCTCGCCGTCCCGCCGATGACCTTGTCGACGACGGCCGGATCGTCGATCGCCTCTCTGACCTTCCCGACGGGGTCGGCCTCGCCCATGTCGAACGGATGGTCGCTGCCGAGCACGACCTGATCCTCGCCGAGGCGTTCCACCAGGTAGCGCAGCGCGGCCGGATCGTGGGTCAGCGAATCGGCGTAGACATCGACCATGTAGTCGCTCGGCAACTTGATCGTGGTCTCGGCCTCCTTGCTGAGCCGTTCCTCGTACCCGTGGTCCCAGCGTCCCACGAGGCACGGGAAGGTGCCGCCCCCATGGGAGAACACGATCTTCAGACCGGGCAGTCGTTCGTAGACCCCGCCGAACACGAGCGAACCCACCGAGACCGCCGTGTCGATCGGCAGGCCCACGAAGTTCTTCAGCTCGTGCTCGCTCATGCGCTCCGGACCGAGCGGCGACAGACCATGCGAGAACACGACCAGGTCGAGCTCGCGCACCTTCTCCCAGAAAGGAAACAGGGACTCGTCCCCGAGGTTCTTCCCATCGATGTTGCTCCCCACCTGCACGCCCTTGAAGCCGTAGTCGGCGACGACGCGAGCGAGTTCCCCGAGTGCGAGGTCGACATCCTGCAGGGGCAGGTTCGCCATGGGGATGATGCGGCCCTCGTGTTGGTCGGCCACCTCCGCGTAAGCATCGTTGATGGCACGGCTGACACCGAGCGCGATCTGTGGATCGCAGTCGAGGTGCGACAACGGAGGTGCGATCGAGGCACATGCGGCGTCGACACCGGCCTTGTCGAGATCGGCGACGATCGTCGCCGGGTCGGTGAGGAAGGGAGGCAGTGGCTGCTTGAACCCATTGTCGAGCTTCACCAGCGCCGAGCCGTCGTCCTTCGTGACCACCTGCCCCGCGATCGGGACGGCGCCCGACACCACAGCGTCGGCGAATGCTTTCGGAACGTGGTGCCAGTGGACGTCGATGGTCTTCGTCATCCCTTCACTTCCCCTTCCAGTCCGGAGCTCGATGTTCCTCGAATGCCCTCGCACCCTCCTTGAGGTCCTCGGAATCCCAGACCTCCTTGAGGATGTAAGCCGAGAGTTCCAGTGCATCGCGGAGCCCGAGGTTCAGACCCTGCATGATCGCCTGCTTCGAGTGGCGGACGGCGAGCGGTGCGTTCTTCAAGACGTCCCGCGCGATCTCCTCCGCGCGCTCGAGCAGCCGTTCGGCAGGCACCACCTCGGTGATGATGCCGATCCGATGGGCTTCCTCCGCATCGATACGGTAATCCTTGCCCTGCAACGTCATGCGGAGCACGTAGTTCAACGGGATCCGGCGCGACAAGCCGATGGGCTCCCATCCCGAGATCAGTCCGACGTTGACGTGCGGATCGAAGAACTGGGCGTTGTCCGACCCGATGATGATGTCGGTGTCGCACAGGAAGTGGAGCCCACCGCCACAACAGATTCCGTTGACGGCGCACACGATCGGCTTGTGGATCTGTTCCATCAGCCTCGCGATCGGCAGCCAGACGTGACCCATCGGCCGGGTCCGTGACTCCTTCACGTCGACGCCCGTGCAGAAGAACTTCTCCCCCGCCGACGTGAGGATCGCGACCCAGGTGTCGTCGTCGTCACGGAAGTCGGTCCAGATCGCCTCCATCTCGTCGCACATCTGCACGTTGAAGGAATTGCCCGCTCGCTCCCGGTTCAACGTGACGTAAGCGATCCGATCTCGCTTCTCGTAGATCGTCTCGACGAGGTCGAGATCTCCGAGCCGTTCGATGCGTGTCACGCCTCCTCCTCAGTCTCGCGCGTTCGTGATCAGATCGGCGAGAAGCCACCGTCGACGTTGATCGCCTGCATCGTGATCGCGCCGGCGCCGTCGGAGCACAGGAAGACCACGAGCGGCACGACCTCCTCGGGATCGATGAACCGCCCCAACGGGATCTTGTTGATCCAGAACTCCCGGGTCTCCTCAGGGGTCCTGCCCGAATCGCGCGCGAACTTCCGCATGCTGTCCTCCACCATGTCGGTGAGGACGAAGCCCGGACAGATCGCGTTCACGGTCACGCCGTGGGGGGCGGCCTCGAACGCGACCTCCTTGGTCAACCCGAGCACGGCGTGCTTCGACGAGACGTAGGCAGCTCGGTTCGGGCCGATCGGCACCTTGCTCGACGTGGAGGCGATGTTGACGACGCGGCCCGAGCCCCGTTCGAACATCTCGCCGATGATCTCCCGGATCGTGAAGAAGTAGGAGTTCACGTTGACCCCGTAATGGTGTTCCCACACCTCGTCCCGGTGGCCGGCGATCGGCTCGTTGTCCAGGACCCCGGCGCTGTTGATCAGCACGTGGATCTCGCCGAGCTCCTCGCGAGCCGTCGCGACGGCGGCCTTCACCTGTTCCCGGTCGCTCACGTCGGCGGGGATGGCGACCCCACGCCCGCCGAGGCCGTCGAGCTCCTCGGCCAGCTCCTTCAGCGCCGACTCGGTCCGAGCGACCAGGGCCAGCGTGGCTCCCTCCTTGGCGAGCCCCCGAGCCATCTCACGGCCCATGCCCTTGCTCGCGCCGGTCAGGAAGACGTTCTTCCCATCCATCTGTCCCATGATCAGACTCCCCTTCTTCGATCGCGTCGGTCAGGACCGGCGCTGCTCTTCCTCGACGATCGCCGCGAACACCCTGTCGGACGGTTCGCGCCGGCGCTGGCGCACCTCGGTGCGAACCCGCTCGAGCACGCGGTTCGCCGTGTCCTCGTCGATGGGATCCCACCCATGGTCGATGATCTTCTTCTGGATCGCCATCGGCCCGGAGTAGTGGCAGAGCGGCACGTACGCGTCGTTGCCGATCACCCTCGGCGACCAGGCGTTGAACGACCACTCGTCCCCCTCGGGCAGCGCATAGTGAACCTCGGCCGCGTGGCTGAATGCGGTCTTCCCCGTGCCGGACATGTGCGGCGGGATCGGCTGGTTCCACACGTCCGCAACCCATTCCGACAGGTCCTGGAGCTTGTCCAGCTTCATGCCGAGCTCGTAGCCGTACATGATCTCCAGCACCGACGCGAGCACCGCGAGGTTCGGCACGCCCGCCCGTTCGCCGAGCCCATTGATGCACCCCTCGAGCACCTCGGCCCCGCCTTCCAGCGCGGCGAGCTGGCCCGCCGTGCCGAGCTCGAAGTCGTTGTGGCTGTGGATCGCGAGCGGGATGTCCGGCCCGAGGATCTGTTTGACCTCCCACGTGTGGTGCTTGTAGACGGCAGGGATGCACGAGCCGCAGATGTCGTCGATGCGGAGGGCGTCGATGCCGGCCTCCTTCAGGCGCCGGACGATCTCCTTCAGCCACTCGAGATCGAGGCGAGAGAAGTCCATGAGGTTCGGGTTCATGTACGCGCCCTGCTCCTTGCCGTACTGGATCGCCTCGCACGCCCGATCGAGCGCCTCCTCCCGAGTGATCGTGAGCCCGCCCATCGACTCCACGAGCTTGTAGTTGTAGTCGCTGATCGCGAATGCGGGGCAGACGATGTCGGCACCTGCCTCGAGGCAGAGGTCGATCTCCTCGCGGCAGGCCTCCGGATTCAACGCCGCCGTGGGGTGCACGAGCGCCTGGATGCGGAAGTTCACGCCCATCGCCTTCGTGCGCTTGATCTCCTCGATGTAGTCGTGATGCATCTCGACGATGTGCACGCCGACGTCGTCGATGCGCCGAACGAACTCGAGCACCTCGTCGAGTCCGACCGAGACGCCGGAGACCTGGCGCCCCTCGCGTAGGGTCATGTCCATCAACTGGACC
>Ga0256867_10001210_pt1 | contig 10767 bp, 7 predicted proteins | sample RVTome_15_FD_185939 | JGI IMG/M metagenome (GOLD analysis project Ga0256867, IMG submission 185939) | Soil microbial communities from uranium-contaminated site in the Upper Colorado River Basin, Wyoming, United States - RVT150D86 (HiSeq) ... | reverse complement strand
GTCCGCGTGGCTCGCCATGCCTCACGTTCGCTCACTCGTATCGTCGGGTCGCCGGTGCCCCTCCGCAACGGGAACAGCGTCCGGGGCAGGTCGATCGGCCTCGTGATCGGGAAGGCTCGCATCGCCGTTGCGGTCACCTCGGGAGCCTACCGGCCGGAGTTGTGGCGATGCCTCGGGCCGTGTGGCGTACCCTCGCGACGTGACCGTCTACGACCTCTCGATCGAGCAGCTCACTCGACGCCTGACGAGCTTGGGAGAGCCGGCTTTCCGGGCGAAGCAGGTGTACGCGCAGCTGTGGAAGCGCGCCGCCGGCTACGAGGAGATGTCCGACGTCCCGCCGGCGCTCCGCGAGCGGCTCGCGAGCGACCTGCCGCTGGGCGTCGAGGTGCTCGAAGAGCGCACGGCTGATCGCGGCGCGACGAGGAAGTCGCTCCTGCGATTGGGGGCCGCGGGTCACGTGATCGAGACGGTGCTCATGGGCTACCCCGACCGCGTGACGGTGTGCGTCTCGTCGCAGGTGGGGTGCGCGATGGGCTGCGGCTTCTGCGCGACCGGCCAGATGGGGCTGGAGTCGAACCTCACGGCAGGGGAGATCGCGGCGCAGGTCGTTTGGGCGAAGCGTGAGGCGGCGCGGCTTCCCCCATCGACCCCGCGCCGCCTGTCGAACGTGGTGTTCATGGGCATGGGGGAGCCGCTCGCGAATTACCGTCCGGTGAACGACGCGATCCTGCGCCTCATGGACCCGGCCGGCATGCGGCTCGGCGCCCGACACCTCACGGTGTCGACGGTCGGACTGGTGCCCGGCATCGAGCGGTTGGGCGTCGACCTGCCTCAGGTCGGCCTGGCCGTGAGCCTGCACGCGGCCGACGACGAGTTGCGGAACGAGCTGGTGCCGCCGAACCGCCTGTACCCGCTCGCCGAGCTGGAAGCCGCCATGGCGGGGTGGCGGGATCGGACCCGCCGCCGCCCATCGATCGAGTGGGCGATGATCGACGGGGTCAACGATGCCGACGAGCAGGCGGGGAAGCTCGCGGCCATCGCGTACCGGCTCCGTGCCCACGTGAACCTGATCCCGCTGAACCCGACGCCGGGATGGCCGAGCCGCCCGAGCTCCACGCGCCGCATCGAGTCGTTCGTGCGTGTGCTCGAGGCCGGCGGCGTGAACGTCACCGTCAGGGACACGCGGGGCCGCCGCATCGACGCCGCCTGCGGCCAGCTCCGCCTGGAGCACGCGGCTGACGAAGGCCGGCCTCGGGTCAGGGATCGCGGCTGAGCGGGAGCAGCGTCAGGGCTTCGTCGACCGAGGCGATCGCGTCATCGGGAAGCGTCTCGGCCGCGACGATGCTGGCTTCGGCGCCCGAGTTCTGGCTCACCCGGCCCTCGTCGACGCCGTCGGCGACGCGCCCGGTCGCACGGTCGTAGACGGCTCGCCCCGATCGGTCGACCAGCTCGAACCAGGCCCGGGCCCGCCCCGCGAGGTCGGCCCACTCCGCGCTCGGTTCCGCCGACGCGAGCCGGTCGAGCGAGAACACCGCACTGGCGACGTCGTAGGGCGTCACGCTCGGGCGGTCGAAGCCGGAGCCGACGATCGGCGCCCACAGGGCCCGGGCGCTCACCCGCGCGATGTCGAAGAGGCCGTCGTCGCCCAACACCCGACCTGCGTCGGCGAGTGCGCCTTCCTGCACGTGCGCCCACAGGTGCGGCTCTCCCTGTTCGTCGGGGTTGTTCATGAGCACGCCGTCGATGCGACACGAGGCGATCTCGCCGGCCCATCGTAGAACCACGCCGATGACGTCGACGTCGGCGAACCCCGGGTCGTCGATCATCCGGAGGCCGGTGAGCACGTGCAACGCGCGAACGTCGGCCGGTACCCGCCGTGCGATCGCGTGCTCGAGTCCTCGCCGTGCCGCCGTCAGCGCCCGCTCGTCGCCGAACATCTGCCACGCGTTGCTGACTCCCGAGAGCGCCCGAGCGTGCCAGAAGTTCGCTCCGGTCGACGAAGTCACCCCGGACTCGTTCCGGGTCCCGGACCAGTCGTAGACGAAGTTCAGCCAGCGCCCGTCGTCGGCCTGCATCCACAGCACGAACTCGAGCACCCCCCTCGCCCATCGCTCCACGCCGGGATCGCGCGTCCGAGCCCACACGCCGCAGAGCACGTCGAGCGATCGCGCGGCGTCGTCGACACAGGCGACACCTTCGAAGCCCGATTCCTTCGCGACGACGAGCTTGCCCGAGGGGTCGGCGTAGACCGCGACCGCGAGCGCGCCGGGACCGGCGGCCGGCACCGGTCGCGTGAGCCGAGCGAGCTGCCTCAGCACGGATCGAGGTGGGCGACGATGTCGTCGACCGAGAAGTCGGCGGCGGCGAGGTTCGAGTCGGCGGCTCCGTAGTACACGCGGATGCGTCCATCGTCGAGCATGACGTGTCCACTCGGGAACACCACGTCGTGCAGGAAACCGGACCGCTCGTACTCGAGCTCGGGAGCGAGCAGCGGGCGGGACGAGCGAGCCAGCACGATCGAGGGGTTGTCGGCGTCGAGCAGCATCGCCCCCATGCCGTATCGGTTCGTGCGGTCGGCGGCGTGATAGATCTCGAGCCATCCGCCGGCGACCCGGAACGGCGTCAGGCTCGCGCCGATGCGCGCCTCGTCCCACATGCCGGGGCGGGGCAGCGCGACGGGACGATGCTCACCCCAGTGCTCGAGGTCGGGTGACTCCGCGAGCCAGATGCCGAGCACGCGAGAGAACGATCCGGGCATCGGCCGCGTGAACGCGAGGTAGCGGCCGCTCACCGACTCGGGGAACAGCACCACGTCTTTCTGGTCGGGCGGCAAGATCACGCTGCCGCGCTCGAAGGTGCGGAAGTCGGTCGTGGTCAAGGTGCTCGTCGTGATGCCGAGCCGGCTCACCGAGACGTACGTGATGTGGAAGACCCCGTCGATCTCGGTGATCCTCGGGTCCTCCACCCCGTACGCCTCGAGCTCGGTCGCAGGCAGCACGGCAGGCGTCGGCTCGACCACGAAGTGTTCCCCGTCGGGGCTCCGAGCGACGCGAAGGTGCGACGTGTGGGTCAGGTAATCCGTCGTGCCGTCGTCGCCGAGGTGTCCGTCGGCGAGGTCTCGGAACCGGATCGTGCGGGGATCCTCCAGATCGACCCCGGGGACGTCGCGCCGGACGTAGCCCAACACGATGCGTGGCGGATCGGCATCGGTGTCGAAGAACGGCATGCCGACGAGGTCAGCGGGGGTGAGTCCGTCAGGCATCGCCACAAGTGTCGGGCGATCGCCGGTCAGGTCCACGAGCCGTGCGTTGGCAGGCAGATCGCCGTCGGCGTCGGGCCGTTCGGCCACGCGGAGCAGCAACACGACCTCGTCACCGACGCGGGCGGCCCCGGGGTTGATCGTGGAGATGACCTCCATCCCCGGCTGCGACGGCGCGACGTCGACAGGAGTGATCAGAGGGTTGCTCGTCAGGCGGGCACCGATCGGCAGCGCCACCCACTCGCCCGGGAGAGCGTGAGTGGGGATCCTCGTCGGCGCCGATGCCTCGACCGAGCGCATCACCTCGACGAACCGTTCCCCCGACTTCGGCCACGTGAACTCGCTCGCGTAGGCGTACGCGTTGTGCTCGAGTCGCGCCTTCAGCTCCGGATCGTCGAGGATCGAGTCGATCGAGGACGAGAGCTGTCCGGCGTCGCGGAAGTCCACGAGCAACCCACGGTCGTCGGCGAGTGCCTCCTTCGCGTGCAGGTATGGCGTCGAGATGACCGCCTTCCCGGCGCCGAGCGCGTAGCTCAAGGTGCCGCTGGTGATCTGGTTCGGATCGAGGTACGGCGTGACGTAGATGTCGGTTGCGAGCAGCAGCTCGATGACGTCCTTCTGGCGCAGGTACTGGTTGAGGAACGCCACGTTGTCGTCGAGCCCCAAGCTCTCGATCAACTCGGTCAGCTTGTTGCGGTACTCCTCGCCGTGATGGCGCAACAGCTCCGGATGGGTCTGTCCGGCGATGAGGTAGAGCGCGTCCGGGTGCCGTTCGACCACCGACGGCATCGCCTCGATCACGTACTCGAGGCCCTTGCCGGGACCGACGAGTCCGAACGTGGCCACGATCTGTCGGTCGGCGAGCCCGAGCTTCTCCTTCAGGCGGCGTCGCCCACGCGGCTCGATGTGCGGCATGCCGTGTTGGATGACGGTCGTCGCGGTCGTGACGCCATAGACCTCGCGCAGGATGTCGACCGCGGTCTCGGCCATCACGATCAGGTGGTCGGCGTTCGCGGCGATGCTGCGCACGGCGTCGCGCACGGGCTCGGTGGGCTCGGGCAGCACCGTGTGCATCGTGACGACGACGGGCTTGCCGACCTCCTGCAGGAACGGGGTGAGGTGGTCGATGTAGGTGCCCTCGATCCAGGTGTCGCCTTCCCAGGACTCGTCCTTCCACAGGCCGTAGAGGCCGAACTCATGCTGCACGCAGACGACGTCGACGTCGGACCCGCCGATCGCACGAGCGGCCGCCACGTACCCGTCGGGGGAGCCCTGCCGGATTCGCCAGCGCACCTCGGGCCCGTACGCCCGTACCGAGTTGCGCTCGTCGATCGCCGCGATGTCGCAGATGACCGACTCGTCGGCTGCGTGAACGGCCGCGAACAGATCGTTCGTGAACGTTGCGATGCCGCATCGGCGAGACGGCCAGGTGGAGACGAAGGCGATGCGCATCCGGCCACGATACCGCGCCGGTTCCAAGCCCTCCGGACGGCCCTCGGGGAGGGGGTCGGACCGCCCTCGGGCGGGGAACGGCACCGGCCTAGGTTGTCAGTGACCGGTTCCCACGCTCGGAAGGGGTGAGGGAGATGAGAACGACGCGAGCATCGACCGGCGTCACGACGGCCGGTCGGACGAGGAAGCTCGGCCGCTTGGGGTTGTTCATGGCCGTGGCCCTGGTGGTCGGGAACATGATCGGTTCGGGGGTGTTCACCTTGCCTTCCGCGATGGCGGAGGTGAGCCTTTCGAACGGTGCAGGCTCGTTGCTGGCCTGGCTGTTCACCGGCATCGGCGCGGTGGTGTTGGCGTTGGTGTTCGCGAACCTCGGGCGTGCCTACCCACGCACCGGCGGACCCTACGTCTACGCGCGACGCGCGTTCGGTGACTTCATCGGGTTCCAGACGGCATGGGGCTACTGGATCGCGGCATGGGCGGGCAACGCGGCGATCGCCGTGGCCTTCGTGGGCTACCTGGCTTTCTTCTTCCCGGTGCTCTCGGAGACCGCGATCCTCGGGGCGCTCGCCGGCATCGGGGTTATCTGGCTGCTCACGCTCGTGAACGTGCTGGGCGTGCGCGAGTCCGGATGGGTCCAGGCCGTCACGACGGTGCTGAAGTTCGTGCCGTTGCTCGCGATCGGCCTGATCGGGATCTTCTTCGTCGAAGGAGACAACTTCGGCGCCTTCGCGCCCAACGGGCTCGGCATGGGGGAGGGTCTGCTCGGCGGCGTGACCGCCGCCGCGACGCTCACGCTGTGGGCGTTCATCGGGCTCGAGTCGGCGACAGTGCCGGCCGAGGAGGTCGCGGACCCGGTACGCACCGTGCCGCGGGCCACCGTGATCGGCACAGTCGTGACCACGCTCGTCTACATCTTGGCCACCGTGGCAGTGATGGGCGTGATCCCCGCCGCAGCCCTGCAGGACTCGACGAGCCCGTTCGCCGCAGCGGCTGCCGCGATCTTCGGTGGCTCCGGCTATTGGGACGACGCGGTCGCGTTGGTCGCGTTGGTCAGCACGTTCGGCGCCTTGAACGGGTGGATCCTGTTGCAGGGGCGCGTGCCGCTCGCGGCGGCCCGTGACGGGCTGTTCCCGAAGCGGTTCGCCAGGGTGTCCGGACGAGCCGGCACGCCGGTCTTCGGGCTGGTCGTCAGCTCGTTGCTGGTCACCGGTCTCATGCTGATGAACTACACGAGATCCCTCGTGGACCAGTTCACGTTCATCCTGCTGCTGGCCACCTTGACCACGTTGATCCCGTACGCCTACTCGGCGGCGGCCGAGATGTACCTGTTGTTCGCGGACCGGGCTCGCTTCCAGGGTCGCCGGCTCGCGATCGACGGGGGCATCGCGCTGTTGGCGTTCGCCTACTCCCTGTGGACGATCGCCGGCGCAGGTGCCGACGTCGTGTTCAAGGGCTTCATGCTCCTGATGATCGGTGTTCCGGTGTACGTCTACATGAAATGGCGTGATGCCAGAGAAGGGCGGACGGTGATGCCGGAGGCCGAACTCCCGTCGTCCGTGACTCCGGAGGCTCCGGTCGAGTCGGCGCCCCGCGAGCCGGTGGTCGTCTGACCACTAGCGACGCTTCTTCGGGTCGGCGGCCCGGCCGATGAGCCAGCCGCCGACCCCCAGGAGCGTGACGAACAGCGTCACGAGCCCGACGACCCCGAGCATGATCGTGAGGGCATCGGGCTGGTCCGAGCCCGCGCTCATCGCCTTCACGATCGCGTAGATCGTGATGAACGTGTAGACGCCCACGACGAGCAGCGCGGGCAGGAGCAGCGTCGCGCCCACGTTCATCCCCGCTACCGCGAACGCGACGCCTTTCGATCCGGCCGTCTCGGTGCGCCGATCCCACTCCGCGACGTGATCGTCGATGTCGTCGAGGTGGTCGGCCACCCGTTCGCCGGCGGCGTCGAGATCCTCGGTGAGCTCGGCCGCCTGACCCCCGAGCCGCTCCGCCTCGGCTCGCATGTCGGCCTCGTCGGGCTCGGGCCAGGGGCTACCGTTCGTGCTCCCGCTGCTCGAACTCACGTCGCGAGTATCGCAGTATCGGTCGATGACGGCTCGGATCGACCGGCTCGCAGCCGAGACCCCGGCATCGAGAGACCGGGTCGTCGACTTCGCGCGGGCGGCCAGCATCGTCGCGGTCGTGATCGGCCATTGGATGATCGGCATCATCTGGTGGCAGGACGGGGTCATCCGTCTCACCAGCGCTGTGGGAGTCACGTCGTACCTATGGCTCGCCACGTGGTTCTTGCAGGTCATGCCGATCTTCTTCTTCGTCGGCGGGTTCTCGAACTATGTGGCCTACGAGGCCCTCCGCGGGCGCGGTGAGACCGACGGAGCATTCGTGCGTACTCGTCTCGCACGGCTGCTTCGCCCCTCGCTCGTCTTCCTCGGGGTCTGGGCGGTCGTGTTGCTGGCGATGCATGCATTCGAGATCGGCGAGCCGACCGGTCCGAGGATCTGGGGCGACGCCGCGTTGCTGCGTGGCGTGCTGCCGCCCGGGGCCACGCTGCCCTTCGGTCCGCTGTGGTTCCTGGCCGTGTACCTCGTCGTGGTCGCGATCGCACCGTTCACGATCCGACTGCACCGCCGGTTCGGGCTATGGGTGCCGGCCGCGATGGCTGCGGGTGCGATCGCCGCCGACTCGGTCGGGTTCCTCGGCGGCGTCCCGCTCGCCCGCTGGGCGAACGTCGTGTTCGTGCTGCTGTTCCCGCACCAGCTCGGGCACGCGTACGGCGACGGCTCGATGCTCCGATGGCGGCGCGCCGCGTTCTGGACGATGATCGCCGCGGGGCTCGGCGGGTTGGCGCTCCTCACGAACCCGTGGCTGTTCCGGTTCGCAGGCGAGGTGCGGTTCGAATGGTTCCCCGGCATCGGCGCGTATCCGAAGAGTCTGCTCGGGACCGACGTCGAGGCGGTCTCGAACGCATACCCACCGACCCTGTGCTTCCTCTTGGGTGGCGTCTGGTCGATCGGCGCACTGATGCTCCTGCGTCCGTGGCTCGCGAGGTGGCTGCAACGGCCGAAGGCGTGGGCGGCGACGATCGCGGTGAACGGCGTGATCATGACGCTGTTCCTCTGGCACATGACCGCGTACCTGCTCGCGATCCTGCTGCTGTGGCACCTGGGGTTCGGGCATGAGCCCGACAGCACATCGACGTGGTGGATCGAGCGAGCAATCTGGGTCGTCGTGCCGGGGGCGATCCTCGCCGTTTTGGTGGCGATCTTCGGACGGTTCGAACGGCCGCACGTCGCCGTGGGGGGAACCTCCTCTCCTGGTCGCCCCCGGTGATAGCGTCGGCGCCGTGCAGCGGACCGATGCGGCACCTTCCGGTGAGCCACACCCGCAGCCGCCGCCCCCCGGCGCATCGGCGCGGCGCGCGACCCGCGCGATCGTCCTCGCGGTCGCCGGGTTCCTCGCGTGCGCGACGTACGCTGCGTCGCCAGGCTCTCCGTTCCAACCCCTGCTGCCGGCTGGCGCCGAACCTTCGGGGCTCCTCACCGCGCTCGCGAACGCTCTCGGACTCGATCGTCTCGCCGGCTCCTGGCTGATCGCGGCGGGTGTCGTCGCGGTCGCTTTCGCGGTCGCCGGGTTCCTCGTGTTGCTTCGGGAGACCTGGCGCGGCACCGTGAGCCTGCGCACCGTCGTCGTGCTCGCGGTCGTCGCGAACGTCGTCGTCGCGGCGTTCGTGCCGCTGCTGTTCTCGCGCGACGTGTACTCCTACGCCTTCTATGGTCGCATCGCGGCCGTCTACGGCGAGAACCCGTACGTCAACACCCCGGTGGAGTTCCCTGGCGACGATCTGTGGGCGCTCGTCGGACCCAAGTGGGTCGACACGCCGGCCGTGTACGGGCCGGCGTTCACGACGGTCTCGCACGGCATCGCGCGCGCGTTCGAGGATCCCGCCGGCCAGGTCGCCGCGTACCGATGGCTGGCTGTGCTCGCGAGCCTCGCAACGGTGGCGGCGATCGCCCTCACCGTGACCAGGCTGCGCCCTGAACGAGCCTCGTTCGCCGTGGCAGCGTTCGGGCTGAACCCGGTCGTGCTCTTCCATGCGGTCGCGAGCGGGCACAACGACCTGCTGGTGGCGTTCGCGATCGCCGCCGGCTTCCTGCTCCTCGTGCGCAGACGGACCCACGCGGCAGTGGCGCTGCTGGCGATCGGCGCATCGGTGAAGGCAGCCGCCGTGTTGCCCCTCGTGCTCGTGATCGTCTGGTGCGTGGCTCGAGCACCGGCGGGGCGACGACGGCACTCCGCCCTCACGCACATCGTCGTGGCGATCGGGATCGGGCTCGCCTTCTCGATGCCGTACCTCCAGACCGAGGATCCGACGCTCGGCATGCTGGAACTCGCGGGGCACGAGGGCTGGCTCGCCCCATCGGTCCTGGTGCGGAAGATCTTCGGCTGGCTCAGCTTCGGCACGCTCGGCTGGCTGGGTCGCGTCGCGGTGGCGGTGGTATTGCTCTTGGCGTTCGTCGCTCTCGTGCGTGAGGCGGCACGCCGGGCCTCCGGCGGCGAGCCGACGGAGGCCGTCGGAGCCGCGATGGGTTGGTCGCTCGTGGCGCTGATGCTGCTCGGCCCGGTGCTGCTCCCCTGGTACGTCGCATGGGCACTGCCGCTGGCCTGGCTGCTGCCGAAGGCCCCACGTGTCACCTTGATCGTGGCCGGCGCGGCGCTCGTGCTCGCTCAGTGGACGACCGAACCGCTTCGATACCCCGATGCGTTCGACGCGAACCTATGGATCGGGCACTGGATCGTGACGCCCGCCATGCTCGTGTTCGTGATCTGGTGTCTCATCGATCTTCGGCATCGGGTCGTCTACCGGCTTCCGTTGCACGACGAGGAGCGTGTAGCCGCCGAGTCCGGCGACGGCTGAGGCCAGCACGGGTCCCCATCGCCCGGCGAAGGGCACGCCGAGGCGTTCCAGCATGAGCGCGGCGGCGGTGAGCGTCGCGATCCCGAAGGCGGGCGCGGCCGCGGCGGCAGCCACGAGGTCGCCGAAGGCCCACCGGGACCACCCTGCGCCGACGATCCAGAGCACGGCGAGGGCGGCGACGGCCGACAGTCCGATGGCGACCGGCGACGAGGGTGAGATCTCGTCGGCGCCGGCGGGCAGCGGCCGCGGGCCGGGGACCGACGATCGCACCTGCCCGCCGGCGGCGGCCCCGTCCGTACCGGCCCACGCCGACAGTCGATCGTCGACGAGCGCCGAGGGGTCGCGGTTCCACTCCGGTGCGACGAAGATCGCGCGATCGCCCTCCGGGAGATCGGCGAGCGAGATGCGCGAGAGCGCGTCGTACTCGACCTCACCCCGCACCGTGGGACGATCCGCGGCGAGGTCGTCCAGCGAGCCGACGAACACGTAGACGTCGTCGGCGCGGTCGGTCGGCACTGCGGCCCGGGCGATGTTCGCCACGTTGGTGGCGTTGAACGTCACGAATCGGTCGGGGTCGTCGACCACGAAGACGAGGGGCGTTCCCGGGGGCAGCGTCGACGCGATGCGGCCGGCCAGGGTCGCGGCCGCGAGGTCCTCCGGCGATACGAACGGCTGCTGGTCGCGCTGGGCGTTGACCGCGGGCAGGGCGAACAGGCTCAGGAGCACGACGGTCGCACCGACCGTGAGCCATCGCCGTGGTTCGGTGCGCTCCCACACCCAGGTCACACCTTGCGCCGCCAGGATCGGCAGCGCGAACCCGAACGTCAGCACGCGCTCGGGCGGGAACCATCCTGTGGCCAGGCCGACGGGCACCCCGGCGACGGTGACCGCCGCCCATGCGACCAGGAAGCGGCGCGTGAACCCGCGAACCTGCAGGACCCCGACCGCCGCGAGCGGCAGCGTGACCCAGGGCGAGAACCGCCGGACGTTCTCGCGGAACCGGAACAGATGGTTCCGCGACAGCGCGGCGTCGAGCCCGGCCCGCCTGAGGAAGCCGTCCTTCGACGTGTCGACCGTCAGGCGCGCGGCGCCGACGAGCATCGACAACAGCCCGGCGCCGACGATCAGCCCG
>Ga0256867_10001209_pt1 | contig 10769 bp, 8 predicted proteins | sample RVTome_15_FD_185939 | JGI IMG/M metagenome (GOLD analysis project Ga0256867, IMG submission 185939) | Soil microbial communities from uranium-contaminated site in the Upper Colorado River Basin, Wyoming, United States - RVT150D86 (HiSeq) ... | reverse complement strand
CGCTTGCAGGTCACCGAGGGCGCCACCCCCATCATCACCGACAAGCAGGTGCGTAAGCTCCTCTCCGTCATCAAGACCGAAACCGTCGTCGGACTCCGCGACCGGGCCATCTTTGGGATTCTCCTCTACACCGCCGCCCGCGCCGGCGCTGTCGGCCGATTGGATGTCGATCACTACAGCTACCAGGGCGATCAGTGGATCCTCTCCTTTCGGGAGAAGCGCAACAAGGTGCGCAAGATTCCGGTCTCGCACGATCTTCAAGGTTGGATTGACGAGTACGTGGTCCGCGCTGGCGTGTTGGACGCACCGCCCTGGACGGACCCGGAGACCGGCACCAAGCGCCGCCCTCTCTTCCCTACCGCGGTGCGCAAGGAGAAGCGGCTCACCAACATCCCGATGACGAGCCATAACATTTGCCGCATGATGAAGCGGCGGCTCCGCGAGGCTGGGCTGCCACCTGATCTTTCGCCGCACTCGTTTCGGGTGACGACGATAACCGACCTTCTTGACCAGCAACTCCCTCTCGAAGATGTGCAGGACTTGGCCGGGCATGCCGATCCGCGGACGACGCGGCTCTATGACCGTTCGAGGCGTCAGATCACACTGAACATTGTGGAGCGGATACGGGTTGGGAGGTGAAGACAACCTTCCACATATATACTGAATTCAGATATATCATAATTGGAATGAACAAAAAATGGAACCAGTGTTCTCTTTGAATCGTATATCTTTTAGTAGTGGTAACACTATCGAGCTTTCTCCTGGCGACATACTTGTAATCGTCGGCCCAAACAATTCAGGAAAGAGTTCTGCTCTACGAGAGATAAAAAAAGGGTGCAGTAATGAACCGGTTGGACCAGTAATTAAATTATGCAAACCGTATAAGAGCGATAATTTGGACAACGTATCACATTGGCTCAAAAAAAATACTTTATTGCGTAATGATCATTATTATTGGGTAAATGCTTCGATTAATGAAGCTAATCTTCAGCAACAATGGATGAGATCTCCTTCAAATGTCGCTAACTTCTTCGTCACACTAGCTGACACAGAAAATCGACTACAAATTGGTAAACCTCAAGCAACACACACAGTTGGAGGGCCACCTAGCCATCCATTTCATGTCCTCTTTGAGGATGAGGAGAAAGATAAGCAGTTGAGTCAATATTTCAACGATGCCTTTGGGACAGACTTAATACTGAATCGGGTCGCGGGGAATCAGGTACGATTACATTGCGGTGATCGAACTAAAGTTGGAGGAGGTCTCGATATGACCATACGGACCGCTCTCACAACCCTAAAAGATATGCCCATGCTTCATGATCAAGGGGATGGAATGAGGAGCTTTGTAGGGGCGCTTCTCAACCTCTTGACTTCACCTGGCTCAATTCACTTAATAGATGAACCGGAAGCTTTCCTTCATCCACCTCAAGCAAGAGTATTAGGAAAAATAATAGCCGAAATTGCGAGTGAAGAGAAAAACAGCAAACAGATCATTATATCTACCCACAGTAGTGATTTTTTACAGGGCGTTACCGATGTATATCCTGAAAAATTGAAGGTTGCACGCCTAACAAGGATTAATGATAAAAATTATATTAAAATTTTAGAAAAAAGTGATTTACAAAAATTATGGTCTGATCCTGTACTTAAATTTTCGAACACACTGGATGCCTTATTCCACGAAGCTTGTATCATTTGTGAATACGATGCTGACTGTCGTTTCTATTTAGCAGTGGCACAGGCAATGGGATTAGAAAAAAATGGGCCAGACGTCATGTATTTGGGTTCTGGTGGGACGTCCGGTATAGCAAGGGTGGCCGCTGCACTTAATGGAATAGGTGTTCCAACAATAACAATTTCTGATTTTGACACACTCAACTCCAAACATCCATTAAGTGATATCATTATATCTCTGGGTTCCAACTGGGATGAATTAGAGATCCATTGGAATAAACTCAAGACTGAAATTGATATGGCAAAAGTTCCCTTAACCGTTTCTCAAATAAAATCTTCTATTAATAAGATTCTAGACAATGAAGTTTCAATATATTTATCAAGTGCTGCTGCTGAAAAAATACGCCAATCAGTAAGATCTGTTTCGCCTTGGGAACAGACAAAACAGACCGGCACAGCCACTTTGAAGGGAGGAACACTCACATTAGCTGAAAATCTACTATCGGAACTTGTGCATCGAGGCGTCTTTATTGTTCCAGTTGGTGAACTTGAGGGCTTCGTTCCTGAATTTTCTACAGGTAATATAAAAGGATCGAAGTGGGTTGCCCGTGTCCTTCGGGATATCTCTGACTTGTCAACGGATAGAAGGCTAAGAGAAGCACGTGAGTTTATGGACAAAGTTTATCAAGCCTTATCTGACAAAGTTTCCACGCAGCATGCTATTTCTTACCTACATTAAACTAGGGGCTTGAGGGAAGCAATCCTAGTGGCTAACAAGACCATCGGCTCCCTCTTGAAGGTGCGCAGGACCTCGCCGGGCATGCGGATCCGAGGACGACGCAGCTCTATGATCGATCGCGGCGGCAGATTACGCGGAACATTGTGGAGCGGATCCGGGTTGGCCGATGATACTTGAGAACAGCAACTAACAAATAAACGATATTGGTGATTTATGAAGCGCTACCGAGTTATCTCTTTCGACTTCGACTCTCGTACCATAGTTTTTGAGCCAGTCCAGGACCACTGGGAAGATAAAGGGAAAGAACAACACTTAGGAAACCAGAAAGATATGCTTGAAGATTTAAAGGCTCAGTATGGAGAAGTAAATATTGAGACAAAGATACATAATTTTATTGATCTTAAATTAAAACCTTTTTCTGTACTTGCTTTTCACAACAAATTTTTAGAGCAAATAAGAAATGCATACATAACGGAAAGTTACTACCCAGCATTGACTGGAGCCTGTGCGCTTGGTGAAAGAATCCTAAATCATATGCTCAGGCTGCTCAGGCAGTATCACAAAGACACCGCGGAATATAAAAAAGTACACAGCAAAGATTCTTTTGATAATTGGCAACTAGCAATCGACACCCTGGCGTCTTGGGGAGAGTTATTCCCTGACGCGATACCAAAATTCTATGAGCTAGAAAAAAAGAGGGTATCCGATCACATCCCCCTAAAAGCTCTGATGAGCGATCATTTTCCTCTTGACATTGTCCCTCCATCAGACGGAAGATACCTGTATCACAATCCTCTTGCTCAGGGTGAGTCAGGATCATGAGGGCGTCAATTCCAATCGACAATCTGATCCGGAGCGTTCCCTTCTCCCAAGCGGAGTGGGGGCGGACTCCGAGTACCGTCCAAGCCCACCTCGTGGCTCTGGAGACGACCGTGAGCACCCTGGAGGCTGAGCTTCAGCAGCTTCAGCAGCAGGTGGATCAGTTGCAAGGACGCTTAGATCAGACGTCATCGACCTCGAGCAAACCGCCCTCCTCGGATTCGCCGTTTAAATCGCGCCAACCGCTCCAATCCTCGGGCCAACGCGGTGGCAAAAAGGGGCACCGCGGCGCAGGTCCCAAGTTGCTTGAGCCTACCGCTGTGGAGGTGGTCCTGCCGCCCTCTTGTTCGTGTGGCCACGCGGTGGTGTCGGCCCCGACGCCGTATCGCACCCATCAGGTGCTGGAACTGCCGCCGATCCAGATGGAGGTGACGCATTTCCTCTTGCATCAGGCCACCTGTTTGGGCTGTGGCCAGACCCTGAGTGCCACCGTTCCCCCGGCACATGCCAGCGGTTATGGGCCGCGCTTGAGTGCCCTGATTGGGGAGATGGCCGGGATTCAGGGGACATCGCGGCGCTTGATTCAAGACTTTTGTCACTCGGTGTTGTCGATTCCGATCAGCCTGGGGGCGATTCAAAAGGTGATCGACCGGAGCTCGCAGGCTCTGTTGCCCTATTATGAGGCGATCGCGGCATTGGCTCGCCAAGCCCCGGTGGGCTACATCGACGAAACGCCGTGGTACTGCCAAAACGCCCTGAACTGGCTGTGGACGATGACCACGGACACGGTGTCGCTGTTTCTCATCCATCCCAATCGCTCCAAAGCGGCATTTTTCGAGTTGATCGACGACTGGTCGGGTCTGCTGGTGAGTGATGGCTACGGGGTGTATCAAGATTGGGTCAACCGTCGTCAAACCTGTCTGGCGCATTTGATCCGTACGGCGCGGGGCCTCTCAAGCAAACGGGACGCTGCCCTTGCCGCCTGTGGGAGGTGGGCCCTGCGGGAACTCCAGCGCTTGTGCCATATGGCCAAGGCGCCGCCCAGTGGGGGCGAGTGGCGGGCGTGGTATGCGCGGTTTTGCAGCTTAATCGCTCGTTACCATGAACGCAAAGACGATGCCGGTCGCCTGGCCAGGCGGTTGCAGCGGGAGATGGCCTCGCTTTGGGTGTTTCTGAGCGAAGCGGGTGTGGAAGCCACCAACAATCGGGCGGAACGGGCGTTGCGCTTTGCGGTGCTTTGGCGCAAACGCTCCAACGGGACCGATAGTGCCAAAGGCAATCGCTGGGTGGAGCGCAGTTTGTCACTTCGTCACACGTGCCGTCAGCTTGGCCAATCGACCTACCCGATTTTGGTGGAGGCCCTCACCAGTTTGTTCCACGGTCGTCAGCCCGATCTCGCCTGGCTCTACTGAATATCGCCTCTCTCTATTCCATATGTGATCGGGTACACCGCCATCTATGGCAGCCAGGGAATTCTGCTCATGCTCGATCTCGTACACATTTCTGACTTGCACTTTGGCAAACCCTATGTCACTCGCGTGGGGGAGGCCTTACACGACGCCATCCATCACATGTCGCCGGACGTGTTGGTGGTCAGCGGCGATCTCACCCAACGCGCCAAACCTCACGAGTTCGAAGCCATACAAGCGTTTCTGAAGCACCATCTAGGCATGCCACATGTCGTGGTTCCCGGCAATCACGATGTGCCCCTCTACCGGGTATGGGAGCGGCTTTGCCAACCGCACGGGCTGTACCGACGCTATATCCAGGACGACTTAGACACCGTGCTGCGCCTTGAGCATGCTGTGATTGTCGGACTCGACTCCACCAATCCCTATCGCGCCATCAAGAATGGCCGCCTCAGCCGAGCGCAACTCTCGTGGGCTGCGGACGTCTTTGACTCGGTCCCGCCAGAGGTCTACCGGATCGTGACACTGCATCACCATCTCGCACCAGCTCCGGACTACGAACGCACGAATTTGATCCCCAAGGCCAAACGTGCCCTGGAATTTTTTGCGGACCTTAAAGTCGATGCTATTTTATCCGGTCATTTGCATCGGGCTTATGTGACGAATTCATTGGATGTGTATGCCGGGGCGAATCGGGACCACGGCATTATCCTGGTCCAGTGCGGCACCTCGACCTCACGGCGGGGGCGGGCTCGGGAACAGGAAAAAAACTCGTTTAACTGGCTGCAGCTCACCGAGCACTCCATTCGTCTTGTCCACTACATGTATTTTTCCGATCAGGGCCGCTTTGCGCCGACGAGCCAACATGAGTTCGCCCGTCCCAACCGCGGTTATTTACAACAAGGGGTGAGACCGACGCTCGCCGAGTAGGCGGCCCTCACGTGTGGTCTCTGCGCTGCGGCGCCCGAGGTGAACGATGTCGACCCAACGCTTTTTGATCGTGCTGAATCCGGCCGCCACGCGGAGCCTCCCCGAGCGCGCACGCGAGGCCTTCCGCCAGACCTTTGGCCAGGCGCACATCGATTACACCATCTACGAAACCCAGCCTCACGAGGCCCTCGATACTGTGGTGCAGCGAGCCCATCAAGACGGGTTTAGTGCCGTGGTGGCGGCTGGCGGCGATGGTACGGTATCCGCGCTGGCCCGTGCCCTCGTGCACACCCCGATGCCGTTGGGAATTGTGCCCCTGGGCCACGGCAATCTGGTGGCACGCGAACTCGGCATCCCACTGGATACCGCTGCTGCCTGCCAGGTGTTGTGCCAGGCGCCAGCGCTGATTGATCTCGATGTCATGCAAGTTGACAAGCAGGTTTTTCTCTCCCACATCAGCATGGGAAGCTATGCCCGATTGATCGCCAATACGCCGCAGCAACGCAAACGGCGCTTTGGCCGACTTGCCTATCTTTGGAGCATCGGCTACGAACTATGGCGGCAAGAGACGTGGCCATTTGTGATCACGGTGGACGCGCAACCGCACCACATCCGCGCCTCGCTGGTGATGGTGGCAAACGTCGCCATGGCTGGCCCCCTCAATATACGCTGGGGGCCGCACATTTCGCCGCATGACCACGTCCTTGACGTGTGCATTGTCAAGGCGAAATCGCCCCTCGACTATGTGCGCTTGATGAGGCAGCTCTCTGCTCGCTCCCCTGTCCAGTCGTCGATCATCACTTATTTACAGGCCCGCCACGACATTGTGATCGAAGCCCCATCGGCAGTGCCCGTTCGGGCCGATGGCGAGGTGATTGGTCATACGACTGTCCACATCCAGATGTGCCCTCAAACCATGACGGTTTTGGTGCCGGCCAAAGCGGCATCACCCAAGGACCCTGGAAACGCATCACAAGAGCGAAGGCAACCGGACCGAATAGCGCGCGGTTGCGCGGCACGGTGTTGATGTCGTTGGATGGCAATCCCATGTGCAGGAACAAGGCCGTCTTCAGTTCTGATACGAACAACAGGGGACAACTCATCCTTGCCTCCTCAGGGGGCAAGGCAATTTCATCCCCTTCCAGGGGTTATACCAAGTCCACCCCCTCTGGGGGTGGATCTTTTAATTGGATCACGTATGAAGAGCTATCTCATCAGCTTGACCATCATCGGAATTGCTTCTTTGGGCATGGCTTGGATGCCAACCATCACCCAACGGCTCCGCATCTCGTACTCCATATTGTATGTCCTGATCGGCGTGCTGCTGTACAGTCTAGTTGATGCACTACCTTGGCCCAATCCAATCTGGGAAGAAGCGTATGCTGTGCATCTCACTGAACTGATTATCGTTATCTCCCTCATGGGTACCGGTCTCAAGATCGACCAGCATTTCTCGTTTACACAATGGAAAATCCCCTTCCTCCTTGTCACGGTCACAATGGTATTAAGTATTGCCATGGTGGCGGTTGTGAGTTGGTGGGTGTTGGGGTTTGACCTAGCCTCAGCACTGTTGCTCGGCGCGGTCTTGGCACCGACCGATCCTGTTCTGGCTTCCGATGTGCAGGTCGGTCCACCGCTCGAGCAACGTCACGACAATGTCCGCTTTGCTTTGACCGCAGAAGCAGGTCTCAATGATGGCATGGCCTTCCCCTTCACGTGGCTGGCTATTGCCGTGGCCACGGCTGTCACACCAGCAGAGACCGCATGGGAGATGTGGCTTTGGCGGGACCTGGTGTACAGGATCGTTGTAGGCATAGCCATCGGCCTCCTCCTTGGGAAACTTCTTGCCTATCTGGTCCTCTATCTGCCGGATAAAAACGTGGCGTTGCTCACGCGCGACGGTTTTGTGGCGATTTCCACTACCCTGATGGTCTATGGCGTAACGGAACTGCTCCACGGCTATGGGTTCATCGCAGTCTTTGTCACCGCCATTACCTTGCGCAACTACGAAATGGAGCACGAATACCATGAAAATCTGCACTCATTCACCGATCAGACTGAACGTATCCTTGTAGCGGTCATGCTCATCCTGTTTGGTGGCAGTCTCGTCACGGGTTTGCTCCATACGCTGACCTGGAAAATGGCTCTTTTCGTCCTCGCCTGCATCTTTCTCATCCGGCCAGCAGCGGGTATGGCAGCGCTGATCGGTGCCACCATGCACACTAAAGAAAAACTGGCGATAAGCTTTTTTGGCATTAAAGGGATTGGTGCATTTTTCTACCTCGCCTTTGCTTTGCACCAGGCTTCATTCCGTTATGAGAAAGAGCTCTGGTCGGTGGTCGGGCTCTGTGTGCTCGTGTCGATTGTAGTTCACGGCGTCACTGCCCCTTACAGCATTCACCAGCTCAGAAAGCAATTTGAAAAGAAGATAGAATGAGGATAGTGCTAAGACTCTCCCAGCCTATCCAATCTATTTCCGATAATCAACAGGATTTCCGTTATTTGGAAACACAGACCCCACGCCACTAGCCACCTTTCGCCGGGGACATTTCCGATAACGTCGGGTTATCGGAAATTGGGAGGTTCAGGGATGGTTTCTCAGTTTGGGAACCATCATACCCATTGCAACCTCCAACAGAAAATGGACCATTCCTATGGCCTCCGGGAATTGTTGCTGTTTACACAGGGTTTAAATCCAGCCGGTCGTGGGTAAGGTCAAGATAAGCGATCTTGTCGCGGCACACCCAATGCAGCAGGATGCCTTCCGGCTCCGGGTTCTTCGCGTTGCACAATGGTGCTTTTACGACACCTATGTGCAGGAGGCTGGCTCAGGTGCCTCTCGAGTACGACTATAGCGAACGGTTACAAAGGCGTGGATGTATGATCGGTTCTATCCACTGGCAACGGTGTCTTGTCGTGGTTGGGCTTATAGGCGCGGCCTTTATCTCTGTAGGAGGCTGTCAACGCGCTTATTATGCAACTCTGGAAAAGCTGGGATATCACAAACGCGATTTGCTTGTCGGTCGCGTGCAGGATGCCCGCGATGCGCAAGAAAACGCAAAGGAACAGTTTCAGTCGGCCCTCGACCAATTTCGCCAGGTAACCCATTTCGAAGGGGGCGCCCTGCAAGACCAATACGAGGAGCTGAGTGCCGAACTCGAACGCAGCGAAGCCAGCGCGGAAGACGTGCGACGGCGCATCGACGCTGTCGAAGACGTTTCGGAAGCCCTCTTTCGCGAATGGGAAGAGGAACTCGAGCAGTATACGAATGGCAATCTGCGCCGTGCTAGTGCGCGGCAACTTGCAGCCACGCGTGAGCGCTATACACCATTAATCCGATCTATGAAACGCGCTGAAGCCAAGATCGATCCGGTCTTGTCGGCCTTCCGCGATCAAGTTCTGTTTCTCAAACACAACCTTAACGCACAGGCCGTCGCGTCCTTACAGGGCGAATTGGCATCAATCGAAATGGATATTGATGCGCTTATTAAAGAGATGGAATCGGCTATCGCCGAGGCCGACGCCTTTATCAAGGCGATCGAGCAACCCGCTGCTTGAGGAACGCTCGACAAGCCGGAACACACGTTCCAGTGTCTCCTGCATAGCGTTGCACAATGGTGCTTTTACGACATCTATGTGCAGGAGCTGTTATTAGTTAGTTTTTTAAATCGGTGTATAGCCTTCAGAGGATAAATACCCTCTCAAAGTGTCAAGATAGACTCTTGACCCTTGCACAGAACCGTCAAGAAATTCACAGAAGAACCCTATCTTGACAGAAAAATTCCGCACCTCTGACGTCCACTTAGGGTATACCCTAAGTGGACAGAACGCCGCAGGGATATGGCAGAGAGGCAAGCAGGAGGCAGAGTATCACGCCAACTCCTGAAAGCATCCGCCTGGTACAGATCTTGCTCCTTGAAGCACTGGACCGGGTTGCATCCCACCTGCGGCGCGCAGGGTAGAGGGCAGCTTGCATTACCCCGCCTCACGCTTCGCGGTTTCCTCCCCAGGGGAGGCGATGACACGAGTGCAAAGGGGCAGTCGTTTATTTTGAGAAGGCAGTCGCTCATTTTGAGCACCTAGCAGGTTCACCGGCGTGGCAGGCCACCATCAGACGCCCGCCTTGCCACTATAGCTCATGGTCGGCCGGATATCAGACGGACTGACGGGGAGAAGACTGCACGACTACAGAGCCCATGACGGGCCAAAGAAAGAGGGATGGACCCCATAGAAGGAGCAACTCATGGCACAGCATATTCGTGAGCTAATGACCCCGAATCCCGTGTCGATGCCTGGCACCGCGTCGGTGCATGAGGCCGCCCGCGCGATGCGGGATGCGGATATTGGCGACGTGATTGTCATCGAGAATAATCAGGTCTGCGGCATTATCACGGACCGCGATATCGCGGTGCGGGTCGTGGGCGAGGCGAAGGACCCCGCCACCACCGCCCTGGCCGATATCTGTAGTCATTCCTTACTCACTGTGAAGCCCACCGACAGCGTCGAGCATGCCGTGCGGCTCATGCGCACCCATACGGTTCGCCGCTTGCCGGTAGTTGAAGAGGGGAAGGCGGTGGGCATTGTGTCGCTAGGCGATCTGGCGGTTGAGCGGGACCCAGACTCGGTGCTTGGCGAGATCAGCGCCGCTCCTCCTGACGCTTAATGGGTGAGCCGGTAGATACAAACGATCCCGCGTGTCTCCTGCTCATGCAGGGGCGGACGCCGCCTCTCCTTTCCCCTAGGCGTTCCTGCTCTTCGTCGTGCCGACGGTTGGACATGCGCATTGACCCTACGCCCAAGAAGCCGCACCGATGGGAAACACGCTGTCCAACCGGGCTCATCGAGACGCAGGACCGCTAAGGTGAGGATTCATAGAGGGGTGTTGCGCCTCGTCTTGCCCGTCGCGATGCGGAGGCGCTACGAGCAGGAGTTTAGTCAACAGGTGCAGGTAAAGAGGAGTATATCCATGGCTCGGTGCGAAACCTGTGGCAATAACTATGACAAGGCCTTTGAGGTCGTGATGGCTGGAACCTCGCATAGCTTTGATAGCTTTGAGTGTGCCATCCAATCTCTGGCGCCCACTTGCGGCCACTGTGGCTGTCGGATTCTTGGCCATGGGGTCGAGGCCAATGGCGACATGTACTGTTGTGCCCACTGTGCTGGCCAAGCCGGCGTACAGGGGGTACAGGATCGCA
>Ga0256867_10001208_pt1 | contig 10770 bp, 9 predicted proteins | sample RVTome_15_FD_185939 | JGI IMG/M metagenome (GOLD analysis project Ga0256867, IMG submission 185939) | Soil microbial communities from uranium-contaminated site in the Upper Colorado River Basin, Wyoming, United States - RVT150D86 (HiSeq) ... | reverse complement strand
CGCCGAGCTTCACGACGAAGACATGATCCCGGTAGGCGCGGACATAGCGCAGGGCGCCCTTCAGGCCGGTAATGCCTTTCGTGGAATCGATCATCGGACCTTTCCGGTGAGCGGTGAGCGGTGAGCTGGCTGCATGCGGCCTTTTCCCGCTTCCCGCTTACCGCTCACTGCTTACCGATAAGCTCCAGCAGCAATGCCCGCTGGGCATGGAGGCGGTTCTCCGCCTCGTCGTAGACCGCGCTGTGCGGACCGTCCAGCACCACGTCGTCGATCTCCACGTTCCGGCGGACCGGGAGACAGTGCATGACGATGCCCTTGCCGTCCCGGGTCTTCGCCTGGGCTTCCGCCGTCATGCGCCAATTCCGGTGCGGCAGCCGGAGATGCCGCTCCTGGTCGGGGCGGGCGTGCGCGCCGAGCGCGCCCCAGGCCTTCACATAGACGGCCTCGGCGCCGTCGAGCGCGGCCTCGCGATCGGTCGTGACGTGCAACGAGCCGCCGCGGGCCTGGGCCAGCGCCGCGATGGCGGCGGTGTCGTCCGGATCCAGGTCGAAGCCCGGCGGATGGGCGAGCGTGACCTCCATCCCGAGGTGCGCGGCCGCGAGCGCGGCACTCGCCGGCACGGCCGTGGGGAGCGGCTTCGGATGCCAGGCCCACTGCAGCACGAACTTCTTTCCCTTCGGATCGCCCAGCCGCTCCCGAAGCGTCATGGCGTCGGCGAGTCCCTGGCAGGGATGCCGCCGCACCGACTCGAGGTTGATCACCGGCTTCTCGCAGTACCGGGCGAAGTTCCGCACCACGGCGTCCTCCCGCTCGGTGGCCCAGTCGATCCCGCGCGGGAAGCTCCGGACGGCGAGCGCATCTGCGTAGCGACCGAGCACGCGGGCCGCGTCGATCACGTGCTCGACCCCCACACCCTCCATGACCGCACCGATCTCGTTTTCGAGAGACCAGCTCCCGCGCCCGGGCTCCAGCACGAAGGCGTGGCCGCCGTGCAGGAACATCGCGGTCTCGAAGCTGGCCCGGGTGCGGAGCGACGGGTCCATGAACACCATCGCCAGTACCTTCCGCTCGAGCCCGCCATGCACCTCGCCGCGCTTCACGCGCGTCGCCAGCTCGAGGAGGCGGTCGATAGCTTCCGGCGTCCAGGCCGCCGTATCGAGAAAATCACGCTTCATGGCGCGAGAACCTTTCCAAGTGCCGAGAGGAGAATGTCCGCCTCTTCCCGGGAAAACGTGAGCGGAGGCATGAGCCGCATCACATGGGGGTCCATGGACGTGCCGGTGAGAACCCGGTGGCCGAAGAGCGCCTTCTGGACCTGCGCGGCGGGCTTGCGCAGGCGGTACCCCAGCAGCAGCCCGCGCCCCTGCACGTCGGAGACGTCGAGACGCCGGGATCCTTCCATGAGCTGCATCGACACCTGCCGGACGTTCGAGAGCACGTCCTCCTCGTCGAGGACCTCGAGCGTGGCCAGCGCCGCCGCGCAGGCGAGCGGCCCGCCGCCGAAGGTGCTGCCCAGGTCACCGATGACGAGGCCGCTCGTGATCGCACTAGTCGCGACCATCGCGCCGATGGGGAATCCGGAGGCCAGTCCCTTGGCCATCGTAAGCAGATCGGGGGTGACCCCGTAATGCTCGGCGGCCGTGAACGCACCGGTGCGGCCAAAGCCACATTGGATCTCGTCGAAGATCAGCGCCGCGCCGTGACGGTCGCATGCCGTGCGGGCCGCATGGAGAAACTCCGCCGAGCAATCGCGCGCCCCGGTCATGCCCTGGATCGGCTCGATGATCACGGCGGCCACGGTGCCGTCGACCGCCCGGTCGATGGCGGCCGAGGCGTTGAGCCGCACCTTCGTCGAGACGGGCGCGCCGGCCCGTGCCGCGGTGGCCGCATAGCGCTCGCCGTCGGTCACCGTGACACAGGCGAGGGTTCTTCCATGCCAGCCGCCCTCGATCGAGACGATCCGGTTTCGGCCGGTGGCCTTGCGGGCCACGGCGAGCGCGTTCTCGTTGGCTTCCGCGCCGGAATTGCAGAAGAACACCCGGGAGAGATCGCCGGGACACCGCTCGGCGAGCCGGTCGGCCAGCGTTTCGCGGAGCCGGTGCGGCAGCGCGGTGGAGTAGAAAATGAGCTTTGCCGCCTGCTCCTGAATCGCCCGCACCACCCTGGGGTGGCAGTGTCCGGTCGAGGCGACCGCATGGCCGCCGTACGCGTCGAGCCACTCATGCCCTGCTTCGTCCACGATCCAGGAGCCGTGTCCGGACGCGGCGCGGAGCGGCATCTGCGCGTACACGGGGAGCCAGGCGGGGCCGTTCAGCATGGGAACATGGCCGCGAGCCGGAGGCCCAGCGTCTCCTCGAAGCCGAGCGCGAGATTCATGGATTGGATCGCCTGTCCGCCGGCGCCTTTGATGAGGTTGTCCACCGCGGTCATGACCTGCACTTCCCTCCCGTCGTCCGACAGGGCGGTGTGCATCAGCGCCAGGTTCGTCCCTACCGCGTGGGTGAGCTCGGGGGGCGTGTCGAGCAGCCGGACGAACGGCCGGCCGGCGAACGCATTCGAGAACCGGGCGTTGAGCACTTCCCGCGACACGCGCTCCGCGAGCGTCGCGTGCAACGTCGCATAGATCCCCCGCACGAACGGTCCCGAGTGGGTCAGCAGCCGCGCCCTCGCCGCGGCGTTCCCGGTCCAGGCGCGCCACTGCTCCAGCACCTCACCTTCGTGGCGGTGGCCCATGACGGAATAGGCAAAGAGATTGTGGGCGCGGGCCGGGTGGTGCGTGGTCGTCTTGGGATGGACGCCCGCCCCGCTCGAGCCGGTGACGGCGAAGACGGCCGGCGGCGCGGCGAGGGGGAGCCCGGCGAGCGGATACAGCGAGAGCTCCGCGGCGGTCGCGAAGCATCCCGGCGAGGCCAGGTGCGTGGCGCCGCGCAGCTCCGTGCCCAGGACGTCCGCCAGCGCGTAGCGGAACCGGTGCACCAGGTCCGCGGCCGTGTGCGCTCCGTAGTAGCGCTCGTGCAATCGGCCGTCCTGGATGCGGAAGTCGGCCGAGAGGTCGATGACCAGCCCGGGACCCGCGTCGATCACATCGCCCATGACCCTGGACGATTCCCCGGGCTCGAGCGCGAGAAACACCACGTCGGCCTTGCGGCTCGCGTCCCCCGGCGCCGCGCCGGAGAACCGCGCGTCGGTAAGCGGCGCCAGCGCAGGGTGCGCGCTCCCGATCGGCTTGCCCGCCTGGCTCCGGCTGACCGCCATCCACTCGGTGATGTTCGGGTGCGCGAGGAGAAGCCGCAGCAGCTCCCCGCCGACGTACCCACCCGCCCCCACGACCGCGACGCGCATCCTACGCGCCCTGCGCGGCCGGCGTCGCACCGGGCCAGAGAGCAAGCGCGCGCTGGACGGTATCCACCAGGCCGGCCGCGTCGCGCAGCGCGTTATGCGACGGAATGCCGAGCTGGCTGGTGATATAGTCGCGGCCCACCTGATTGTCGGTGGCCGGACCGGTGAAGCAGGTGATCGGAAGCTGGAAGTGGTTGGTGTAGAGCTGGTGGGCGCCCCAGCACCCCACCGGATCCGGGGCGGCCATCACGTGCGCCGCGGCGGCAACCATCAGATCGGGCGCCAGAAGAATATCCTGCACGCCGTACTCCCCCAGGATGCCGTCGCCCAGCTCGGCGAGAATCACGTCGGGGCGGCCCACCCGGTCCCTGACGAGGCGATTGAAGATGCCCCGCGCCACCGGCACGGTCATGCCGGCGTGGGTGCTCGCCGCGCCGGCGTCGTTGAACGTGAGCGCCGCGACGGCGCCCGCGTCGAGCATCGAGAGAGTGTCCCGCATCAGCGAGACCCCGGTCAGCTTGCATGCCGCGACCCGGAAGCCGGCCCGGGTGAGGCCGCGCACCAGCTCCGTAGCGGCCACCGTCTTGCCGGCGTTCATGCAGGTGCCCGCGACGTACACCACCGGCACCGTGCTCTCGAGCGTGTCGGAAGGCGGCACGGCGCCATCTGCAATCGACGCGGGGTGGCCGACCCGATCGCCCAGATCCGGAAACGCGAGCACCGCGCCCAGCACCTCGGCACGGAACGGTGGGCCGATGTCGGGGTTGGACGAAGTACACTTCCCCAGAATGCCCCCGAGGTTGAGCACGTTGATCGTGTCGCCGACGCTGATCGCCGCCGGCACCTCGCCCGCGTAGCCGCGCAGCGCGCGTCGCGAACCGAGCGTGCCCGCGAGCACGTCGCCGGCGCGAAGCGCCACCATCCGGCCGGAAAGGTCTTCCACCGTGTTGTACGCGCTCTTGTCCTCCAGGATGCGCACGGCGAGCACATACCCCTCCGCGGCGACGATGGCATCACCGACGATGACGTCGGTCGCGAGCCGCGCGTTGCGGGTCGACGACGCGATGCGATCGAGGCGCAGGCGGGTGGTTCTGACCACGGGAGCTAGGGAGCTAGGGAGCTAAGGAACTGGGAGCTGGGGAGCCCGGCGGCCCGCTCGGCGACGCGGGCGGCCAGCAACTCGGGAATCGCGCCGATGCGCGAGAAGGCACGGGCCTCGTCCCCGCTCCAGAGCCGGTTCTCCTCCCCGTAGGTGGCCACCGACGTGTCCATGAGGGAGAACGGGCTCCGCGTTCCGGTCACCAGGAACCGGCCTGCCGCGACGCGTACCCGGGTGTCGCCGGTGACACGCTGCTGCGAGGAGGCGATCAGCGCCTCGATGTCCCGGAGCGCGGGGTCGAAGTAGTGGCCCTCGTGGAGCCGGTCGCCGTAGAAGCGGCCGAGCTGGTCCTTCCAGAACGTCTGCCACTTGGTGAGCACGAGCTTCTCGAGCTCGCGGTGCGCAGCGATCAGCAGGAGCGCGGCGCCGGCCTCGAAGCCGATGCGGCCCTTGATGCCGAGCGCGGTCTCGCCCACGTGAATGTTCCGGCCCAGGCCGTAGCGGGCTGAGAGGGTGGAGAGCTGCTGCACCAGGTCCGGGCCGGAGAGCCGCTCGCCGTCGAGCGACCCGGGCCTGCCCTGCTCCCACGAGATCACCAGGTCGCGCGGCTCCGGGGCGCCGGCCGTGTCGAGGAACTCCGCGGGCGGTCCGGCCCAGGAGTCGTGGGTCCAGCCGCCGCCCCAGGTCGTGCCCCAGAGTCCGGCGTTGATGCTGAACGCTCCGGCTTTGACCGGAACGGGCAGCTTCCTGGCCTCGAGGTAGGCGATGGCCTTGTCGCGGGAGAGGCCTTCATCGCGAATCGGGGTCACCACCTCGAGCTCCGGCGCGAGCACCCGGAGCGCAATGTCGAAGCGGACCTGGTCGTTGCCGGCCCCGGTGGATCCGTGGGCAATGGCCGAGGCGCCAATGCGGCGCGCCACCTCCAGCACGGAGATGGCCTGTTGAGTCCGCTCCGCGGCAACGGAGAGCGGGTAGACCTCGCCGCGGAGGATGTTGCCCTGGATCAGGACGGTGACGAACCGGTCGAAGGTCGCGGCGCGGGCGTCGACGTCATGGTGCTCGACCGCGCCGACCGCCCTGGCCTGGGCGCGGATCGCGGCCCGCTCCGGGTCGCCGGCGCCGCCGGTGTTCACGTAGACGGTATGCACCACCCAGCCCTGCTCGGCGAGCCGGGGGACGCAGTACGACGTGTCGAGACCGCCCGAGAAGGCGAGCGCGAGCGCGCGCGGGGCGGTCATCGGCCGCAGCAGGTCGGTACTTGCATAACGCATAATTATGCCATACCGACCGCGCGCGCGCAAGATCCGGCCCGCCTCGGGGGACCAGGCGACTGCGGGTCCCTATTCCGACCTCAGGGTCCTGGCGGGGTCGACTCTCGCCGCGCGCCATGCGGGCACGCTACAGGCGACCAGGGACACGCCCGCCAGCAGCGCGATCGCGCCGGCATAGGTGACCGGATCAAGGGGTGAGATGCCGAACAAGAGCGCGGTCATCACCCGGCTCGCCGCAGCCGCGCCAACGACGCCAAGGCCGATGCCGAACGCCGCCAGCGTCATGCCCCGGCCCAGGACGAGCACGAGAATGGACCTGCGGGAGGCCCCCAGGGCGGCTCGTACGCCGATCTCCCGCGTCCGCTCGGCCACGCTCCCCGCGAGCACGCCGTAAATCCCCGCGGCCGCAAGCAACAGGGCCGCCAGGGCGAACGCCTCGAACACCGTGAGCGCGAACCTGCGCTCGGCCGCCGATGCGGCCACGAGATCGTCCATCGTCGCGACCCGCACCACCGCCTGATCCCGATCGACCGACCAGATGGCCTCCCGGATCGGTCCGGCCAGCGCCGCCGGCTGATCGCGCCCGCGGACGATCAGAGACATGGCATTGTCCGCGAATCGCCACTGGGCCGCGGTCAGGTACACGGCGTCCGATTCGCTGAGCGCAAGCGACACCTGCTTCACGTCGCCCACCACGCCGACCACCGTGTAGAGGGGCCCCGCTCCGACACGCAGCCGCCGTCCGACCGGATCCTGGCCAGGAAGTCGCCGCTTCGCGACGGACTCGCTGATCACCGCGACGAGCGGCGCACCGGCTCGATCCCGCTCGTCGAGCAGGCGGCCCCGCACCAGCGGGATCCGCATCGTTTCGAAGTAGCCCGGACTCACCGCATAGCGGAAGGTGCCGCGCACTTCGCCCGGATCGTCGACCGGTGCCGGATCGAACTCCACGCCGTACAGGTCGGCGTCCCCGCTGAGCGGCAGCTGGCTGGTGAGCGCCGCTTCCGTGACGCCGGGCACGCCCCTCGCGGCATCCAGGGCCTGCGCGAAGAACCGGAACGTGGTGCTGTCCTCGGCGAACCTGCGCCCCGACGTCTGGACCTGCATGGTGAGGAGGTGTGACGAATCGAAGCCCGACTCGACCCGGAACAGCAGGGACAGGCTTCTGAGCAGGAGCCCGGAGCTCACCAGCAGGATCAACGCCAGCGCGACCTCCGCGACGACGAGGATGCCACGTGCGCCGTGCCGCCTTCCCACGGCCCGCCGGGTGCCCTGCTGCATGGCGGCATGCGGATCGCTTCGCGCGGCCTGCAGGGCCGGCACCAGCCCGCAGGCCAGCGCCACCAGCGAGGTGAGACCGAGCGCAAAGGCGAACGCCGCGCCATCGACCCCGATCGCCCCGACGCGGGGGAGGCCTGGCGGGCTGAGCAGGACGAGCGCCCGGACCCCCAGGAACGCCACTCCCATGCCCACGGCTCCGCCCACCAGGGAAAGCAGCAGGATCTCCGTGAGGAGCTGACCGATGAGGCGCCCCTGACCCGCTCCGAGCGCGGCGCGCAACGCAAACTCACCACCGCGCCGGGCATCGCGGGCGAGAAGCAAGTTGGTCACGTTCACGCAGGCGATCACGAGCACGAGCGCGACGGCGGCCAGCACCGCCAGCAGGGCCGGTCGGATGCCGCGGGTTATGTCGTCCTGGAGGGCGACGGCGGCGAAATCGACTTCCGGGCCGTAGGTCGCCGGACGCAGCTCGTTCAGGACCCTCTGCCCGAGCGCGCGAAGCTCCTCGGTGGCCTGGTCCAGGTGAACCCCGTCCCGGAGCCGAGCGACCGTGCGGAGATGATGGCCCCAGGCGCGCGCCTGGGCGATGTCGTACTGCAGCGGTGCCCACAGCTCGGTCGAAGGAGCGAGCAGGTTCTCGAAGCCCCGCGGCATCACCGCGACGACGGTGTGGGTGTCGTCGTCGAGCGTGACCTGGCGGCCGATGACGGTGCTGTCACCCCCGAAGCGACGCCGCCAGAGCGCGTCGCTGATGACGACGGCGTTGGCACCGCCGGGTCGGTCGTCGGAGGGCTGGAAGGCCCTGCCGAGGGCTGGCGCCACGCCGAGCACCGCGAAGTAGCTCGCGCTCACCCGCTGCCCGTCGAGACGCTCCGGCTGCTCGGCGCCGGTCATGGTGGGCTGCCAGGGCCGGAGCACGGCGATCGCCTCGAAGGCGTGATTCCTCGCGGCCAGCTCGCGATACATGCCGAACGTTCCCTGGTCGCGGGATCCGTCCCGCCCGATCTCCCAGATCATCGCAATCCGGCCGGGGGCCGGATATGGCAGGGGCTCGAACAGGATGGGGCGCACCGCGCTGAAGATCGCCGTCGCGCCGCCCAGGCCCAGGGCGAGGGTCAGGACCGTAATGGCGGTGAAGCCGGGATCGCCACGGAGCTTCCGCGCCGCGTAGCGCAGATCGGTCAGGCGCGTCTCGACGGCATGCTCCCAACCGGACGAGCGGACCTCCTGCCGGACAGTGGTCGGGCTGCCCAGCTCGACGCGTGCCGCCCGACGCGCGTCGTCCGGCGACAGGCCGCGCGCGCGGTGCGCCGCCGCGGCCTGGTCGAGGTAGTGCTGGACCTCGTCGGCCGTTTCGCGGTCGGTCGCGGCGCGATGCGTGAGCGCGCGGAGGCCACGGGTGAGCTGACGCCAGAGCGACACGGCGTCACCCCTCGGCCCTGAGCAGGCGGGCAACGGCACCGGCCCGGCGCGCCCAATCCGCCGTTTCCGCCTCGAGCAGCTTCCGGCCCGCCCGGGTGAGGGCGTAGAACCGCGCCCGGCGCGCGTTCTCCGTCCGGCGCCATTCCGCGTCGAGCGCCCCGGCCCGCTCCAGCCGCTGGAGCGCGGTCAGCAGCGAGCCCGGGTTGACTTTGAAGGCGTCGCGGGAGATCTGCTCGATGCGCCGCGCGATCCCGAAGCCGTGCATGGGCTCGAGACTCAGCGTCTTGAGGATGAGCATGTCGAGCGTACCCTGAATGACGTCGGTGTTCGGCTGGTCCACGAGCCCTCTGCGGGATTCGGCGGAGGGGAAGCTACGGTGCATTCATGTTGATTGTCAAGATGTGAACAACAAGAGGGGCTGATCGGCTCACCCGAGCAGCAGACCGCCCCAGGTCAAAGGATCGACATCCGCGATCGTCTGCGAGAAGGTCCACCGATGACCCGCCGGATCCTCCGCGGTGTACTGCCGTTCTCCGTAGGGATGGTCGGTTGGCGCGCTGACGACCCAGACCCCGGCCAGCTTGGCGTGCGCGTAGTGGCGGTGGACGTCGGGGATGCGCACCATGACCGAGTGGCTGAAGCCGCCGGCCGGGAAGGCGCCCGAGGTGCCGGGATCGAGAGACCACGCGCCCGAGTTCGGCCGTTGTTCTGTGATGACCACGGCACCGTCGCCGATGGACAGCTGGGCGCGGTGAGTACCGATCCGCAGGCGCTCCACGAACCCGAAGCAGCGGCAGAGCCACTCGACCGCCTCGCGGACGTCGGGATACGCGAGCACCGGGATCACCGCGCTAGGCGGCATGGAGCGGTTATTCATGCGCGCGGCACCTCCCGGTCCGTCAGCACGGGCAGATACTCGACCCACGGGCCCGCATCCGCACGGTACTGTTTCGCCATGACCCGCGCCACCTGCGCGACGTGCCCGAGGTCGTGCACGACCCACGCGGCGAGCAGCTGCCTCAGGGTCACTCGGCCCAGCCCGGGATGGTCACCCGGAAGGTCGAGCGTCGCGGGGGTGAGCTGCCAGGAGCGGAGCAAATCGAGATTGGCGCGCCGTAGCCGGGCGAACTCATCGAGCAGCGATCCGAGCACGCGATCGGCATTCCGCGCGTAGTGCCGGAAGCGATCGTAGGGCTCAAATGTCAGATTGGTGCCGCGAGCCAGGATGAGTCGCGCGCGCGGGATCCAGTCGGTCTCCTCGCCGTCGACCAGGTGGCCTACGACATCGAACGGGCTGAAGGTTTCCGGCCCTTCGGTGGCGCGGGTCCACCGATCGTCGAGGCCGGCGAGGAGCGCGTGGAGCACGCCGGGCGTTCGCCGAAGGACCTCGAGGGCCTGGGTGAGCTCAAACGGCATGGTTCTCCTTGTGGCCCGTCGCAGCGATGCCGCGTCGCAGGAGCGCAGAAGCACCCGGGCCTTCACCTATGCAATGCAGAGCCTGAGCGCCCGAATTCCCGCCCTGAGGTATTCCGGGCGCCCGGTCTCGAGACCGAACACGACATCCCCAACTCCTCGACAGGCACCAAAATACCGGGCGCGATCGAGAAGCCCATCATCGTGCCGACCGCGATACTGGGATAATACCGCGCTCGCGAGCTCGCTGCCGCGCCAATGCCACAACCCCGCGAAATCGATCGCCGGATCGCTGACCGAGACTTCGCTCCAGTCGATGATCCCGGTGACCGCAGGGCCCTGGGGATCGATAAGGATGTGCTCTGCGGCCAGATCGCCGTGTACCAGCGTGGGCGCGACCCCGGTTGTCGCCGGCCGGCGCTCGAAGAACGACCGCCATGCCTCCTCGGGCACGTCGGGAATCACCTGGCGCACCCGGTGGAGGTCGTCCAGCGTCTCGTCCCGTACGTCGTCCAGCAGGAGTCCCGGGGCATATTCCGGCACACCGAGGGCCGTTGCGGCCTCCACCGGAAACTCGTGGAGCGAGGAGAGAAACTCACCCAGGACGGGGGCAAGCCCGACCGGGTTCTCGGCGGCCGGCTCCACGCCGATGGCGGGCACGCCGGGGAGCCCGGGATAACCCGCGAAGTGCCGGGGGAAGAGATCGGAGGGCACACCGTGAAACGAAAAGGCCGGCATCGGAATGACAATACGACCGGCGAGGAGCGGAAGGATCGCGCGTTCGATGAACAGCTGGCGCTCGACGTCCGGGCGCTTGGGAAACCGGAACACCCAGCCGGCATTTACGTCGAAGGCGATGCTGTCATAGCCCTCGCCGAGAAATGCCGCCCGGACGGGGCGAAGCTCGGGAAACTGCGTCCCGATGATCTCAGCGGCCAGCCAGGG
>Ga0256867_10001207_pt1 | contig 10773 bp, 6 predicted proteins | sample RVTome_15_FD_185939 | JGI IMG/M metagenome (GOLD analysis project Ga0256867, IMG submission 185939) | Soil microbial communities from uranium-contaminated site in the Upper Colorado River Basin, Wyoming, United States - RVT150D86 (HiSeq) ... | reverse complement strand
GTGCGTTCGGCGACCGCCATCAGCATGATGTTCATGATCACGATGCCGCCCACCACCAGCGAAATCGCCACCAGGCCCGGCAGAGCCGTGATGAGCACCGCGGAAATCTTCTTCCATCCTTCGAGCGCGCCGGCCGCGGTCTGGAGGGCGAAATCGTTCTCCTCGCCGGGCCGGAGCCGGTGCCGGATCCGCATCAGCTCTTCCGTCTGCACCAGGGCGGCCTGCATCTCGATGGGATTGTCCGCCCGGACGTGGAACTCGTCCATGAAGCCGAGGCGGCACGCTTCCCGGTGGATCGGGGAGTCGAACGGTACGATGGTGAACTTGTCCATCGAGATGCCGAACAGGGTGCCCTGCTTGGCGACGACGCCCACGACGCGATAGGAGTACGCCCCGATCGTGATCTGCTTGCCGATCGGGTCGGCCCCGGCGAAGAGGCGGTCGCCGATCTCCCATCCGACCACCGCCACCGACAGTCCGGCCTTGGCCTCCTGCGGGCTGAAGGCCCGGCCGTTGACGATCTCGTAGTTCTTGATGCGGAAGTAATCCGCGTCGGCCGTCTGGACGTCGATGTCGCGGGCCGTCTTTCCGTTCCACCCCAGCGTCATCTGGTCGGAACAATACTTGGAATAGAGCGCCGAAGTCGTGAGGTTGGCCTGGATGTAGTCCGCATCGCCGTAGTTGATGCGGGGGCGGCGCATCCACGCCCGCCAGGTCTCCTCGTTCGCGTCGGTGAAATTCGGCATGCGGCGGACCTGGAACGTGTTGAGGCCCACCAGCCGGTTGGCGAACTGGTCCTCCATATACACGTTCATCCCCTGGACGATCGAAACCACCGCGATCAGGAAGGTGACCCCGATCAGCACGCCGATCAGCGAGAAGAAGCTCTTGAGCTTCTGGGCCCGGATCGTTCGGAGGGCCATCCAGACGGCGTCGAAGAACTGCATCGGCTACGCCGCCGCTCCGCGCCGGTTCGGCGTGTCGCTGCCGATCCTGCCGTCCCGGAGGACGACGATCCGCTCCGCATGCGCGGCGATCTCCGCCTCGTGGGTGACCATGATGACCGTCTGTCCCTGCGCGTGCAGCGTCTCGAAGACCCGCATGATCTCCTCGCTGGTGGCGCTGTCGAGATTGCCGGTCGGCTCGTCGGCCAGGAGAATGGCGGGCTCGTTGACGAGCGCCCGCGCGATGGCCACGCGCTGCCGCTGGCCGCCGGACAGCTCATTCGGCCGGTGATCCATGCGGTCCGCCAGTCCAACCCGGCCGAGCGCCGCGCGCGCGCGCTCCCGCCGGGTGCGGGCCGCGACGCCGCCGTAGACCAGCGGCAGCTCGACGTTCTGCAGCGCCGACGCCCGGGGCAGGAGGTTGAAGGTCTGGAACACGAAGCCGATCTCCCGGTTCCGCACCCGTGCCAGCGCGTCGTCCGGCATGCGGGAGACCTCCTGCCCGTTGAGCCAGTACTCGCCGGCGGTGGGCGTGTCCAGACACCCGATCACGTTCATCAGCGTCGATTTGCCCGATCCCGACGGCCCCATGATGGCGACGTACTCGTTGCGGCGGATCTCGACCGACACACCGCGCAGCGCATGGACTTTCTCCGCCCCCATGTCGTAGACCCGCGTCAGGTCACGGATCTGGATGACGAGATCGCTCACTGCGTGCCTCCCGGCCGCCGGGTGGCCGCGACGTCCTTCGCCGCCTTGACGCGGGTGCTGTCTTTCAGGTCGCGGACGGCCTGGTAGGGGCCCGCCACGACGGTGTCGCCGGCCTGGATGCCTTCGAGCACCTGAAAGTGCTCTTCGCCGGTGATGCCCACCTTGACCGGGGTGAACATCGCGGTGCCCTGCCGCACGATGAACACGCCCTCGCGGTCCTTCCCCTTCTTGGCGGCACCGGCGCCGCCCACCGGGGCGCCCGAGTCGCTCTTCAGCTCGTTGGGGACGTCCTCGTGCTCCCGCACGGTGAGCGCGATGATCGGGATCGAGGGTACCTGCTTCCGCGTATCCGTGATGATCCGCGCGGTCGCGGACAGGTCGGGCCGAACGTCCGATGGCGGGTTGTCCAGGGTCACCTCGACGTCGAAGTCCACCGCCCGATCGGTCGCCCCGCCGCTCGCCGCGCCCACGCTCGCCAGCGTGGCGCTGTTGCTGATCTTGGTGACCCGTCCGACGAAGCTCGTGTCGGGGAAGGCGTCGATCGTGACCGCGACCGAATCGCTCAGCTCGAGCCGGATCACGTCGGTCTCGTCCACCTTCACCTTGGCCAGCACCACCGAGAGGTCGGCGATGGTCATCAGGAGGCCGGTCTCGCGCGAGAAGGTGCCGGGGACCGCCACTTCGCCCTCTTCGACGGCGAGCCGCACCACCCGGCCGCCGATCGGCGACGTGAGCCGGGTCTTTTCCAGGTTTGAACGCGCCTCGGTGAGCGCCGCGCGGGCCTGATCCACGCCCGCCTGTGCCGCCAGCAGATTCGCCTCGGCCACGTCGTGGGCCTGAACCGCCTGCTCCACCACTTCCGCGGCGATGAGGTCCTTGTTGATGCGCTGAATCTCCACCGAGCGATCGCGGCTCCGCTTGGCCTGGTCGCGATTGGTGCGCGCCTGCGCGAGGGACGCACTGGCGGAGGCGACCTGGCCCTGGAGCCGGGTCACGACCGAGAGGTACTGGGCCGGGTCGATCTGGAGCAGAAACTGCCCCTTCGTGACCAGCTCGCCCTCTTTCACCGCGATCCGGGTGATCCGGCCGGTGATGTCGGCGCTGATGTCCACCTGAGTCTGGGCCTCGAGCTTCCCGCTTGCCGTAACGGCAGCCACCAGGTCGCGTGGCTCGACCGCCTCGAGGCGAACCTCCGTCGCTTTGTTGCCGCGCTTGGCCGCGGACAGCGCGAACATTCCTCCGAGCGCCACGACGACGATTGAGATCCCCAGGGTCCATTTGGCACGGCGTGACATGCTCACTCCTCGACTAGCGTAGTGGACGGCCGACCGCGTACTCCAGCAGCGCGATCGCCCGGTGATACTCGTAGATGGCGTTGACGTAGTCGCCTTCGGCTTGCGATACCGCGTTCTGTCCGTCGGACACTTCCAGCGAGGACCCGGCGCCGAGCCGGTACCGGTCCTGCGCCAGGCGGAGCTGGTCGCGCGCGGCCTCGCGCGCGAAGGACTGCACCTGGATCGCCTGGTAGGCCGTCTGCACGCCCAGCCAGCGTGAATGCACCTCGGCCTCGACCTGCAAGGCGCGGGCGCGCACTCCCTCGGTCAGGTCGTCCCGCTGGACCTGCGCCTGCGACACCTGCAGGTTGCGCGAGAAGTTGTCGAAGATCGGCAGGGAGATCTGCACCCGGGCCTGGAACGGCTGTTTGGTGTAGCTGAACGGGAAGACCTCGTTGCGTGACGTGATCAGCGTGCTGATCGAGTCGCTGAGCGCGGTGCCCGTCGGGTTGAGCCCGACGAACGCGTTGCAGTCCGAGATCCGCCCGCCGTTCGGGTATCCGGGGATCCCGCCGCCGGGCAGGGCGCCGATGAGGTCGTTCTGAAAGTTGCAGTTCTCCGCTGCGCCGACCGCCGTTCCGAATCGATTGGTCAGCAGGATGTTCTGGTTGGTGAACTCCTGGGTGAACCCGGAAACGGAGGCGCTGAACGAGAGCGTCGGAAGAAAGCGCGACTTCGCCGCGCGCACGCTCCAGGCGGCGGACTGCTCGCGCGCCTTGACCGCCCGGAGCGAGGGGTTGGCCTCGGCCGCCATCGCGAGGAGCTCCGCCCGTTCCCAGGTCGGCTCCGTGACGGGAAAGGAGTCGGTGAGCGCGATCTCGGCCGGCGCAACCGGCGGGGTAATGCCGATCCGCCGGAACAACTCGAGCTTGGCCTCGTTCTCCGTCTGTTGCGCGCGCAGCAGCGCGACGTCGCTCTGTCCCTTCAGGACCTCCGCCTGCCGGACATCGAGCAGGGTGGCCTGGCCTACGCCGTGGCGCGCCCGAGCCAGCTCCTGGAAATCACCGTTGCGCTGGACCTGCTGGCGGGCGACCTCGGTCTGCGCCGCCGCTTGCAGCGTGACGAGATACTGGACCGTGATATCGCTGCGCAGCAGCTCGAGCGAGTTCGTGATGTCTTCGTCCACCGCCCGGCTCGCGGCCTTCTGCTGGGACGGCGCGGTCAGTGTGTTTCCCGACAGTTCGTAGTTGAACTGGAGCGAATAGCCCGAGGTGAGCGACGGGGAGCTCTGGTTGAACGTCGAGCCGCCGAAGGTGCTCTGCCCGGATCCGACGTAGCCGAAGCTGGTGCCGACATCGAAACTGGGCAGGAGCGAGGCGTACGCGTTTCGGACTGCCCAGCGGGCCGGCCCGGCATCGTTCAGGACCTGGCGGTAGGCCGGACTGTTGAGCCGGGCCTGTTCGAGCGCCTCGGAAAGCGTGATGCCCACGGTCGGCACGGGCCGCGGGGGAGGCGGAGTCTGTTGCGCGCGGAGCCCGCAGGGGAGCGCGAGAGAAATGCCGAGAAGGCCGGAAATCCACCGAGTCATGGTTCGATCCTTGTATAGCGTCGGAACTCTTCCGTATAACGTACCGGAAACCCAAAAGTTTCAGCTTGGGACGAAGCCACCCTAAATATCTGTCGATACTGGACTTGCTACGCTAAATCAGGCCCTCAACCTCCGGTTCCGCAGCGGGTGACAACCGCGCCTCGAGATTCCTAACGATAGCCTGGAAGAAGGCGGCGCCGCGCAGAGCCGAGGCCTGCGCCGTGTGGGGCATCCGGGTCCGATCCACCAGCTCGGGACGGATGTGCAGCAGAAGCGAAGTGTCGACCTCGCCGCCGTGCCAGTTGGTTCCGGAAGTGGCACGCAGCTCGGCGACCGCGGGAATCGTGAAGATGTCGACGACCCTGACCTGGCAGCTGGTGCGAATAGTGGAGAGCGCTTCCAGGTGAGGGTCGGCCGCGTGCGCCGTCAGGATCGTAATGTCGTTGACTCCTGCCACCTCCTCCCACACGGCGATAAGTTCGTTCAAGACGCGGTGGAGTGCCTTCCGCGTCAGTGCCGCGGCTCCCGGCGCCGGGTCCTCGTTGCGACCGCCGGCGCCGAACGGGAAGGGGGGAGTGCAGGGGATGCCGGTTCGAGCCGAGAGCTCCTCAGCGAGCGCCTGGAGAATCACGGTGTCGCACCCGAGCGGGAGGTGCGGGCCGCGCGCCTCGAGTGTTCCCGCGACCAGCAAGAGTCTGGGCACTTGCGCGAACACCTCGCGCGCCTGCCCGGGTGTCAGCTCACTCAAGCGCAGCGGATCGGGCATCTGAGGGTCGTCCTTCCCTGGTGGTTACTCACGCTCGTGGTCGCCAGCCTGGCCACCGGCGAATGGCTGCGGAGCTCCGGCGAGATTCCGGCCGGCGTCGCCGTCGCCGCCTCGGTGGTCGGCGTCGTACTCGCGCTGGGGGCCCGGCGCCGGCGCCCCCTACCAGCACTCGTTCTCGCCCTCTCGTCGATCCTGATCGGGACGAGCCAGATCAAGATCAACCGGCTCCGCGATCACTGGCCCGAGGAACGAGAGGCCCGGGTGGTCTCGGCTTCCGGCCGCCTGGCCGAGGAGCTCCGGCTCGGTCGAGTCCTGGCCGAATCTCTTGCTACGCGCGCGGCCGCATTGTCCGATCTGCCCCAGGATGAAGGCTTTACCGCCATCGGGAATCTGCTTCCGCGGCGCGGACTCGAAGCCGGTGTGGCGCTGCTCGAAGCCTCGGGGCAGCCGAGGATCTGGGCGGGGCGATTCCGGGTGCGGCCGGAGCCCCTCGGCGACTCGACCGGGGCTCGCCTGACCACATACTACGCCGTATTCGAAGCCCGACGCCATGCCGACTCGGGCCGCGTCGCCGTGGCGAACGTGCTGATCGCCGCGCACGAGGTGGTCCCGGATCCGGAGCGGAGCCTGTCGGCGCGATCCGAAAGCCGGACCGGCGTGGCTCTCAAGATCCTCCCGCCCCGCCTGGCCCCCGACAGCTCGGACGTCTTCGACTACGAGCAACCCACGACAGGGGGAATCCGCACGCTGTTCAGCGTGCAGCTCGTGCCGGCGGAGCAGGAGCGCGCCCTCGCGACCGAGCGCTTGAACGGTGGGCGCCGCGTCGCCTGGACCATGCTGCTCGCTCTCGCGGTAGGTCTCGCCTTTGCGCCGGCGGGTGTAGCGCGCGCCCTGGTGCTCGGCGCGGGTTTGATGCTCACCCTTCGGGCGCCGCTCGGGAGCCTCCTCGGCCTGGAAGCGCTCTTCGATCCCCGGATTTTCTCCGATCCCGTGCTGGGTCCGCTGTCCGCGACCGCGGCCGCGCTGGGTCTGGCCGGTGCGCTGGCGACGATCTTCGGTGTGATGCTCTGGCGACGGTCGTTTCGGCGCACGTGGCCGGGGGCGGTCGTTGCTCTCGCGCTCATCCTGGGTGCGCCGTACCTGCTGAGTGAGCTGGGCCGCGGGCTCTCGCCTCCACCGACAGGAACCTCGACCGATCTCTGGCTCACCTGGCAGCTCGCCCTCTTCATGGCGGCGGCCGGCATGCTCACCGTGGCCGCCGCGCTGGTCAAGGGTGATAAGCCTACCAGAGGACACTGGCACGCTCCGCTCGCCGGCGCGGTGCTCGGGTTGATCGCCGCGGCGATCGGCGCGTGGGTCTGGAACGCCCGATACGGATGGCCGGACTGGTACCCCTTCATCTGGATTCCCGCCCTGGTGCTGGTGATCTGGCCCGCGGATCGCCGAGCGGTCATCGCCGGCATCGCGATCGCCGCCGGCAGCGCCGCGGCGCTGGTGACCTGGGGTGCGGAGGTCGAAGACCGGATGAGCGCGGCCCGCCGTGATATCGCCTCCCTCGGCGACACGCCCGATCCCGCCGGCGAGAACATGATCCGTTCGTTTGCCGAACGGCTGGCGCAGGCGCCGACACCGGGGACCGCGCCCGAGCTGCTCGCCTTGTGGCGTAGCGCGGCGTTCGGGGCGGAGGGCCGTCCCGTCATGCTGGCGATCTTCGACACGGACGGCACGAAGCGGAGCGGGCTCGAGCTGGACCGACTCGATCTCTCCAGCGATGTGCTCTCCGCGCTGGTGCGCAACCTGCCGGCCGACCAGGCGGATACGATTCTCTCGATTCGTCGCGAACCCGCCATTCACCACCTCCTGATGTCGCGGCGGGATTCGGCTACGGTCCTGATGGCGATTCTGGGTCCGCGCTCCTCCCTGGTGCGACCGACCCGCCTGGGCCGGCTTCTCGCCGGCTCCCCGCTAGAGAAACCGCCGTACCGCCTCACCCTCGCTCCGGCACCGTCCCGCAACCGCCCCGATCCGGGCCTCGCGCTCTGGCGGCGCGACGGATGGCGAGTACGTGGGGAGCGGGTCGTCGAGATCGGCGGGATCGCGAAGGACGTGTTCGGCGTCGTCGAGCTGGGTCGGCCGGACGGGCTGGCGGTGCGGGCGGCACTCATCGTCGCGCTCGACGCCACCTTGCTCGCCGCGCTCTGGACCATCGCGATTCTCCTCGGGGGTGAGACGCCGCTTCGGCCCACCTGGCTTCCCCGGCTCCGGAGCTACCAGGCCCGGCTCGGCGCCGCGCTGACCGTGTTCTTCCTGGCGCCGGCCGTCGGCTTCGCCACCTGGGGGTATCAGCATCTCCGCACGGAGCTGCGTCACGGCCGCGACCGGGTGATCGAGTGGACGCTGCGGGACGCGGTCCCGCCGAGCGGAGCGCTCCCGGCCAATCCGCAAGCGGCGCGCGAGGAGCTGGCGGAGGAGAGCACCAAGGTCGACGCAGACCTCGCCCTCTATCGCGAAGGCATCCTCGTGGCGGAATCGAGCGAGGACGTGCTCCCCGCGCTCGGGTTGCTCACGCCGTTTCCGGACCCGGAGGCCTATCGGCGCCTGTTGCTTCGCGGGGAGGTCGTGGCCGCCGTGGATGGTCCATCACACGCGGTGCCGCTTCGCGTCGGCTACCAGCCGGTGCTGCTGAGCGATCTCACCCCCGGCATCCTCGCGTCGCCCTCAGTCGTCGGTGATCCCGACCTGTCGGAACGGCAACGGGACCTGGCCTACATCCTCGTGCTCGCGACCATGGCCGGCATCGCCGCGTCGCTGCTGGCCGCGCGGCGCGCGTCGCGGGCCCTGGCGCGGCCGGTGGCGGATCTCCGGCAGGCGGCCCAGGCATTCGGTCGGGGCGAGACACCGCTCCTGCGGGACGAGCCTCAGGCGGCGGAGTTCAAGCCGGTCTTCGCGGCCTTCGAGAAGATGACGGCCGACGTGCGCGCCGCGCAGGAATCACAGGAGCAGGTGGCCCGGATCGTGGCCTGGGGAGAGATGGCGAGCCAGGTGGCGCACGAGATCAAGAACCCACTGACCCCGATGCGCCTCGGCGTCCAGCACCTGCGCCGGGTCCACGAGGACAGGAACTCGCCGCTCGGTCAGGTGGTGGATGAGACGACGCGCCGGATCCTCGCCGAGATCGATCGCCTCGACCGAATTGCTCGCTCCTTCTCCCGGTTCGGGGTTCCGGCGTCGGCCGGCGGCCCGCTCGAAGCGGTGAACCTCGCCGAGGTGGCGCGCGAAGTCGCGGACCTTTATCGCATCGGAAGCGACGGCGCGCTGATCGAGCTCGAGATCGAAGGGGTGGATCCGGTTGCCGCGCGAGCGGACGAGGTCAAAGAAGCGCTCATCAACCTGGTCGAGAATGCCCGCAACGCCCGCGCGCGGGCGGTCCGGCTGGTCGTGAGCGGACGGAGTGTCGCGGTCATCGACGACGGCCGCGGCATCCCGCCCACGCTCCTTCCGCGCGTGTTCGAGCCCCGCTTTTCGACTACCACGAGCGGGTCCGGGCTCGGGCTCGCCATCGTCAAGCGGCTGGTCGAAGGCTGGGGGGGCACACTCACCCTGACGAGCGAGCTGGGAAAAGGCACGATCGTCAGGCTGGATCTGCTCCCGGCCTCGGCTTCGGAGCCCAGACCCCTGTGAGGCTCGAACAGGCCTCCTGGCCCGGGACGTGCTTTCGGGGAGTTGACGGTTGCGCTGAGCCGGGATCCTGTCTCTCAAGAGCGGGCAATGAACGTCGATCCGATCCCCAGAAACCTGATCCCCGTCCACGACCTGTTGACGGAAACGCTTGCCACCGCAAACGATAGCGGCGAGGGGTTCGGCTACGGTTTTGCCCTGTTTCCCCGGGCGGGTCGGTTCGACGCCCCGGTGTTCGGGGTGGTCACCCGTTGCGGTGAATCCACATCCCTGACCTACCGGATGCTACACGCCCTCCTGGGCGTCCCGGTGTTCCTCTCGGGCCGCGTGGCGGCGTCGGCGCGGGACGGCATGGCGTTCGGGCCCCCGCGGCTGCCACCGCCGGCCCTGCTGGACCAGCCCGTTCTTCACATCACCTTCCTGATGTTGGTGGGCGCAAGCCGCGACGACCTCGACCGCACCCATCCGCTCGAGTCGACGATCTTCGCGGGCGACCTCAAAGCGCCGATCGTGTTGCTGACGGAGCACCGGCCGCAGGGGTGGCCGTGGTAAGGTGAGCGGTCAGCGGTGAGCGGTAAGCGGTGAGCGGTAACAGCATGCACGGGCGGGGACATTTTCGTTGATTGCTCTTTCCCGCTCATCGCTTACCGCTCACCGCTACCGATTTACGACGCCCGTCAATGCGAGGACGGTCAGCAGCACCCACTGCGGTCCCTTCCATCCATCTTCGCCGTCATCGTACCACTCGCCGAGCGAGTGCGCACCGTCGCCGCGTCCCCCGCCGTCCAGCGTGATGGCGGGAATGCCCAGGCTCATCGGAATATTCGAATCGGTGCTCGAGGCGCTGGTGCGCGGAGAGAATCCCAGGATGCGTGCCGCGGCGAGCGCGGCCTGCACGATCGGTGCGCTGTCGGGCTGCGCCCCTGCGGGGCGCTTGCCGATTTCCACCCACTCCGCGGTAAGTCGCGCTCCGGACCGCGGCCACCGGGCGTGCTCCGCCTCCACCGCGGTCGCCACGGCGCGCCGGAGCTCGGTATCCAGCGAGTCGAGCGCCACCTGCGATTCCGAGCGAAGATCCACGTCCATCGCGCCGCTCATCGCGATCGAGTTGACCGAAGTGCCTCCGGTGAGGATGCCCACGCTGAAGGTGGTGCGCGGCACGGCGGGAACCGTAAAGTCGCCGATGGCCGCGATGGCACGGCCCAGTGCGTGAATGGGGTTCGGCATGCCGAAATCGCCGTAGCTGTGGCCGCCGGGACCCTTGATCACGACTCGGTACCGGTGGCTCCCCACGGCGCGGGAGGTGAGCCCAAGGCCGGTGCCGTCGACGGAGAGGAAGTAGTCCACGCGGCCGGCGGACTGCCGCTCGAAGAGATGGCGCACACCGCGCAGATTGCCGGGTCCTTCCTCGCCGACCGTCCCGACGAAAACGAGGTCCCCGTTCGTGGCGATCGTGCCCTCGCCGAGCGCGCGCGCCACGGCCAGGAGCACCGCGAGGCCGCGGCAGTCGTCGCCGATGCCGGGCCCGCTGAAGCGTGATCCCTCCCGGCGAACCCGCACGTCCGTGCTCTCGGGAAACACGGTATCGAGGTGGGCGGAGAGAACGACGCGAGGCCCCTGGCCGCCGCCGGGCCGCTCGCCGATGACGTTGCCGACACTGTCGACCCGGACGTCTACGAGCCCCAGGGCCTTGAATCGCTCGGCGAGCTCCGCGCCCCGGCTGGCTTCGGCGAAGGGCGGTGCGGGGATTTCGCAGATGCTCACCTGCTGATTCAGCGTCCAGGCGTTGGCAGTGCGTATGGCCCCCAGTGC
>Ga0256867_10001205_pt1 | contig 10778 bp, 10 predicted proteins | sample RVTome_15_FD_185939 | JGI IMG/M metagenome (GOLD analysis project Ga0256867, IMG submission 185939) | Soil microbial communities from uranium-contaminated site in the Upper Colorado River Basin, Wyoming, United States - RVT150D86 (HiSeq) ... | reverse complement strand
GTTGTTGAAATACTTTTCGCGGGTTTGAACTGCAATTTAAAGGTCATACTTTTTGTGACTATTGGATATTAAATTCTTCTTGTGGGCCCTGAATTTTTCATTTTGTTCTTTTCAAAGGGTTAAATACGTTTTTGCGATCACGATCAACCAGAATATGTAGGAAAAAACAAGGATACTGTTGGCATAACCATTTATGCCAATTACACCCGCAGGAAGGGTTTCAGGTGGTTCTACGTTTGGGCTCAACTCTACTCCGGCTTTTTTAAAGCCTGAAAGGCGAAGTATGTCTCTTGATGAATATGTTAGTCAAGAATTGGACGAATTTTCAGAGAGTGAAGGTTATACGATTATTAATTCCGGGTCTCTTACACTTGATGGAAATCCAGTGACAGCTCGAGCTCTGGAATATTAGCTTTAAAGTAAATTATTTGCATCATACCACACCTCCTCAGGAAAATCATATCATTCAAATAGAACATTATGGTACTAGTTGTTAATGAAACGAATTAATTCTATGTGGATAATGACATTAATTTTTTCGTACGCACTTTTGACACAAATTCATACTACAATGCCTGCCATTGCACAGGAGACAAATGCATCAGTGATTTCGGCTAATAGTACAGATGGGCCAGTTGCCGGTGAGACATCATCATCTAACTTCACTGGCGTTGCCATTAAAGGAGATGGCGAATTTGCATTGGAAAATCAAACACTTAGTTATTACGGCAATGCATCAGGATATCTTGTTTTCCCTACACCTAGCAGTATTTCAAACATAGGGGAGTCATCAACTTCATCTCCATCTCCCATGCAGTCCAACGCTACGAAGTTGCCAGCAGTGGTTATGATTCATGAAAATCGAGGACTAAATGAACATATAAAGATGATGGCAGATACATTGGCAAAGGAGGGTTATGTGGTTCTGGCTGTCGATCTGTTTAATGGTCAAGTTGCTTTGACTCAGGAAGAAGCTGGGGTGTTATCTGGAGCAGTAAGGGAAAATCCGGCAGAAGCCGTTTCTAATCTCCAGACTGCGGTTAGATATCTTGCCTCTTTAGAGAATGTTGATGCATCTCGAATTTCCTCACTTGGATGGTGTTTTGGAGGTCAACAATCTTTGCAATTGGCACTAAATACTGAACCAGATTATCCATTAGCTTCTACGATAATTTACTATGGTAGACTTGTTACAGATCCTCAGGAACTCTCAAAAATCAGGTGGCCAGTTCTTGGAATATTTGGAGACCAGGATGATTCAATCCCTGTAGAGAATGTTACTAAATTTGAACAAGCCTTGAATTCTACAGGTGTTCCCAATGAGATTTACATTTATGAAGGAGTAGGACACGCATTTGCTAATCCTTCTGGCGATAATTACGCTCCTGAACAAACAGCAGATGCATGGAACAAAACACTAACATTTCTCAAGAAGCATGTTTAGGCTAGGAGATATCATCACCATAATGAAAACAGTGACATTAGGAGGGGGAAATGCTTCCGCCGAACCTAACACGCAACCAAATGCATGGGTTCATTTATACACTAATCCTGGTCCAAATAGCATCGCGATAGAAGCATATGAGATGATGAGGTACAAGGTTAAAGGTATAAGGACGAGTGTAGCAGAGCACTTATGTCAAATATAGACCCATCACAATTTAAACAAGGTCAACGTCAAGGCTGGGATAGTGTAGCTGGTGGTTGGCAGAAGTGGTGGAAAACAACTGAGGCCGCTGGTGGGAAAGTTAGCAGGCGCTTGATAGAACTTGCTGAGATAAAGGAAGGTTCAAAAGTTCTGGATGTAGCGACGGGTATAGGAGAACCATCTATAACTGCGGCACATCAAGTAGGTAAGAGTGGCCATATATTAGCTATAGATATATCACCAGAGATGCTGTCTATTGCAGAAAAGAGAGCTATCTCTGTTGGTATACAGGATGTGATAGAATTCAGAGAGGGTGATACAGAAACAATTGATTTGTCAATGTCGACATTTGATGCAGCTCTTTGTAGGTTTGGACTTATGTTTTTACCTGACCTTGGAGCAGGCTTATCCAATATCTACAAGTCATTAAAAGAAGGTGGGCGCTTCGCAGCGGCTGTTTTGGGTTCATCAGACAAAGTTCCTTTTATTTCATTGGCCCTTAATATCGTGTTGAAGGAAACAAACAGCCCACCGCCTCCAGCAAATACTCCTGGACCATTTAGTCTATCCCATGAAAACTTCCTCAAGGATTCTTTTATCAAGTCAGGGTTTGAAGACGTTACTATTGAAAAACTAGACATGATTTTCGACTTTGAGTCAGCTGAAGCATTTACAAATTTTGTATGTGAAACAGTAGCTCCGATTCAAGCAGTCCTGTCGAATCAATCACAAGAAAGAAGAAATGAGATTTTAAAAGTGATAACTGATAAAGTAGCAAACAGACACGCTGATAAAAACTTAGGTTCCGTCAAACTTAGTAACGAAGCTATATGTATTGCTGGAAGAAAATAAGTATGGAATCAGATACCAAAGTACCATCTTGAAAAAGGAAAAAGACGTTCTCATAACATAGACAGAAAACTTTTTCCCTGTTAAGATTACTGCTTACAAGCCCTCAGTCAATGGGTACGATTGGTAACAAAAATGGACATTTCTGATAGCACTCATTGAAGAGGCAGAAGATTTTGTGAATTCATATTCTATCATCCTCGGAGAACTAATTAAGACAAAGAAAATATTGATGCACTATAACACTCTAGAAAATCCATTTCAGGAGAGAGTATAATTTGATTATTCGGATTATACTCTTAATAATGTAACGCAGGTTACAGGTGTACACAATCTATCTCGAATCTGCTCAATAATTCGTGCTAATGTGGTTTTATCTACAACACCATTAGAAAGTTTACTCAACATCACCATATAACCTCAGATCCTCAGAAACCTCAGATTGAGTAATTATATTTCAAAATGAGTAAAAAACTGAGGTAACTAATTATGAAGTGAGTTAGCTTGCAAACCTAATTATCCCGTTCGTATCTACATTAACTATTCCTAGATTATTTCTTATCCACTTAAACCACGAAATTATTGTTCTACTTCTTCTCAACACAGTACTTCCACTTATACTAGAATCTCTAACTATCAAATCTTCAATTTCTCTTCTTGTTACTGTCTTGTTTCTGTCACTACTGATCTCCAGAAATATTTCGTTGATAATTGGAAATTGTAGTAATAGCTTACAGACAAAACTAGACCTAGCCTGACCACTTAGTTTTACAAGTTTTTCTCCCTTATCAGTCAGCTTATATCTATATCCTTCCGAAGTTTCCACTAAGCCTAACATTTCGGCAGCCTGACGATAATATGAGCTCTGGCGATTAACAAAACCTAACACAGTTTTCATGCTCTCCGCGTTATCACATCCTTCATGAATACGCATGGAAAATTCAATTATTTTGTTTACATCATCAGCTTGAGGGACTCCTACTTTTCTTAAGTTATTATCTTCAGGAATGCCCTTGAAGTTATTGGCTGAAATAGTTTTTGAAATTACAATTTTATAATGTGCAGCATTTATGAGATTAATGGATTCAAGCCTATCATACGGACTAAACTCATATTCCCAAAATGAATATGTTTTTTCCTTAGGTTCCAAACAGAAGAGAATAATTCTAATCTCTTTATTGTGTTCGTAGTATGTTCTGAACGGATAGTAAAGTTGCCTTATACTGAACGAATTGGGTATTCCTATCTTTGCTTCGAAGATGACAATCTGGTTCAAACTTTCATAGCACGCATCTATTTCAATTTGAGCACGATTTACCTTTATAGTTTTATCATTAACAAAGAAGCTGAATACGGGGGTAGTTGTCCTGTTTCTCATAGTTAGTACAAGACCATATTGTCTTGTAAACTTCTCAAGTAGACCACAAGAATTAGCATAGTCCAAAAAGACACTTTCACTTTCTGTTCTAAGGGCAGATTTAGGGAAAGGGAGACGTGAAAAATGAGTTATGGGTTGATTTCCAATATTCTCAGGAACATGATATCCTACACCCTTTGGAATTGCGTATTCATTTCTACTGATAGGAAGCAGAAACCTGTCATTATTACGTAGTATGTGAGGAACACTATCCAGAGTGTCCATTTTTGCCATAAGTCGTGGTTCTTGTTTAGTAATTTCTTTAATCTGATTTGCCTTGACATAGTAGACGTCTTCTCTAATTAAATCAAGATTTAGTCGATTAATTATATCTTCCCACTTTTCGACTCTTCTTCTTCGTTTTGCTTTACTATTAGTAGTATTTACACTCAATACTAGTAGGTTATAAAATCAGCTAGTTAGAATAATTAGAAATTAGTAACTCCTTATGCCCAACCCTCTTGGACGTTATACTATTAATACTCCTTCGGACGTTAACCTGACGTATATTCTTTGCATAGTCAATATATAATTCTCTCACATACTCAGTATCGGAATTACTTAGGAGAACTTTACATCCTCTAGCATCTAATTCCTTAAAAGTCTCTGCTAAACATTCTTGATCTCTTTCAGTAAATCCAGCACCAGTATATCCTGTAAAATTTGCGGTAGAAGTCATAGGATTGTAAGGAGGATCCAAATAAATGAAATCACCTTCTTGGGCTTTGTCAGTCAATATTTTCTGATAGTCCTCCCAATATAGATGAGAGTCTGATGATCTAAGTATCAAACTGGCATTACGTAGGTTCTTACTATCACATATAATCGGATTTTTATATTTCCCCATAGGAACATTGAACTTACCATGGGAGTTTACTCGATAGAGTCCGTTGTAACAAGTTTTGTTGAGTGCAATAAGCCTGGCGGCCTTTTCAATATGTGTACTATTTTCAATATCGAATCTATCTCTTAATTCACGATAAAAATTTTGGGGCGCTTTGTGATATTCTATCTTGTATGTCTTAAGGATATCTATCAGTTCGTCAACATTTGATTTAACAACTTTATATACATTAATCAATTCTTGATTTACGTCAGACAAATAGGCAACGAACCTTAAGTTCCTCACAGAAGTCAGATGGTAGAAAAAGGCACCACCCCCCAAAAAAGGCTCAAAATATCTGTTAAATGTTAAAGGAATGAGTTTATCGAGTCTATCCAATAACTGAGTTTTACCTCCAGCCCATTTCACAAATGGGAAGGTCTGAGGTAACCTAATATCCACGAGATTATTTTCAAATGCTTCATGAGTATAGGTTTTGATCAAGGGTCTCCCCCTATGTTAACATGATTACACAATCATTTAACGATTACTGTGGATAATACTGTTGCCTTATTGACCATAGTATATGGCAGTAGACCTTATCCTTTAACTGGAAAAGGCTTCAAAAATGCGTAACCTGATATGTAAAATAGGTTGGAAGGATTCTGACGATAGAACAAAAATTGATGAATTAGTATAGACCATAAAATTATAGAACTGAAATTAAACCTGAAGCTTTAATTGTATTAAATCCAAGTTGGAAATGTTTTCTAGCAAGTTATTAAATGAACCTTTTTCGTAGTGCTAATACTTCTTTGTATTCTAACTCAATGTGTATTCATGGTGGAGAGCAGCTTCTTAGTGTCTATAGATTTAGAAGAGATTTGGATTTGCTTTTGCAGCTATTGGGATTGGTTTATTGCAGACATTTCTAATTTAATTACTACAATTCAAATAGTCACATGGATAGTCTGGTACATGCAATGAAAATTGAATTGATATAAGATACCCATGACAATATCCAAAATATCCAAAATGCTATCGTATTATAATACCCTATTCCACATTAGAAAAGATTAGAGAGATAGTATATGGGTTACCTGTAGAGGGTACCGCTCTAACTTATAATGATCTGCTCTTGGAACTAGTACAAGGTTACAGGAGTGGCAGTAAAAAGAGTGAAGGGTCCCGACCTAACTTACGGGCAAGGAAATAGAGGGCTGCCCTTCGCCGGTATCTTCGCTCAGCCAGTCCATATTCCAATGTGCCACAGAAACAAGGGGCACTATTTCCGAGGGCCGTCCCTCTGCTGTATCTAAGCCAAACAAAAACAGACGCCACGGAAGCCATGCGTCTTCTCCTATGATGCTCAACGTAATTCCACCGTTTGACATTAGATTCCTTTTGTTGAAAGGAGTTACGTCCAGAGTGTACCAATTATCAGACTTTTTAAATCGGTCATCTTGCGAAGTGTCGCCGATTACCTGATTTAAAACGGGGTTACCTCCAGCTGTAATCTCCAGTCTGATAGGATCCTCTGATCCGGCATCGTCAACATGTGACGTTTTAACAAGGAGCGAGACCCTACGGATGACAGTGCCGATACTACCCATACGGACTAGACGAAGGGGTATCGTCAATTTTGATCCCGGACTTCCATCAGTAGGATCTGTGCTTAATCTAGTATCATCAATATCCCATTCACCAGCAAGTGGAATGTAATGGCCGGTGGCGGCTTCGGGGCCCATAAGAAGAATGTCCTCTGGTACCCACATATCATCGCCAGTAATGCCCACTCTAACGGATGAGTTTGTCAATAAGGCTGAATCAAACGAGATTGGTTCATCAACTGTATTGGGTACAGGGGCGATTGCCGCATTGGCCCTGTGCATCATATCATCACGCAATATTGCCCATCGAAGAGTATTTGATGAAACGACATCATTGCCGTCGATGTTTATACTGACATCAAGATCGTCTTTGGTCTCGGCATCTCGTACACCCTTAGTGAACACTGCTAAATAGAGGTCGCCGCCAGAGATTAGAACCAACTTAATATTCTCCAGTTTACCTTTACAGAAGATCGTTTCTTATCGCGTATTTCCATGTAATCACTGCGTAGTACAGAAAGATATAGTTAAGTCAAGTTAACTTCTGATTAGTAAGCTAAACTGTTTATACATCTAACTAGCATACGGTTTTACTAAATGTAAGAATTGACCAAGAATTTTGGGTAGATGTCCTCAATTCAGCATATCACACGAAATATTTAAAATATAAGGGGTATTGGTCAAATAGTGGACTACATAGATGATCCCGCTATTCTGAGCGAGAAGATTAGGTTGCTTGAGCTAGAGATCTCCACAGTAGATGCAAACGACGGTGATTCCAGTTCCTTGCATTACGTGAACGTTGTTTTCGCCGACGGTACGCGCATCTTCGAACCATTTAACTTGGGATTGTATTTGGAGGACCCCGTCACGGGCACAACTACTGGAACCTTGCCAGGCCGTGGCAATACGAAGAGGTTCACGATATTTGGGCAGATTGGAGGGGGCGGAATTGAACGGAAACTGGAGGACATCGCCGAGATATTCCTTCGCAAAGCTGATAGCGACGGATGGTTTGTGGGTAGTATGCTTCTGTTTGCTAATGGTCATGATCAGCCGCTCCTCGGAAACAGTAACGCCAATCAGTTTCTTGACAATGATAATGAAGTGCTGCTTCTGAGGGATTGGCCCACAGGATCGTTGTGTGTCGCACAAGCCACAGATGCAAGTCACCCTTTAGCCCGCTCTGGTTATATGGTAATGGGCCCTGTGATTGGCCAGGTGTCAGACACTTCGGCGGTTGTGATTTATCGAGTTGATCGAGAGGGCAACTATCGCTTCCGTGCAACAGAAGCCACATCCGGTACAATCATATACGACCAATCTGTTAAGCTGGAGCCCACTGGTCGGTTTGAGCTGTATGGACTTCAACCGAATAGATGCTACAGTTTAAACCTCAGCTTTGTGCGCAGTGGCATCGAATACCAGGTACCAAACGCTGTTGGAGCGTTCAGGACCTTTCCGCCTGACCGATCGAGGGGGCGGTTCACCTTTGCATTTGGCTCGTGCGCCAACCCCGACAGGCAGGCGGCTCAGGGATCATGGACGGCGATTCGTGCATTGGCAGAATCACCGCCGATGAGCATTGATCCGGTGCGATTGTTCGTACATCTTGGTGACACTTTTTATTTTTACGATCATATAACCGAGGAGGTACCACCTGTTAACGTCGAGTCGATGCATGCTGCCCACATCTCAATGCGGCGTCATGTAGAGTTCCTTGATATGGCCAAAGTGTTACCGTCTTGTGGGATCTGGGACGATCATGACTTCGCTGGCGACAACACAGACAGTACGTCTATCAAAAGTGAGTTGCTTATACCCGCAGCAGAGACTTGGTTGAAGTATTGGGGAAATCAACTGATCTTCGGTCCCGAAGGAATGGGCGAAATGGGACTAACCACGAGGATTTCTCACGGGTTAGTCGACATATACCTACTCGACGGCCGATTTAAACGCGATAAGGACGAGGGTGTATGCTTTGGTAAGAACATGATTGTGCGAGTACTTCAAACGATTGATGACCGCGGCACCCAGACTCCACGCGTTGTGGTACTCGGAACTGGTAGTAGTTGGAACCACCACGACGACGATGAAGAAGGCTACGGTCATAGCGAGTATGATAATGAGCGCGAGGATCTATACAAAGAGTTGTCAAGTCGTATGGGAAAGACTATCAATGGCCTTCTCTTCATTTCTGGCGACTATCATATCAACGAAATCTATCATGTTAAGTTGCACGATGGCAGGATGGCTCCAGAATTTGTTTCATCGCCACTTACTATGAATTCGGGTCTCAGTGGGGGCCGTGAAATTGAGGGCGAGCGTGTAGAGAGTTTCTCGTCAAAGGAAAAGAGAGGGTTTGCCACTTTAACTATTGATACTTCGAGAGAGAATAGTGATAGCTGGACAGCAACAGTCCGCTATCTTCAGGAGGCCGCCGCTACGCTGTACGAGTCGCGTGTATATACTCTAACTAACGGTCAGTTTAACCCTGCTTAATAAGATAATAGGAATTATTGTGTTTATTGTGTTTAATAAGATGTATTTGATGTGGCATGTGAATCATATTGAGGAATTTAATATCCATCATACCACTCTCTTAGAGAACTCTGCCAAATGTGTTAGAATCAGGTGGGGCGATCGTAGGTACAAATCATGGTCGTCCTACCTGATACGTTACTAGTATCGCAATCTGGTAATTTGCCGATATGTATTCATGTTCTCATTCAAGGAAAATAAAGTATAGATCTTAAAATTTAACAGGAATGCTAAATTGGGTAGATGTAGATACTAATAGAACCGTACTTGGTTAGTGTAACTCAGAGTCGATATCCTAGCGAATCCGAACACAGAATGATATTTCTTAACATAAGATAATTCTGGCACTATATTCATTAAATTATTAAATAACTTATCACCTTAACCACATTCAATTGTCTGGAATTAAGCCTAGCAGGACACATGCATATGCTATTGAATTTCTCCTTTCAAATCTAGGAATTAAATATTCTATTTATAGTTCAAAAGAAGATTTTGATTCAACAAGCATAGCATTTATGGCGTAAAAGATATCAAGAATGCTTCAAGTGAAGATTTATCATTCTGTTCACTAGATGATGCAGAAAAGGCAATAATGGCTATTTCCAAATCAAATGCTAAAGTAATTATTTGTCACCTATCGTTGGAGAATCTAGTGTATCCTAGATCCGGAAAGCAACAATCTTTGATATTTGTAAAGAATCCTAGAATGGTTGTAATGAAAATTATAAACGAAATCTATTATTCCCCATCTGTAAATAAGAAGAAGAGAACCCGTCAGACTGATAAGATTATTGTAGCTCCTCAGATGTCAACCATATCTAGATCTGCCAGAATAGGAAAGAATTGTTCTATTGGTAACTTTACCAAGATAGGAGATAAGTGCATAATAGGAGATAATACGGTTGTTGGTGATCGTATAATAATGGAACAGAATACTAGAATTGGAAAGAATTGCATTATACAGCCTGGAACAGTTATAGGAGCTGATGGCTTTGCTTATGAGAGGTTGGAGGATACTTTAGAGCTGCAAAGATTCCCACATATTGGAGGAGTAGTTCTAGGCAATAATGTAGAGATCTGTTCTAACTGTTCTATAGCAAGGGGTTCACTTTCTGATACAATAATTGGAGAAGGAACTAAACTTGATGCTCTAGTGCATATAGCTCATAATGTAGAAATAGGAAGACATAATGCCTTGACAGCAGGAACTATTATAGGAGGAAGTACTAGAATTGGTGATATGTGTTGGACTGGTCTGAATTCAACTATAAAACATAAAGTTAAGATTGGAAATAAAGTAATTATTGGTAGTGGTGCATCTGTAATTAATGATATTGATGATGAAGATATAGTTGCAGGAGTTCCTGCAAAATCAATAAAGCATAAAGTTAGATCTAATCAGCTATTCCTTATGACAGGAAAGCAACAGACTGACAGTGATGATGATAATAATAATAAATATGGAAAAATAACCGCGTCCAATATGCATAGGTATTAACTTGCACATTATTAAGGCCTTTAACAGATCTTGATTTGTACTAAAGCAAGTTCTTAGTTAATATCAGGATCTGATGAATGAAAATAATGATTGACATTGAAATTTTAGCAGTCACTGAATCCTTGCTAAGAATGAAGGAGCATAATTAGGATTGTTAGATGTTACCAAATTTATCAAGATTCAAAATCGTAGTTAAGTCCAATTTAGTTGAAGTTAAGTATTCGTAATTCAGAATATCAGGAGTATCAGTTATTGTTATTGTATGATGATCTGGATTCTTTGTTACACCATCGTCATGAAACCCAATAACTGTATAACCTAAAGCTTCAAAGGAAAAAAATCAGGTTGGAAGCTACAAATACTGCCGACGGTTGTGGCCTTCCATTTAT
>Ga0256867_10001201_pt1 | contig 10780 bp, 11 predicted proteins | sample RVTome_15_FD_185939 | JGI IMG/M metagenome (GOLD analysis project Ga0256867, IMG submission 185939) | Soil microbial communities from uranium-contaminated site in the Upper Colorado River Basin, Wyoming, United States - RVT150D86 (HiSeq) ... | reverse complement strand
CGGGGTCGATGAACGATCCGGCCGGCGGTCCCTGTCGGTCCCCGTCCCGCGGGAGCGACAGGGACCGAAGCCCACAGGTGTCCCTCCCCCCTACGTGGGGGAGGATAGGTGGGGGGGTCAATGAACGAACGGGGGTCGATGAACGATTAGCCGCTAGTGCAGCGATCCCTTGGGTGGGCCGTAGGACTCCTGGTAGCCCCGGAAGTTGTCCTGCAGGGCCGCGATGAGGCCGGGGATCATCTGCACCGGGACGACCAGACGCGCCCGGACGGGAGCCCTGACGACGTGGGTCTCCTGGGCGTCGCGGAGCTGCCGTTCGCCCAGGGGGAGCATCTCGCAGAACGTGAGCGTGAAGTCGAGGGGTGAGTTCTGGATCGCGCAGAAGTTGCTGTAGACGCGAGGAACGTCGGACGTCTCGTCCGGGACCACCGTGAAGTTGACGGACTGCTTTTCCTCGGCCATGGAGATCCTCCCGGCCGAGTGTACCGCGGCCGAGCTCAGTACTTGCGCAGGACGCCGATCACGACGCCCTGGATGCGCAGCCGATCCTGGTCGACGAACAAGGGCTTGAGCCGGGCGTTGGCCGGCTGCAGGCGCACCCTGCCCGCGCCCTCGCGGTAGAGCTTCTTGAGTGTGACGCTGTCGCCGTCGAGGAGCGCGATCACCATCTCGCCGTCGCGGGCGCTTCGCCGGTTCTCCACGATCACGAAATCGCCGTCGCGGATCTGCTCGTCGATCATCGAGTCGCCCTTGACCTGGAGGACGTAGGTCTCGCCGCGCCCCACCATGTCCTCCGGGACGAAGATCTTCTCGCTCGCCTCGACCGCCTCGATCGGGGAGCCGGCGGCGACGCGGCCCAGAAGCGGGAGCTCGACCGCCCGGACCGACATCTGCGAGGGAACGAGCTCGAGCGCGCGGCTTCGGTTCCAGGCGCGTCGGATGACGCCCTTCTCCTGGAGGTTGGTCAGGTGCTTGTGGACGGTGGCGAGCGAGCTCAGCGAGAAGTGGTCGGCGATCTCCTCGATCGTCGGAGCGTAGCCCTTGCGGTCGATGAACCGGTTCAGGAAGTCCAGGATCTCCTTCTGCCGGCGGGTCAGATACATTGCGCTCTCCTTGCCGCCAGTCTAGGCGAAGAAGAGGCGAAAGTCAATCGCGTCGGCGCGAGGACCCCGTGGACGGGACGCGGACGGGTCCGCGGGCCGGCGCGACCGCCGCGCCCGGCCGGCGGCTCGAGTTGGGCGACGACGACGGCTCGGATGGAGGTCTGGACGGCGGCGCCGGGCGGTCCGGGGGCCTTTCCTGCGGCGGACGCACGTGGGGCGGCCGCGAGTGGGGCGGCTTGCAGCAGGGCTGGCCGGGAAGCAGGGCGACTCCGCCGCCGCCGTAGAGAACCCAGTCGTACGGGATGCCGTCGACCGCGCCCTGATCCAGGGCCGCCTCGGCTTCCTCGGCCCGTGCCTCGGCCTCCCGCGCGCGGGCTTCGGCCTCGCGGACGCGCAGCTCGGTCTCGCGCAGCTCGACGGCGCTCTGGCGCTCGGCGCTGCGCTCGCGGAGGAGGGCTTCGTGCTCGGCCGGCGTCACCCAACCGCCCTCCCAGGGGACGTATCCCTGGCGCCGGCGCGCGTCGGCCTCCGCCATCCACTCCCCGTCCACGTAGAGCCGGCCGAGGGCCTGGTTGGCCTCCCGGTTCCCGGGCTCGAGCGCGATCACGCGGCCCCAGGCCTCGCGGGCGGCCGTCGACAGGTCGTGATCCTCCGCCCAGCGCGCCAGCTCGGCCCATCCCCGGGCGTCGCCCGCGTCGAGCGCGGCGGACCGCTCGTAGAACGCCTCGAGAGCGGAGCGTCCCTGCACGATCCGCTCGACACGCGAGAGAGCCAGGCTGATCCGTCCCGGGGCCGCCTCGACGACGACCATCCGGTCGGTTCGCTCGACGATCAGCCCGGTGACGCGACCGCCCCCGCGAAGGTGCACCTCGTCGGCCGAAACGAGGCACGGCAGCAGCAGCATCAAAGCTCCCAGCGTGCGCCCCGGCGTGCCGCTCATGCGCGCTCCCTCCAGGCTCACCACGGCATCACTATGGGCCCTGCCTGCGTTCGGACGCAAGCCTCGTGCCGGTCCTTCGCGGTCGTGATTCAACGGGATGCGGCCGGTACGGGGGGGCGGTGTCCTCTTCTCACCCCGCAGCTGGCCTGTGCCGAGGGCAGCCGCGAGGCGAAGGTCGGCGCACGGGTAGAATCGCGAGCGACCTGCTCTATGTCCCCGCCGAGCGAGCGACCGTGGATCGCGGGAGCGTGCGGGCTCGCCCTCGCCTTCCTGGTCGGGGCGGGCGGGGCGGCCGCACGCCCGTCGGGAGTGCTGCTCGGCCTGCCGTCTCCAGCCGTGGCCGGGACGGTCGCGATCGGAGTCCTGGCGCTGGTCGCGAGCGCCGGCGGGCGGCGGGGACTGGCCGCCTGCGGCGGGCTCCTCGTGCCGGCGGCACTGGTGCTGACCGGTGTGCCCCTGGCCGGGGTGAGGGCTGCATCGGGCTGGCCCTTCCTGGCACTGGCCCTGTCCGGCGCCGCCCTGGTCGCGGCCGCGTGGGGCCGGCGGCCCCCTCGCCTGCTGTTCCTCCCCGCCGTCTTCCTTCTCTATGTCGTGGCGGCGGGGCGGGTCCAGCTCCAGGTCGGCCCCCGCGGCGACGAGCCCCACTACCTGATGGTGGCGGACAGCATCCTGCGCGACCAGGACCTCTCGCTCGAGCGCGACTATGCCGAGCGGCGCTACCTCCCCTTCCACGACGCTCCCCTCGCTCCCCACTACCGCGTGCGGGGCAAGGGTGGCGAGATCTACTCGCTGCACGCGGTGGGGCTCTCCCTCGTCGTCCTGCCCGCCTACGCCGTCGCCGGCTCGGTCGGGGCATCGGTCCTGCTCGCCCTCCTCGGCGCCCTCGCCGCCTTCGAGGTTCGCGAGTGGGCACGCGACGTCACCGGCCACGACGGGGTGGCCGAGGCCGCGGGCTGGGCGGTGGCGCTCTCCCCGCCTCTGCTGCATTACGCGGGGCTCGTCTTCACGGAGGTCCCGGCGGCCCTCCTCGTGGCCATCGGCCTGCGGCGCGGGCGCCGCGGCGGCGACCAGGGAGCCGCGCTCGTCGTCGGACTCGCCGCGGCCGTCCTGCCCTGGCTCAACGTCCGCTACGTGCCGCTCGCCGCGATCCTCGTGGCGCACGCTCTCTGGCACCATCGGACCGTCCGTCGCGTCGCCGCGCTGCTCCTGCCGGGGCTCGTCTCCGCGGCGGCCCTCGCCGCCTACCAGCGGGCGCTGTACGGCTTCGCGGACCCCCGGAGGGTGTACGGCCGTCGGCCCGAGCTCGCTCTGTCGTCGCTCGGCGAGGGGCTTCCGGGCCTTCTCTTCGATCAGGAGTTCGGCATCCTCGTGTACGCCCCCCTCCTCGCCCTCGCCGTGCCGGGCTTCGTCTCTCTCTGGCGACGCGACCGGGCGCATGCTCTCGCCGCCCTCTCCGCCGTCGGGGTCGCGGTGCTGACGGCCGGCTCCTGGCACATGTGGCGCGGGGGATTCAATCCCGCGGGGCGGTTTCTCGTCCCGGTCGTGCCCGTGCTCGCGGTGGCCGTCGCGGCGGCGTGGGAGCGCAGGGGTCTCAACGCCGGCGGCGCGCTGCTCGTGGGATGGAGCCTGTGGGTCGGGCTGGGCGGAGCGTGGGAGCCGCGGCTCGTCCACCGCGATCGCGACGTGACGGCGCCCTTCTTCCGCGAGAACTCCGGCGCACTCGAGTGGACCGGGCTCCTGCCCGGCTACGTGCTCGCCGACGCTCATCGCGGAGCGCTCGCCGCGCTGTGGACGGTGGGGCTCCTGGCCGCGCTGCCCTGGCGAACCCGGACTCCGAGCGCCCTCCGCGTCGCCGCCGTCGGGCTCGGCTGGATGGCCGCCGCCCAGGGCGCGGCCGCGCTCACGGAGGTCCGCACCGGCGATCGGGACGCCGTGCGTCTCGTCGGCCGCCCGGCCCTGGCCGTGCCACGCCTGTCCTTCTCCGAGGCGGCGGAAGCGAGGTGGAGCCCGGAGCCTGCCGGCTGGGGACCGCTCTACGAGCCGCATCGCCACCCCGCGGGAGCGGAGGTGGGGCGCCGGCTGCCGCTGGCTCCGGGTCGCTACGAGCTCAGGCTGCACGCGGACGTCCTGTCGCCCGCGGGGCCGCCCTGGCTCGAGACCGCTCCCGAGCCGCCGGGCAGCCCGGTACGCCGGCAGCGTCTCGCATCGGCTCCCGGTGGTCTCGGGGCGTCGTTCGAGGTGCGGCCCGGGGAAAAGGCGGTGACGCTTCGCCTCCGGGGGGGATCGCCCCTCCTCGTCGAGGCTTTCTTCCTGCGATTCAACCCGGACGGCCGGAGCCGGTCCAAACTGGTGGAAGAATGAGCCGGCGTCCGGTCGGCCGGCGACCGGGCCGGAGGAGCCGCGCGCGGCCGGAGAGCCCGGAGACGGTGCGAATGGGGATGAGCAGCACTGCCGCTCGAGCGCTTCCCGTGGCCCTCGCCACCGGCGAGCCGGCGACCGAGCCGGCTCGTCCGGCCGCCGACGCCGACCTCGAGGCGGTCGAGGCGAGCCGTCGGGGCGAGCGCGAGGCCTTCGACCGGCTCGTCGTGCGCTACCAGCGCGACGTCTACCGGCTCTGCTTCCGATACGTGAACGACCATGCCGACGCCAACGACCTGACCCAGGAGGCCTTCCTGCGGGCGTGGCGCGCGATCGGCGGCTTCCGCGGTCAGAGCCGCTTCTCGACGTGGCTGTACCGCATCGCGGTGAACGCGTGCCTGAACCACCGCGCCGCGCGGCGGCCGCCGGCCCTGGAGCTGCCCGAGGCGCTGCCCGACCCGGCGGTTCCCGCGTCGGAGGCGGTGGTGGACGAGGAGAGGGCGCGGCGCGTGCGCGACGCGGTGAGCCGGCTGCCCGAGAAGCAGCGGGCCACCCTCATCCTCAAGGTCTACCACGACCTCACGCACCGGGAGGTGGCGGAGGCGCTGGGCTCGACGGTGGGAACCGTGAAGGCGAACCTCTTTCACGCCCTCGGCAACCTGCGGAGGCTCGTGGCGGAAGGGGGGGAGTGAGGCGATGAGCGGTCATCTTTCGGAGGAGAGGCTGGCCGACGTGCTCGACGGCGGCGGCGGACCCGAGGCCCGGGAGCACGCCGCGACGTGCCGGGCATGCGGCGCGCGGCTGGAGGCGGCTCGGGCCGCGCTCGCGCTCGTCCTCCAGACGGAGGTGCCCGAGCCGCCCGCCCTGTACTGGGAGGCGCTGCGGCGCAACGTGGGGCGCCGGATCGACGAGGAGGGACGACGGCGCGCGAACCGGAGCCGGCTTCTCGTCTTCGCCACCGCGGCGGCCGTGGTGCTCGGAGTGTCGATCGGGCGCGCGCCGGAGGAGCCCGCCCCGGCGCCCGCCCTGCCCGCCTGGTCGGCGCTGCCGCCCGCGGACGAGGACTCCGGGCTCGCCGGGCTCTCCGTCCTCGCGGCCGAGACCGACCTCGCGGCGTGGAACGCCGGGCGTGGGCTCGGGGCGTTCGTGGCGGAGCTCTCCGAGGAGGAGAGTCAGACCCTCGTCGAAGCGCTCCGGACCGACCCCGCGGGGGTGGAGCTGTGAGCCGGCGTCTCGCGCTCGGCCTCGCCATCCTCGCCGCAGTGGCGGCGAGGGCGGACGCCCGCGAGTGGCGGAAGGACGAGCCGTCCCGCCTCCCGGGCGAGTCCCGCGCCCGCGGGAAGGAGGAAGTGTTCCGCAGGGTCGACGCCTACATGCTCGCGAGGGTCCGGGACAGCCTCGGGCTGAGCGACGAGCAGTACGCGAGGGCGGTCCCCGTCGTGCTGGAGCTCCAGTCGGCGCGGCGCGACTACTTCGTCGAGAGGGGACGACAGCTGAGGGAGCTGCGCAACCTGCTCCGGTCCGGCGTTGCCACCGAGGCCCAGGTCGAGGCCGCGCTCGCGGCCGTCAAGAGGATCGACGCCGAGGGCCCCGAGCGGATCCGGGCGTCGACGGCCGCCGTCGACGCCCTTCTCAGCCCGGTCCAGCAGGCCAAGTACCGTGTGCTCGAGTTCGAGGTCGAGCGGCGCGTGCGGGAGCTGATGGGCCGGGCCCGCAAGGAGCGCTCGAGGGGACGGGACGAGGACCCCTAGGCGTCGTCTTCCCGACGTGCGCCTGCGCGGGGTCGGCCGCCGCGACGAACCCTGACGTCGGGTCCGCGGGACCGGGTCGGTGGAGCCTTCCCGCCTCCGGCGCGCACGCCTCCGCGACGATTTCCGGGCCAGGCCGTTGCCGTCGTCGAAGCGCGTCTCCTATACTGACCTTCTATGGCGACAAAGAAGAAGACGACGGCCGCGAAGCGGCCGGGTCGCGCGCGCGGCGGAGGATCGGCGTCCGCATCCCGGAAGAGCGCCGCGGAGCCGGCGGGCCCCAGGGCTGAGGCGCAGCCGCCACCGCGCGCTGCCGCCCCGAAGAAGGCGGCGACGAGGAAGCCGAGGGCAACGACGTCGTCGGCCGGGAAGAGGCCCGCGGTCCGGAAGGCCGTCGCGCCGAAGGCCGTCACCGAGATGCCGGCCCGGGGCGCGAGGAAGGCCTCGAGGAAGTCGGCTGCGACGAAGGCCGCCGCACCCGGCGCGCCGGCACGCGCGACGGTGGCTTCGGGGAAGCCGGCGGGAAGGAGGAGGCCCGCGAAGAAGACCGCCTCCTCGGTGGCGGAGCGTTCCCCTCGGCGGGAAGAGCCCGCCGCGCCGCCGTCGACGATCGCCGGCCTGGCCGAGGAGGACCAGATCCGCGCCGCCAAGTACCTCCCGCGGGAGCTCCCGAAGCGCCTCTTCGAGGAGGAGCGCTTCGCCTTCCCGGAGACCTACGGCGCCGACCGTGTGCGTCTGCTCGTGCGCGACCCCGAGTGGATCTTCGCCTACTGGGACGTCAGCTCGGGTTCGATGAAGAACCTCGTCCGCAGCCTCGGAGAGCGGGCCTTCGCGCTCTCGCGGCTGACCCTGCGCGTGGTCGACCCCGTGAGCGGCGGCCGGAGCGACATCCTGCTGCCACCCGGATCGCGCTGGTGGTACATCCGCACCGACGCCGCGCGCCGGACCTATCGCGCGGAGATCGGCGTCACGCTGCCTTCGGGGGAGTTCCGTCGCCTCGCCGAGAGCAACACCGTCGTCACTCCCCGGGTGGGTCCCTCGCTGGAGAAGGCCGGCCGTCGCGTCTCCTACCGGGAGGCGGGAGGGCTGCCGGCCTCGGCGGCGGGCCGGGCCGACCGCGAAGGGGGGATGGCGCGCGACCCCTGGAAGGGCGGCCGCACCGACGCCGCCGCGCGAGGCGAGCGGGGAGGAGCGAGCGATGCGTTCCGTCCCGCCGGAGCGGAGAAGGCGGAAAAGGCGGGAGCGAGCGAGGCGTTCCGGCCCGGGGCGAGCGAAACGCACCGGCGGTAGCGCCGGCCTGCCCCGTTGACCCCGCTCGCGGCCCCTCCGCCCGCCCTGGCTTCGCGTCCGGTCGGCGCGCCCGTCCGGCGTCGACGCGGCGTCGCGAGGAGGCTCGAGTGCCGGTAGGGTACTGGTGTCCGGTGCTCCACGCGCACCTGCCCTACGTGCGACACCCCGAGTACCCGCACTTCCTCGAGGAGGACTGGTTCTTCGAGGCGCTGACCGAGACCTACGTCCCGCTCCTGCGCGTGCTCGACGGGCTCGACCGCGACGGCGTCGAGTTCCGGCTGACCATGACGCTGTCGCCGACGCTCGTCTCGATGATGACGGACGCCCTGCTGATCGGGCGCTACCACCGCCACCTCGACGGGCTCGTCGAGCTCGCCGGACGGGAGGTGGAGCGCACGCGACGGCACGAGGGACACCTCGAGCCGCTCGCCGCCTTCTACCGTGCGGAGTTCGAGGAGACGCGCCGCTACTTCGGCGAGGTGCGGGGCTCGGACCTGGTGGGCGCCTTCCGCCGGCACCGCGACGCCGGTCGTCTGGAGATCCTCACCTGCGCGGCCACTCACGGCTTCCTGCCGCTGATGGACCCGGTTCCCCAGGCGGTGCGGGCGCAGATCCACGTGGCCGCCCGGCACTACCGCCGGCACTTCGACCGCGACCCCGAGGGGATCTGGCTTCCCGAATGCGGCTACTACCCCGGGCACGAGGTGTACCTGAAGGAGGCCGGCCTCCGCTTCAGCTTCCTCGAGGCCCACGGGCTGACCGACGCCCACCCTCGCCCCAGCTTCGGCGTCCACGCGCCGATCGTGTCCGCGGGTGGGATCGCGTTCTTCGGGCGGGACTTCGAGTCCTCGCGCCAGGTGTGGAGCGCGGAGACCGGCTACCCCGGCGACTTCGACTACCGCGAGTTCTACAAGGACATCGGCTGGGAGCTTCCGATCGAGTACCTGGCGGACTTTCTGCCCGACGGGCAGCGCCGGAACCTCGGCATCAAGTACCACCGCGTGACCGGACGGGGCACGGACCTCGCCCACAAGGAGCCCTACGTCCGGGCGTGGGCGATGGACAAGGCCGCCGCCCACGCCGGCAACTTCATGTTCAACCGCGAGCGGCAGGTCGAGCACCTCGCCGCGCACATGGACCGCCCCCCGATCGTGGTGAGCCCCTACGACGCCGAGCTGTTCGGCCACTGGTGGTACGAGGGTCCGCAGTTCCTCGACCTGCTCTTCCGCAAGCTCCACCACGACCAGGACGTCGTGAAGCCCATCACCCCCTCGGAGTACCTCGGCCTCGTCCCCGACCTCGAGGTCTGCCAGCCGCCGCTGTCCACGTGGGGAGCGCGAGGCTACGCGGAGGTGTGGCTGAACGAGTCGAACGACTGGATCTATCCCCACCTCGACGTGGCGGCCGAGCGGATGGTCGAGATCGCGCGGGGGCACGACGCACCGGGGCCGCTCGAGCGGCGGGCTCTCGACCAGGCCGCGCGCGAGCTTCTGCTCGCGCAGTCCTCGGACTGGGCCTTCATCCTGAAGACGAACACCATGGTGGAGTACGCCCGCAAGCGGACGCGCGACCACGTCGCCCGCTTCGACTACCTGTACCGGAGCCTCACCGGACGGGCCATTCTCGAGGAGCCGATCGTCCGCGAGTTCGAGGAGAGAGACAACATCTTTCCCGAGCTGGACTACCGGGTGTATAGATGATGCCGGGGCGCGCCGTCGCGCCCGGGAGGCCGTCGTGGTCGGCACCGTTCGTCCCGCTGCGATTGCGGGGTCGTGGTACCCCGGCACCGCCGCCGCCCTCGGGGCGGAGTTGGACCGGTACCTGGACGCCGCGGGGCCCGTCTCCGTGCCGGGCCGCCTCGTCGCCCTGGTCAGCCCCCACGCCGGGCTGCGCTACTCCGGCCCCGTCGCCGCGTTCGGCTACGGCCTCCTGCGGGGACGAGCCAGCCTCACCGCCGTGCTCGTCGGGCCCTCCCACCGCGCCGCCTTCCGGGGAGTCGCCGTCCACGGCCACGGGGCGTGGGAGTCGCCGCTCGGCCGCGTCCCGATCGACGAATCCCTCGCCGAGAAGGTCCTCGCCACCGGCGGCCTGGTGATCGAGGACGCGATCGTCCACCGCGAGGAGCACTCGCTCGAGATGCAGGTGCCGTTTCTCCAGCGGCTGGTGCCGGAGCTGCGCATCGTGCCCGCGATGATGGGAACCCAGTCCCGCGAGGAGGTCGACGGCCTCGCCCGCTCGCTCGCCCACGCCCTCGCCGGCCGCGACGACGTCGTGCTCGTCGCCTCGAGCGACCTCTCGCACTACCAGCCGGCGCCCGTCGCCAGCCGACTCGACCAGATCGTCGTCGAGCAGGTCGGGCGCTTCGACGCCGAGGCGCTCATGAGCCGACTCGAGAGGTACGAGAACGTCGCCTGCGGCGGCGGCCCCGTGGTGGCGGTGATGAAGGCTTCGCGCGAGCTCGGAGCCGACCGGGCCACCGTGCTGCGGTACGCCGACAGCGGGGACGTCGCCGGAGGCGACAAGAGCCACGTCGTGGGCTACCTGTCGGCCGCCCTGACGGCGCCTTCATGACGAGCGGGGCCTCCGCCGGCGCCGGCTCTGCCCGCCGCGCTGCCCCGCCTCCGGAGGGGTCGGCGCTCACCGACGCCGATGGGGAGGCTCTCGTGCGCGTGGCGCGCGAGGCTCTCGAGGCCCACTTCGCTCGCCGTCGGACGGGCTCCGAAGCCCCGCCTCGCCCTGCGTTGTGCGAGCCGCGGGGGGCCTTCGTGACGCTGCACCAGCGGGTCACCGACGAGCTGCGCGGCTGCGTGGGACTCCTGCGGTCGGACCGGCCGCTCGCCGAGACCGTCGCCGAGGTGGCGGTGTCCGCGGCCACCGCGGACCGGCGTTTCGCCCCCGTCACCGCCGACGAGCTTCCCGTTCTGCGGATCGAGGTGTCCGCCCTCGGAGCGATGCGTCCCGTACGTCCGGAAGAGGTCGAGGTGGGAAGGCACGGGCTCCTCGTCTGCCACGCGGGGCGCCGCGGCGTCCTGCTGCCGCAGGTGCCCGTCGAGCACGGCTGGGACCGCGAGACGTTCCTGGACCAGGCCTGCGTCAAGGCGGGCCTGGCTCCCGGCACCTGGCGGGAGCAGGGCGTCGAGCTCCTCGCCTTCACCGCCGAGGTGTTCGGAGAAGCCGGGTAGGCCGGCGCCGAGCCGAGGCATCGCCGAAGGCCGGTCGCGGACGGCCGAGGGCCCGGCGGGGCTCAGAGCCGCGCGCCGCCCGCGATCTCGAGGACCTGGCCGGTGATGAAGTCGGCGGCGGGGGAGGCGAAAAAGAGCACGGCGCGAACCACGTCGGCG
>Ga0256867_10001199_pt1 | contig 10781 bp, 13 predicted proteins | sample RVTome_15_FD_185939 | JGI IMG/M metagenome (GOLD analysis project Ga0256867, IMG submission 185939) | Soil microbial communities from uranium-contaminated site in the Upper Colorado River Basin, Wyoming, United States - RVT150D86 (HiSeq) ... | reverse complement strand
GCGGGGGACCTCGACGAAGTGGATGTCGACTGGATCGTGGCGAGTCGAGAACTAAATGTGGCGGGCTTGGTGGAAGATGAACTCATCCTGAGCCTTCCCTATGCGCCGCGGCACGCGGAAGGGCAGTGCGTGCATGGTGGAACGGTTGAACCACGCCACGGCAAGACATCGCCGTTCGCGAAGCTCGCCGGGCTGAAAAAAGGTCATCATTGATTGAGGGACAAGGAGTCAGGTCATGGCAGTTCAGCAGAACAGGAAGTCGCCGTCCAAGCGAGGCATGCATCGCTCGCACGACGCGCTCTCGAACCCACCTCTCGCGGTCGAGCCGACAACGGGCGAAGTGCACCTGCGGCATCACATCAGCCCGACCGGCTATTATCGGGGCAGGAAAGTCCTCAAGACCAAGAGCGATTAAGCTCGGCCACGTGGCCCGGTCACTGGAACCTGGACCGCGAAATCGCGCCGTGAAACCGATGGCTGCGGCGGCGCAAAGGCATCGATGCCAGTAACGGTAGCCGTCGATTGCATGGGGGGAGATCACGGCACCCGGGTGACGGTGCCGGCCGCGCTCAACGTCATGCGGCGCGACCCCGCGCTGTCCGTGATACTGGTTGGCCAGCGTGAGGCCCTGGATCAGGAACTGGCCCCCATTGGAAAGCCTTCCGACGAACGCGTCAGGATCGTGCATGCGAGCGAGGTCGTGGCGATGGACGAGGCGCCCGCCTCCGCGCTGCGAAACAAGCGCGATTCGTCGATGCGCGTTGCCGTGAATCTCGTCGAACAGGGAGAAGCAGCCGCCTGCGTCAGCGCTGGCAACACCGGCGCATTGATGGCGATCTCGCGCTTTGTGCTGAAAATGCTGCCGGGAATCGACCGCCCGGCTATTGCTACCATACTTCCGACCCTCAAGGGACACACCTACATACTTGATCTCGGGGCGAACGTGGATTGCACGCCCGAGCATTTGCTGCAGTTCGGGATCATGTGCTCGGAACTCGTAAGCTCGGTCGAGGGAAAAACCCGGCCTACTGTCGGGCTGCTCAATATCGGCGCGGAGGATATCAAGGGCAACGATCAGGTCAAGGGGGCCGCGGAGCTGATGCGCGCCAGCGGACTCAATTTTTACGGCTACGTGGAGGGCGACGACATCTACAAGGGCACGACCGATGTTGTCGTATGCGACGGTTTTGTCGGCAACGTAGCGCTGAAGACCTCGGAAGGCCTGGCACAGATGCTGGCAACCTACTTGAGAGAGGAGTTCGATCGCGGCCTGCTCACCCGCCTGGCGGGTATCCTCGCGTGGCCCGTGATCAGCGCGTTCAAGCGGCGCGTCGATCACCGGCGCTACAACGGCGCGAGCCTGCTCGGGCTGCGCGGAATCGTTATCAAGAGCCACGGCTCCTCGGATGTATTGGCCTTTGAGCATGCGATCTTGCGTGCCGCGGCGGAGGCCCGCAGCGGGGTCCTCGGCCACACTGCCGAGCGCATGGCCGCAATACACAAGAGCGCGGCATGAGCGCGCACTATTCGCGGATCGTCGGCACCGGTGCCTGCCTCCCCGCCAGGATTCTGACCAACAAGGACCTCGAAAAGTCGCTCGACACTTCCGACGAGTGGATCCACGCGCGGACCGGAATTCGGCAGCGTCACATAGCCGCAGACCACGAGCAGACGAGCGATCTCGCGCTAGCGGCCTCACGGAAGGCGCTGGCTGCGGCGGGGATCGACGCAGCGGAGCTCGATCTCATCGTGGTGGCGACGACCACGCCCGACATGGTGTTCCCGAGTACCGCGTGCATCCTTCAGGCGAAGCTCGGTGCGCGGGATTGTCCCGCGTTCGACATGCAGGCGGTATGCAGCGGCTTCGTTTTCGGGCTCGCGACGGCCGATCAGTTCGTCCGCTCGGGAAGCTGCCGCAGCGCCCTCGTCGTCGGGGCGGAAATATACTCCCGCATTCTTGACTGGACCGACCGCGCGACGTGCGTTCTGTTCGGCGATGGCGCGGGTGCCGTGGTGCTGCAGAGAAGCACGTCGCCGGGCTTGGTATCGAGCCACCTTCATGCTGACGGCACTCACGTCAACCTGCTCTCGGTGCCCGGGACGGTGGCGGGCGGCAAGGTCGTGGGGCGCCCGTTCGTGCAGATGGACGGACAGTCCGTATTCAAGTTTGCCGTCAAGGTGATGGGGGAGGTCGCTGAGGAAGCATTGGCCGCGAATGGCCTTGCGGTGAAGGACATCGACTGGCTCATCCCGCACCAGGCGAACATTCGCATCATCCAGGCGACGGCCCGCAAGCTGGGTATCAGCATGGAGAAGGTCGTCGTAACGGTGGAGCGGCATGCCAATACATCGGCCGCCTCTATTCCGCTCGCGCTCGACGAGGCAGTCCGCGACGGGCGTATCCGCACGGGCCAGCACGTCATGCTCGAAGGCGTGGGCGGTGGCTTTACCTGGGGTTCCGTGCTGCTACGGTGGTAAGTGCATGACATTCGCGCTCGTTTTCCCGGGACAGGGATCCCAATCCGTCGGCATGATGCAGCCATTCGCCGAGTCGAAGGCTGTGCGCGACGTGTTTGCTCGAGCGTCCGACGTCCTGAAGCAGGATCTGTGGGCTCTCGCAGCGCAAGGCCCGGAACCGGAACTCAACGCCACCGTAAACACGCAACCGTTGATGCTGACCGCGGGTTTTGCGGTGTACCGCGCCTGGTGCGAAGCGGGGGGACCGGACCCGGCGCTCATTGCCGGACACAGTCTCGGCGAGTACACGGCTCTTGTTGCGGCCGGCGCAATTGAATTTGACGACGCGTTGCCGCTGGTGCGCTTTCGGGCAAACGCGATGCAGGAGGCGGTTCCTTTAGGGGAAGGGGCGATGGCCGCGATTCTCGGGCTCGATGACGACGCGGTGCGGGCGGCCTGTCAGGAAGCGGCCCAGGGGCAGATTGTCGAGCCCGTCAATTTCAACGCGCCCAGCCAGGTGGTGATTGCGGGGAACAAGGCTGCGGTGGAGCGAGGCGCGGCGGCGGCAAAGGCGCGCGGGGCCAAACGCGCCGTCATGTTGCCGGTCAGTGCGCCATTTCATTCATCCTTGCTGCGGCCTGCCGCTGAACGCCTTGCGAGTTATCTCGAGCGCGTCAAACTCAACATTCCCCGCATTGCGGTCGTGAACAACGTTGACGTGGCCATCGAGCGCGAGCCCCAGCGCATCAAGGACGCGCTCGCGCGCCAGGCCTGCAGTCCTGTTCGCTGGGTCGAGGTCATCCGCCACATGGCATCCGCGGGCGTAGGTCGAGTGGCGGAGTGCGGCCCGGGGAAAGTGCTGGGGGCCCTGACGCGCCGTATCGACGATGCCCTGCATTCCCACGCAATCATCGATCCGGCCTCGCTAAAGCAAACCATTGAGGCGGTACGATGAGCCTGCTCGAGAACAGGGTCGCGTTGGTCACGGGAGCATCGCGCGGTATCGGGAAGGCGATCGCGCTGGAGCTCGGCGGCAGCGGTGCCACGGTAATTGGAACGTCCACCTCGGCGTCAGGTGCCGAGGGAATCTCAGGCGAGCTGAAGGCTGCGGGGGTTGAGGGCGCCGGCGTTGTGATGAACGTCAACGACGCGGCAAGCGTCGATTCCGTGATCGAGGGCGTGCAACGACGGTTCGGCGATGTCGCCATTCTGGTGAACAACGCCGGGGTGACGCGCGACAACCTGCTGCTGCGCATGAAGGACGAGGAGTGGGACGAGATCATGGCGACCGATCTGAAGTCTGTTTACCGGCTCTCGAAATCGGTCTTGCGCGCCATGATCAAGGCTCGCTATGGCCGCATCATCAACATTACCTCCGTGATAGGTCTCACGGGTAACCCGGGCCAGACCAACTACGCGGCGGCAAAGGCGGGAATCATCGGGTTCTCGAAGTCGCTCGCGCGCGAAGTGGGCAGCCGCAACATCACCGTCAATTGCATTGCACCGGGATTCATCGACACGGACATGACGCGGGCGCTGCCGGCGGAAGTGGGCGAGGCTCTCATCAAGCAGATTCCGCTCGGGCGCCTGGGCGAGCCCCGGGACGTTGCCGCGGTGGCGCTCTTTCTGGCTTCGCCGGGCGCCGCGTACATCACGGGCTGCACGCTGCACGTCAACGGCGGCATGTACATGGACTAGAGATGGCGGGATCGTGCGGGCGGAGCCGAAAAAGCGGAAAAAGTCCTCCAACCCTTGAATTCAAGAGGCTTTTTGAGGCGGCCTAATCTGGTAAAATAACGCCCCGAAATTCCCATACCAGAGCCGCAGGGGTTTCAGGCGGATTTGGGCGCAAACTGAGAACACAACAGACCCTAGGAAGGGGGATTTGAATGGAAAATATCGAGCAACGAGTCAAGAAGATTGTTGCAGAGCAGCTCGGCGTCAATGAAGCGGATGTGAAGAGCGAGTCGTCCTTTGTGAACGATCTCGGCGCCGATTCTCTCGACACCGTGGAGCTCGTGATGGCGCTGGAGGAGGAGTTCGAGACGGAGATTCCGGACGAGGAAGCAGAGAAGATAGCTACCGTTCAGCAGGCGATCGATTACATCAAGGCCCATTCCAAGGGCTGAGCGCGCTTCATTCCGGAGCCAAATTGTCCAGACGCAGGGTCGTCGTCACCGGGCTTGGCATCGTATCACCGGTTGGGACCGGAGTTGCCGAGGCCTGGTCCAACATCGTTGCCGGGAAATCAGGAATCGCGCGCATTACCCGATTCGACGCGTCCGCCTATTCTTCGACCATCGCGGGAGAGGTCAAGGGATTCGACCCCGCGAAGTACGTGTCGCCGAAGGAAGTCAGGCGGTTCGATACCTTTATTCACTATGGGCTCGCCGCTGCCGTAGAGGCACTGAAGGATTCGGGGCTCGACCTCGATCGGGAAAATCGCGAAACGATCGGCGTATGCATCGGATCAGGCATCGGCGGCCTGCCGATGATCGAGGATACCCACAACGCGCTGCTCGCCGGCGGACCCAGGAAGATCTCGCCGTTCTTCGTGCCGGGATCGATCATCAATCTCATCTCGGGGCAGCTCTCCATCATGTATGGCCTGAAGGGCCCCAACCTCGCGCTCGTCACGGCCTGCACCACCGCCAATCATTCGATCGGGGAGGCGGCGCGTCATATCGAGTACGGCGAGGCGGAGGCAATGTTCGCGGGCGGCTCGGAAGCCTGCATATGCGCGCTGGGGGTCGGGGGTTTCTGCGCGGCGCGCGCGCTTTCCACCCGCAACGACGATCCGCAAGGTGCCAGCCGGCCGTGGGACAAGGATCGCGACGGATTCGTGCTCGGCGAAGGCGCGGGTGTCCTGATGCTGGAGTCCTATGAGCACGCAAAGGCGCGCGGCGCGAAGATTTACTGCGAGCTTGCGGGCTACGGGGTGAGCGCCGACGCAAATCACATTACGGCCCCCTGCGAGGACGGCGCCGGCGCCGTGCGCTGCATGGACAACGCCCTCAGGAATGCCGGGCTCAACCGGGAGGAGGTCGACTACATCAATGCGCACGGCACCTCGACGCCGCTCGGCGATGTCGCTGAAACGATCGCGATCAAGAACTGCTTCGGCGATCATGCGAAGAAAGTCGCGATAAGCTCGACCAAGTCCATGACCGGGCACCTTCTGGGTGCCGCTGGTGGCGTCGAATCCGTGTTTTCGGTGCTCGCTCTGCGCGATCAGGTTGCGCCGCCGACAATCAATCTCGTCGAGCAGGATCCCCAATGCGACCTCGATTACGTGCCGAACACGGCGCGCAGGATGAAGATCGACATCGCGTTGTCCAACTCTTTCGGGTTTGGCGGCACCAACGGCAGCCTGGTGTTCCGGAAAATCTGACGCCGCAGTCCGCGGCCGCACGTCCAATGATCCTTGTCAACGGCGCAGCGACGGAGGCAGTCGCCGCGTCCGATCGCGGGCTTGCCTACGGAGATGGGGTCTTCAGGACTTTTCCCGTAAGAGGAGGCCGCGCAAGCGCCTGGCGCTTGCAGTATCTCAAGCTGGCCGAGGATTGCAAAGCGCTGGATCTCCCGTGTCCGCCTGAAGCCGTGCTCGCAGAGGAGGTCGCGCGCGCGAGCGCCGCGCAGGAGGACTCCGTCGTCAAGATCATCGTAACTCGTGGCAGCGGCGAGCGTGGCTATGAACCGCCGCGCATTCCTCGCCCGATGCGTGTCGTCATCGCGGGCCCCAGGGCGCGACATCCGGCGGATCTTGCACGCAACGGGGTCCAGATCTGCGTCTGCCGCACCCGGGTTGCAATCCAGCCGCGCCTCGCGGGCATCAAGCATCTCAACCGCCTCGAGAACGTACTCGCGCGCGCGGAGTGGAGCGATCCGGCGGTGGCAGAAGGGTTGATGCTCGATATGGACGGGAACGTCATCGGGGGAACTATGACGAATCTCTTCATCGCCGACGCAAGCGGTCTCGCGACCCCGGACCTTTCGAACTGTGGCGTGGCGGGGGTAACGCGCGGGCGCATACTGGCGGCGGCTTCCAGAAACGGCGTCGACTGCCGAATCGAGGCACTGAGCCTGGATCGCGTATTGGCCGCACGGGAATTAATATTGGTGAACAGCGTAATCGGCGCCTGGCCTGTGCGTGCCGTCGCGGGGCGTTCGCTGACGCCAGGTCCGGAGGCGACGCGCATTCAATCATGGCTCGCTCAAGACGATGATTAGGAAATTCCTGAGGCTGGCACTGGGTGCCATGGTGGTTGGAGCGGCAGCGTTCGCCGGGGCGCTCTACTACTACGCGAGGAGCCCGCTGCCGATCCGGGACGCGCCGGCGCAATTCAGCCTCGCCGCGGGCAGCAGTTTGAAGAGCGCGGCGCGTCAGATGGCCCAGGCAGGATTGCTGCACCATCCCGCGGCATTCGTCCTGCTCGGCCGGGTCTTTGACCGCGCCGGCGCGATCAAGGCGGGGAGCTACGAGTTCCAGCCGGGGCTAACGCCCTGGGAGCTTCTGCAGAAAATCACCCGCGGCGATTTCACTCTGATGGCCGTGACGTTTACCGAAGGCTCGACCTTCAAGCAATGGCGCAGCATTCTCGATCAGCATCCGAAACTGAAGCACCAGACGATCGAGTGGCAGGATGCCCGGATCCTGGAGGCCTTGGCGATCGACGCCAAATCGCCGGAGGGCTGGTTCTTTCCGGACACCTACCATGTCAGCGAGGGCACCAGCGATCTGGTGATCCTGCGACGCGCCCACCAGCTGATGCATCGCCACCTCGCTGCTCACTGGGAGGGGCGGGCGCCTGACCTGCCTCTGACGACGCCGTATGAGGCGCTGATTCTGGCCTCGATCGTCGAAAAAGAGACCGGCCGCGGCGAGGATCGTCCCCTGGTCGCGGCGGTATTCGTCAACCGGCTGCGAAAGGGCATGCTTCTGCAGGCGGACCCGACCGTCATCTACGGCCTCGGGGAGGCGTTCGATGGGAATCTGCGCAGGCGCGATCTTACGGCTGATACCCCTTACAACACATACACCCGAAGCGGGCTGCCACCGACGCCGATTGCAATGCCCGGTCTCGCCTCGTTGTCGGTAGTGCTCAATCCGCCCGACAGCGACGTGCTCTACTTCGTATCACGGGGCGACGGATCGTCGCATTTCTCGCGCACGCTGAGCGAGCACGATCGCGCCGTGACAAAATATCAGCGCTCGGGACGACGCTGATGCGGGGACGCTTTATTACGCTTGAGGGCATCGATGGCGCCGGGAAGAGCACGCACCTGGAATGGCTCGCCCGATTCCTCGAAGCCCGGGGAATACGGGTGACCCGCACACGCGAGCCCGGCGGAACGGCCGTTGGCGAGCGGCTGCGGGAGTTGATGCTGCACAGCGGCGCCGCGCTCCATCCGGAAACGGAGACGCTCCTCATGTTCGCGGCCAGGCGCGAGCACATCGACAAGGTCATCGAGCCGGCATTGGCGAGCGGTGCCTGGGTCGTCTGCGACCGCTTCACGGACGCCACCTTCGCCTATCAGGCCGCGGGCAGCGGCGTCTCCTGGGCGAAGATCGAGCAGCTCGAGCGTTGGGTTCAGGATGGACTGGAACCTCATGTCACTATTCTGTTCGATGTTGCCCCCGACGTTGGCCTGTCGCGCACGGCACGTGGCAAGCGCCCCGACCGCTTCGAGCGCGAGCAGCGCGCGTTTTATGAGAGGGCCCGCCAGGCTTATCTCAAGCGTGCGCAGGCAGCTCCCGAGCGTGTCCACGTGGTCGACGCCAGCCGGCCGCTAGGGGATATTCATAAAACACTTGAAGGCATCTTCTCAACATTCTGTTCTAACGTGGATTATTCAAGGAGGTGATGCGCCATGGTCCTGCCCTGGCATCGTTCCGTGCTGCAACGCCTGCTGAAGGAGGGTGGGGGGCTTTCCCATGCGTTGCTCTTTCGAGGCGCGGCTGGCATCGGGAAGGCGGAGTTTGCCCAGGCTCTCGCTCAGGCATTGCTTTGCGAGGCGAAGGGCGAGGAGCAGCTCGCCTGTGGACGCTGCCCCGCCTGCGAGTGGGTCGCGCAGCGCGCTCACCCCGATCTTCGCGTGCTGGAGCCGGAGAATGCTGCCGATCAGGACGATGGCGAGCAGGGCGAGCGAAGGAGGGGGGGCGCCCAGATCGGCGTCGATCAGGTGCGCTCGCTTGGAGACTTCGTGAATCTTTCGAGCCATCGGGGACGGGCCAAGGTGATCGTGATACAGCCGGCCGAAGCCATGAATCCCAGCGCCGCCAATGCCCTCCTGAAAAATCTGGAAGAGCCGCCGCCTGCCACGTACTTTCTGCTGGTGTCGCATCGCTGGCACCAGATCCCGGCTACCATCAAGAGCCGTTGCCGCCAGGTGCCGCTGCCGTTGCCGGACCGTGAGACTGCAAGCGCGTGGGTTGCCGAGCAGGGCATGTCGAATGCCGAACTGGCGCTGGCACAGGCAGGCGGGGCCCCGGTGTCCGCGACGCGCCTTGGTGCCGAGTACTGGGAGCAGCGCGCAGCCTTCCTGGAAGCGATTACGTCGCCCGAGTTCGATCCGCTTCGCTCGGCCGAGCAGTTGCGGGATCTGGCTCCCGCGGATCTCGTTAAATGGCTGCAGCAGTGGTCGTTCGACATGGTGTTGCACGCCGCAGTCGAACAAGTACGCTACAACCCCGACTTTTCGGATCATGTGGCGCGCGCGGGTCGCCGCGCCGGATTGCGCGAAACGCTGGGTTTTCATCGACAGATGCTCGGCTGGCAACGGGTTGTCAATCATCCTCTGAATCCGCGGCTGTTTCTGGATGAGTTGCTGTTGAGTTATGACGCTTTGGTGCGCGCGGGGCGCCCGAGCGAGGCCCGGTGATGCTCGTCGATTCGCACTGCCATCTGGACTTCCCGGAACTCGCGGGCAGGCTGGACGGGGTGGTCGCGGCAATGCGGGAGCATCAGGTCTCGCATGCGCTCTGCATCAGCGTGACCTTGCAGGACTTTCCGCAGGTTCGCGCGATCGCGGAGCGGTTCGAGCATATCTATGGCACGGTGGGCGTGCATCCGGACTATCCCGATGTTCCCGAGGTTGGCGTCGAGGAGCTTGTGCGGCTCGCGCATCACCCGAAGATCGTCGCGATCGGGGAGACCGGGCTCGATTATTACCGCATCAAGGAGGATAACGATTGGCAGCGCGAGCGCTTCCGCACGCATATCCGGGCCGCCCGCCGCTGCGGCAAACCGCTGGTTGTGCACACCCGGGATGCTGCGGCGGATACGCTTCGGATCATGCGGGAAGAGGAAGCCCGCGAAGTCGGGGGCGTCATGCATTGCTTCACGGGGGACTGGGAGACCGCACGGGCCGCAATGGATCTGGGTTTTTACATCTCGTTTTCAGGCATTGTGACCTTCAAGAACGCGCAGTCGCTGAAGGAGGTGGCCCGGCAGGTGCCCTTGGAGCGCATGCTGGTTGAAACGGATTCCCCCTATCTCGCCCCCGTTCCTCACAGGGGCAAGACCAACGAGCCTGCCCTGGTGCGTTATGTGGCCGCTGAAATCGCGCGCTTGCGGGACGTCGAGGTGTCCGAGATTGCCGCCCAGACCACGAAGAATTTCTTCCAGTTATTCAGGATATAAAGCGTTTCATCTCATGTTATATATCAAGAAATGGCTGCTGGTTCTTGCGCTGATCCTGGCCCCGGCCGCCCAGGCCGGCGTGTACGAGGACATGCTGCATGCGATTGAGATCGACGATAGCGCAACGGTAGCGGGGCTCCTCAAGCGCGGCATGGATGTCAACAGTGTGGGGCCCACCGGCGACCCGTTGCTGACGCTGGCGGCAAGAAACGGCAATCCGGAAGTGGTCAAAACCTTGCTCCCGGCGCGCCCGAGAATGGAGGCTCGCAATGCCCACGGAGAGACGGCATTGATGCTGGCTGCCATTAACGGCCACCTGGATGTCGTGCAGCTTCTGCTCGCGGCGGGCGCATCAGTCAATCACGCGGGCTGGACTCCGTTGACCTATGCGGCAACGAAGAACCACGTCGACGTCGCACGGATATTGATCAAGGCCGGTGCCAAAGTCGATGCCCAGGCGCCCAACGGGACCACGGCGCTCATGATGGCGTCGCGGGAAGGACATCTGCCGATGGTGCTGCTGTTGCTCGAGCACGGAGCCAACGTCAACCACAAGACCAAGGCGGGCTATACGTCGCTCGAAATGGCCATTGCGCAAGGTCGACGCGATGTCGCGGAGACGCTGCTGCGGGCGGGGGCAAAACAATAGGTAGCCCCGGTCTGGCGGCCAGGGCCGACCCT
>Ga0256867_10001198_pt1 | contig 10783 bp, 12 predicted proteins | sample RVTome_15_FD_185939 | JGI IMG/M metagenome (GOLD analysis project Ga0256867, IMG submission 185939) | Soil microbial communities from uranium-contaminated site in the Upper Colorado River Basin, Wyoming, United States - RVT150D86 (HiSeq) ... | reverse complement strand
CATCACCGTGCTGACGCCCGACGCGATGGCCGCGCGGAAGGGGATCAGCTCGAGCGAGTCGAGCCGCCGGTAATCGGTGCGGATGATGGGGAGCGCGAGGTGGGAGTCGACATCGGTGTCGCCGTGCCCGGGGAAATGCTTGACTGTGGCGAGCATCCCGGTGCTCTGGATTCCGCGGATCGTCGCCGCCACGAACCGGGCGACGAGGCGGGGATCGCCGCCGAACGCACGGGTGTTGATGATCGGGTTGTCGGGATTGTTGTTGACGTCCGCCACGGGCGAGAACGCGAGATGAATGCCGGCCGCGCGGCCCTCGAGGCCCGTGATCCTCCCCATGCGCCATGCGTCCATCTCGCTCCGCGTCGCGCCCACGCCCATATTGGTGGGGAAAGGTGTGCCGCCGTTGAAGCGGATCGCGGTCCCGCCTTCGAGATCCGACGCCACCAGAAGCGGCAGGGCGGACCGCCGCTGCAGAAAGTTGAGCTTCGCCGCGATGTCGAGCGGGGAGCCGACGGAGATGATGATGCCGCCGATTTCCAGTGAATCCACCCAGGCGCGCGCGCGATCGAGTGCGCGGTCGTCGAACGCGGCGTAGGACCCTGCGAGCCACGGCATGACCAGCTGGGCCACCTGCTGCCGGACCGTGAGGGTTCGGAGCAGCCGGGCGACCCGAGGGCTCGGGGCTCCCGATGGGCCCTGGGCCGACGCGGCCGCGTGCGGAACCACCAGCATCAGCGCCAGGAGAACGGTCAGGTGACGACGACGGGTCAAGGACAACTCGCGGTAAAGTTGGCGGTGGTGCTCACGGCGTTGTCCGCCTGCGCCGTGGGCCGGGAGCCGGCCTTGATGCCGGCGGCCGTGGGCCTGGTACGACCCGGTATCGAAGTGCTGCTCACCGACAGCGCCGGGATCCTCACGGGCCGGCGCGTCGGCCTCGTCACCAATCAGGCCGGTGTCGCGCGTAGTGGAGTCCACGACGTCGACCTGCTGCTCAGCGCCGGCGTCCGCCTCGTCGCGCTGTTCAGCCCCGAGCATGGCTTCCGCGGGGCCGCCGAACCGGGCGAAGCGATCGCCAGTACGGTGGACCCCGCGACCGGCCTCCCAATTTACAGCCTGTATGGGCGCACGGTCGCCCCGACGGACTCGATGCTCGACCTGGTCGATGTGCTGCTGGTAGACCTTCCCGATGTCGGGGCGCGCTACTACACCTACGCGTCCACCACGATCGAGGTGATGCGGGCAGCCGGCCGGAGAAAGATACCGGTGGTCGTGCTCGACCGGCCCAATCCGATCGGCGGTGCCATCCAGGGAAACATCCTCGATCTGGCGCATCGGTCCTTCGTCGGAGCCCTGGCCATGCCGATGCGACACGGCTTCACCCTCGGCGAGCTGGCCCGGCTGGCGGCGATTCAGCTCGAGATCCCGGTCCGGCTCTCGGTGGTTCCGGTCGAGGGATGGCGCCGCAGCATGCCGTTCGGGATCACCGGGCTTCCCTTCATCGCGCCCAGCCCGAATCTCAAGGACGTGGAAGCGCTGTTTCACTACCCGGGCACCTGCCTCTTCGAAGGCACCGCACTCTCGGTGGGTCGTGGCACTGATCACCCCTTCCACCAGATCGGTGCGCCGTGGCTCGAGGCCGAGCGGGTCATTGCCGCCCTCGACTCGTTGGATCATCTGGGGGTCCTGCTGAAAGCGGTGTCCTTTACCCCGCGAAGCCCCGGTGATGCCAAGCATCCCGACACGACGATGCCGGGGATCCGCCTGCACCTGATCGACCCCGATGCGTACGATCCCGTCCGCACCGCGGTCGCCCTGCTGGTCGCCATCCATCGCCTGTATCCCGGCCAGATCGGCTGGATCACCCGGCACTTCGACCGGCTGTCGGGCGGTCCCGAGCTGCGGGACGCGATTCAGGCGGGCAGGTCGGCCGCGGAGATCGGAGCGAGCTGGCGCGAGGCGCTGAACGGGTTCCGGAGCGGCACCGAGTCCATCCGCCTGTATCCCTAGGGGTCACGCTCAAGGGACTGCCATCCGCTTTCGTTGCCCTCCAGCCGGGTGCCCTCGGGCGAAGGAAGCCACCGGGCCGATTGCCCGGGCCCGGGCGTCTGATTACGTTTGCAGGCTCCTTAAGTCCTTGTCGCGCTTAGCTTAAGTCACTCGCGCGTGACTCGCCGGAGGGCGATGAAGCTCGTCACGAAGGCCATGGAGCGAGCCTATTTCGCGGTGACGGATCCGGTCACGGCGTGGCTCATCCGGTGGGGGGCGACGCCCAACGTCATCACCACCGTAGGCGCCTTGATCGTGTGCGTGTCCGCCGTTGCCTATGGCCTGGGCGGCGTTCGCCTCGGGGGCGCGCTGCTGCTCCTGAGCGGCGTGGTCGACACCTTCGACGGGGCGGTGGCGAGGGGCAGCGGCCAGGTCAGCCGGTTCGGCGCGTTCTACGATTCCACCCTCGACCGGGTGGGCGACGGCGCGACGTTCATCGGCATCGCGATCTACTTCCTGCGCGCCCCGGGGGTGGAGTACCGGATCGAGTCGGCGCTGCTCTGCATGGTGGCCGTCCTCAGCTCGCTGCTCGTCTCGTATGCGCGCGCGCGGGCCGAGGGGCTGGGGCTCGAATGCAAGGTCGGTATCGTGCAGCGCGCCGAGCGCCTGCTTGGGCTGGGGGTCCCGTCGCTGCTGATCGGGGCGGGACCGGGCGGGATCGTCCTGCAGGTGATTACCGCGTTGCTCGCGCTCTTCTCGACCGTCACGGTGGTGCAGCGGTTCCTGTATGTGTATCGAGTGACCCGGGACGCCGGCGGCTGACGCCCGTCCCCTTCTTACGACCGAAAGGATTCGTCGAATGGCCGACGCGACTGCGCGCGACATTGCCCCCGCCCAGGGAAAACTGGGTGTCCTCTGCGTGGGGCTCGGCGCCGTGGCCTCTACCTTCATCGCGGGCGTCGAGCTGGCCCGTCGCGGTAGGGCCAAGCCGTTCGGCTCCCTGACCCAGCTCGCGACCATCCGGCTGGGGCCGCGCACCACCGCCCGGACGCCGCTCATCAAGGACTTCGTTCCGCTCGCGCGACTCGAGGATCTGGTCTTCGGCGCGTGGGATCCCATTCCGGACAATGCCTACGAGGCCTGCCTCAAGTGCGGCGTCTTCGACAAACACGAGCACGTGGAGCCGATCAAGGGCTTTCTGCAGCGGCTCGAGCCGATGCCGGCGGTGTTCGATCAGCATTACGTGAAGCGGCTGGAAGGCATCAACGTCAAGAAGGGACGGACCAAGCGCGAGCTCGCGGAGGCGCTCCGGAAGGACATTCGCGACTTCAAGGTCAAGCACGGCTGCGACCGGCTCGTGATCGTCTGGTGCGCCTCCACCGAGATCTTCATCCAGCCGGGGCCCGCGCATCAGACCCTCGAGGCGTTCGAGCAGGCCATGGAGGCCAACGATCCCTCCGTCGCGCCCTCCATGCTCTACGGGTACGCGGCCCTCATGGAGGACGTCCCGTTCGCGAACGGCGCACCCAACCTGACGGTCGATATTCCGGCTCTCGAGAAGCTGGCACGCGATCGCGGCGTGGCCATCGGCGGCAAGGACTTCAAGACCGGCCAGACGATGATCAAGACCGTGCTCTCGCCCATGTTCAAGGCGCGGATGCTCGGCGTGGCGGGCTGGTATTCCACCAACATCCTCGGCAACCGGGACGGTGAGGTGCTCGATGACCCGGAGAGCTTCAAGACCAAGGAAGAGTCGAAGCTCGGCGTGCTCGAATACATTCTGCAGCCTTCGATGTATCCGGATCTCTACGCGAATCTCTACCATAAAGTCCGGATCAACTACTACCCTCCCCGCGGCGACAACAAGGAAGGGTGGGACAACATCGACATCTTCGGGTGGTGCGGCTACCCGATGCAGATCAAGGTGGACTTCCTCTGCCGCGACTCGATTCTCGCGGCGCCGCTGGTGCTCGACCTCGCCCTGTTCTTCGATCTGGCCCAGCGGGCCGGGATGCACGGGGTGCAGGAGTGGCTCTCATTCTATTTCAAGAGCCCGCAGGTCGCGCCCGGGTTGTATCCCGAGCACGACCTCTTCATCCAGCACACCAAGCTCAAGAACACGCTACGATGGATGAGGGGCGAGCAGCAGATCACGCACCTCGGGACGGAGTATTACGAGTACGGCAAGGAGTGAGATGAAATACTTTCACCGCACCTCCATCTCGCCCGATGAGGCCATGGCCGGTGCGGCCGCGTTCTTCGGGCCACGCCTTGTGCCCGTGGAGGAAGGCGCCCGCCGCCGGCGCTACGCGGGCTCGATCGGCCAGGTCACGGTCACCGCCGAGGCGGAGGGAGGGCACTACACGCTCGTGGTCGTGGAAACCAATCAGCCTGGCGAGAGCGAGCTCGACCGGCTGGCCAAGCGGTACCTCGGCCTGGTGCACACCGCGGCGGAGCCTGGACATGCGCTTCGCGGCGCGTATTAGGGGGACTGCGCAATGGCCCGGATTGACATCGTCATGCCCCAGATGGGCGAATCCATCGCGGAGGGCACGTTGTCGAGGTGGCTCAAGAAGGTCGGGGACGCCGTCAAACGCGACGAGCCGATCTTCGAGATTTCCACGGACAAGGTAGACGCGGAAATCCCGGCGCCGTCCGCGGGCGTGCTGGCCGAGATCCTGGTGCAGGAAGGCCAGACGGTGGCCGTGCAGACCGTGGTGGCGCGCCTGGAGACCGACGCCGGCGCCGCGGTGAGCACGCCGGCCGCAGCTCCACCCGCGCCGGCGGTGGAGGCCTCGGCGCCTCCGGCGAAACCGGCGGAACCTCCGAAGGCCGCGCCGGCGGCGCCCGCGCCGGGCGCGCCCCAGCCGGCGGGCCGCGCAGGTGCCGCCGAGTCGATGGAGGAACGGCTGCGCACCAAGTCCACGCCACTGGTGCGCAAGATGGCCGCGGAGTACCAGCTCGATATCGCCCGGATCCCGGGGAGCGGCCTCGCCGGGCGCGTCACCAGGAACGATGTCCTTCAGTACCTGGAATCCCCCTCCGCGGCCCCGGCACCCGGCACCGCCCCGGCGGCGGAGCGCCGTCCCGCCGGCGCCGATCTCACGGTGGGCCAGGGTGTCCGGGTGGTGCCCGGGCCGGAGGTCGCGCCGTGGGAGGGCGATCGGGTCGAGCCGTGGTCGAGGATTCGCAAGCTCACCGCCGATCACATGATCATGTCGCGCCGGGTGTCGGCGCACGTGTCGAGCCTGATCGAAGTGGACTACACCCGGATCGCGAAGCTCCGCGCCGCCAGGAAAGCCGAGTACGCAGAACGGGGCGTGAACCTCACCTTCCTCGCGTTCATCGCCAAGGCCACTTCGGATTGTCTGCGGAAGCATCCGGTGCTGAACGCGGCGGTCCAGGACGAAAGCACTATCTATCGTCGGGACATCAATCTGGGCATCGCGGTGGCGCTGGACTGGGGCCTCATTGTGCCGGTGATTCGCCACGCGGATGAGCTCTCATTGCCCGGCATGGCCCGAGCCATCCAGGACATCGCCGACCGGGCGCGTGCCAAGAAACTCTCGCCCGACGAGGTTCAGAAGGGCACCTTTACCATCACCAACCCCGGCGTGTTCGGCACGCTGGTCGGCCTGCCGATTTTGAACCAGCCGCAGTCCGCGATTCTGGCGGTGGGGTCGATCGGGAAACAGCCTGCGGTGGTCGCCTCCACGGACGGAACCGACAGCATCGCGATTCGGACGCGCGGGTTCCTCGGCCTCACGTTCGATCACCGCATCGTGGACGGAGCGGACGCCGATCGCTTCCTCGCGGATCTCCGGAAGTCCCTCGAGGAGTTTCCGGACTCGGCGGCCTGATGCCCGTGGTGCTGAGCGTCTCCCGGGCTGCAGTGCCCCCCGAGCACGAGACCGAGTATCTGGCCACCCTCCGTTCGCTTTCCCGGGTGCTGCGTGGCCGCGGCCAGCGGCTCTGGGTATTCCGGCATCCCGGCTCGCCCGGCGCGTACCTCGAATGCAGCGAAGGGCGCGACGCCCGCATGCACCGGGTAACCGCCCCCAAGGACGGAGAGGAATCCGCCCTCGAAGAGCGCCTTCGCGCCCTTGCCAGCTACGAGCCGGGCGCCTGGGTGCTCTGGGATGAAGTCCCGCTGGAGGATCGCTGATATGCCGGCACGACGATTCGTGGTCGACGGAGAGCATTGGGCCGTGGCGCCGGCAGGGCGCATCACGCAATACGACAAGGATGAGTTCGGGCTTCGGTTCATCCGGTTGGCGCCCGAGCCGCGTCAGGAACGATTGGTGCAGTATTCGCCCCAGGGCAGCAAGAGCCGTGAGACGTCGCTGGCCGAAATGAGCGATCGGCAGCTGGTCGACCTGTTGAGGGTTTCGCAGCCACAGTGGACCACACCCGAGGGGTACCGGCGTTGAGCGAGTCCGCCGCGCTGGTCGACCTTCACCTCCATACGAATGCCTCGGACGGCGTCCTTTCGCCCGCGGCCGTCGTGAGGGCCGCCGCCTCCATCGGCCTCAGAGCGATCGCACTCACCGATCACGATACGCTGGCCGGAGTGCCGGAAGCTGTGGCCGAGGGGGCACAGCGTGACGTGCGGGTGGTGAGCGGATGCGAGTTCTCGACCGCCGCCCCCTGGGGAGGCGAGATGCATGTGCTGGGGTATTTCCTGCCGGTGGACGATCCCGCCCTCAACGCGTTCCTGACGCAGTGCCGTGCGGACCGGATTCGTCGGGGGCGCGAAATGGTGGACGGCCTCCGCGCCTGGGGTATCGACGTCACGTTTGAAGAATTGGAGGGGGAGGCGAACGGCGCGGCGCTCGGTCGGCCCCACCTCGCCCGGGTGCTCGTGAAGCGGGGCACGGTCGATTCGGTGGAGGAGGCGTTTCAGGCCTGGCTCGCCCGAGGGCGACCGGCGTATGTGGAGAAACGCCTGCCGACCTTCGCGGACGTGGCCGAGGTCGTGCACCGGGTGGGGGGACTCGTCTCCGCGGCGCACCTCAAGGACCGGGGCACGCGATCCTCTCTTATCCTGCTGCGGGAGCACGGTCTCGATGCGATCGAGACGCGCCATCCGGGCCATTCCGATAACGCGCGCGACCGGCTCGCCGCCCTGGCCGGAACTCTCGATCTCCTCTGTACCGGCGGAAGCGACTGGCACGGCGTGCCCGAGGGGGAGGGAAGCCACTCCATGCTGGGTTCGGAGGAGGTTCCTGCCGCCTGGCTCGACCAGCTCGACCACCGGCGCGCCGAGCGGAAGCGCGGATGACCGGGCCGGGCGCGGGCCGGGAACCTCCGGCGCCGCTCCGTGATGTCATGATCATAGGCGGCGGGTGCTATGGCACCTTCTACGCCGGCCAGCTCCTCACCGCCCGCAGCCGCGGCGGCCTCTCCTTTCGCAGCCTGCTGGTCGTCGATCGCGATGCGGAATGCCGCGCCGTGGTGGCGCTGGAGTCCTCCGCGTGTTGGAGCCTCGTAGCCCGCGAGTGGGAGTCGTTTCTCGCGGAGTTCCTGGCCCGCGCTGGTCCGGAGCGAGGTGCGCCGGACGACGCCGTCGTGCCGTCGCCCCTTATGCCGCATCTATTTGCGGAGTGGATGGTGGCGCAAGCGCGCAACCGGTGGCCGGACCGGTCCGTCGTCCTCGATACCCCGAGTTTGCCCTTCGGCACACCCTACGATGCGGTCGGTCCGGACGGCGTCCGCTATGTCTCCTTCGCGGACTGGATCTGCCCCACCCACTGTGTGGAGCCGCTGACCTGTCCGGTGATCCGCGGACCCCGGACCTGGGAGATGGGCGATGCGTTCGGGGAATACGCCCGACGGCTGTCGCGGGAGCGGCCCACCGCGGGGCCGGCGCTCTTTACGACCCGGCACCACGCATTCGGCGTGGGGATGATCCAGGCCGCGGAGATCCGGGAGAGCCTGCGCCGCCTCGAGGAAGCAGGCAGCTCCGGTGAGGAGACGGCGTTGCTGATCGGGACCGTCTCGGCCTGCCATGGAGCGGCGAGCGTGCTGAAGCTGGGTCCGACCGGCTGACTGTCTATATTTAGCTCATCATGACCTCACCCGTGATCCATCACTATGACGTCGTCATCGTCGGCGGTGGGCCGGCCGGCCTCTGCGCCGCGATGTACGCCGGCCGGGGCATGCTCAAGGCCGCGTTGCTCGAGCGCGGCGTGCCGGGAGGGGAGCTCCTCAACACCGAGAAAATCGAGGATTACCCCGGGTTCGTGAGCATTCTCGGACCGGATCTCGCGGCGAAGATGACCGAGCACGCCGTGGCGTTCGGGGCGGAGATCCTCCAGGAAAACGTCGAGGGGATTCACCGCCTCGAAGACGGCACGTTCCGACTCTCCACCAGTTCCGGCATCGAGTACCGCGCTCCGGCCGTCATCCTGACCGCTGGCGGCACGCCGACCAAGCTCGATGTTCCCGGCGAGGCAGAGTATGCCGGCCGCGGGGTCTCGTACTGCGCGGTGTGCGACGGAGCGTTCTTCAAGGGAGAAGTGCTCGCCGTGGTCGGCGGAGGAGACGCAGCGGTCGAAGAGGCGGACTATCTGACCCGCTACGCGTCCAAGGTGTACATCGTGCACCGGCGGGACACGTTTCGCGCCTCGAAACTCCTTCAGGAGCGGGCGTTCGCGAATCCGAAAATCGAAGTCGTCTGGAACGAGAAGGTCCTCGAGCTCTTCGGGGACGGGACCGGTCTCAAGGGGCTGGAGCTGGAGAACACCCTCACCGGCTCTCGGTCCAAACTGGCGGCCAGCGGCTGCTTCATCTTCATCGGGTTCGAGCCGAACAGCGGGTTGATCGCGGAGCACTTCGATCACGATGCCGCCGGCTATATCCAGACCGACGACCGGATGATGACCTCCATTCCCGGATTGTTCGCCGCCGGCGACCTGCGGGTGCAGCTTACCCGGCAGGTCACGACCGCCGTGGGGGATGCCACCACCGCCGCGATCGCGGTCGAGAAGTTCCTGACCGAGCGGAAGGCCGGCGTCGCGGCCGTTTGAGCGATCCCACGGAAAGCCTGCCGCACGCCGTGCCCGAGCTCGAGATCATCACCATTCCGAACGGCACGTTCGCCCAGAACTGTTATCTGGTGCATCCACGAAGCTCGTTGACTGCGGCGATCATCGACCCGGGCGAGGAATCCGATCGCGTGCTCGCGGAGGCTGCCCGTCGCGGGCTTCGGATCACCGCCATCTGGCTGACCCACGCCCACATCGATCATGTCATGGGAGTCGCCTCGGTCCGCGAAGCCACCGGCGCGCCGATCGCCCTGCACCCTGCGGACCGGCCGCTGTATGACAACGCTTCCACGCAGGGCCTCTGGTTCGGCATACAGATTGACCCCTTGCCGCCTCCCGACGTCGAGCTTCACCACGGCGACGTGCTGATGCTCGAGGAGGTCGCGCTCGAGGTGCGACACGTTCCGGGCCACTCGCCCGGGCACGTGGTGTTCGTATCGCCCGGCGTGGTCATTGGCGGAGATGTGCTGTTCGCGGGCTCGATCGGACGGACCGACCTGCCCGGAGGGGATCTCGAAACGCTGCTGGACGGGATCCGGCGCGAGCTGCTGACCCTGCCGGATGAAACGGTGGTGTACTCCGGACACGGCCCGCCCACCACGATCGGCGTGGAGCGGACGAGTAATCCTTTCCTGACTTAGACAAGAAGAGACCCGAAACCCGCGTCATATTTCTCTGTTGCTGTTCCGGTCTGACTAGGGGGGCGGCGGCGCCATCCCGACCAGCATCATCGTCCGTTCGAGGGCCTCCTCCACGCCGTGAGGAACATCGGCCGGGGCCCACACCACCGTGCCCGCCTCGGCGATGCGAGTTTCGTCCCCAACGGTCATTCTCGCCTTTCCATACACGATGAAGTAGAATTTGTCCGCCCCGGGATGGGTGTGGATCGCCTGGGCCTGTCCTTCCTCGAGACAGTTGATGCCGAGAAACAGCCGGCTGCCTCGCACGAGGTCGGCTTTGGCCATCTTATCGGGTCGGAACGCGGCGAGGACCGCCGGGTCGAGAAAGCTGGTTGTCATGAGATCCCGCACGCAGGGCGTGCCATCACCGAGTAGTTCCTCTTGCCCACCCCCGTACACTCGAAACGACCGATGACCTTTCGCATCGAGAAGGACCCGCTCGGAGAGAAGCAGGTTCCCGCCGAGGCGCTCTACGGCATTCAGACACTGCGCGCGGTCGAGAATTTCCCGATCTCCGGCCTGCGACCCCTTCCGGCTTTCGTCGACGCCATCGTCTGGATCAAGAAAGCGGCGGCGGAAACTCACCGGAGCACCGGCCGTCTCGAGCCCAGGCTGGCGGACGCCATCGTCCGTGCCGCGGACGAGATCCTCGCCGGCCGGCACCGGGACCAGTTCGTGGTCGACGTGTATCAGGCGGGTGCCGGCACCAGCCACAACATGAACTGTAACGAGGTGCTCGCCAACCGCGCGAACGAGCTGCTCGGCGCCCGGCGCGGCGAATACGCGCCGGTGCATCCCAACGATCACGTCAACATGGCGCAGAGCACCAACGACGTGATTCCCACCGCGATGCGGCTGGCTGCACTCTCGACGCTGCCCGCGCTGCTGGACGCCATGGCCGGGCTCGCCGAGAGCTTCCTGTCCAAGGGCCGCCAGTTCGATCACGTCATCAAGTCCGGCCGCACCCACCTGCAGGACGCGACGCCGATCCGGCTCGGCCAGGAGTTCTCGGCCTATGGGCGCACGATCGTCCGGCATCGCGACAAACTCGTTGAGGCGGCCGAGTGGCTG
>Ga0256867_10001197_pt1 | contig 10784 bp, 8 predicted proteins | sample RVTome_15_FD_185939 | JGI IMG/M metagenome (GOLD analysis project Ga0256867, IMG submission 185939) | Soil microbial communities from uranium-contaminated site in the Upper Colorado River Basin, Wyoming, United States - RVT150D86 (HiSeq) ... | reverse complement strand
CGCCCTCGGCACGCTCGTCGGCGTGCCGGATGCCCGCCAGCGGTGCCCTGAGATTCTTCTCCACGTCGACCGCGAGCGCGCGCAGCGGCGAGACGTACACGACGCGGGTACGCGCCTTCGGATCGGAAGGAGGTGCTTCGGTGGCGAGGCGATCGATCGCCCAGAGGAACGCGGCGAGCGTCTTGCCCGAGCCGGTCGGAGCGAGCACGAGCGCGTGCTCGCCCCGCGCGATCGCCTTCCACCCCTTCGACTGAGCGGCCGTGGGCTCGTCGAACGACGCCTCGAACCAGGCGCGAACCGCGGGGGAGAAGCGAGTCAGGCTCACCGCACCACGCTAGCGCGGAACACCGACATCCGACCCCGGAACGAGGGGTGGCCGGCGATAGGATGCGGCCATGCCGCGCCGGGCTTCCCTCCGTGTCGCCGCGCTCGCCGTCGGCGTCTGGGCGACCCCGGTCGTCGGAGGCACGGCGCTCGCTCAAACGCAGACGCAGCCGCCGCCGTCGCCGAGCATGCCCCCCGGCGCCGACGTGACGCGAGCGGAGGACCAGGTCGTGCTCTCAGGCACGGTCTCGGTGCCACGGGGGCGTGTGGTGGGGGAGGTCGTCGTCTTCCACGGACGCGCGGTCGTCTCGGGGGTCGTCGCGGGTGACGTGGTGGTGTTCGATGGGCCCATCGCGGTCTCGGGGCAGGTGAGCGGGTCGGTCGTCGCCCTGAACGGGCCGATCCGCCTCACGTCGACGGCTTCGGTCGGAGGCGACGTGCTCGGATCCCAGCAGGTCCGTCTGGAGCCCGGTGCCTTCGTCCGCGGCGACGTCCGCGCTGACGCGACGGTCACGGCTCGCGGGGCGCTCGCGGCGCTCGGCGGGCTGCTCGGTGCGCTCGCGATCGCGTTCTCGGTCCTGCTCGTGCTGCTGCTGCTCCTCGCGATCGCGCCGCGGGGACTCGACCGTGTCGCCACCGCGGGGATCACGGCGCCGTTCGCCTCGGCAGGATGGGGGCTGGTAGCCGCCCTCGGGCTCCCGGCGCTCGCGATCGCGGCAGCGGCGTCGATCCTCGGTCTGCCGCTCGGCCTCTCGTTGCTGTTGGCGATCGGACTGATCGCCCTGGTCGGATCCTCTTTCGCGGCCTTCATCGTCGGGCGTCTGATCGTGCGGGAACCGCGGGCACGCGCCGGGGCGCTGTTCGCCGGCTGGGGGGTCGCGGCGGCGGTCGGCCTGGTGCCGCTCCTCAACGTGATCGTCTGGGCGCTCGGATCCGTGTTCGGCGTCGGTGCCGTGATCGTCGCGGCATGGCGAGCCCGCTCCGGGGCCCCGTCGCGGGGGCGCCACCGCGTGGGATACGCGCCTGCTCCTCATCGGCCTGCCCATGCACGCGGGGCGGAGCCCGCGAACGAACCGGCATCGGCTGCGGTGTCGGCGGCGGAGAGGGCTGGTGATGACGATCCTCCAGCCGATGAGTCCACACATTCCGCCGCCGGCGACGACTAGTCCAGCATAGACTAGCCCTCGGCCCGACGGCTCTCGAGTCCACCGTCGCTCCCCGCTCGTGCGTCCTGGTCCTCATGCTAGGGTCCGCGCCGTGTCGGACGCAGACCGATCGCCCGCCGACCTGATCCTGGCCGATGCCGACGTGTGGTGCGGCGACGCCGCCCGCCGGCGTGCTCGAGCCGTCGCGATCCGGGGTGACCGCATCGTTGCGGTCGGCACCGACGAGGACGTCCGCGCGTTCCGCGGTCCGGCGACCGAGCTGCTGACGTTCCCGGGCAGCATGGTCGTACCCGGCTTCCAGGATGCCCACGTGCACCCGTCGGTCGGCGCGCGCAACCTACTCAACGTGAACCTCGACGACCTGCACACGAACAGGGACTATCTGGCGCGGATCGAGGCGTTCGCAGGCACGAACCCCGGCATGGAGTGGATCATCGGTGGGGGCTGGTCCAGCAGCGTGTTCGCCGAGACCGGCGGCCCTCGCAAAGAGGACCTCGACGCCGTCGTACCGGACCGCCCCGTCTTCCTGTTGAACACCGACGTGCACGCGGCGTGGGTGAACTCCAAGGCGCTCGAGGCCGCGGGACTCTCCGCCACGTCACCCGATCCGTGGGACGGGTACCTCGTGCGTGACCCCGACGGCTCGCCGACCGGCACCCTGCAGGAAGGCGCCGCCTACGACGTGCTGCGCACGGTCGCGACCCAGCCCAGCGTCGCCGCATGGAAGACCTATCTGCTCCGCGCCCAGCAGGAGTTGCACTCGCTCGGCATCACCGGCTGGCAGGACGCCTGGGTCGATCCCGACGTGCTGAAGGCCTATCGTGAGCTCGCCGACGAGGGGTCGCTCACCGCCCGTGTCGTCGCGGCGATGTGGTGGGATCGGCACGCGGGCATCGAGCAGGTCGATCGCCTGGTCGAGCAGCGGGAGTGGGCGACCGGCGGGCAGCTCGACGCGAACACGATCAAGATCATGCTCGACGGTTGCCCCGAGAGCTGCACGGGATCGATGCTCGAACCGTACGAGGGTGCGTTCGGGGAGCGGCACGGGCGCGGCATCCAGTTCGTCGAGGCCGAGGCCCTGATCGAGGCGGTGGTCGCGCTCGACGCGCGCGGGTTCCAGGTGCATCAGCACGCGCTCGGTGACCGGGCGTTCCGCAACGGGCTCGACGCGATCGAGGCCGCACGAGCGGCCAACGGGTGGAACGACGCTCGCCACCACATCGCCCACGTCCAGCTGCCCGACCCGGTCGACCTGCCCCGCCTGCGCCGGCTCGGGGTCGTGGCGAACCTGCAGACGTTCTGGGCCCAGCCCGACCCGGTGATCTCCGGGATCACCGCGCCGCGTGTGGGCGACAGGGCCGCCCGGCTCTACCCGTTCGGCGCGATCCGCGCGAGCGGCGCCGTGCTGTGCATGGGCAGCGACTGGCCAGTGACCACCCCGAACCCATGGCTGGAGTTGGAGGTCGCCATCACCCGGCAGCCGATCGGGCACCCCGACGCCGAACCGCTCGACGCCTCGCAGCGACTCGACCTCGCGACGGCGATGTCGGCGTTCACCCGCGGCTCGGCGTACGTGAACCACGACGACGAGGCCGGGGTACTGGCACCCGGGATGCGCGCCGATCTCGCCGTCGTCGATCGCGACCCGTTCGATCGTTCGCTCGGCGCCATCGGCGAGACGACAGTCGAGATGACGATCGCGGGCGGCCGCGTCGTCTTCGGTGGGGCCGCGTCGCCCGCGTAGGTTTCGCGGGACGTCCCGAGAACCTATGCACCTTCCCTCCGGCATCGATCCGAGATCGTGCTCGCTACGGACAACGCCCGAAGCGCGCGCACGGGACGGGACCGGCCCGTCCCACCGCGCAGAGGGAGGAAGACATGACCAAGCGCATCGTCGGTCTGGTCGTCGCGCTCGCGGCGACGATGGCCGTCTCGGGGGCCGTTCCGGCCATGGCCGCGGGTGCCCCGAAGTTCACGCTCAACGTCGTGCACGGCATCCCCGGTGTAGTCGTCGACGTCTGCGTCAACGGGGCCAAGGCGATCACCGACTTCAAGCCTGGTGACGTCGTGTCCGGCGTGAAGCTGCCGGGGGGCGAGTACCGGCTGAAGGTCACCCCCGCAGGCAAGGCGTGCAGCGCAGCGATCCTGTCGGCCGTGGCGGACCTGGCCGGGGGCCGCAACCGCAACTACAGCGTGATCGCGAACCTCGACGACAAGGGCACGCCGAACCTCGCCCTCTTCCGGAACAACACGCGGAAGACGGAGAGTGGCGAGGCGCGCGTGGTCGTGCGTCACACCGCCGACGCTCCCGCGGTGAACGTGTGGGCGAACGGGTCCCCGCTGAACCGTGGACGCCAGTTCGAGTGGGGTAAGACCCGACGCTTCGACGTGCCGGCCGGGCACTACGAGGTCTTCGTGTCGCTGGCTCGTCGCAGCGCTCCGGTGATCGGACCGGTGGATCTCGCGCTGAAGGCCGGGTTCAGCTACCAGGTCTACGCCTGGGGGAACGGGGCCGCGGGATACGACCTTGCGTTGATCCCACTCCGGGTCGGTCAGCGGCACTGACACCGCGGAGTCACGTTCGAGGAGCGGGGGTGCGACCCCGCTCCTCGGCGTCTACGCGAGCAGGTAGCGGCGCGAGAGCGGGACCGCATCGACGGGTTCGCACGCGAGCACACGGCCGTCGAGCGTGACCCTTCCGTCATCGGGGGAAACCTCGACATCGGGAACGGCTGTGTTGGCGATCAGGTCGGGCCGGATCAGTCCGCGGGTGCCGTGCACGGGCGCGATTCGACGCCGGGTTCCGACCCGATCCGCCACCCCACGGTCGGACGCCGCCCTCGAGACGAACGTCGTCGACAGGCTCGCCGCGGCCTCGCCTGTCGCGCCCCAGTCGGGGCCGTAGCGCGTCGGCTCCGAACCGTGCACGCTGGCGTTGCCCTCGCCCATCGCGCTCCAGGCCACCACGCCTCCCTTGATCACGATGGCGGGTCGCACGCCGAACCTCGACGGTTCCCACAGCACGACGTCGGCCAAATGGCCCGGCGCGAGCGTGCCGACCTCGCCGGCCACGCCGTGCACGATCGAGGGTTCCGCGGTGTGCTTCGCGAGGTAGGAAAGCACCCGCTCGTTGTCGTCGGGGCCGAGCCCGTCGTCCGTGAGCGATGCCGCCGGGCGGGAACGGAGCCGCCGCACGGCCGGCGCCTCGGGCCAGCCTGCGCCGAGGTCGCTCGCTCGCCAGGCCTTCATCGCGTCGGCGAGCTGCCACGTGCGGCGGATCGTCTCGCCGATACGTCCCATGCCCTGCGAGTCGGAGTTCACGATCGAGATCGCGCCGAGGTCGTGCAACGGTCCCTCGGCGGACATCGTGGTCGCGCGCACGCGCTCGCGCGCCGCCCGGACGTCGCCGGGCAGGGCGGGGTTCCCCTCGTGCACGAGAAGGATCATGTCGGTGTGTTCGGCGGCGGTCGCCGACCCCCACGGAAGCCCGGGCGTGGTCGACGAGCAGAGCACGTTCGGCACGCGGACGAGACCCAGCACATCGGGAACGTGCCCGCCGCCGGCGCCCTCCACGTGGTACGCGTGGATCGTGCGGCCGCCGATCGCCGCGATCGTGCCCTCGAGCTCGGCCGACTCGTTGAGCCCGTCGGTGTGCAGACAGACCGCGACGTCGTTCGCCTCGGCCACCGCGAGGGTCGCGTCGACGATCTCGGGATACGCGCCCCAGTCCTCATGGATCTTCAGCCCCACCGCGCCCGCCTCGACCAGAGCCTCGAGCGGCTCGCGGCGGTCGGCACGCGCGCTCGCCTGCAACCCGAGGTTCACGGGCAGGAACTCGAACGCCTCGAGCGTGCGTCGCATGCGCGAAACGGGCTCCTCGAATCCCGCGGTGATCAGCGTGGTGATCCCGGCGCTCAGCGCGACCGGCACGAGCCGGGGGCTCAGCAGGTGCACGTGGCTGTCGACCCCGCCCGGCGTCGCGATCAGGCCGTGGCACGGGATCGGCCAGGTCCCCGGCCCGATCGTGAGGTCGACGCCATCGGTGATGTCGGGGTTGCCGGCCCGGCCGATGCCGGCGATGCGTCCGTCCTTGATGCCGAGGTCTGCCTTCACGACACCGAGCAGCGGGTCGACGACGATCGCGCTGCCGATCACCGCGTCGAGCTCGCTCTCGTCCGTCGCGCCGTCGCGCTGGGTCATGCGGGACCGGAGGTTCTTCGCGTAGCCCCAGAGCGCCTGGTCGGCCGGCTCGGTCAGATCGTCCTCGATCCGGATCCACAGATCGGTGTCGCCCAACCTGATCCGATCGCCGGTGGTGGGCCCGTGACGCAGGAAATGCTCGTCGCGCGAGATCGACCGAGGCATCTAGGGAGCCGCCACCCCGCCGTACGCCACGAGCTCGACCTCGCGCTCCTCACCCGGCGCCCATCGCAGCGAGTCACCCGCCGGCAGGTCGAGTCGGAACCCGCGCGCGGCATCGCGGTCGAACTCGAGCGACGGATTCGCTTGCCAGAAGGGGAAGTGCGACGAGACGCGCACCGGTCGGCGTCCGGCGTTGCGCACGGTGAGTCGGCGACGTTCCCGCTCGGGCACCAGCTCGACGTCGCCGGGAGCGAACCGCACGGCGCCGGGCCCGTCGGGGCCAGCGGCGCCGAGCGGTTCGCGGAGCACGATCAGGCGGGTGCCCTCCTCGAGCAGCACCTCGACTCGGATCTCCCGGACGATCGATGTCACGCCTTCGAGCACCGGCGTCCGCCCGGCGACCTCATGCCCTGCGGCAACTACGCCCTCGTAGGTCGCGCCGCCGCGCGCCGCCAGATGCATCTCGTCGCAGACGAGGGCGATGGCCTCCGGCGCGTTCAGGGCGAGACCGCGACCGAGCGTGTCCCGGGCGAGCTGGGCCGCGGTGAACACGAGCAGCCGGTCCTGCTCGGTCGGGTTCAGCTGCACGAGGGCATCACGGAAGGAACCTTCGCCGACGCGTCGCGAGCTGGCAAGCCGACCACCGTGGGGCAAGGCGTGCGCGAGGACCTATCAGCTCGGCGGCGGCGTCGAGGGTTCCTCGGCCTCGAGCGCTCGACGTTGCAGCCGAACCGCGATCAAGGGAAAAAGCGCGACCGACACCACACCGGCTCCGACGAGCGCGGCCCCGTTCTCGGGCAGCATCGAGCCGTTGCCCACGCCGATGTCGGCGAGCGCGACCAACAGCGGCAACGCCGTGGCCGAGATCAGCATCAGCTGTGTCCGCCGCACGGCCGGCAGGTCCTTCCGGTAGACGAAGAGCGCGGGAACGCCCCGCACGAGCAACAGCAGCACGAGGAACACGAGCGGTCGCAGCGGTTCCTCGAGGATCGAGATCACGTCGAGGTTGATGCCCGACGAGACGAAGAAGACCGGGATGAAGAAGCCGTAGCCGACCGCGTCGAGCTTGTGCTCGAGCCCGACAACGTCGCCGGGGCGCCACCTCCGGAGCACCATGCCCGCGAAGAACGCCCCGAGGACGATGTCGAGCCCGAACTCTTCCGAGAGGAACAGCAGCGCCACGAGCAGCACGATCGTGAGCCGCAGCGTCGTCTGCGCGGTCTCGTCCTGCCCCTGTTCCACGATGCGCCCGACCTTCGTGTTCGCGACGTAGCGGGGGAGCACCGATAGCAGGAACGCCGCCCCACCCACCGCAGCGATGCCCACCACCTCGACGATCGTGTTGTAGGTGCCGAGGAAGAGCGCGATCACGATCACCGGGAACATCTCGCCAACAGCTCCCGACGCGAAGATGTAGCGGCCGAACCGTCCGCCGAGCATGCCGTTGTCCCGCAGGATCGGCAGCAGGGTGCCGAGCGCGGTGGTCGTGAGGGCGATCGAGACCGGCACGAACGACTCCACGAACCCCGCCCACTCGAGCAGCCCGACCGTTCCCATCGCGATCACCGCGGTGATCACCCAGGCCACGAGGGCGAGCGTGCCCTCGCGTTGCCGCAGCAGGGCGGGGTCGAGCTCGTAGCCCGCCATCAGGAACAGGAACCCGAGCCCGAGGTTGGCGAAGAGCTCGATGTCGGCGTACTCCGCGAGGTCGAGCGCCTCGGGCCCGATCAGGATGCCGCCGAGGATCAGCACGACGACCTGTGGGACGTGCCCGGGCACCACCGCGACGAGGATCGGCGTGATCGCCGCCACCGCGACGACGGCGAGCAGCGACGCGAGAGAGTCGAGCATCGCCGAAGGCTACCCCTCCTGTGCATCCGGGCGTGCATGGGTATCCTTGGCAGCCGTGAGGCCGAAGGACGGTGCCCTCGCCACGGGCGACCGACCGGGGTGTTCCCTGTGCGGCCGACCCACCTACGATCCCGACAAGCGGGAGACGCCGTGGGTGCGGGCGGTCTCGGGCGGGAAACAGGTGCTGATCTGTCCGGCGTGCCAGGTGGAGCGTCCGGACTGGGCCGAGGGCCTGGACCGGTGCCGCGCCTGTGGGGGAACGCGCCTGTCGGCGCAACTCGGCGGCGTGGTGTGCCGCGCCTGCGGTCACACCGAGCTCGCGTGGAGCGCGGGCGCTTAGCTCAGCCGGCAGAGCGTCGCCCTTACAAGGCGAAGGTCGGGGGTTCGACTCCCTCAGCGCCCACCAAGACGACCTGGACGAACGCCTCTTGAACCCCTGACATCAGCAACCCTTCGCGGTTCACCCCGTCTGTTCCGTTCCCCGCGTCGTGCGGCCTGAGATGCCTTCGGCGGCACGATCCTCTCGCGGGGAGTTGAAATGGCTTAGACGGCTAGCGCGCCACGCGGTAGCGGAGGTAGACGACTCTCGAGCTGAAGGTGCGGGTCTCGACGAGTTCGAGATCCACCCGGCGCTCGTGCTGGGGGAAGAACGGGATGCCACCGCCGACCAGCACCGGGTAGACCATGACCCGGTACTCGTCGATCAGACCGAGCGCGGCCACCTCGGCTGCGAGCGTCGCGCCCCCGATCGCGATGTCGCCCTCTTCCGGCTCGGCTCGTAACCGCTCGATCTCCTCCGCCAGGCCGCCGGAGGCCAGGCGGGCATGGCCCTGCACCGCCGACAGCGTGGTGGAGAACACCACCTTCGGGAGCGGCTTCCAGATCGCGGCCCACTCGAGCTCCGCCTCGTCGAGCGACGGATCCTGGTCGGCGGTCTCCCAGTACAGCATCGTCTCGTACAGCCGTCGTCCCAACAGGTGCACGCCGACCTCTCGTATCTCGTCGATCCAGAAGCGGAAGACCTCCTCGTCGGGCCCCGTCCAGTCGAAGCCGCCGTCCGGCCCGACGATGTATCCATCAAGGGAGACGCTCATCGAATAGGTCACGCTGCGCATCAGAAGTCCTCCTCGGTAATGGGCTCGACGATGCGACCGCCGGACGCCGCAGGACTCATCGCGGCTCGCGGGATCTCCCTGAGCTAGATGTAGTCCCGCTCACGTAGTTGGCGTCCGCCCTCGAGGTGGCGTGACGATCCGCCTCGAGGGCGAGACCTGGCGTAGCCTCGTGGAACGGATCCACCAGCTTGAGGTGCGGCTGCTGCCGACGGCGGTGCTGGCCCTCGTCGAGGGATCGATGCCGGCGTAGTCACGCCAGGAGACCAAGCAACCTCGGCGAGTCGGGCGGAGGGTCCGAGCTCCACCATGCGGCGCTACTCGAGGGGCAGCCAGGTGATCGTCAGAGAATGCTTAGGGAGGGGCCATGACCGATGCCCTCGTCTGCACCGACTGGGTCAACGAGTTCGCCGCTGCCGACGGCAAGCCGTCCGCCCGCGGCTACCGTGCATTAATCGAGGCCAACGACACTCTGCTAGAAACTAGCTGGGATGTGGTGTACCTCCCTTGCCCGACTTCCAGATGCTGCCGCCGTGGGTCTCGTCGAACGTCATCTGAGCCTTGGCCCGCTGCACGGCGAGTTTCCGCCTGTCATCCCTTCTGGCCCGAACCCAGCGGACGAGATCAGCGAGGATCGCCTTCATCAGGGTCCCCCTCGCTGCGGCTCCTTCTCTCGCCTTGCTGAGAACGCGCATGTCCGATCCCGCCCTGTGAGTCGTCCAGGCCAGTTGCCACGCTAGCGTGCGCCAGCTTGCGGTGCGAGCTGCCGGGTCAGAAACAGAGCCGGGGGAACCGCACACGATATCGTCGCAGGAGGCACGCGTCTGTGGATGCCCGGTCGAGAGGAACGTGGATCGTCGGATGTGGGATTGCATCGTGGTGGGGAGCGGAGCTATCGGCGCGGCGGTCGCCAGGCGGATCGACGAGGTCGGTCGTCGGGCGCTGCTCGTGGAGCGTGGGAGAGCGGTCTCGGAACCGCCGGGAACACATGTGCGGAACGCTGCGCAGTACCGCGACGACCCCGACGGCTACTTCGCGGCCATCGATCCACTCCTCTACTACCTCGATCCCTCCGCTTCGGCCACCCAGCTCCCGGGAGCCTTCACGACCGCGATCGACGGTGGCATGGGGGACTTGTGGACCAACAACTGCCCGAGGGCCGTCGCCGGCGTCGATCGTCCCGATCTGTTGGACGAGCGGCGCTGGGACGCGTGCTACGAGATCGCCGATGCCTCGCCGTTCGTACCGACCAGTTCGAGGACTCCGACCGCGCCCGGTTCGTGGCCGACCGGCTCGGGCGGCGGCTCGCTGACGAGGGTCACGGGCTCGAGCCGCTACCTCTCGCAGGTCGGCGGGAGGCGCCCGAGGTCATCCGGTGGGTGGGGCCCGCCGACGTCCTGGACGCCGCGCACGGCCTGGAGCGCCGCCGCGACGATTTGGAGCGCATCGAGATGGACGCCGGCCGTGCCCGGGGGGTCCGCGTCGATGGCGCGCTGCTCCGGGCGGACCACGTCGTCGTCGCGGCGGGCGCGCTGGAGACGCCCGGACTTCTCGTCCGGTCGCAGCTGCGTCGTGCCGCCTTGGGCCGGTATCTGTCCTACCACCCGGTGTTGATCGGCTGCATACCACCGTCGCCGGAGCGGCCCTGGTTCACGATGCTGCTGCGCGACACCAACCCACTCGAACCGACGGGCGAGGATCGGGATGTCGACGCGAACCGCCTGATCGAGATCCAGGCGTTCGCTCCCGTCGATCCCGATCCGGCCAACATGATGGCGATGAACGTCGAAGGGGGCGCGCGGTTCGACGTGCCGTTGCGGAAGGCGGACGAACGGCGCCGTGTGGCGATCGCGCGCGACGTCGACGTGCTCTGCGCGGAGATCGGCCGCTGGCGGCATGGGTGTTCACCACGATGGATGCCGCTCGGCACCCCCCACCTGATGGGCTCCTGTCGGATGGGTCGCGATCC
>Ga0256867_10001196_pt1 | contig 10793 bp, 8 predicted proteins | sample RVTome_15_FD_185939 | JGI IMG/M metagenome (GOLD analysis project Ga0256867, IMG submission 185939) | Soil microbial communities from uranium-contaminated site in the Upper Colorado River Basin, Wyoming, United States - RVT150D86 (HiSeq) ... | reverse complement strand
ACCTCTGGCGTAATCCCTGGGCTCGGAGCTCTGACGAGGGGCAATTTGGGCGACCCTGAGGCGCTGTAACCTGTTGATTTTTATGGCTACAATTTCTAAAGTACCTACCTATGAATCGTACCCCCTCTCGTTGGCACCCAGCCAAAAGGGACAGAACCAGAGGCATAGACGTCTGAATACAGGTACAGCGGCATCTCAACCTCTGTCCAATATGCCGATTTTCCCCATGTCCTCCCTTCGCGACTGGTGACATGCGTATAGTGTCCCCCTATTCTGGCGTAGGGCTTACGAAACAGACATCTAGCATAGACGACTGGCGAAAAGAAACATACTGTCAAAAAATAAATCTGCCCCTTTTTCCTTCCGCTATCCCATATGTGATCGCATATGTTGGCGCTCCGGTTGCAAGCCGAGGGCGTTTTTTCCAAATTGACGATCACGCAGATCATGCGCAAACCGAGGCGAGAAGAGGAGTTGGGCGACTTCCTCGCGACGCATTTTCATGTCCCCTTTTCAATAGCTTAAGGGATTTAGGGGAGATTGAGCAATTTGGAACTATCAGTTTTTTAATGGCTTGCTCATGGCTGTGCTGCCGCGGCCGCGTCACATACTGACTGGGGCACCTCATCGTATGCTTGGCCGTGTATAATTGTGCCATCGGAATTGGTTGCATCCGCAGGGTCGATCAAAAAACAACCGCTGTCGGTTCCCAAGATATGAGTCGAATCATAGGTGAGCGTCTCTTCTACGCACACACTGGGATTATCAGGGTTGTCAACTTCCACACAGGTTATACATGGATCTTCTGAGTCTAATTTACCTGAACTGACCTTCACATCAATCCCTGGGAGGACATGCTCCCCACTGCATCTAAATACTGTAAGTGCCGCCTCTAAGAGGGTAGCGAACCGGGAGTCGGGGACTTCAGTCCAATTGGAGTTGACACATGGGAAGACTAGCTGACTAAGGTCTACCGTTACCGGTACGGCGTATTTGCCTTTCCCTGCGGGGAAGAAAAAGCTACCTGTGTTCGCTCCCACTATGAATTGCTTGTGAAATCCATCACCATTCGTTTGAATGTTTCCACCAGGATTTTGGCACGTGTGCTGCGCCGTGTATATTGTCTCTTCGCATAGGCCGACTGTTTCCTTCACGTCAGTGTTGCCGCCGCCTTTCAGAAGACCATCACATACATTTTCGCAAAGCTTTATTCCAAAACTCAGTGACCCCCCATGGCTGAATGTCACTGTTATGATTATTGCCGCCATTGCGGTGATCATACTGCAGCCTATAGCTCTTAGTTTCATCATCAACCTCTTAGTATTTCGCTTATCTCTTCTGGATACTATACTGTACCTTCCCTTCCCTGACTTTACCGCCTCTCGGTAGCTGGTTAAGTCCATCTCCTGGGATAGGGGTAACCAACACGGTAGCCTATGCAAAGTTGTTCTGTTTGCTTGATGGTAGTAATTACTCCTATTATCCGAAGTATTAGCCATGCGAATCGACTCTTATGGAAGCGCCATTGTGATCCGAGAGAAAAACATCCTATCTGGTTGTATACTTGCATTGTTAAGGTCATTGTCAAAAAACTTGAACTTTTCGTCAAAAAGATTAGTTACTCCAACTGTGATAAAACCATACCTCTTTGGCAATCGGTAATTGATTGCTGCATCAACTGTCCAGAAGTCATCACTGCCATGTCGAATGGGATCAGCGGCGGTGAATCCTCCGAAGTCACCGCTTTGATTGAGGTATGTGACGGTCAGCATGGAGCTCACTCCAGAAGGGTGAAAAAAGTTGATCCCTAAAGGAACACGATGCGTATCGGCCTCTGTCACGCCCTCTGGGAATAACGCGTCCCTTGTCAATCGCTCAAAACTATATTCCGCTCTGAGTGTCAGCCATTTATGGGGAGTCCAGAACAGGTAGGCACGGGCCAGATACTCATCCCAATCCGCTGTTACGGTCGGCGGGTTTTCAGGATCAACGGTAAAATCTAAAAAGGGAACTGTCAGATCTCTCTTGGAAAATTCAACCCCTCCGAAGAGGTTTGTGGTGAACTTTTGATCGATTGCCCCCCCATAGCGCCATGCCTCTGTGAGATCAAGTTCATCAAAGAATTGATTAAACCCGGCCACCTGGGTCGGCTCAAGGGTCTGTTGGGTAATCAGCGTGCGCTTCAAAACCCTGAATACGGCGGCGCGAACGGTAGTGCGTGAGAATGGATTCCAGACAATCCCGAATTTCGGGTTAAACTGGTCTTTAACTTCACCCAGGAATTCGCTGTCTGCGTGGTCGTAACTGGCCCCAACGGTAAACGTCACATTCTTTAGCAAGTTGATATAGGAATACGCGTAAACATTGCCATGTTTGAGGTCTAGACCAGTGGTTCCGGAGACATCTATAGTCGGAGGCGTGTCAGGAGGTCCAGGGATGACAGGGGGACCAAACCTGATAAGCTGATCGAGCTCCGCATTAACGTCAAAGTATCCGCCGCCGCTTGTGAGGTTAATATACCGCGAGCGAAATAGGTATTGAAGTTCGCCACCAACAGCATGTTGGTTAGGAATTTCAAAGTCGGCTAAAAGAATTCCTGGCTCAGGAAATGGCTCATCTCTTTGTCTAATATCAGCATTTTGATAGGTAAATGAGGTGAGGATGATCGAACTCGGCGAAAAGGCGTGCCGTGCACCAAGGCGGATGGTGGTATTCTCTTCGTGGTTTCTCTGTCCGAAGAAGATACTGTCCGGGAAGAATCTGAGTTCAAGATCGCCATATTCAGTATCCCTTTGACGAAATTCAGCTTGTATACTCGTTTTGGGCGAGAGTTCCGCTTGGACAAAGACATTAAGGATGTCATCCTCCTGGTCAGCATTTTGCCGGAACCCGTCCGTCTCGAAATGGGAGTAGCCGACGCTGAAGGACGCCGCACCGGCAATGCCTGAGATCACACCTTCTCCGGCCAACGTATCATTTTCACCGACAAGACCACTTGCCTGCACGGTAACCCCATTCCGGTTGAATAGGGGACTGAACTCGTTAAATGAGAGCGCCCCAGGACCACCAGCGCTGATGAGGAACAGGTTGCTCTCTGCCAGGCGCGGCTGAATCGGCGTGAGGTTGATAGGCTGAAGCAGTTGGGACTGGAGCAGTTCACTGACCCTGGCGATCTCGTGTCGAGGCAAAGCAGCATACGAATCCGCCAGAAACCGGTGGGCGGAATAGTTTGTCGGATCGATATTGACCGATTTCCATCCTTCTACCAGGGCCAGTTGCTGGAAGCCCAGATCGCTGTAGATGCGTCCCAGACCGGCGCTGCGTGCTGCCAGGTCCGAATCGAGCAGCAGTTTTGATCGATAAACGGCTCGGTTGTCATTGAGTTCAATGGCCTTTTCCACATCGCGCAGGGCTTCAACCGGTCGGTTCGTGGTTTGTTTCGCAATGGCGCCGTAAAACCATGGGGTGGGATCGCGCGGATCCAACTCTTTGGCAATGTCAAACTCGCGCTCGTCCAGATCGCCGCGTTTCTCTTCGTAGTACGCTTTTCCCAGGTAGCTGCGAATCAAGGAATTGTTCGGGTCCAGACTAGCGGCAATTTCGAGCTCCTGGGCGCCTGCCGTCACATTGCCATCCCGAATGATGGCCAGTCCCATACCCAACCGCGGCAGGGGATCGGCCTGGTCTAGGGCGATGGCTTTTTCAAACGCCACCCGGGCTTTCTCAGTCTCCACCTGTGTCAGGTAGGCGAACCCCAGAATGGTCTGGGTTCGCGCCAGGTTGGGCTCCAGGGCCACTGCTTGCTGGGCCGCCTTCAGAGCTTTGCCGAGATCACCGAATGACGCGTGGAGTTCGGCCAGGCGGGCCCACGCCAGCGCATTGCCCGGATCCAGTTGCACCGCTTTTTCCAGACTGGCGCGGGCGCCCTCCAGATCAAACCGAGCCTGCTGGGCATAGGACAGGGCGATCTGCGCCGTGGCCGAGTCAGAGGCCGCCTCGACCGCTTTCTGGGCCACCTCCATCGCTTTGTCTTTCTCATTCTGCACCACGGCGATGATGGTTTGCAGCGCCAGCGCATCACTATCGTTCGGGTTCAGATTGAGCGCCCGCTCGATATCGGCTTTGGCTGCATCCACCTGGCCCACGGCCAGGAGCAGAGAAGCGCGATACGTAAAAAAGCCGGGCTCGCGGATGGTATCCGGAAGCTGCGCAATCGCATCAAAGGCCTGCTGCACATCTCCCTGCAGGTAAAACTCCATCGAGGTGCCGACCTGCCGTTCCCAGTCGACGCCAGATTTCAGTTTATCGGGTTGCGCATAGAGCACGGGTGGGTAATACAGGGCCCACTGTACCGCGTCGCGCGGACGCGCCACTACCCGCAGCACCGGTGCCTTGCCCTTCTCGGCTACCGCCGATTGGCCGCTGGTGAGGGCTAGGCTGCCGGCCTGGTTCGAGGCCACCACTTCCCCCGTAAAGATCGACAGGAGGGTTTGATTATCCGCGACGCGGATATAAAATTCGGTACCCCGAACCCCGGCTACGGTATAGGGGGTCTGCACCTCCAAGCTACGCGGACGGCGACTGAAGAAGTGGGCTGCACCCTTGAACAGACTTACCAGCGAAGATTGTTTTTCTTCTGTCGCTTCGAAGGTCATCGCAGTGTTGGCGTTGAGACGGAGCACCGATTCGTTGGCCAGGGTAACGTCTGCCCGGCTGCGATCCTGCACCCGAATCTCATCCCCTAGGCAGTAGGTGTCATGCAGGTGGACGGGTTGCCACTGGGTGTCACCCACCCGTTTGGCCTCTACCGTTCCCTGTATGGAGGTGACGGTGGCAGCCGGTGTCTCACACGACTGAGCCAGTACGGTGCGGGAGCAGAGCAAGATGACTGTCAAACTTAAGTAAACGATAAGCCGGGCTCGGCATGAAAAAAGTCGTTGCCTACCGGCTTTCCAGTCTTGGATGCCTACGGCTTCCTCTGACGCGCTACCTTCCTGATGACCGGGGGGTAAGGTCAAGTTTTCGATCTCCAGTGCTTTGTTTAGAGGCCTGCTGCCTGCTGGGTGTAAACTTCAATACTGATTTTCCCTAAAGTGGGCCCGCACAACCTAGTATAAGGATATGCATTTGTCAAGCTGGATGTACATTGGAAAAAGCTATTTATGGCAAGGCCTTTGACAAACTTGACAATAGGAAGTTTTTGCTCAACCCAATGACTCTATGTATGGTAAGAATATTCAATCGCGCCTAGTTGCCAGAAGGAAGGCTCTGACCGTCGTCTCCACTCCATGCTAGTTTCCACCTCATCATGGCTCACAATCCAGACCAGGGAAAGCCAAGCACGACCCGGCATTAATCCCTGAGCTTCTCGGACCGCCAGCCGTGGCGGCGACGGGGTTGCCAGGATGACCCGCGGGCGTTTTTGAGGTTGTGTTCCCGATGTGCCAGCGCTAAAATGCCACTCGCATTTCTTATACTGCATTCGCTCCTGCAGGCGCTACATGAGTGCTCTTAGGCTTTCTCCTTTTGACATACAGCGACAGTCGGTTCTGGGCCACGAAACAGTTATGGATTTTCGCTAGGCAGGACGAGGGATTGAATCACAGAGCGCCGATAAGGAGGTGATGTGATGGAGACACGTCAAGCCAAGAGAGCACTGGACGTTTCCCGCCGAGACTTACTCCGGATCACTAGCGGTGCACTCGCGAGCGTCGCCCTGTGGGGAAGTGGGCGTGAGACCGCGATGGCCGCCCCACGCCATCCGAGCCGTGGCGGCACCCTACGTTTTGCCACCCGCGGCGATGCCTCGGGGCTGGATCCGCACCGCAACACGTTTTATCTCGTGTCCAATCCCTTAGCCGCCACCTCACAAGGGCTGCTCGATCTCGATCTCCGGGCCGAGCCCGTGCCGGGCATTGCCACAGAGTGGGAAGCCTCGAAGGACTTGCGCACCTATACGTTCAAGTTGCGCAAAGGCGTGCTCTTTCACAACGGCCGGGAAGTGGATGCGGCAGCCGTGCAATGGAACTTCCAGCGCATCAAAGATCCCAATACCTCCCATCCCTTCATGCGCTCGGCCTTAGGTAACCTGAACGAGATTGAGATTGTGGATAAGTACACATTGCGTTGCCATCTGGCGCAACCGAGCGCCGCCTTTCCGTCTGATGTGGTGTATTATCCGTGCAATCTCATCGCGCCCGACAGTGCTGAGAAAGCCCATGAGAGTCCAGTTGGCTGTGGACCGTTTAAGTTTGTCCAATGGAAACGATTCGACATCACTGAATTGACCCGCTTTGAGCACTACTTCGAGACTGATGAAGCGGGCAATAGTCTGCCCTATCTCGACGGCATTATTGGTCGCCCGAAGAAAGAAGACCAGGTGCGTTTAACCGCGTTGCGCACCGGCGAAGTGGATCTCATTGACAATATGGCCTATACCGATGCCGCGTCCTTTGCCACGCGCTACGCGGGGCAATTCCAAACCTGGAACGTGCCGGTCCTCGGCACGTCCTATGTCGTCTTTAATCTCAATACCGGCCCTTTCGCGGACAAACGACTGCGCCAAGCCGCGGCGCACGCGGTCGATCGGGAGGCCGTCAAGCAAGCGGTTTTTTATGGTCGGGGCGACATCGCGACCGGATTTTATGCGCCTGCGAGCCCGTGGTATGCGCCCGGCGTTCGACCCTATCCCACCTATGATCCCGACAAGGCCAACTTTCTCTTGCGCCAAGCCCGCGCCGTGGGGACCGAAATCGTCATGCAGTCGTTAGCGTCGTATCCCTATATCCGGCAAACTGGAGAAGTCCTCCAGGCTATGTGGACCGAAGCCGGATTCAAAGTCACGCATCACATTGATGATAGCCCCGTGCTGCGGCAGCGGCGTCGGGACCGGACCTTTCATGTCGAACCCACGAGCGCCAGCTATCGGTTTGACCCAGATGGTTGGTTCTCGCGCGCCATCTTGTCGACCTCCCCCTCGACCCAGATGGACTCGGGGTTTAGCAACGAGCGGGCCGATCGGCTGATTGCCGAAGCGCGTAGCACGGCCGATCGACACAAGCGATTGGAGCTGTATGCCGAAATCGAGAGCATTGTCAATGAGGAGTTGCCGATGCTCTATCTCAATCATGTCACGCTGTTGGAAGCGGGAGCCATGAATCTGCATGGCTACCAGCCCGCGGTCTCGGGGGCCTTTAGTACACGAGGGGCTGGCCTTCGCACGGCCTGGCTGGCCTGAGGCAATGACCCAGGTGTTTAGGCGCTGAACCGTTGGTTGAGATAAGCGAAGATCGCTCGCAGTCCCATCGCTTCGCCGCCTTCGGGCCGTCCGGGCTGGCTATTGCGGTTCCAAGCCATAATGTCGAGGTGGGCCCAGTCCACTTCTTCTGCTACGAATTCGCGCAGAAAGAGTGCTGCCGTAATGGCGCCGCCAAATGGCACGCTGGCGGCGTTGGCAATATCCGCAATGGTGCTATTGAGCATCGACCGGTAAGGCGTATGCAAGGGCAGGCGCCATAGCGGATCGTGGGTGCATGCCGCACCCGCGAGCAAACCGGCTGCGACCGTGTCGGAGTTGGTGAACAGCGCCGGTAATTCCGTGCCTAACGCCACGCGTGCCGCCCCGGTTAACGTGGCGAAATCAAGCATCAGGTCAGGCTTCTCGGTACTTCCCTCCGCCAACGCGTCACACAAGATTAAACGTCCCTCGGCGTCGGTATTATCCACTTCTATCGTGAGGCCTTGGCGTGACTTGATGATATCGCCGGGCCGAAATGCCTGACCCGAAACGGCGTTTTCCACCGCGGGCACGAGCACCCGCAGGTACACGGGCAAGCCAGTGTGCATCACCATCTGAGCGAGACCGAGCGCGTGCGCAGCGCCGCCCATATCTTTTTTCATCATGCGCATGCCGCTAGCGGGTTTGATATCGAGACCGCCGCTGTCAAAGCACACGCCTTTTCCCACCAGAGTGAGTTTGGGATGATGGGCCTCGCCCCAGCGGAGATCGATGAGGCGAGGGGCATGCGCGCTGGCCCGCCCGACACAATGGATGGTGGGGTAATTCTGGGCCAACAAATCATCTCCGACGATTTGGGTGACGGTGGCGCCACACGCCTGGCCAACGCTGGTGATGGCGTCGGCTAAGTGTTCTGGCATCATATCTTCCGCTGGCGTGTTGATGAGATCCCGCACCAGATAGGTGGCTGCGACTTGCGTGTTGATGATATCGGCATCACAGGCAGAGTCAATAACCAACTTGGCCTCAACCGGATCTTGAGATTTATAGCGGGTGTAGTGATACGCGCCCAGCCCCCAGCCGATCGTGAGCCCTGCCACGGCTGCCGCGTCCCAATCCGTGACCAGGTGATAGCTACCGGCTGGCAACTTGGTTGACAAGTCACCGCAGGCCCAGAAATCGCCGGCCTTGGCGACGCCGATGACCACGGCATGCAGCGTCCCATCTTGCCCCGGCACCAGACTCCAACTGCCGGGCTTGGCCGTAAAGCCGGTGTTGGTCAGCCACCGGACCCTGGCGGGCTCTTGCTGCGCCAGCCAGGGTTGAAACTGGTCCGCCAAAACAGGAATTAAGGGGATGGAATTAGCCGGTTGACTATCGAGAAAACAGGCGTGCATAGGGTTCTCCTCGAGGTTGGCTACACATCGATATGGGTGTTGATCGAGTATAACGGCTGTGTCGGAGCTATTCTAACACAGCTAGCTCAGGAGAGAAGGTGAGGAAACAGGGACGGTAAAATGGGAGCGCATCCGCATCGGGCAGGCTACGCCCGGGGATCGTGTGGGGATGGCTTGGGAGACGATGTGCCAGCGGTTGAGGTGCCGTTGGTGTCGATGGTCGGCACCGTCGTGTCAACTGCTGATGGGGTCTCGCGTTTCGCCGGAAGAAACGCCAGCACCAGGGCAAAGAGAATAACCAGAATGATACAGTGACGCTTGGTACGTGCGAGATGGTCGTGCTCTTGGGTGGCTTTGGGGGTAGCTCTGAGCCTCACATCCCGGCTTTGGCGCTGCATCCTTTCTCTCCTTCGTATCAGCCCCGAAAAGGTTGAGGCGCGATTGTCCTTGAACCGTGGCCGCGACCACTGGACTTTCCATAGCATAACCGAACCACGGACAGAGCGCTGTGACATGGCGCACAAGTGATCCGTAATAGACCTCACAGTCTATCCGGAAGATCGATGGGTATAAGCCCCATATTTATGAGTGACTTCAACGCTCTATAAAGGGACAGGTATGTAAGAAAAAATATGACGATGGGAAAGATTTATCTCATGGGACTGACCTCATAAAAGCGATAACCATCAGATTATAAATGGATTAATTGCTCCAGAGCGAACTGCAATAGGGGTCATTTTTTACTTTGATTATCCGACCAGAGCAGCAGGGCCTGACGTAACCAGAACGGAATGCCCCAGGATAAATCGCGTGGGGCACTTGGACCGAGTTGCGCGATGAGCTGGCAAGTGATCAGGATTTGGTATAAAGCACCGAGCCGCTCAGCCAGCGTCCAAGCATGTTGCAACTGTGGCATGGGAGCATAGTCGGTCCATTGCGACAGATACCGGTCTCGCACGTAGGTGGCAGCTCTGGCGTCGCGCAGCCGGGTGCGCGCCTCGGTCACCATGACGACGGGATCCAGGAACGGATGGGCGATCGCAGCATCGGTCCAATCAAAAAACAGATAGAACTCCTGCTGGCGAGCGATATTTCCCGGATGTAGATCGCTATGCACCACGGTATCGGGGAGACCGTAGCGTGCCAGTTCGTCGCACATCTGCGGCACGCGTGGCGCAAGACGGCGCAGGGCTTCGATCTCATCGGCATGCAATGCCGAAAGGTTCACCGGGTCTTGTAAAAAGATGGCGAAGTGGGCCGCAATCGCATCGAGCCGCCGGGTGGGAAAGCCGGCAGCGATGAACGTGCCCATTTGGTTAGCCGAGGCTTGTTGCAACTGGGCAAAGGTGGCCAGGGCATTGGCCCATACCTGCCAATCGAGGCTGCTGCGTAAATGCTCGCCGACATCGGGCAAGAGCATCCAGCCCTGCTCCAGGTCAATCGCTAACGGTGTAGGGATGTGATCGGGAAACTGCCGGGCCAGCGTTTGCATGAACATTGGCTCATGCTTGATAACGGGCGGCAGCGCTTTCATATACACCATGCCGGCCAGGGTGTGGACGCGCAGGATGCAGGATAGACTCCAACTGCTCAGTTGCTCGATTGGCGCTAGCCGAATGCAGTGGAGCCGGTCGAGTTGCGCAATGATCCAGGCTTCAGCCTGGGCGAACCAGCCAGGTCGCGTCCAGGGCTCATGCGCGGTTTGGGCGTCGGATAACTCGGCCAGGCAATCGGCTAGGATGGCTTGATACTGCGGTTGCGCCAGGTTGTGGGAACGGATGGCTTCGGCGTCTATCCAGCGCCAATCGGGTGGAAGTTGCCAACCGGGGCTGTGCGTTTCCATCAAGCCTAGAACGTCAAGATGCGGTGGCGTGTCGCGTATATCCGCATAGCGCAAGACCGTTGTCCGTACGCCCAAGTACTGGGCCATCAGATCGTTGATCGAGCCCGTATACCGCAGTCTCATACGGCTTTCGGCTTGCAGCGCAGGCAATGCCCAACCGCTATCTGACGGCATCATGAGAATGGCTGGACGGTCAGGATGGAGCAAGGCCAGAGACAGACTGGAGCGCCACGAGGGCTGGGAGCTATGCATACACATTGTCGTCTAGGTTGGGAAATAAGACAATCATAGATAGGTGGTTCACTGCCAGCGAGCA
>Ga0256867_10001195_pt1 | contig 10794 bp, 15 predicted proteins | sample RVTome_15_FD_185939 | JGI IMG/M metagenome (GOLD analysis project Ga0256867, IMG submission 185939) | Soil microbial communities from uranium-contaminated site in the Upper Colorado River Basin, Wyoming, United States - RVT150D86 (HiSeq) ... | reverse complement strand
GACGGCAACCGAGGGGGAGTATCCCCCGAGACGTCGCCGACAGCCCGGCCTCACGGCCCGGTGGCGTCGGCCGCCGGGTCACCCGGCTGCCGGAGAGACCTTCGGTCGGAACGAGCACGTCGGCGCCCCGTGCGCCGGCCGGATCGAAGGAAGGGTTCGCGAGATGGACGTCGGCGTCTGGGCGTGGGTCGGGTTCCTCTGTCTGATCCTGTTGCTGCTGGCGCTCGACCTCTTCGTCTTCCATCGCGAGGCCCACGAGGTCTCGTTCCGGGAAGCCACCAAGTTCAGCATCTTCTGGATCTCGCTCGGCCTCGCATTCGGCGTGGTCGTGTACTTCTGGCTCGGCGCGCAGGCGGGCGGAGAGTACCTGGCGGGCTACCTGATCGAGAAGAGCCTCTCGGTCGACAACATCTTCGTCTTCGCCCTGATCTTCACGTACTTCGGCGTGCCGCAGAAGTACCAGCACCGCGTGCTGTTCTGGGGCATCCTCGGCGCGCTCGTGTTTCGCGCGCTGTTCATCGCGGGCGGAGCCGCGCTCCTCGAGCGCTTCCATTTCACGATCTACGTCTTCGGCGCCTTCCTCGTGCTCACCGGGATCCGGATGGCACTGCACCGCGACGAGGAAGTGCACCCCGAGCGGAACCCGGTGCTGAAGCTGTTCCGGCGGGTCGTGCCGATGACGGCCGAGTATCAGGGGCAGAAGTTCACGGTGCTCGACGCGGGGAAGCGGGTCGCGACGCCGCTGATGGCCGTGCTCGTGCTGATCGAGACGAGCGACATCCTGTTCGCGGTCGACTCGATCCCGGCGATCTTCGCCGTGACCGACGACCCCTTCATCGTGTTCACGTCGAACGCGTTCGCGATCCTCGGGTTACGAGCCCTGTACTTCATGCTCGCCGGCATGATCCACCGGTTCGTCTACCTGAAGATCGGCCTCGCGGTCGTGCTGGTCTACGTCGGCTTCAAGATGCTGATCAGCACGGTGTACAAGATCCCGATCTGGACGTCGCTGACGTTCATCGCGCTCGCGATCGCGGTGTCGATCGTTGCGTCGCTCCGCTCCACGAAGGGCGAGGGCGGGGGAGCCGACGCTCTCCCGGAGCGCGCTCACCCCGAGGCGCTCACGGGCGGCGGCGAAACCGTCGACCCGGATCGCAGCGACGGGCCGGCCGACCCCGTCGAGGTGCCGAGGACCGGCGATCACGGGGAGGCCGGCCGATGAAGGTGCTCTTCGCGACCGACGGCTCCGACGCCTCGAACCGCGCCGGGGAACTGCTCGCCCGGCTCGCCGACCTCGGTCGCACCGAGGTCGTCGTGCTCTCGGTGAACGACTTCGAGGTCGCGCTCCGCCAGGCGAGCGCCCACCATGGCTACTCGAGCGAGGAGGGCCATGCCGCCGCGAGCCGGGCGGCCGAAACGGCGGCCGGGGGCCTGCACGAGGCGGGCTTCGGCGACGTGGAGGTCCGCGTCGTCGAAGGCGACGGTGCCACCGAGATCGTGGCGCAGGCCGAGCAGGGCGAGCTCGTCGTCGTCGGCTCCGGCAAGGAGGGCTGGCTCGACACGATCGTGCTCGGCAGCGTCAGCAGCTCGGTGCTGCACGCTGCGCCGTGCCCGGTGCTCGTCGTTCACCGGGCGCCGTCGGGCGACCGACCGGTGCGCGTCGTGGTCGGCACCGACGGCTCCGAGGGGTCGACCCACGCGATCGACGCGTTCGCGGCGCTCGCCGACCCCGCCCGCTGCGAGGTCGCGGTGGTCACCGCGATGCGTCCGGTGGCGCTCCCGCCCGGCGGGGCCGAGGGCGGCGAGAGGGTCGCCGTCGAGGTCGCCGACGCCGAGCAGGACGCTGCGACGCGCCACCTGGCGGCGGCGTCCGACGTGCTCACCGCCGCCGGGTTCCGCGTCGAGACACTGATCGTGCCCGGCGGTCCGGCCCCCGCGATCCTGGACCAGGTGGCATCACGGGGCGCCGACCTCGCCGTCGTCGGAGCCCGGGGGCTCGGTCGCTTCCGCGCCAAGGTGCTCGGGTCGGTCAGCGACCGCGTGATCCGTCACGCGCCGGCCACGCTCGTCGGCCGCTAGCGCTACGTCGTCCTCGGCGCCTCGAACCGAGGGTGCTTGCGGGGCCATATCGGTAAGTGATAACTTACCGATATGCCGTCACCAGCTGCAGCCGCGGACGAGGCGTTCGACGCCCTCGGCGACCCGACGAGGCGCGCGGTCTTCCGGCTGCTCCGCGGTGGCGAGCGCTCGGTCGGCGAGCTCGCGGGGCAGCTGCCGGTCAGCCGCCCCGCGGTCTCCCAGCACCTGCGGGTCCTGAAGGAGGCGGCCCTGGTGAGCGATCGACCCGACGGCGTGCGCCGGCTCTACTCCGTGCGACCCACCGGCCTCGAGGCCCTGCGCTCCGAGCTCGAATCGATGTGGGACGAGGCGCTCGGGGCGTTCGCCGACGCGGCCGGCCGGCCAGACCGTGACCCCGACCCGCGCCGATCCCATCGATCCCCGAGGAGCGAACGATGATCGAGCCGATCCACCGCAGCGTCACGGTCGCGCGAGCGCCGGCAGACGCGTTCCGCCTGTTCACCGCCGAGATGGGCTCCTGGTGGCCCCTCGACACCCACGGACGCGCCGACGAGCACCAGGGCGCGACGACCGAACGGCTCGTGTTCGAGGAACGCGAGGGCGGCCGCGTGTTCGAGAAGCTCTCCAACGGCGTCGAGGCCGACTGGGGGGTCGTGACGGCGTGGGAGCCGCCGACACGGGTCGTGCTCGCCTGGAACCCGAGCCCCGAGGACCGCCCGCCCACCGAGGTCGAGGTCACGTTCACCCCGGCGGTCGAGGGCGGCACCCGGGTGGACCTGCACCATCGGCACTGGGAACGTCTGGGCGAGCAGGGTGCGGCGTACCGCGCGAACTACGAGCCCGGCTGGACCTACGTGTTCGGCGAGCGCTTCGGCTCCGCCGCGTCGGCCTGAGCCGCCGGCTCGGCTACCCGGCGATCCGTGCCGACGACGAGGTTCGCGATCGCCCCGCCGATCGCGCCCAGCGCCGCCCCACCGATCACGTCCAGTGGTAGGTGCGCCCCTACGTAGAGCCGGCCCACCAGCACGATCGCACCGAGCACCAGCGCGGCGACCGCCCATCGGCGAGAGAGCTGGAACGCGACGACCACGGTGAGCGCTCCGGCGACGGCGGCGTGGCCGGAGGGGAACCCCAGGCTCTCCGCACCGAACTCCTCTCGGCCCTCGACCTCGGTGAGCAGCGCGGCGGGCCGGCCCCGGTCGACGACTTCCTTCATCACCCTCGCGATCGCGTACACGCCGATGCCGGCGATCGCGAGGGCCCGGGCGAGGCGCATGCGCCGGAACGCCAGCGCCGCGATCACGAGCAGCGGGATCGTGATGAACGTGCCGTACTGCATCAGCGGCCAGATCGCGACGTAGAGGACCTGCGGCAGGTCGTTGACCGCCCGGAAGATCGTGACCTCGAGCTCGCTCACCCGGCCCGCGGCCGCCACCGCCGAGACCGCGAGGACGATCGCCGCGATCCCGGCGATCCAGACGTTGCGGATGCGGTCGCCGGTCATGCCTTCGGTCGCCACTGGTGGGCGCGCTCCCCCCGCGCCGCGAGGGTCGCCGTCTCTTCGACGCGCGTCGCCCGCGTCGTTTCGCGCTTCGCCGTGTAGATCCACTCGAGGATCTGCTTGCGCACGCTCGGCGGGAATCCGTCCCAGTGCGCCCTGGACCCCGGATGGCGGTCGAAGGCTGCCTCCAGGTCGTCGGGCTCCTCGAGCGAGTCGCTGCGATCGAGGCGGTTCCACGACCCGTCGGCCTTCGCGGCCTCGATCGCGGCGAGCCCCGGCGCGGCCATCGATCCGTCGGCAACGAGCTCTTGAACCCGTCGCTTGTTCAATGCCGACCACCCGCTCCTCGGTTTCCGTGGCGCGAACCACAGCCGGTAGCGTTCGTCGTCGAGCCGGCGCGCGGTCGAGTCGATCCACCCGTAGCACAGGGCCTCCCGCACCGCGTCCTCGTACCCGAGGGTGCCGCTCGTCGAGCTCCGCTTGTGGATCGTCAGCCAGACGCCGGCGTCGCGCGTGTGGTGGCGGGCGAGCCACCGGCGCAACCCAGCGCGGTCGCGAACCTCGACCACCTCGGCGTCGTCCATGGAAGGAAGTCTCGCATCACGGAACGTCGCCGAGCCCAGGCTGCCGCGGCGCGGGCCCGCTGCGCACGGGGAACCGGAGCTCGAAGGCCGCACCGGTCGCGGGCTCACCCACCGAGACCTCACCTCCGTGCGCCCCCACGATCGCCGCGACGATCGCGAGCCCGAGCCCTGCCCCGCCGGTCTCGCGCGAGCGCGCGTCGTCGTCTCGGTAGAACCGCTCGAACACGCGCTCGCGAGCCTCGGGCGACAGGCCGGGGCCCTCGTCGGCCACGACCACGCGCACGTCGTCGGCCTCACGCCGGACCGTCACGCGCGCCGGCGTGCCGGCGGGCGTGTGCCCACGGGCGTTGTCCAGCAGGTTGTCGAAGACCTGGCGGAGCCGGCCGCGATCGCCCTCGATCGTCGCGTCGCCCTCGCAGTCGAGCGCGACGTCACGGTCGGGATCGATCGCGCGGGCGGCATCGACCGCCTCGGCCGCCACCTCGGCCACGTCGACCGGCTCGAGCTCGAGTGGGCGGCCCTGGTCGAGCCGTGCCAGCAACAGCAGGTCGTCCACGAGCACGCCCATGCGAGCGGCCTCGGTCTCGATCGCCTCCATCGATCTGGCGAGATCCTCGGGCCGCCCTTCGGCGCCGCGGCGGAACAGCTCGGCGTAGCCGCGGATCGACGTGAGCGGCGTGCGAAGCTCGTGCGAAGCGTCGGCGACGAATCGGCGCAGCCGATCCTCGCTCCTCGTTCGCTGCTCGAACGCGGCCTCGATCTGGGACAGCATGCCGTTGAGCGCCATGCCGAGCCGACCGACCTCGGTGCCGGACTCGGCGGGCGCCACGCGCCGGGAGAGGTCGCCCGCCGCGATCGCGTCGGCCGTCGCGCCCATGTCTTCGAGCGGCTTCAGGCCGAGGCGCACGAGCCACAGGGCGAGGGCGATCGTCGCGGCGAGCACGAGCGCGCTCGCCACGAGCTCGACCCCCAGCAGCTGCCGCAGCGTGGCGGTGGTCTCGGTGAGCGGCACGGCGACGATCAGCGTGCCCAGGCCGGAGAGCGTCGTGGCGAGCGCCCGCCACGACGTGCCCTGTCCTCGCACGGTGAAGCCGACGGTGCGATCGTCCCCGCCGGCCGGCAGATCGGCCGGCAGCGGTGCCGGCACGGCTTCCTCGTAGCCGAACGTCGTCGTGGCCACCACCTCGCCCTGCTCGCTGCGGAATTCCGCGTACGTGCCGGGCGGCACCACGACCCCGGGGGGCGGCTGGCCGAACGATCCACCGTCGGTCAAGGCCGTCGCCGCGAACGGCCGCGCCGCGGTGAGCTGTTCGTCGACCCGGCGCTCGAGGAACGTCCGCGTGAAATGGAAGGTCGCCACGTTGGCCACCACGAGGCCCGCTGCCACGAGCCCTACGGTGACGAGCAGCAACCGGGCGCGGAGCGACACGCCTACTCCGGCGGCAGGCGCAGCACGTAGCCGACGCCGCGCACCGTGTGGATCAGGTGCGGCTCCACGGCGTCGACCTTCTTGCGCAGGTAGCTGATGTACGTCTCGACGATCGCGGGGTCGCCGCCGAAGTCGTAGTGCCAGACGTGGTCGAGGATCTGCGCCTTCGAGAGCACCCGCCGAGGGTTCATCAGCAGGAACCGCAGCAGGCTGAACTCCGTGGCCGTGAGCTCGATCGCGCGGTTCCCGCGCCAGACCTCGTGGGCGTCCTCGTCCATCTCGAGGTCGGCGAACCGCAGACGCTCGGCCGCCGGGGTCGCGCCCTGGACGCGCCGCAGGACCGATCGGATGCGCGCCACCAGCTCGTAGAGACTGAACGGCTTCGTGACGTAGTCGTCCCCTCCGATCGTGAGGCCCCGGACCTTGTCCTCCGTGGCGTCGCGTGCCGTGAGGAACACGACCGGCGTCGAACGGCCGCGGTCGAGGAGTCGACGCTGCACCTCGAACCCGTCGACGTCGGGCAGCATCACGTCGAGAACGATCAGATCCGGACGGAACGACTCGACGGCCGTGAGCGCCTCCCTGCCGTCGTGCGCCGCCGCGACCTCGAACCCCTCGTAGCGGAGCGCGGTCGCGACGAGGTCGGTGATGTTGGACTCGTCGTCGACGACGAGCACCTTGGCGGAGCCCCCTTCCGAGGACTCCGCCGCGGCACGCCTGTCGGCGTCGCTCACGCGTCCGGCGGCGGCGGCTCGGGCGACCCACCGGTCGACGGACGCGGCACGGCCGTCCCCGTCGTGAGGTCGTGCAGGCGGTCCGCGTAGTCCTCACGAGTCATCTCGCCGCGAGCGTAGCGGAGCCGCAGCTCCTCGAGGGCGACGTCCGGGCGGGCCGGCGCGACCGTTCCCAGGGCAGGGCCGCCCGCGGATGCTCGGAACCCGCCGTCGAAACCTCGTTCGACGCCCTCCCGGAAGCCGGGACCGAACTCGTGCGTGGGCATCGGCCTACCTCCTCTCTCGACGGACGCCCAATGCGTCCTGCGGCCAATGACAACAAGGGCACCTGGGAACGGCCTGAGACGCGCCGGGGTGTTCCCGGTGCCTCATGGAGCGGACGGGCCCGGCGGTAGCATCCGATCACCGACACGGAAGGGCGCCCTGGAGATGGACACCGCCGGACTCGCATCGCTCGGCATCGCGTTCGTCCTCTCGTCGGTGATCGGGTTCGAGCGCGAGTTGCGCCAGAAGAGCGCCGGGCTTCGGACCCACACGCTCGTGGGTGTCGGCGCGGCGCTGTTCACGCTCGCGGGCTGGTACGGCTTCGGGGGACCGGCGCTCGGGACCGACGCCACCCGCGTCGCGGCGCAGGTCGTGACCGGCATCGGGTTCATCGGTGCCGGGGTGATCTTCCTCCGGCGTGACGGGGTGCGCGGCCTCACCACGGCCGCCACGATCTGGCTGACCGCGGCGGTGGGGCTCGCCTCGGGAGCGGGCATGTGGCTGCTCGCGATCGTGGCAACCGGGATCCACCTCGTCGTCGCGTTCGTCTACACGCCGCTCGTCAGACGGTTGCCTACCTCTCAGTACTCGCTCACGACGTTCGAGGTGAGCTACCACGACGGGCAGGGCATCCTCCGAGACGTGCTCTCGGCGACGACCGATCTCGGCTACGTCGTCTCGAACCTCGACGTGGCGCGCGCGGATGAGCACCGTGACATCGTGACGGTCACGCTCGACGCCGAGGGGCGGCGGCGACCCGATGAGCTGATCGAGGCGCTCCAACAGGTCGGCGGGGTGATCGACGTCCGGACCACCGGGTCGCCGGAGTGACGAGGCCTCAGACCGCGCGTCGGTAGCGGCGCACGGCGATCGTGCCGAAGATCGCGATGATGCCGACGCTCCAGGCGATCGAGGCCAGCACCTCGCCGGTCGCCGACGTGCCGTCGAGCGTGCCGAGCGTGAGGTCGCGCACGGCCTGCGCCGTGATCGACACCGGCTGGTGCTCGGCGAACGTCTGCAGCCAGCTCGGCATCGTCTCGACCGGCACGAACGCCGACGAGGCGAACACGAGCGGCGCGAGTACCGGGAAGGCCGCGGCCTGCGCGGTCTCGGGGTCGCCGACCACGAGGCCGACCGTCGCGAAGATCCACGACATCGAGAAGCCGAACAGCACGACGAGCCCCGCGGACCCGAGCAGACCCCACACGTCGGTGTGGATGCGCCACCCGACGAGGAAGCCGACGAGCATCATCAGCGCGACCACGAAGATGTTGCGCGTCGTGTCGGCGAGCGTGCGACCGGACAGGACGGCCGATCGCGCCATCGGCAGCGCGTGGAAGCGCTCCATCAGCCCGCTCTTCATGTCGGTGGCGAGCCCGATCGCGGTCGCGATCGCCCCGAAGACCACGGTCTGCACGAAGATGCCGGGCATCAGGAAGTCGACGTAGTCGACGCCGGCGGGCAGTGCGGCCGAGACCGCGCCGCCGAACACGTACCGGAACATCACCACGAAGATCACCGGCTGGATCGTGGAGAAGACGAGCAACTGGGGGACGCGCCGGTACGCGATCAGGTTCCGCTGGACGATCGCGAGGGTGTCGCGCACGACCCCCATCGGCACCCGGCGGTCGAGGGCGACGTCGTACGTGGCGTCGGCGGTCGTGGCGCTCATGCCGCGCCCCCCTCCGGCTCGTCACCCGCGGCTCGGTGGCCGGTCAGCGCCAGGAAAACGTCGTCGAGGCTCGGCTCGCGCACGGTCAGCGTCTCGGGCTCGACGCCGTCGCCGTCGGCCTCGAAGCGGCGGAGCACCTCGACGAGCACGCGCGCGCCGCGGTCGGACGAGACCTTGACCGTGCGGCCCTCGCGCTCGACCGAGCCGACGTCGCCGGCATCGAGCGACGCGACCGCGCGCTCGGCCGATGGCTCGTCGGCGAACCGCATCTCCACCACCGTGTCGCCGAGGTCGGCCTTCAGGCGCTGCGGAGTGTCGTTCGCGATCACGTGCCCGCCGTCGATCACCGCGATGCGCCCCGCGAGCTGATCGGCCTCCTCGAGGTATTGCGTCGTGAGCAGCACCGTCGTGCCCTCGCCGACGAGCTCCCTGATCATCTCCCACAGCTCGTTGCGGCTCGTGAGGTCGAGCCCCGTGGTGGGCTCGTCGAGGAAGAGCACCGGCGGCTTGGGCACGAGCGACGCCGCGATGTCGAGGCGCCGGCGCATGCCGCCCGAGTACGTGCGCAGCGGCCGGTCGGCGGCGTCGGTCAGCGAGAAGCGCTCGAGCAGCTCCTTGGCACGCGGCGCGATCGCGGCCCGCGGCAGCTGTCCGAGGATGCCGACCATGCGCAGGTTCTCGCGGCCGGTGAGGTTCGGGTCGACCGCCGCGTACTGGCCCGCGAGGCCGATGCGTCGGCGCACCGCCTCGGGCTCGCGCACGACGTCGCGCCCGAGCACCTCGGCGCGGCCGCCGTCAGGCGCCAGCACGGTGGCGAGCACGCGCACGGCCGTGGTCTTGCCGGCGCCGTTCGGCCCCAGCATGCCGAAGACCGTTCCCTCCTCGACCTGGAGATCGATGCCGTCGAGGGCGGCCAGGTCGCCGTACCGCTTCTCGAGACCTTCCACGAGGATCGCCGCTCCGCTCATGGCACCGACCTTCTCACCGATACTTGAGATATGTCAACTGTCGGGTAGAAACAAACGTTGAGTGCGATGAAGTATCATGGGGGCATGAGCGCCGCCCGATCGAAACACGACCTCGCCGCCGAGGCGTGGCGCCGCATGGCCCGGTTCACGATCGGGCAGGTCCAGCGCGGGGAGCACTTCCGGCTGCTCACGCAGCAGGGCCTCACCCCCGGCCACCTGAAGGCGCTGGGCTTCCTCGACGAGGACGAACCACGACCGATGGGCGCGATCGCCGAAGGCCTCGGTGTCGACGCCTCACAGGTGACGTGGCTGGTCGACCGCCTCGAGGAACGCGGGTTCGTCGAGCGGCGGCCCCTGCCGAACGACCGGCGCGTGAAGACGGTGGCGCTGACCCCGGAAGGGATGGCGTTCCGCAGCACGTTGCTCGAGCACCTCTACGAGCCGCCGCCCGAGCTCTCGGCGCTCGACGCCGCGACGCTGGAGTCGCTGCTGCGCAACCTCGAGAAGCTTCCCGAGCCCGAGGGAAGCGTGTGGTCGGACCTCCGCCCACCCCGCCGCAACTGAATGGTCCGACGCTTCGGGCTCCTAAACCGACCCTGGACCCGCGGCAGCGTAGGTCGTCGCACCCTGCAGGTGCAGCGAGACGTAGGGTTCGTCGCCGACCACCCAGCTGTCGTGCCCCCCGGGGATCGCGAACAGGTCGCCGGGTTCCATCACCAGCTCGGTGCCGTCCGCCATCAGCACGGCCGCGCGCCCCGCGACCACCATGCCGACGTGCTCGACCTCGCACAGGGCCGCCCCGATCTCGGCACCGACATGCTCGGACCACTTCCAGCCGGGCTCGTAGCTCGCGCGGCCGACCGTCATGCCGCCGAGCTGCACGAGCTCGAACGATCCGAGCGGGAACTCCCTGTGTTCGTCCGGTCGGTCGAAGCGCCTGATCTCGAGCTGCATGGGATGACTCCTCTCATCCGGTCCGTCCAGGTCCGCGGCCGCGTTGAGTGCCGACGCAGACTACTTCCGTCGATGCCGCCTCCGGGAATAGGGTGCGGAGGGCAAAGCACCGAAGGGGGGATCATGAGCTTCGATACGCTGGGCGACCTCAACTGGCTCGCCGTGATCGTGGGGGCGATCGCGTACTTCGCGATCGGCGCCCTCTGGTACGCGCCACCCGTGTTCGGGAAGGTGTGGATGGCGGCAGGAGGGCTCACGCAGGATCAGACGAGCGGCGGTCCCGGCGCCGCGATCTACGCCGTGCCGTTGATCGGCAGCCTGCTGTCGGCGATCGCGCTCGGCATGCTGGCGGAGGCGACGGGCACCGACACGCTGGGCGAGGGCCTCGTGCTCGGCGCGGTCGGGGCGATCGGCTTCGCGCTCTCGATCGCGCTGGTCACCGCGACGTTCGAGTCGGCCAAGCCGAAGCCGATGGTCTGGGGCGCGGTGAACGCCGGGTACCACATCGTGGGGATCTTGGTCGCCGCCGCGATCATCGGGGCCTGGCAGTAGCGCCGAGCCCGGCCGAACCCGGACCGGCTACGCTTGGTCCCCGTGGAGGTCCTGCTG
>Ga0256867_10001194_pt1 | contig 10795 bp, 11 predicted proteins | sample RVTome_15_FD_185939 | JGI IMG/M metagenome (GOLD analysis project Ga0256867, IMG submission 185939) | Soil microbial communities from uranium-contaminated site in the Upper Colorado River Basin, Wyoming, United States - RVT150D86 (HiSeq) ... | reverse complement strand
CGGAATCGATGCCGTAGCGCAAGCCGTGTACGTGTAGCGAATGGGATAAGTCGTCGGTATTCCAGACGTGGATCTTCAGCCGCTGGCAGGGCCGCGTGTAGATGACGGTGCCGGGTACACGGTGCGTGTAGGCGGGCTCGTTGATGTCGGCAGCAATCAGTTTGTCGGGTTTGGGGATCAGATAACCGGAATCGAGGTACTCGCGGTACACAACCGCACTCAGCGACCGCGCATCGATCTCGGCTTGCGGGATCAGTGCGTTCTCATGGCCGTCCCCGCGCATGCAGTCGCGGCCGTATTGTATTGGTGGAATCGCCTTGTCTTCCGGAAAAACCGGGCTGTACTCCTCGATTCGTTCAATCTTCAGGTAAATGTGTCGCTCATCGCATACCGGCGGCTTCGGCGTGCGCGCGGTGATCGTCACTTCGACCTGCGGATTTCTGATATTCCACAGCACCGAGTCCTCGGTCGATGCGAGCAGCTCGTTGTAGCAGTAGACTCTGAAGTAAATATCGGGCCAATTGTCGAAGAAGATGTCGCGAAACGCGCTCTCGTCGAAACTGATCGAGAACAAGCCATCGCTGATCGTCGTCGCGGAACCGAGATAGTCGTCAAGACCAAAGTCCTTGTCCCACGCCTCCACTCGAACGCCGCCGATGCCGTCTCCACTGAACGAGTCAATCACCTTTCCTCTAATGTCGTATCGCATTGGTTCTTTGCTCCTTTGGATATCTGATCTTGCGGTTTACGGATGGCTCATTCAGCGGATGAGTTGTGCTCTCCTGACAATCGGCCTCTATTGCCCTTTTGGGCGAGCCTCATGAAATCACTCAGCCTGATAAATCTTGCCGAGTGATTAAAGGCTCTTCCTTTAATTCGGTCCCAGGGGCAGCGTCACCTCTTGCTTTTTATTGATAGGGTGGCATATCTGTAAGTACCATTTTGAGAGTGCGAGGTTAGCTATAAACAACGAGTCGAGTAATACTATCTCCACAATCGTCAGTGATTCAGCGAGGTAATTGAGCGCCGAGAACGATACTACCAACTCAATGGAAAACAATCTCTAATCAGCCGTTAACGGCATGCTCCGTCGGCATTTCACATCACCATGAAATGAAAGCGTTTGCAGTACCTCTATTGATCTATGTATGGAACTGGAATTTCATTTCAGAAAGTTCCAAGGTCGTGAGGATTAGGTTGGAATTGTGGAAGGCGGTCTTCTTTAGGACTTCAAGTCGACTTCAGCCGCCGGCGCAATTTTTCCAGTTGTTCCCGAAAGTGCTTAATCCGCTCCTGGGTGGCGTCAAGTTCCTGATATGCTTTCAGAATCAACCTTTTGTCGCCCTAAACAACCGCTCAACTATCAGCAGCACCTCTACCTCTTTGCCGCATCCTGCGCACGAAGAGTTAATCATCTACTCACTGACCACCGCAGCCGCACAGCGATAAGAACGGCTGAACTCTTCGCCCATGGCCGCGCATCAAAACTAGAGATGTCCAGCGCCTACTCGCATGCAGCAGCAGCGACTGTCGAGCTTGCGGAAACCTACAATGCCATCCCGCTACCATCAACCCGAGAACAGAGTCTTTGCCCACATCCAACTGGCATCAGTGAGCAAACTCTTTATGGCACCGCAGTTCTGCATGCCGCGGCCTCCGCTTCAATGTGCTGCCCCTCTGTGTCAACGTGAGTGAGACACCGACCGCCCATTAGTTTAATGTACAAGGGCGGGAAGGAAAGGTCTCATGTCAACATTGTATTCCAAGGTTTTTGCGCGTAAAAGTCCAAATCCCTTCCGCAACTCGTTCCACCGCTTTGGTTTGCACTTTGATTCCGGCTAACTCTTCCAGATCCTTGCGGCCTTCATTAAAGGATTCTTTCCCGCCCACGCGACCCATCAAGCGCCGCACTCCCGGACTAAACGATGTGTGCGCCAGATCCAGCGCTGCATCCAGTGGCAATATTCCTTCGCCGCACTGCCCACAGTAATAATAGGCCCGGCGGAACGCTACCGCTCCCACCACCGCAAGCTACCCAAACGGCTTGTAATGAACCGTCACCTTCTTGTCGAGACCAAGGTTGCGCCGGGCCTTCTGTTCGAACTTGCGTGCAGGATTGGTCATGTACAGTCCACAACACCGGTTGCAAATTGGCAGACGGTTCAACAGGATGTATTTGCGAAACCTGACCGCCATCTCCGAATTGAACGATTGCACAAAGCCATCGCGAAATACGTTTCCCGCAATCACGTCCGGGTGTCCCGGGCAAAAGATCAAGTCGCCGTTTGCGTGAATTCGGGCCCAGTAGAACGGCATGAAGCAGCTCTCGTTGCCAAACGTGTCGAGATAGTCGGAGAACCACTTTTCAAAGTCCTTCCCGCGCAGATGGCTTGGGCCTGAAACTGCATAAGGAGGTAGCAATCAGGCCACGGATTTTCACGAATCAACACGGATCAGATCGGCGTTGATTCGTGAAAATCCGTGGCTCATGACTTACCCAAAACATCAGAATCCCCGAGACCACTGACAGTCAGAGTGATCATGAGGGTACTTCGGGCCAGTGTGTTGCTACCTGCTTTGGCAGAGCTAACTTCTTTCTCGCTTTCTGCTCAAACGGACGTGCAGGATTGGTCATGTAGAGTCCGCAACAGCGATTGCAGATCGGAAAACGATTGGTCAGGATGTGTTTGCGAAACTTTATCGCCAAGTCTGAGTTGAACGACTCCATAAAGCCGTCACGGAAAACGTTTCCCGCAATGATGTCCGGATGTCCCGGACAAAAAATCAGTTCTCCATTTGCATGAACTCTCGCCCAGTAAAACGGCATGAAGCAGCTCTCGTTGCCGAAGGTGTTGAGATAATCAGTGAAGTAGGTCTTATAGTCTGAGCCGCGTAACTGACTTGGGGTGGTAATGACGAACGGAGGTGAAAAGCGTTTCTTCTTTTGCAACACGCGACTGAGCGCTGCGGCAACGCTGCCGTAGTCATGCTTTTCATGGTTTGCTGAGACCCACCCGCGCCATGCGCCACTCGATTTTAATCCGAACTCGCGTTTCAAATGGCGCTCGTAAGCCTGGCCCACCTCTTCCGTAAGAAACCAGCGAAAGTTGTAGTTAATAGCAAGCGCATTGAAATCGCGCGCGACGTCGTAGACTCGTTCCAGCACCTCGGTGGTCCATTCACAAACCACCGTACTCATGATTACAGCAGGCAAAGGCTCGTCCAGCCGCCGGCGTAGATCAAATAGCGCGTTTATCGCCTCCTGGGCCGCTTTGAAAGTTCCCTTTCCACGTACTTTGTCGTGCGTTTGCTCGTCACCATCGATCGAGAGGAGAAAGATCAGATTTCGCACTTTTGCAAGTTGGTTCAAATGCGATTTGAGAAGTGTGCCGTTCGTGGAAAAGATGACGTCGAACTGTTGTTCGCGCAGTAGATCGAGCAGTGTGTCGATGTGTTTGTAAACAAAGGGCTCGCCACCGTGAACACTGATCAGGGAATCACGAGGCGAAAGACCGCGCATCAGTTTGATCAACGATTGTTCATTCATGTGCTGAACGTGGCGCACACCATCGAAGAAATAGCCGTTTTCTCCCCATTGGTTACAGAATGGACAGCGCAGGTTACAGGCTTCGGTGGGGATGAGTTGGACCACGGTGGCAACCGGAAGTTTGAACTTCTGCGAGCGCACTGAGGCTTCGTACAGTTTTCCCCAGACGCGCTGGCGACGGCGATTGCGTCCGTAAATCCGAGCGAAGTGCAGATAATCTGTAGGCCTGTATGAGAATGCCATAGCTTGATTTTGCTGCGTTATCCGTGTCATCCGTGTCATCTGTGGCGGAAATAATTAGCCACAGATAGCACGGATGACACAGATTATGGAACTAAGACGATCTTCCCGTAACTGCGTCTGCTTGCGATCAACTCGTGGGCCTGATGGATCTCGGCAAGTGGCAAAACATGCCCAACCTGCATCTTCAACTTACCCTGTTCGATCCAACCTAGTAAGCGTGTCAACGATTCAGTCATCAAACCAGGGCGTTCGAAAATAGCATTCAAATGCAGACCAACAACGCATTGAGATCGAAACATTAATTTCAGCGTGTCGATGGGTTGCACTTGTCTGCTCGCAGCGCCATACGCCACGAGCCGTCCAAGAGATGGCAGGATCGCCAGGCTGCGTCGAAAAACATCCCCTCCAATTGATTCGAGAATCAAGGTTGGCCTGCGTATAGAGTTCAGATTTTGGTCAAATTCGTCATAACCGAAGGCCTCGTCAGCACCAAGTTCGACAACGCGACGCCGTTTTTCCTCAGAAGAAGCTGTCGCTATTACCTGCAATCCAAGCAGTTTCGCGATCTGGACGGCGGCCGTACCGACGCCACCTGCCGCTGCATGAATCAAGACCGTCTCGCCCGCGTTTGCCCTTCCAAAAGTTGTGAGCGCATGGTACGCCGTTAAATATTGAACAGGAAAAGCCGCAGCCTCAACGAACGACATCGAATCCGGGAAGCGCATGCATGCTGCGGAACTAACGCACACGCGATCCGCCTGACAACCACCTGCCGACATTGCCATCACTCGTGACCCGACGGGCAGTGCGTCTCCTTCTTCGATTACACCCGCCGCTTCGAGGCCGGGAATGTAAGGCGGCTTTGTACCACCCGGATAAAGTCCCTCGCGCTGCATAACGTCGGCATAATTCAAGCCGCACGCTTCGACGCGGATCAGAACCTGACCCGGTTGTGGCTGCGGATCAGGTAGCTCTACCAACTCGAGTTGGTCAACGCCTCCAAAACCCTTGACGCGAACAGCCCTCATCTCAATCCCTTCTCTAGCGCGATGCGACCGGCAATAAATTCTGCATCTCGAGCAATGCCGCGCAGGTAAGGCGAAGCAAAAGTTCTCCCAAAACGAAATCCCATTAAGAACAATCCCTTGCTGCGCGTGCTCTCGCAGTTTTTGACAAACGGCCTGCCATCTGGATCAAGATCGACGAGGCCTTTCACGTGTTCAGACGCATAACCGAAACCGGTGGCAAAGACGATCAAGTCCGGCTGAAGGTACTGTCTGTTACTAAACTCCACCGATCCGTTTTGATAGCGGCGCACGGACGGCATGCGCGTAATCAATCCCTTTTGAATCGCTTGCACGACGGTGCGTCCGGTCATTGGCTCAGTGAGCCGGCCCAAGCGCCACCCGAATAAAGAGCCTGGAAACTGTTCGGGCAGCCAAACGAAGTAGTGCACGTCGATTCCAAAGATCCAGTGCGGAATCGCGCAGAGTCTTGAACGCACAGACAGCCAGGCGTGATCCTCCCCTTGCCTCACTCTCAACCAATTCTCCAATACCTCGGCTGCTGAGGCGCCGCCGCCAACGACCAAAAGCCGCCGCGCGCCTGCGAGATGTTCAGCACGCGTGTCGATGCTGTGCATCCAACGTATCGTCGAAGAACCTGGGTTGAAGTCGGCGGGCAGTCGTGGCTTGCTGATGATGCCAGTGGCATTGATGACGTGACTGCCACGAATTGATCGTTCTTCGTCGTCGTTTGTTCGATAACTAACTGAAAACCCGGGCCCCTCCTTTCGGACAGATATAACAGTACTGTTGAAAATAACCTTTAGGCCGTACTGTTCCTCATATCGCTCCAGCTCCCGTACTAAAACATTAAAGGGCAAGTACGCCGGCGCTCCGGGATCGACCTTCATGCCGGGCATCAGCGACAATGCCGTTGGCGAAAGGAGCCTCATCTCGGGATCGACTCGACGAAGCGCAGTGGCGACGGACGGTCCTTTCTCGAGAATCAGGTATTCGATATTTCGCTTTGCCAGACTTTGCGCAGCAGACAGTCCCGCCGGACCCGCTCCAATTACGATCACGGGATCTCTGGAGACTGCGGAACTCATACTGCGACCTGTTGGCGGCTCAAGTACCTCTGGCCCAATTCCTGGACCATCAGATCCAACAAGGTGTTCGCGTCGTTCGTCGATAACGCCGTCAAGCGATGTGTTAAGAAAATTTGAGCGCGCTCGGGCCATACGAGAATTGCCATCGCAACGCCCATGTGCAGGCAAACGGGGGTGTAAATCTGCTGACCAACGATTTGCAGAGCGCCTCCTGACATTCGAAAAACCTCTTCGTTAATGGATTTTGGCTGTTCGAACCATGCGAAATGACTCGTGGCAAAACCGGTTAGTTCCGGATTTGCAGCCAGCTTGCGAAAGAGTCGCCACGGTAAGAGTTTTGCGGGGGATGAAAGCAATGGCAACGCGAGATGCGATCTTTGTCGCATCGCCCTGGTCATCTGATGCTTGAGTTTCATAGCCAACTCTTCAACTGGCTGCGTTGCGTCACCGTAAAGCGTCAACGGCGATATTAAGTTGCCGATTCGCAAGTCGTTGTCGCGGCTTCGTCGCAAGCTGACTGGGACCTCGATAGAGATTACTGGCGTTGCATTAATTCCACTCGAAAGATTCCATGCATGAATTGCCTTCATCCATGCACTCGCGCACAGCCACCCGGGCGCCACGCCTAGCTCAGTTGCTTGTCGCCTGAGTTCGCGCAAGTCGTCTCTCTCTAAGTCTCTTTCGATAATTGAGGTCTCTCCGGGAGTACAGCTACGCATCGCAATACGCGCGCTTTGATTTGAACGTGATTCCCTTCGCATGCGCTGCACATTCTCAAGCGCTTCGAGTAATTTTAAGCGCCTCCCTGGAGTGCGGCCACGGATCTTTCCGGATGAACACGCATCTGAATCTGATCCGTGTTCATCCGGGAAGATCCCTGGCCGCATGATCTCTGCCAGCTTGCGAAGGGCTTCAACACACACCGCTAAGAAACCCTCGCCATCCACAACTGCATGATGAGCGCGAAACGCGAGAAGGTTTCTGTCACAATCAGCAAGCCAAAGTATTTGGAAAGGCGGTTCTGCAAACGGATTCAACGGTCGATTGCGCCACTCTGCCAACGCTTCTCTTCTCTCATCAACATGAAGCATTTCGCCGGTACGACAATCGCCTTCCCACCACAACCCGAACAGACGTCTCTGCAGTCTCTGACGGAGAGGCGGCCAGCGCAAAACAATATGCAGCAGAACTTGGTCCAGATCATCCCGCGTGATGCGGCCCTTAAATTCGACCTCAGCGCCCAACTGCATAAGAACGCCCGAGGACTCCTGGTACGCCACGAAGAAAGTGTCGATCGCCGATAGCCTGCTCGCGTTTGGTAGCGTCGACTTCATGATGCTTTCCATCGGGCCAGACGATTGTTCCGAGCCGCTATTGCCTGCGCCCATTCAGCAGAAGTCTCGATCATCATCATCACTAATTGCGCCTGCATGACACGTTCGCCGTTCACTTCAACATTGACGCTGGTGTTGATGGTTGAAGGTTGTGAACGAGAAATTTCGGCGCTTAGATCCAAAGCCGAAGGAAGAAAGACCGGATGGAGAAATCGCGCGTCGCGAACCATTCCCAAAATGGCCCATCGTTCGATTCCCATTTGCGTCTCTGCAAACTCTTCGGCTAAGGGCCCGGACAGTTGAGCTGCAAGCTCGATCATGAGGGAGCCCGGCAGTAAGGGTGATCCCGGAAAATGATCTGCAAACAGCGGATGATCAGACGGAACAAACGCCTCGGCCGAAGCGCGGCCCTTCTCGACGTCAATATGTATTGATCGCATTAACTCGAACATTTTTGTTCCGCGAGTTTGTGGTCCACCAATCGCACAATCGCGCCAACCGTGCAAAAGCGAGGCAGTGTCGTCGCGTGAATTCGCGCCGGAAAAAGCTCTTTTGGAGTGTCGTAAAGCAAGTTCATCAGACGCATACGCCCCGCTTCAGTCAATACCGCATCTTCCGCGAACTGGGCTTCGTCGAGATCGCCTCGCGCCAGGTGATAGATCGTTCCGTCCGGGATCCCGATTTGAAAGTGTTGCTCGACGCGAAAAAGAAGATCGAGCAGGTCCATTGACGTAAAACCTAAATCGTAGAAAAAGAGCTGTTGTGCCGAGATTGGTTCACTCTCCTGGAGTGCTAACGTTTGTCGTACGAGTGCCGACACCTCCCCAAGAGTATCGCGCGAGCTCATGCAGTCACGCCTCCATCGACACACCAAACTTGACCCGTGACATATGAACTCATCGTAGATGCCAAAAAGAGTACTACCGGCACAACTTCTTCAGCCCGACCCGGGCGCTTCATAGGAATCGACGCGCGTGCCTGGTCCATGTGATCGTCGAGAATGCGTGAGCTCATACCGCCCGCGAGAAGTCCGGGCGCGACCGCATTAATCCGGATACAACGACTGGCCGTCTCGCGTGCCGTAATCCGAACAAAAGCCTCGAGCGCCGCTTTTGACGATGCGTAGGCAGCCTGCCCAACGCCGGGACGTTGAGCAGCGGTGGACGAAACCACGATGATGTTGCCACTACGATTCAGAATCATCGGTTTAAGCGTTGCTCGCAACAGCCGAAACGCGGCCCACAAGTTAACTTCGTAAACTCGCGACAAAGCGTCGTCAGTCAAGCCGGCAACTAAACCATCGGCAAGCGTGCCCGCATTGATGATCAAGTTGTCGATGCGGTCGGCCTCGGCTAAGACGTAACCAACAAGATTATCTACGGCAGTATCCTCGGTGAGATCGGCGGCAAAAGTGTGCACGCGGTCCGTCGCCAGATCTTTCGCGAGTGTCGTGAGCGCATCTTCCTTTCGGCCCGTTAGAAAAAGCCTCGCGCCCGCCTCTCCAAATCCCTCTGCCAACGCGCGTCCGAGATAACCCGTGGCGCCCGTGATGAGCGTTACGCGATCTTGCAGTTGCCAATCTGCAGTATTACTCATGCGCATAGTAGTGATGTCCTAATCTGAAGAATTTTCTCTGCGTAATCTCTGCGACGTCTGCCTCTCGGCGGTGAATCGGCGAATAAAAAGTAAACCGCCGAGACGCAGAGGTCGCAGAGGTGACGCAGAGCTGAGATGTTGGACACTACTCATGCGCATCTTGTGCTTTTTTGGTGGCCCGCTTCAGGATCACGGCTGCGTTCTGGCCGCCCATGCCAAACGACACTGACAACACTGTATCTGCGTCCGTCTCGCGTGGCTCGGCGATTACGTGGTCCAATTCGCAGCCTTCATCTACTTGATTGAGATTGACGGTTGGCGGGACGATGCCAGTGGCGCAGGTTTGTGCCGCAACTATGGCCTCGAGCACTCCAGCCGCCGCCATTGCATGTCCGATTGCGCCTTTGGACCCCGACACCGGAACCTCTTGCCACCTCTTGGCAAAAACTTTTCTTAAGGCTGCCGCTTCCGCGAGGTCGCCCGAATAGGTCGCCGTAGCGTGAGCGTTGACGGCATCGATCTGATCAGGAAAGATGGCGGCATCATCGAGTGCTCGGCGCATGCAAAGTTCAGCACCAGAACCGTCATCACAAGGTCGATTGAGGTCGTAGGCGTCCTGGCTCATTCCGAACCCGATCATTTCGGCAAACATCGGCGCACCACGTTTTTGCGCGCCGGCCAGCGTTTCCAAAACCATTGCTCCCGCACCGTCCGCCAACGCAAATCCTTTGCGACGTTTGTCAAAAGGACGGCAGGCCATAGAAGGATCGTCGCCATTGTCGACCGCGACCGCCTGCAATCCAGCAAAGCCGATCAGGTAAAACGGTGTAAGCATGACGCTCGATCCACCCGCAACACACGCATCAGCTTGTCCATTTTGAATCAAGCGAAACGCTTCTCCGATCGCTTGAGTGCCTGAAGCGCACGCGGCGGCAATCATGCGCCTTGGTCCGGCAAACCTCGTCGATAGTTTCGAAAAGCAAAGTCCCGCTGATCGATGTACGAAACCATTCGGTCCCAGTTGGAAAGTATCGAGACCGGTGGACCAGATAAAGCCGCATTCAGCCGCGTCGCGTTTAGACTCGGCCAATGCGTCTTCAATAGCGCGATTAGCAATTTCGCGATCGCGTTCGGCGTTCTGCGGTGAGACTGCTTCGACCTCGCCACCGGTAGTCACTCTGATACCTGACTCAACCAGTCGCGGCACTCTTCGCACGCCTGATCGGTTAGCGAGAAGCCCATTCCACAGTTCTTGGGTGGTTGCTCCCAGCGCGGAAAGTGCGCCCATGCCCGTGATAACTACTCGACGCTTCTCGTCCATTACAAAATTTCCAGGTTCAGAGTTACGCCGGAGAGTCCGTCTGTGTGTTCAGGTGGAACGACGTACGACATGCGACCGTTGTCATACTCAACGATCGCCGACAAGAACGCACCGAGACCATTCGCGGCGTGCGGCGCAACACGAAATGCTCGTTCCCTATTTCTTGAAATCGAAACCAGGCGCACAACGCGTTCCAATGGTGGGTAAGGTTTAGTGCGAACTGAAAACAACAGGGCGACGCCCAGACCGGGAGCTCCATCTTCGGCAGCAACCTGATCTCCCGCCATCAACAGTGCCTCCTCCTCCGCGCCGAGAGCGAGGCGTTCCAGAGCAGCTTCGAGTCCGCACCACGCTTGTCCGGCCGCGCCGCCCAATCCGAGACAATACGAGCGATTGCCGTGCAAAATAGCAAATGCTGAGAGCGCAAGGTTATCCACTGCGTGAAGCGTTTGCGTTGGGTTCATGCGGAGATTCCCGAGAGTTCCGGTGGCCATCCCTGCGGTAACAACGTGACCCCAGCGATACAGGTCAGCGGAGCCGGGTTGGCATGGCGCAAGCGAAATCACCGCCACCGATGACGGATCGCTGGAAAATTGCACCACATCTTCGGCGGCTGCGAGCGCGAGTTGGACCGGCTGATT
>Ga0256867_10001192_pt1 | contig 10799 bp, 13 predicted proteins | sample RVTome_15_FD_185939 | JGI IMG/M metagenome (GOLD analysis project Ga0256867, IMG submission 185939) | Soil microbial communities from uranium-contaminated site in the Upper Colorado River Basin, Wyoming, United States - RVT150D86 (HiSeq) ... | reverse complement strand
AGAGCGCCATCCGAGCGACGTCCTCGGGCGTGCTGGCGCCGAGCAGCGACTTCTGGAAGATCGGATCGTTCTCGCGCAGCAGCGCCTTGACCCGCTCGGTCAGGATCACGCCGGGCGCGATCGCGTTGACCCGGATGCCGTGCGCCGCCCATTGCAGGGCCAGCGCCTGGGTGAGCGCGCGCACGCCGCCTTTGGCGCTAGTATAGGCGTCGGCCCCTGCGGTGCCGATCATCGCCCGGATCGAGGTGGTGTTGATGATCGAGCCGCCGCCGCCTTCGATCATGACCGGGATGGCGTAGCGGCAGCCGAGAAACGTGCCGAACAGGTCGACGCCGATGGTCCGCCAGAACTCGTCGAGATCGATCTCCGTGACCTTGCCGTCTTTGGGCGTGGCGCCGCCAGCGTTGTTGTAAAGCACGTGCAGCCCGCCGAATCTCGCGACCGTCGCCTGGATCGCAGCTTCGACGCTGGCGGGGTTGGCGACGTCGGTCGCGACGAACAGCGCTTCGCCGCCCGCGGCCCCGATCGCCCGGGCGGTCGCCTCACCGTCGGCGCGCGCGACCTCGGCGATCGCGACCCGGGCGCGCTCGGCGGCGAACAGCAGGGCCGCGGCGCGGCCGATCCCGCGGCCAGCGCCGGTGATCAAAGCGATCTTTCCGTCGAGACGGCCCACGGCCTCCTCCTCGTTCGATGGGTGCTCAGCAGCCAGCTTGGCTCGCTGCCGGGGCCTTGTCCACCCGTCCGGTTGCGATGGTCATGGCTCCGGCTGCATCAGGCGCCACGCGTAGAGGGCGATCGCGACCGCCGTCGCCAGATTGAGGCTGGAAACGCCATCGCGCATCGGGATCGCGAGACAGCGGTCGGCGCGGGCGCGAAGCTCCGGGCTAAGGCCCTGACGCTCGGCGCCGAAGGCCAGGACGGCGCCGCTCAGGATGCTGCCTAAGCGCAGCGGCTCGCCCGCGGGGTCGATCGCCAGCAGCGGCCGCGGCGTCCCCGGCAGCTCGTCCAGCCGTGCGACCGGCAGGGCGTAGTGGAGGCCGGCCGAGCCGCGCAGCGCAGCCGGCTGCCATGGCTTGAGCCGACCGGTGGTCAGGACCGCTGCAGCGCCGGCCGCCGCGGCCGCGCGGACCGCGGCGCCGAGATTGCCGGGATGGCTCGGGTTCTCCAGGAGCACCAGCGGCGCCTCGCCCGGCGCGCCCAGAACCTGAGCGAGATCGACCGCCGGCCGGCGCGCGATGGCCAGAATGCCGGTCGCCGGCGGCGCCGGCGCCAGCTGGCGGAAGACCTCGGGTGCGACCAGCCCGAGGTGGTGCTTCAGCCAGGGGACGAGATCCGGCGCCAACGCCTCCGCCAGGGTTGCCAGCGGCTCGGCCCGCGGCGCGCAGGCCAGCTCGATCGCGGCGCCGAAGCGCAGCGCGTGCTTGAGCGGATGGAATCCTTCCAGTACCGCGAGTTCGGGGTCGGCGCGCGCGCGCCGAAAGCGCTCGATCAGGGTTGGGTCGTCGGCCATAAGGGGCGGAGCCTTGCCTGCCGGCCCGCGCGCAACGAGGATCGGGCGATCCTGCGCCCGCCGGCCCATCTCGCGGCACCATAGCAGTCGCCGGAGCCTGCGACCGCAATCCGCCGCCCAAGGCGCTGGACGAGACCGCCCCGAAGCTGGAACAGTCCGGCTATAGCACAAGGGCGCGGGCCGGCAGATCCTCCGGCGTCGGGTTACTGCCCGCGGCAGCCACGTCGCCGAGCTGACCTAGCCCGCGACCGCCTCCTCGTTCGCGACCGCCTGGTTGAAGTTGAGCCGGACTTCGACGCCGCCGTCGCCGCGGATGTCGAGCCGCGCGTCGAGCTGGGCAGCCAGGGCCTGCATCACCTCGAGACCAATCGAGCTGCGGTCGCGCAGCCGCTCGTCGACCCGCATGCCGACGCCATCGTCGGCGATCCGCAACACCGGCCGAGCGTCGGCCTGCCAGGCTTCGAGCGTGATCGTGCCGGCGCGCCCGCCAGGGAAGCCGTGCTTGAGCGCATTGGTCACCGCCTCGGTCACCAGCAAGGCCAGCGGTGAGGCGCGGGCGACCGTGAGCGGCCATGAGAACAGCGAGCTCGAGAGCCTGACGCGATCGGTCGCGCCGTAGATCTTGATCACGTTCTGGCTCAGGTTCGGGAGCAGTCGCGCGACGTCGATCTGGTCGAGATTGCTCTCGCTGTAGAGCTGGTTGTGGACCAGCGCCAACGCCTGGATCCGGGCCTGGGCCTCGCGCAGCGCGTCACGCACCGCGCCGGCGCCGTGCTTGCTCATCTGCAGGTTCAAAAAGCTGGTGATGACCTGGAGATTGTTGCGGACGCGGTGATGCACCTCGTTCAGCAGCGTATCGCGCTCCTGCAGGGCGCCCTGCAGCTCGGACTGCAGGCAGCGCTCGCGGTGCAGCTCCGAGCGCAGCTTGATCAGGCGATCCTCGAGCGCCCGGAAGACCCGCGAGACCGGGCGGCGCTCGACGCAACGGAGTGCTACCAGCCGGTCCCCTTCGCTCGGCACCGCCGCAGCATAGGCGCTGACCTCGAGCGGTCCGTCGCGGGTGAGCACGGTGAGCTTGCCGGGCAAGGGTGAGCCGCTCGCCGAGGCACGGCGCAGGAAACGCACCACCGCCTTGGGATCGCCATCCATGAACTCGAGCGCGGAACGCCCGAGCAGGTCACAGGCCCGCCGCCCCAGCAACCGGCCGGCGCGGTCGTTCGCCAGCGTGATCGTGGCGCGCTGGTCGAGCAGTACGACGGCGTCCGGCAGCACATCGAGCACGCGCTGGAACACGCTTCCAGCAACCGCCATCAGTCTTCCGCCTCACGCTCCAGATCCGCGGCCGGGAAATACTCGCGGCCGTCGGCGGCCAGCGCCTCCCCGGTCGGCTTCAGGTAGACCACGACGCGACAGCCGCCGTGTCCCCGCGCGATGGTCTCCTGCAGCTCGACCTTGGCGTAGCCCAGATTGTTGGCGGCGATGCTGCCGAAGACGTTCGATGTCATCATGCACATCGACGACCGGCCCTGCACCTGGTCGCCAAACGGACAGGCGCGATTGCCGAGCACGATCTTCTCGTCGTCCTCCGAGATGATGTAGAAGTCGCCCTGGATGCGGCGCTGCAGGTCGACCAGGACCGCCGCGACCTGAGCCCGGTCGAGGCGGTTGACCCGCAGCGCGGCGCGATAGTCGCCATCGATCGCGGTGCCGATCGCGCTGCCGACCACACTGATGTAGCCGATGGTTTCCTCGAGCCCGATGACGTCCTCGAGGGTACCGGCGAGCTCGCGGATCAGTGCGCGCAGAAAGCGGTCACGATCGAGCGGCACCGCGAGCTTCTCGAGATCATCATCAGAGCCCGTAGTCATCGCCTTACCGCGCGCTCTCGCCAACCTGCCTGAAAAAACCCGCAAACGGCGAGCCGGTTCCCGGGCTCACGCCCAACGCGCGAGATTCTTGCCGGTGATCTCCCTGAGCTTGCCCAGGAGCTCGGCGCGATGGCGGGGTGCATCGGCCGAAGCGTAGGTCGCGAGAGCATGCGCGATGGTCACCTTGAGCGCTTCGCTGTCGAAGGGTTTGGCCACTACGAAGGCGGGCTCGAGGCCGCCGCCGGTCAGGAGGCGCTCGGGATAGCCGGTCACGAACACGATCGGCACGCTGAAGGATTCCAGGATTCCCTGTGCCGCCGCGATGCCGTCACCGTCGCCCTCCAGGCGGATGTCGGCCAGCACCAAGCCGGGCTTGAGCTGATCGGCCAAAGCCACCGCCTGCTTCTGATTGCTCGCCATGCCGGCAACCCGGTGGCCCATCTCCTCGACGATGCGGGCGATGTCGCTGGCGACGATCTGCTCGTCCTCGATGATCAGCACCGACACCGAGACCTTGCTCAAGAGGTCGCTGCGGGCCTTGGCGACCGACCGGCGGATCTCGTCGAGCGTCATGCCGAGGATCCACGCCGTCTGCTCGTAGGTGAACCCCTCGACCACGATCAGCGCGAGGGTCCGGCGTTCGGTTCCCGGCAGGCCCGCGAGACCCTGCCTGACCCGATCCGCGAGCTCCACGGCGCCGAAGGTGCTGGCCTCGGCAATGGTCTCGTGCACCTTGGCCCAGGCGGCGTGAAAGGCGCGGAACAGCTGGACGCGCAGGTCCTCGCCCTCGAGCCATTCGGGCTCCGCGACGACCAGCTCCAGACACAGCCGCACGAACTCGTCGCCGAGCTGTTGCGAGCCCGTCAACAGGCGCGCATGCCGTCGCAGATACGGCACGTGCGCGATGATCGATTCCTCCGTCCCGCTCATATCCGCTACCTTTGTGCGTTGATGGCTGCGCCCCTTCGGTGCCGGCGAGCTTGATTGTGATACGGTGGAACGCTATGGGTCGGCAAGACGTTCCTTGGTCACGAAGGTCGATGGTCGGGCGCGCCTGGCACCAGCGTGCTTTGGTATGAGAACCCTGTCTCAAGCGGCGGCTCACCGGATGCCCAGACAGAAGTCGGTCAGACACGAGAGCGACGACGACGCGGACGAGCTCCTGTTCCGGGCCCTGCGGCAACTCGCCGACGAAGCGCTCGAGGAGGAGATCCCCGAGCGCCTGTTGCGTCTGATCCGCACCGCAGAGCGCCAGCACGAGGCCGGGGGCGAGCGCCCCGAGGGGCCCTCCGAGCCCGTCCCCGGGCCGGACCGGCGCGACTGAGCCGAAGCACGCCGGTGGCACGCCGGGCGCGGCCGCCGGTGTCGGTATTTTGGGCCGTCGCCGTTCGCTGCGCCATCGCGGCAGAGCGCTGGAGAACGCCAATCCATTGCGCTAGAGAACGCCAATCCATAAGGGCCCGCCCATGCCGATCATCCTCTTCGTCATCCTGGTGATCCTGATCGCGCAGATCGGCTTTTGGGATACTTTCGCTGCGATCCTCGGCGGCGTGGCGATGATCGTGCTGTTCGTGATCCTGGCGATCGCCCTGGTGGTTCTCGCCGGCGTACTGCTGCTGCGCAAGCTGAGGCGCGGGGTGTAGCGGCCGCGCCGCCGCACGGAAGCACCGGACGTGGCTGATGGCCTCATCACGGTGTTCGGCGGCTCGGGGTTCCTCGGCCGCCGGATCGTCCTGCGGCTGGCCAACGACGGCGCCGAGGTCCGGGTCGCGGTGCGTCATCCCGAGCGCGCGGCGTTCCTGACCGGGACCAGAACCGCCGGGCCGATCACCGCGGTCCGGGCCGACGTCTGGGACGAAGCCTCGGTCGCCCCTGCGGTGGCCGGCGCCGACGCCGTGGTCAACACGGTCGGGCACTACGTCGAGCGGGGCCGGGCTAGCTTCGAGGCGATCCACGGCCAGGGCGCGCGGCATGTCGCCGCGGCGGCGGCCAGGGCGGGGATCGCGCGGCTGGTGCACATCTCAGGCATCGGCGCCGATCCGCAGTCCGACTCGGCGTATGTCCGCGCCCGCGGCATCGGCGAGCGCCTGGTCGCGGAGGCGTTACCCGCCGCCACGATCTTCCGCCCGAGCGTCATGTTCGGTCCCGAGGACGCCTTCCTGAACCGGCTGGCGGCGCTGGCGCGCGTGTTGCCGGTCCTGCCGCTGTTCGGCCGCGGCGACGTGCGGCTGCAGCCGGTCTACGTCGATGACGTCGCGGCCGCGGTCGCGACGGTTCTGACCACGCCCGTGGCGGCGGGCAAGCTCTACGAGCTCGGTGGCCCCCGGATCTATTCCTACCGGGTCCTAGTGCGTCTGGTGCTCGAGCAGACCGGGCGCCGGCGGCTGCTGTTGCCGGTACCCTACCGCGCCTGGGACCTCCTGGCGGCGCTGCCCGGCAGCCCGGTCTCCCGCGACCAGATCAAGCTGATGCGCCAGGACAACCTGGTGGCGCCCGGCGCCCTGACCTTCGCCGACCTCGGCATCCAGGCGACCGCGCTCGAAGCGGTCCTGCCCAACTATCTCGGCCGTCCCGGCACGACGAGCTGAGAGGTTACGGGCTCACGAACAAGCTGCCGGACGCCCGGAACCGACGCGCAGGGCTGGCGCTAGCGGTCTGCTGCTGCTGTGGGAGCAGGCGGTGGCGCGGGGATCACCGTCTGAGCGCGGGCCGTTCCGTCGCTCTGCTCTGCGGCCAGCCAGCGCCCGACCAGCCGGGCGCTCTCGGGCCACGCCAGCCAGCCCGCGATCAGAACGCAGACGAGAAGAACGCAGCTGCCGATCCCGAGCCAGCGAAGAACCGCTCGCCCGCGAGCGCGGCGCGAGCGCGGCGCGACCGGCCGCAGGGCCGGGCGCACCACCGGCGACGAGAACGGAGCGGGCTGGTCGTCATAGTCGCTGAACCGGTCGTCATAGGCGGCCGGCTGGTCGTCATAGGCGGCGAACCGGTCGTCATGGTGGGTGAACTGGTCGTCATGGGCGTCCGGCTGGTCGTCATAGGTGGCGGGCTGGTCGTCATAGGTGGCCGGCTGATAGGGGGCGACGGGCTGGCCGTCATAGGGGGTTGGCTGGCCGTCGTATAGCGCAAGTTCTGGCGCCCCGGTCGCGCGCGCATGCGCCATGGCAGCCGCAAATCTCTGGAACCGCGGCCGCTCTTCCGTACCGACCCCCTCACCGTTCGATCGCGCGCGGCGCCGTTGCATGGTTCCCTCGGGCTCGTCCTCGCCGGTAGTACTCGTCGCCCCGCCCAGACGGCGCAACAACCCTTCTAGCCGCAAACAGCGGCTGTGGCCAGATTGTTCCTCGGACTCTCATACCACCATCAGCAGCATCTTACGCAATACTTACGATCTGGAACCAGGCAAGCTCAACTTCCTCGCTTAGTGCCTTGGATTGTTGTCGTACTATCAGAAATTTGCGCGATGGTGACGGCCGGATAATTTGTTCGAGGCGTCCGGCTTCGCCAAAAAGCCGGGGTTCGGCTCAGACCTCGGTCGCGGGTTCCGGGCGACGCGGATGGGCGAGCAGCCAGACGATGACCTCGTCGGCGCTCTGGTCCGGCGGGAACACCGGATAGAACACCTTCTCGATCCGACCATCGGTGACGATCAGAGTGAGGCGCTTGATCAGGGTCATGCCTTCGACCGCGAAGGTCGGCAGCTTCAGAGCGCGCGCGAAGGCGAGGCGGGCGTCGCTGACCAGCGGGAAGGGCAGATTGAGACGCGCCGCGATCTCCGCCTGGGCGTCCGGCGACTGCGTGCTGAGCCCGAATACCGCCGCGTGCAGCGCACGGATCTTCTGGTGACCGTCGCGAAACGCGAGCGACTGCGGCGTGCAGCCGCGCGCGCCGGGGATCTGGTCCCAGCCCGCGGGCGTCGGGACGTCCGGCTGCCCGGCGCGCGGGAAGCAGTAGACCACGAGACGGCCCGGCCGCGCCGCGAGGTCGATCGGAGCTCCGCTGGTCGCCGGGAGTGCGAGGCGCGGCAGCCGCATCCCCGCCAGATGGTCGCAGGCGCCGTCGTCGGCCGGCGGCGGCAGGTCCGCGGGCAGGGCATGAGGATCGCTGGTCATCGTGGCAGCACCTCCTCGATCGCGGCGGTGATCTCGGGTGCCGCCGGCTCGACGCGCGACGGCCAGGCCCCGGCGAGGCGGCCGTCCGGCGTCACCAGATATTTATGAAAGTTCCAGCGTGGTGCGGCATCCGGGCCGAGGGTCGCGACGATCTGCCTGAAGAACGGGTGAGCGTCCGGCCCCCTGACCACCTGCTTCTCGGTCAACGGGAAATCGACCGCGAAATTGACCTCGCAGAAATCCTTGATCTCGTCGGCCGTGCCAGGCTCCTGGCCGCCGAAGTCGTTGGACGGCACGCCGAGCACGACCAGACCGCGCTCGCGATAGCTCTCCCAGACCGACTGCAATGCCGCGTACTGATAGGTGAAGCCGCAGAGCGAGGCGGTATTGACGACCAGCACCGCCCGCCCCGCGAAGGCGCGCATCGGCAGGGGCTCGCCGTCGATCGACGTGAAGTCGAAGTCGTGCATCGAGCGCGGCGCGGACATCCCGGCCGCCGCCCCGAGCACAGTCGCCAATGCCGTCACCAGCGCCGGGAGCCAGCGCATCGTCGATCTCCGCTTGCCGTGACCTCGCTCGCCCGGACGGCGCAAGAACCGGGTGGCCGCCGGCCATCCCGAACGCCTACTTTCCAGCAGACACGAGACGAAGGAGCCGAGCGATGTCATCCTACCTGCGACCGGTGATCCTCGATCGGGCAACCGCCGGCCCCGCCGACCGACCGGCCGAGCGGCTGCGCGCCGCGCTCTCATGGGGTATCCTGACCCTGCTGCGCTGGCAAGAGCTGGCCCGGCAGCGCCGGGCGCTCGGGGCGATGAGCGATCACATGCTGAAGGACCTCGGCCTCACCCGCGCCGACGCCCTGCGCGAGGCCGGCCGGCCGTTCTGGGACGATGGAGGCGAGCCATGGCGACTCTGGCGGTGAGCGAAGGCCTGCTCGAGCACGATCGGGCGGCACTGAAATCGATCCTCGACTACCGCCGGATCGAGCGCGCGATCCGCTTCCTCGACGGCCATGTCGTCGATCAGCCGAGCCTCGAGGACGTGGCGCGCGAGATCGGGTTGAGCCCGTTCCACGCCCAGCGCCTGTTCACGCGCTGGGCGGGGATCAGCCCCAAGCGCTTCCTCGGCCTGCTTACGGTCGGCCATGCCAAGGCGGCGCTGCAGGCCGGCGAGAGCGTGCTCGACGCGACCTACGAGGTCGGGCTCTCGGGGCCGTCGCGCCTGCACGACCTGTTCGTGACTTACGAGGCGATGACCCCCGGCGAGTACAAGCAGCAGGGCGCCGGCCTGGTGGTCCGCTACGGCGTGCACCCGACGCCCTTCGGCGTCGCGCTGCTGCTGACGACCGAGCGCGGGATCGCCGGCCTGAGCTTCGTCGACGACGACGCCCCGGAGCAGGCGATCGAGGACGCCCGCGCCGCCTGGCCGCTGAGCCGCCTGGTCGAGGACCGCGACGCGACTGGCGCCCTGGTCGGGCGGCTGTTCGACGGCACGGGCGGCGAGCCGACGCGGCTGCTGCTCAAGGGCACCAACTTCCAGGTCAAGGTGTGGTCGGCGCTGCTGCGAGTTCCCTCCGGCCGGGTCGTCTCCTATCTCGACCTGGCGACCGCGATCGGCCAGCCCCGCTCCGTGCGTGCGGTCGGCAACGCTCTGGCGCACAACCCGGTCGGCTTCGTCGTGCCCTGCCACCGCGTGATCCGGGCGACCGGCGCGCTCGGCGACTACCGCTGGGGCCACGTCCGGCGCCGCGCGCTGCTCGCCTGGGAGGCGGCGCAGGCCGAGGCGGCGGGCTGAAGCCGCGGTCGCGGCCGAGGGCGGCCGTGCGGCGCGACCTACTGGACGGTCTCGCCGTGCAGTTGCAAATCGAGGCTGTCGCGCTCGATCTCGACGCTGAGCCGCAGGCCGATCGTGAGGTCGATCACCTTGAGCAGGACGAAGGACGCGAACCCGCTCCAGACGAGCGTGGCCAGCACGCCGTAGACCTGGGCCATGATCTGGCCGGCATTGCCTTCGAGGAGCCCGGGCGTGCCGCCGACCGCCTCGACCGCGAACACGCCGGTGAGCAGGGCGCCGACGATGCCGCCCATGCCGTGGATGCCGAACGCGTCGAGGGCGTCGTCGTAGCCGAGCGCATGCTTGAGGCTGATGGCCGCCCAGTAGCAGACCACGCCCGCGGCGATGCCGATCACGAGCGCGCCCTGCGGATCGACGAAGCCGGACGCTGGCGTGATCGCGACCAGCCCGGCGACCGCTCCGGACAGGATGCCGAGCACGCTCGGCTTGCCGAGCCGCAGCCACTCGACGAACATCCAGGCGAGCGCTGCCGCCGCCGTGGCGATCTGGGTCACCGCCATGGCCATCCCGGCGCGACCGTCGGCGGCGAGCGCCGAGCCGGCGTTGAAGCCGAACCAGCCGACCCAGAGCAGCGAGGCGCCGATCACGCTCAAGGTCAGATTGTGCGGCGCCATGTTCTCGGCGCCGTAGCCGAGCCGCTTGCCGAGCACGCATGCGGCGACCAGGCCGGCGATGCCGCAGTTGATGTGGACCACGGTGCCGCCGGCGAAGTCGAGAGCGCCCAGGCCGCCGATCCAGCCACCGGCGCCCCAGACCCAATGCGCGATCGGCGCGTAGACGACCACGCCCCAGAGGCCCATGAACCAGAGCATGGCCGAGAACTTCATCCGGTCGGCGAACGCGCCGCTGATCAGCGCCGGCGTGATGATCGCGAACGTCATCTGGAAGGTCATGAAGACGCTCTCGGGGATCGTGCCGCTCAACGCATCGACGGTCATGCCGCGCAGGAACAGGCGCGACAGGTCGCCGACGAAAGCGCCTTCGCCGGCGAATGCCAGGCTGTAGCCGACCGCCATCCAGACCAGCGTCGCCACGCAGCAGGTGGCGAACACCTGCATGGTCATCGCGAGCACGTTCTTCTTGCGCACCATGCCGCCGTAGAACATCGCGAGGCCGGGGATGGTCATCATCAGGACCAGCGCGGTCGCGGTCAGCATCCAGGCGGTGTCGCCGGAATCCAGCGCCGGCTCCTCCTGCGCGAGCGCGGCGGAGGTGGCGGCGAGCAAGGCCGTCGTGCCGCCGGCGACGGCCAGGAGCATCCTGAGCGCGCCGTGCCGTTGCCGCCTCGTCCAGCCCGCAAGTGGTCCCAGGAACATCGCCACCCTCCCCGTAAGACGACATCGATCAATTGCGCCCGGGCCGATGCATCGGCCCGCCGATCTTGAACCCGACGGTCCGGCAGGCTTTAGGCGGCCGGCCTGCTGTGTGACGCATAGGCTTGCCTTCCGGTGTTCA
>Ga0256867_10001189_pt1 | contig 10805 bp, 10 predicted proteins | sample RVTome_15_FD_185939 | JGI IMG/M metagenome (GOLD analysis project Ga0256867, IMG submission 185939) | Soil microbial communities from uranium-contaminated site in the Upper Colorado River Basin, Wyoming, United States - RVT150D86 (HiSeq) ... | reverse complement strand
TACGCAACGTGGTGCTTTATCCCGGCATCATGCTGCCCCTGGCGCTCGGCCGCCCGAAGTCGATCGCCGCCGCGCAGGAGGCCGCGCGCAGCGAACGGCCGATCGGCGTGGTCCTGCAGCGCCGGGCTGAGGCCGAGGACCCGGTCCCCGATGACATGTACCAGGTCGGCACGATCGCCACCATCCTGCGCTACATCACAGCACCCGACGGCCAGCATCACATCGTCGTCCAGGGCCAGCAGCGCTTCCGGGTGCGCGAGTTCCTGTCCGGCTACCCGTTCATGGCCGCCCGCATCGAGCGCATCGAGGAGCCGGAGGACAGCGATGCCGAGCTGCAGGCGCGCCTCGTCCTGCTGAAGCAGCGGGCGATCGAGGCGCTCCAGCTGCTGCCTCAGGTGCCGCCGGAGCTGATCAACGCCGTCCAGGCGGTGACCTCGCCCTCGGTCGGCGCCGATCTGGTCGCGAGCTTCATGGATCTGAAGCCGGAGGAGAAGCAGGAGATTCTCGAGCTGGTCGACGTGCGCGCCCGGCTCGACAAGGTCATCGAGCTGCTCGGCCATCGCATCGAGGTGCTGAGGATCTCGCGCGACATCGGCCAGCAGACCAAGGAAGCGGTCGAGGGCCGGCAGCGCGAGTACATCCTGCGCGAGCAGATGCGGGCGATCCAGAAGGAGCTCGGCGAGAGCGAGGGCACCGGTGCGGAGATCGAGGAACTGAGCAAGGCGATCGCCGAGGCCGGGATGCCCGAGGAGGTCGAGCAGCACGCGCGCAAGGAGCTCAAGCGCCTCGAGCGCATGCCCGAGGCGGCGGCCGAATATTCGATGATCCGCACCTACCTCGACTGGCTGATCGAGCTGCCCTGGTCGAAGCTCAGCGAGGATGCGATCGACATCACCGAGGCGCGCCGGATCCTCGACGAGGATCACTACGGCCTCGACAAGATCAAGCGGCGGATCCTGGAGTACCTCGCCGTCCGCAAGCTCAATCCCACAGGCAAGAGCCCGATTCTGTGCTTCGTCGGGCCGCCCGGGGTCGGCAAGACCTCGCTCGGCCAAAGCATCGCCCGCGCCACGGGCCGCAAGTTCGTGCGCGCGAGCCTCGGGGGCGTGCATGACGAGGCCGAGATCCGCGGCCACCGCCGGACCTATATCGGCGCGCTGCCCGGCAACATCATTCAAAGCATCCGCAAGGCCGGCACCCGCAATCCGGTGTTCATGCTCGACGAGCTGGACAAGCTCGGGGCCGGCTTCCACGGCGATCCGTCGTCGGCGCTGCTCGAGGTGCTCGACCCGGAGCAGAACGCGACCTTCCGCGACAACTATCTCGGCGTGCCGTTCGATCTGAGCCAGGTGATGTTCATCGGCACCGCCAACATCCTCGACGGCATTCCGGGCCCCCTGCGCGATCGCATGGAGGTGATCGAGCTGCCGAGCTATACCGAGGACGAGAAGGTCGAGATCGCCAAGCGCTATCTGGTCAGGCGCCAAATCGAGGCGAACGGGCTCAAGCTTGAGCAGGTCGAGATCAGCGAAGCGGCGATCCGCGCGATCGTGCGCGACTACACCCGCGAGGCCGGGGTCCGCAACCTCGAGCGGTTGATCGGCTCGGTGTTCCGCAACGTCGCGGTGCGCATCGCCGAGGGCACCGTGGAGCGGGTCCGGATCGAGCCGGACGACCTGCACCCGATCCTGGGCGCGCGGAAGGTCGAGAGCGAGCTCGCCATGCGGACCAGCGTGCCGGGCGTCGCGACCGGTCTCGCCTGGACGCCCGTGGGCGGCGACATCCTGTTCGTCGAGGCGACCCGCATCCCCGGCTCCGGCAAGCTGATCCTGACCGGTCAGCTCGGCGACGTGATGAAGGAAAGCGCTCAGGCGGCGCTCAGCCTGGTCAAGTCGCGCGCCCGGCAATGGGGCATTGGCGAGAGCCTGTTCGAGAAAAGCGACATCCACGTCCATGTGCCCGCGGGCGCGATCCCCAAAGACGGCCCGTCGGCGGGCGTCGCCATGTTCATAGCCCTGGTCTCGCTGCTGACCGAACAGACGGTGCGCAGCGACAGCGCGATGACCGGCGAGATCTCCTTGCGCGGCCTGGTCCTGCCGGTCGGCGGCATCAAGGAGAAGGTGCTGGCGGCGCATCGTGCCGGCATCACGCGGGTACTGCTGCCGGCGCGCAATCAGAAAGACTTCGAGGACATCCCCGAGAGCGCGCGCGAGAGCCTCGAGTTCGTCTGGCTCGAGCGGGTCGACGACGCCATCGCGGCGGCGCTCGGCACCGCTCCGGCCGATACTGCGGCGGACCCGGTGCCAGCCGAGTGATTGAAGCGTAATTCGCGCCTGAGGTGAACGCGTCGCCGACGCCGAGGGCAGCGGCGTGTCCGTGCCTCGCTATCGCAGCGCAAGAGAATCCGCCGGTGCCGGACGCTATGCCGGCGGCCGATTAAGGTTGCTTGTTGGCGTGGGCGGAAATGATTGACATTTTCGTGGTATTTTACGAGTATTGTTTGCGATGGAGCGGGCGGAAGGAATGGCCATGGCGGACATGAGGCGCATCCTGGGCGACGAGCACAGCGCCATTCGGGTGAGACATGCCGCCATCGCCTCGATCGTCGCCGCCGCCAGCGTCGCAGCCGGTATTTTTCTGACCGTCATCGGCAACCAGCTGTACGAGCAGGCCGGCCAGCGGGTGCTCTGGGCGCTGGCCGCCGGCACCGGCATGACCGGCGTCTGAGCCGACTGCCGACACCACCATCGATGTCCGCCGGCCGCGCCGTCCCGGGCAAGCACGCTGGGCTCGCCGCCCTCCTCGGCGCTGCCATGCCGTCCCCGGTGCAAAGCGAGCCTCCCGTCTCCGGTGCAAAGCGAGCCTCCCGTCTGTAGCGCCGGCGGGGCCGGCCAGTTGGGGCCCGCAGGTGACCGTGGAGTGCGCGTGCCCGGTTCGTCAGCGAGAGCAGCCTCAGGGGCACGCCGACGGTTATCGCAGGGAATGTGGCATCCTGCAGGCGCGCATGAACCAGGAGGTCCCGCTCGACCTTAATTAATCCCTATCTCTACCCACTCGCGGACGGGCTGTACCTGGACGGGACCTTCCGCCCGCATCGCCGCTGAGCGGCGGGCTTTCGGCTGGACGCCCCGGCGGCGGCGTGATTTGCTCGCCGGCGGCGGCGCGAAGCCCCCGCGCCCCCTGAGCACCCGGAAGCCGATCCGCTGATGACCGATGCCGCGCCGACCTCGGCAGAGCCCCTGTTGCAGATCGAAGGCCTGAGCAAGCGCTTCGGGCCGGTCGTGGCGCTGGACGAGGTCAGCTTCGCGGTCCGCCGCGGCGAGGTCGTGGGCCTGCTCGGCGACAACGGGGCCGGCAAGTCGACCCTGATCAAGATCATCTCGGGCTCGCTCGCCCCGTCCGCCGGGCGGATCTGGTTCGACGGCCGGGTGGTCAGCTTCGCGAGCCCGGCCGATGCCAAGGCGCTGGGCATCGAGACGGTCTACCAGGACCTCTCGCTCTGCCCCAACGTCGACACCGTCGCCAACTTCTTCATGGGCCGTGAGCTGCACCGCAATCTGCTCGGCTTCAAGTTCCTGCGCGAGCGCGCGATGCAGGCCGAGACCGAGCGGGCGCTCGCCGACATCGGCACCCACATCCCGTCGGTGCGGACCACGGTCGAGCATCTCTCTGGCGGCCAGCGGCAGGCGATCGAGCTCTGCCGCTTCGTCCACTGGGGCGGCCGGCTGGTGCTGCTCGACGAGCCGTTCGCTGCACTCGGCGTGCAGCAGACGCGGCGCGGGCTCGAGCTGGTCGAGCAGATCCGGCGCCGCGACGTCGCGATCGTGGTGATCACCCACAACGTCCTGCACGCCTTCCAGGTCGCCGACCGGATCGTCGTCCTGCGCCACGGCCGGGTCGTGGGCGAGCGCCCCGTCGCCGCGACCTCTCACGAGGAGATCGTGCGCCTGATCACCGGCGACCTCGCCGATCCTGCGCCACCGCGCCGCGCCGCCGCGAATCCGGGGTGAGGACCGGCGTCATCCCCGGGCACACGTCAGCGGGCGGCGGCTTCCTGGCCGGCCGCCCGCGGGCGTGGTTACTGCTTGGTGACGTTGCGGTAGAACACGGTGTCGAAGGTCGGGCCGGAGACGAAGCCCTCGACGTTGGCGCGGCGGGCGACCTGTTCGGTGTTCTGGAACATGATCACGAACGGGCTGTCGGCCTGCACGATCCGTTGCAGCTCCAGGTACATCTCCTTGCGCTTCTCGGCGTCGCGCTCGCGCACCGCCGCGTCGGTCATCTTGGTGAGTTCCGGGATCTCCCAGCTGTTGCGCCAGGCCAATGGCTTGGATTGCGCGTCATCGGCGTTGTCCGGGTTGCGCGCGAAGGTGTCGGCGTTGGAGTGCGGGTCCATGTAGTCGGGCGACCAGTACAGCAGCACGATCTGGTGGTTGCGCGCGCGGTACTTGGTGATCACCTGCTTCTGCTCGCCCGGGACGATGCTCACTTCGATCCCCGCCTCGCCCATGGTCGCCTGGATCGCCTGCGCCACCTCGTTCCAGGGCGAGGTGTTGGCGGCGTCCATCTCGACCTCGAAACCGTCGGGGTAGCCGGCCTCGGCGAGCAGCCCCTTGGCCTTGGCGACATCGAGGCGGAACGGCGCGTCGGTCAGCGCGGCGAAGAAGCCCGACGGCCAGAACGCCTGATGAACCTGGTACTGGCCGCGCAGGAAGGTGTCGGCCATGCCCTGGTAGTCGACCAGCCAGCGCAGCGCCTCGCGGACCTTGGGATTGGCCAGGCGCTCATCGTTCTGATTGAGGCCGAGATAATGGATGTCGGCCTTGGGGAAGGCCTCGATGACCAGCTCGGCGTTGCCGGCGATCGATTCGATCTGGTCGGGGCTGAGGTTGCGGGCGATGTCGATGTCGCCCTTCTCGAGCAGCAGGCGCTGCGCCGAGGGCTCCGGGATGTGGCGGACGATCACCCGGCGCATCGCGGGCACGCCGAAGCGGTGCTCGGGGTTCGCCTCCATGGTCACCGACTCGCTCGCCTTCCAGCCCCTGAGCTGGAACGCGCCGGAGCCGGCGGAGTGGGTCTTGAGCCAGTCGTGGCCGAGGTCGCCGTCCTTTTCGTTGGCCAGCACGAGCTCCTTGTCGACCACCGAGCCGATGCCGGCGGACAGGCAGTTGAGCACGAAGGTCGGCGCGAAGTCCTCGCCGATGGTGAGCTCGACCGTCTGCTCGTCCGGCGCCTTGACCATCTCGGCGACGTTGTCCTGGCTCCAGCCGAGCTGGGTCAGGATGAAGGCCGGCGTCAGGTTGAGCTGGATCACCCGCTGCAGCGAGAACGCGACGTCCTCGGCGCGCACCGGGTTGCCGGAGTGGAACGTGAGGCCCGGGCGGACCTTGAGCGTGATCCTGCGGCCGTCGTCGCTCACGGCATAGCTCTCGGCCACGCCGCCGACCAGGGTCGCGGTGTCCTCGGCCTCGTAGACCATGATGCGGTCGTAGAGCTGGTTGATCATCTCGCCGCCCGAGAGCTCGAAGACCTCGGCCGGATCGAGGGTGATGATGTCGTCGATGTTCTTGGCGATGACCAGGGTGTCCACCGGCGTCGCCGCCTGGCCCGCCGGGAGGAGACCTGCCGCCAGCAGCCCGGCTGCCGCCGCGATCCCGATGCCGATCCTTCTCATGAGAGGCCTCCCGCCGGCGCCTTGTGCGTTTCCCCACCCCGATCCTTGCGCCGCTGCCGGAACCGGCGGTCGGCCGGCGTGGCCCGGTCCCGGCGGCGCATGGGGCGTTCCGGCGATCATCGCCCGGGACCGCCCGGTCCGCAACAGAAAGCCGCGGCCGGCCGTCGCGCGGCGAGATCCCGCCGATCAGGCAGACCGGATATCGGTCTGAGGAAAGTCATCCCCTTTGTACAGGAGCGGGAGCTCCGCGGTCTTGGCGAGCGCGTAGGCGAAGCAGTCACCGAAGTTGAGTGCCGCCGGGTGATTGCCCTTCCCCCAGGCGCGATAGGCGCGGCGTGCCACGTGGACCTGGGAAAGGGTCACCGGCTCGACCTCCAGGCCAACGTCCGCGATGAACTGGTCAAGCTCCCCCCTCGCATCTGCTCGAATCCTGCCGTCGAGAACGATGCTCGTCTCGAGCAGATTCGCAGCCGAAATGAGTGGCCGGGGCGCCGCGCGAATGGCGTGAACGAAGCGTTCGGCCTCGGGTTCGAGAAAGAAAATGGCCAGAAGAGCCGAAGTATCGACCACCATCAGCCGGGCAACCCGCGCTCGTCATAGCCCAGGATCTCGTCCGGAGTCCGATCGTCTTTGACCGGGCGGGACGCATAGCACCGCGCGATCGCGAGCAGCTGCTCGATCGACGCCCGTCCCCGGCGGCGCTCCTCGCGTTCCAGCCGATCGCGCACTGCGACCTGGACGGCCTCCGTCAGGCTCTCCCCCGTGAGCGACGCGAGGCGGCGGACCAGATGATCGGTTTCCGGATCTTTGATGTTCAGGGCCATCGGGCGATCCACGTGCAGAAACGACGAGGTTTTCTTCCTTATGGAACGTAAGAGCTCTGGAAGCAAGCGTTACGCTGCGCACAGCGGGGCGCGCGGCTGATCCGAAAGGCGATTGATCCCAAGCCCGGCGCCCCGTTTAATCGGGCCATGGTGAAGCGATCCGACAGGGAGGCAAGGACGATGAACGGAATGACGAGGCGCGGTGCCCTCGTGCTTGGCGCTGCGGCGCTGGCGCTGGCTGCGTGGCAGCCGGCCGTGGCGCAGGACAAGGGCACGATCTACTATATGATTCCGACGCTGCTGGACGAGTTCCAGACCGAGAGCCAGAAGGCGATCGAGGGCGTGTTCGGCGACATGGGCTACGAGGTGGTCTCGCTCGACGCCCAGAACCGCGCCGACCTCCAGCTCAACCAGCTTGAGGACGTGATCGAGCTGCAGCCGGACGCGATCATCATGAACGCGGTCGACTTCGACGCCATCGTGCCGGGCGTGGAGCAGGCGCGCGCGGCGGGCATCCCGGTGCTCAACTACGACCGCCAGATCCGCAGCACCGAGTTCGAGCTGACCTCGGTCGCCGGCACGGTCGAGATCGGGCAGATCGCGGCCGGCGAGGCGATCCGCCTGCTCACCGAGCGCCACGGCGCGCCCGAGGGCAAGGTGCTGCAGATCCTGGGCGACCCCGGCGACAACTACACCCTCGACATCCAGCAGGGCTTCGAGGAGCGGATGGTCGCCGAGGCGCCGGACGTGGAGATCATCACCAATGCGGCGATGCAGTGGGAGGCGGAGAACGCCGGCACGATTCTCGAGGACCAGCTCCTGGTCAATCCTGACATCGACCTGATCTTCGCCCACGCCGCGCACCTCACCGTGCCGCTGGTCGCGGTCCTCGAGGCGGAGGGCAAGCAGCCGGGCGAGATCATGATGATGGCCTCGAACGGCGCGCCGGTCGGCCTCGACAACATCAGGAGCGGCTGGCAGCAGGTCGAGGTCGAGCAGCCGCTCTACGCCCAGATCTACGGGCTCGCCATGTTCACGCCGATGATCCTCGCCGGCAAGACGCCCGAGCCCGGCACCTACGACGTGGTCGGGCTGGAGTCCGAGCTGACCGTCGAGGACTGGGGCCTAAATCTCAAGATCCCGGGCGCTGCGATCACCAAGGACAACGTCGACGATACCCGCTTCTGGGGCAACCTGACGCCGCCGGATCAGCCGGTCGACGTGGTCGAGTAGCTTCGGCTTTGGCGCGGCGCCTTCGGGCGCCCCGCCTGCATCAACCCCCGCCGCGCGTCCAACGTCCGTCGGCTCTCAGTCCTCGCTGTCGAGCCGGTCGATCAGCGCCTGGAGCTGCGCCCGCTGCGGCGCGTCCGCGGGAATCTGCGCGAGGAGGCGCTGCCAGAGCTCGCGGGCACGTCCGCTGTCGCCCTGTTCCGCGGCCGCCCGACCGAGCCAGAAGAGCGCCTGGGGATTGTCTTGGTCGAGCTCGACCACGCGCTGCAGCTGGTCGACCGCCGCCGCCGAGAGCGGCGCGTCGTCGCTCTCGAGCGCCAGCAGCGCCTCGGCGTAGGCGATCTGCGCGCCCGGGTCGTCGGGCAACAGCGTCGCCGCCTGCTTCGCCGCCTCGGCCGCCTTCGCCGTCTCGCCGAGCACGCCGTAGGAGCGCGCCAGCATGCGCCAGCCCTCGCTGTCGTCCGGCTGCTCGGCGAGACGTGCGGCGAGGCCGTCGACCATGCCGCGGATCATCTCGGCCTGCTCCTCGGGCGACAGATCGCGGGCGGCGCGCATCTGCTCGTCCGTCGGGCCGCGGGCGCCGTCCGCGCCGCCGGCCCCAGGCGCTGCGACGCCGAGCTCGGTCGCGGCGGCGACGAACTGCTGCTGGACGAACGGTGCGCCCTCATAGGCCTCGGCGCCGCGGGCGAGCGCCGCCGCGGCTGCGGCCGGCTGCTCCAGCGCGGCGTGGGCGCGGGCGAGCCGGATCCAGCCCTGCCAGTCCTTGGCATCCCGGGCGAGCGCGGCTTCGAGCCTCGCCACGTCGGCGCGCAGCGCCTCCGGATCGGCGGCAGGCAGGCCGGGCGGACGTTCGGCCACCGCGGCAGGGGCCGGTTCGGGCAGCACGTCCGCGGCCTCGATGCCAAGCTCCTCGGCCAGCGCCGTGACCCGCGCCCGCAGCATTGCGAGATAGGGCGCATCCGCCGGGGTATCGCCGACCAGCCCGGCCCAGAGCTCGAGCGCCGGGCGCCGCTCGCCGCGCTGCAGCAGGGCAAGACCCTGATAGAAGCGGGCCCGCGGGTTGCCCGGCTCGAGCGCGAGCGCGCGCTCTAGGGCGCCGCGCGCCTTCTCCGTGACCACGCCGCCCGCCGCCAGGATCGAAGCCTCGGCGAGCCCCGCATGCAGCTCGGCACGGCGTCCGTCTAGGGCTACCGCGCGCTCGTAGGCCCCCGCCGCCTTGGCCGGGTTCTCGCTCATCTCGTAGGCGCGGGCCAGGCGCAGCCAGCCCTCGAGGTCGTCGGGAGCGGCCGCGACACGCTCCTCGAGCCGCCCGATCATGGTCTCGACCGGCGGCACGCGCGACGCATCCGCCGCCCCGCCATTGGCGGCCGCGTCTGCCCGATCGCTGCGCTCGGCAAACGGCGTGGCCGGCAGGTCGGGTCGCCCGAGACGGCCGTAGAGCACCGCCGACAGGGCCGGCAGCGCGATCAGCAGGACCAGCGCGATCGGCCAGCGCCGGCGGCCCGCACGGCCCGGACCCGCCTCGGCGCGGCCTTCGGCGTCGGCCGCGAGCATCCGTCGCTCGACCTCGAGCCGCGCCGCCCTGGCCTCCTCCGGCCCGAGCTGGCCGCGCTCCGCCTCCCGCTCGAGCTCGCGCAGCTGGGCGCGGTAGACGCTCAGATCGTACTCGCGCCGGGCCGCGAGCGCGCCGGGCCGGCGCAGGATCGGCAGCAGCACCAGTGCCAGCACCAGGGCGGTCATCACGGCCAGGATCGGCCACAGGCTCATCCTGCACTCCTCGAGCGGCATGCCCCTGCGACAGGCATGCTCGGCTTTGAGATAGAGCGCAGGGGATGCCTCCGGCAACCTGCGTTTCAACGCAGCCGGCTTTTCGATCGCGCTGCGGCAGGTTCGCGACGCGCGCCGCGAGGTCCTCGTGCTCGCGACCCTCAGAACGCCCGGCTCAAGTCCCGCAGCCCGAGCCGCTCGGCGAGACCGATCCGCTGCAGCCTGCCGGTCGGCCCCTCCGGGATCTTGTCCAGGAACACGATCCTGCGCCGCACCTTGAATTCGGCCAGATGCTCGGCCGCGAAGGCCTGGATCACTATCCTCGGCGACCGGCGCGGATCCGGCGTCGTGAGTGCCGGGTGGGACCACCGAGCCGCCGCGCGTTGCCGGTGACCCCGGCGTGGATCGGCGCCAGCCCCGCGCGCATCCCGCCGAGACCGGCTGCGGCGAGACGCAAGCCGAGATCGGCCCCGCCAGAGTGGGGCCAGCCCGGCGCCGACGCCCACAGGCTCCAGAGCTGCCAGGGTACCGTTGCCACCGCCAGCCAGGACTGCCACACCGCGAGCGGCTTCTCGAGCGTCATGCGCCAGAGCTCGGCCGTCTGGGAGAGCGCGGAGGTCTGGCTGAGACCGGCGAGGATCGGCAGCCGGTGGGCCAAAGTGACGGCGCTCGCCCCGGGCAACGCCGCGCCGATCGCGCTCAGGCGCAGCGCCTCGCGCGCGAGCCGCCTCTCGGAGCGGGTCATGACCATGCTCGCGACCCTGCGGCGCAACCCACTCGTGGCCTGACAGTCATCGGCATCTCCACATTCTTACGGAAACCATCGCAGCCCGGGCCTCCCTCTTGCCCTTTCAGCGGCGCGATCGCCGAAGTAAGAACGAGCCGTCCGGACCGGAGCGGTTGCCAGCTTTAAGGGCGATCGCGGGCGCCGGCAATCCTGCTCGTTCCAGCTTCTCGGCGGCCATGCTCATGCAGTTCGACGATTATCAACGCGCCGCTCGACGGACCGCGATCTATGCCGACCACCACCGCGTGATCTATCCGGCGCTGGGGCTCGCGAGCGAGGCGGGCGAGGTCGCGGGCAAGATCAAGAAGGTGCTGCGCGATCAGGGCGGCGATTTTGCCAGCGCCCCGCTCGAGGCGCTCGAAAACGAGCTCGGCGACGTGCTGTGGTACGTCGCGGTCCTGGCCGCGGATCTTGGCCTGTCCCTCGACGACATCGCGGCCCACAATCTCGACAAGCTCGCCTCGCGGCGGGAGCGCGGCCGGCTCGGCGGCGCCGGCGACGAGCGCTGATGGCTGCCGGGCTC
>Ga0256867_10001188_pt1 | contig 10810 bp, 12 predicted proteins | sample RVTome_15_FD_185939 | JGI IMG/M metagenome (GOLD analysis project Ga0256867, IMG submission 185939) | Soil microbial communities from uranium-contaminated site in the Upper Colorado River Basin, Wyoming, United States - RVT150D86 (HiSeq) ... | reverse complement strand
TCTCGACGTGCCGATCGAGGAGGACCTCGCCGACCTGGAGTGGAGGGGTGTGCCGCAGGAGCGTTTCCGGACCTTCTGCGCCGAAATGGGCTTCGATGCCGACGCCATCAATGTTCACCGTTGGACTGACTGAGAGGTTCCGAAGCCGTTCTGTGCGGGTCTGTGGCGCGTCACGCGTCATAGATCTTCACAGAACGGTGGGTCAGTCCCCTTCCCCGTCCTCCCAGATGAGGTCGAAGCGGTCCAGGCAGTCGGCACAGCGGTAAGCCACGGGATAGCCGGGCTCCAGAGGCTCGTCCTCGGGGAGGAAGCTGATGAGGTGGGCGACACCACCACACTCGACACAGTCGATGGTCTTTGGTGGATCGCTCACAGCTCACTACGGGGTCGGACCCGGCTCAGAACGATGGAACCGATGACCCCGGCCACCAATGACCCGGAGAAGATGCCCACTTTGGACAGGTCGGTGAGCGTTGGGTCCTCGAACGCCAGGCCGGCGACGAACAGAGACACGGTGAAGCCGATCCCGGCGACTGCGGCGAGACCGATGACATGGCCCCATGACGTGCCGGGGGGGAGCCTGCCCAGGCCGAAGCGGACGGCGCCGTAGGCGGCCACCGATATCCCGACGATCTTCCCCACCACGAGACCGAGGGCCACCCCGAGAGCGACCCGGGAGGTGAGGGCACCGGCGATGCTGATGTCACGGAAATCGACGCCGGCGTTCGCCAGGGCGAACAGGGGCACGATCACGAAACCGCTCCACGCCACCAACTTGTGCTCCATCCTGGTGAGTGGTGACACTGTCTCGTTCGCGATGTCGGCGAGCAGCAGGGCTTCATGGTCGGCATGTTCCTGGGCGTGACTGTCGGTGATGTCCTCCGGGTCGTATTGGTCGAGGATGGCTCGGGCGCGCCGGTCGAACTCTCTCGGCTGGTAGTACGAGTCCGCCGGGGTCAAGAATCCGAGGGCTACCCCGGCGAGGGTGGCATGAACTCCGGACTCGAGCATGAAGTACCAGATGACAAAGGCGGCGGGCACATAGAACCACATCGCCCGGATGTGCACCTTCCCCGCCACCCATATCGCGATCAGCCCACCGATCGCGGCCGCCAGATAGCCGGCTTCCAGATCGGACGTGTAGAAGATGGCGATGACCACGATCGCGCCGATGTCGTCGGCGATGGCCACGGCGAGGAGGAAGAGCTTGGCACCCGACGGCACCCGGGAGCCGAGGAGGGCGACGACTCCGATGGCGAAGGCGATGTCCGTCGCCATGGGTATCCCCCAACCATGCCCGGCCGGGGTGCCGGCGTTCAACGCGTAATAGATCAGCGCGGGCAGGATCATGCCTCCGAGCGCCGCCATGACCGGAAGGGCCGCGGCCTTGGGATCCCGCAGATCACCCAGGACCAGCTCTCGCTTGATCTCGAGTCCCACTACGAAGAAGAAGACCGCCATCAGCCCGTCGTTGATGAGATGGAGGAGCGACTCGTCGAGGTGGAGTCCGAAGAAGTCGATGGTCAGGTGCTCCTCGAGCAGGGAGAAGTACGTCTCCGACCACGGACTGTTGGCCCATATCAACGCAGCAATCGCGGCGATCAGGAGGACGATCCCCGAGGACGCCTCGATCTCGCTGAAGCGGACGAATGGTCGGATGAAAGTCTTCGGGACGAACCGCTCTGACGTCGCCCAAGTCCTATGTCTCGAGTCCACGGGTCAGTCGATGCTATGTCCGGCCGACTTCAACATCTCGCATGCCTCCACCACGCGTGTTGCCATCCCGGTCTCGGCCTTCTTCAGGTACGTCCTCGGGTCGTAGATTTTCTTGTCGCCGACCTCGCCGTCGACCTTGAGCACGCCGTCGTAGCCACGGAGCATGTGATCCACGATGGGCCGGGTGTAGGCGTATTGACAGTCGGTGTCGACATTCATCTTGATGACTCCGTATCCCAGAGTCTCGTGGATCTCGTCGAGGGTCGACCCGCTGCCGCCATGGAACACCAGATAGTGCCGGGCATCGTCCCCAAATCGATCGACGACGGCGGTCTGCCCGTCTCTCAGGATCTTGGGGTCGAGCTGCACCGATCCTGGCTTGTACACGCCGTGAACGTTGCCGAACACCGCGGCGAGTAGGTAGCGCCCCCGGTCGAACGTGCCGAGCACCTCGGACACGCGCACCATGTCCTCCGGTGTTGTGTACAGCTTGGATCGGTCGACGTCGGAGTGGTCGCTGGCGTCTTCGACGCCACCCACGATGCCGATCTCGAGCTCGAGGACTATGTCGAGGGCGGCGCAGCGGTCCAACAGCTCATCGGCCAACGCGAGGTTCTCCTCCATTGGGAGATTCGATGCATCGAGCATGTGGCTCTGGAAGATGGGCCCCCTCCCGGCGGCGATCGAATCCTGACTCATTTCGAGGAGGGGGCGGATGAACCCTTCGACGCGATCTGGCGGGCAGTGATCTGTGTGCAGTGCAGCATTCACGGGGTACTGGGGAGCCACGACGTGGGCGAACTCGGCCAGCGCCCGGGCTCCGATGGCCATGTCCTTGTGGGACTGGCCCGATGCGAACTCTCCGGCTCCGTAGGAGAACTGGATGATCCCGTCGGAGCGGGCCGCGGTGAATCCCTCGAGGGCGGCGAGGATCGTCGACGACGACGTCGTGTTGATCGCGGGGAGGGCATATCCACCGGCTCGGGCGGCGTCGAGCATCTCCCGGTATTTCTCAGGTGTGGCGATGGGCACCCATGGTCTCCCTGTTGCGTTGCTCGACGCGAAGGTAGTCGCTCCCCTTTGTCGACTCGCCGTCGGGAACATGCCTGGATAGGTTCGCCGGCGATGGCTCGTCCCGTCGAGACCTCCGCCCCGAGGAAGGCCCGCAGCCCGATCGTCCGTGGGCTCCTCTTCGTGCTGGGCCTGATCTGTCTGGCCCTCGTCCCCCTGAGCTACCTGCCTGGGATCCCGACCTTCGACCTGGTTCTGCTCGCCGCCTTCTTCTTCTCAATGTCCTCGGACCGAATGTACGGCTGGATGGTGAACCACCGCTACTTCGGCAAGATCATCCGCGGGTATCGCGACCACGGGCTGACCATGCGCATGAAGTGGGTGGCGGCGATCGCCATCACTGCCTCGTTGACGGTCTCGGGCGTGTTCCTCACCGACCTGTGGTGGGTGAGGTCGATCCTCGTCGCCGTCGGCTTGTATGCCCTCTGGTTCGTCTTCACCCGTCCCACCAGAGACCCCATCACCAAGTAGCGTCGGCTGATGCGCTCGTTCTCTCGTGGGGGTCTTGGCGCGGTCACGGCCGCCACGATGGCCACCTCGACCTTCGCGATCATCGTGGCCAGCGTCCTGGCCGCCCAGCTCATCGACGAGTTCGAGATCAGCCGTGCCCAGGTCGGGCTGCTCGGCCTGGCCAACGGCATCGCAGGAGCGTTGGCGTCGCCTTTGTTCGGAAGGGTCACTGACCGACTGGGCTCCTATCGGTCGGTTGTCGGTGCCCTCGCCATGGGAACGGTGACGTTGACGGCGTGGGCGATCAGCCCCTCCTACCCGCTGTTGGTCGGGGCCGCCCTCCTCACCGGGCTCTCCAATGCGTGGGGGAACCCGTCGACCAACGCCCTCATCGTGGACACCCTGCCTCCCGGGGGGCGTGGCGTGGTCACCGGCATCAAGCAGTCAGGAGTGCAGATCGGCACCTTCCTGGGAGGGCTGTTGCTCCCCGTATTCGCCGGCTGGTGGTCGTGGCGGGTCGCGATCGTCATTTTTCTGGCCATGCCGATCGGCGGCCTTGTCGGCATGATCGGCAGACCGGAGACCGGTCCTCATCACCAGAGGCGGCCGAGGAACACCGAGCGGCTGCCGGCCTCGGTGCGTTGGGTCGCCGGATACGGCTTCATCTCGGGTTTGGCCACCTCGGCGATCCTCGGATTCCTCCCACTCTTCGCCAATGAGGATCTGGGCTGGTCCGAGTCCGCAGGCGGAGCCCTGGTCGCGCTGGTCGGCTTGGCCGGGATCTTCGCCCGGGTGCTCTGGCCGCGGTTCTCGGAGCGGACCATCGGTCACGGGCGCACCTTGCGCATCCTCGCGATCATGTCGACCTTCACGGCGTTGCTCCTGGCCATGACCAGTCTCGGCGTGCTCGGCGGGTGGGCAGTGCTGCCGGCTGCGCTCCTTCTCGGCGGTGGTGCGATCGCCTGGAACGCGGTGGGTATGTTGGCCGTCATGGACTTCTCGCCGGAGGGGGCGGTGGGCAAGGGGACCGGGTTCGTGCTACTCGGGTTTCTGTTGGGGCTAGCCGCCGGGCCGCCCCTGATGGGTCTGTCCGTCGACCAGTTGGGGAGCTATACGCCGGGATGGATCGCCGCCGCCGTCCTTCTCGGAGTATCGGCCATCATCTCGTTCCGGGTCCCGGCCGGCAGTATTCTCGCCGACGCGTGAGATTGGTCATCGCCCGCTGCACGGTCGATTACTCGGGTCGGCTGGCCGCCCATCTCCCCGAGGCGACCCGACTGATCATGGTCAAGGCAGACGGGACACTCTCCATCCATTCCGACGGCAATGCCTCCAAACCCCTCAACTGGATGATCGCCCCCAACGTCCTGGAGATCCACCCGGATCGATGGGAGGTGACCAACTCCAGGGGCGAGAAGCTGCTGATCACGATCGCGGAGGTCCTCGATGACGTCACCCATGATCTCGGGCTCGACCCGGGTCTCGTCAAGGACGGTGTCGAGTCGCATCTCCAGGAACTGCTGGCGGCGACACCTGACGCGCTCGAGGACGGTTTGCGGCTCCTCCGGCGTGAGTACCCGACGGACATCGGTCCGGTGGACCTCCTCTGCAGCGACATCAACGGTGTCACCGTCGCCATCGAGGTGAAGCGGCGCGGTGAGATCGATGGTGTGGAACAACTCGCTCGTTATGTCGAGCGTCTCGAGCATGATCCTCGTCTCGCGCCGGTTCGGGCGATTCTCGCGGCACAGTCGATAACGCCTCAGGCTCGGGTGATGGCTGAGGCGCGGGGGATCCAAGCCATAGAGGTCGACTACGAAGGGCTCAGGGAGGCGGAGGACACCGAGCTCCGGCTGTTCGACCTCCGCTGATGTTCGACATCGTCTTCTACACGCCCGAGATACCACCCAACACCGGCAATGCCATGCGTTTGGCCGCCGTGACCGGTTGTCGTCTCCATCTCGTCGAGCCTCTTGGTTTCGACATGAGCGACGCCAGGCTGCGGCGGGCTGGCATGGACTATCGGGACAAGGCCGCGGTCTCGATCCACGACGACATCGATTCGTGGCGGCAGGCGACCGACCCCTCCCGCGTGTTCGCCTTCACGGTCGACGGGGACGGCCTGTACACGCAGGTGGCGTTTCGAGAGGGAGACGCCTTTCTGTTCGGCCCGGAGTCGGTGGGGCTCCCCGACGACCTGACCGGTGCGCCTTGGGTCACGCGACGTCTTCGCCTGCCCATGGTGCCAGAGGTCCGCTCGATCAACCTGTCCAACGCGGCGGCCATCGTCGTCTACGAGGCTTGGCGGCAGAACGGGTTCCGAGGCGCCCGTTGACCGTTCTGTGAACGTGGGCCGCGCGTCACGCGCCACAAACCTTCACAGAACGGTCAGGAGACCCGTTCCGCGAGCAGACGAAAGGCGATGGCCTCCGAAAGTACCGCCCGCTCGAGATCGGCGACACTCTGGCTCTCGTTGGGGGCGTGAAAGGCGCTGGTCGGGTCGGCGGCGCCGACCACCAGGATGGGAGCGTTGGGGAAGAGCTGTTGAAACGTGGCGATGAAGGGGATGGAACCACCGGCGCCCATCTCCACCGCATCCTTGCCGAACCCTTCCCGAAATGCCTTCCTCCAGATCTCGACTGCGTAGTTGTCCGAGCCGAGCACCGTTGGGTCGCCGGACTCCTCATAGATGAAGTCGAGCCGGGATCCCCATGGGACATTTGCGATCAGGTGGTCCTTCAGCGCCTGCAGGGCCTTCCCTGTGTCCTGACCCGGCGGGATCCGCATGCTCACCTTGGCGCGCGCCACGGGGACCAGCTGGTTGATCGCCTCGCCGACCGGGGGAGCGTCGATCGCCAGCACCGATACCGCGGGGCGGGTCCAGAGACGGGATGGGATCGACCCGGTGCCGATTAGGTCGAGCCCGTCGATGGCTCTGGCCTGAGCACGTGCCATCTCTTCCGGCACGTCGGGGCCGCCTTCTATCTCCTCGGAGACGAGCCCGCCGATAGCGACGTTCCCATCGTCGTCGTGCAGGCTGGCGAGGAGACGAGAGAGGGCGATCAGGGCATCGGGCACGACGCCGCCGTACTGACCGGAATGCACCGCCGACTCGAGGGTGCGCAGTTCGAGTTTCACGCCGACCACACCACGCAGTGACGAGATGAATGCCGGGGTGCCCACCTCCCAGTTGCCCCCATCACCGATGACGATGACGTCGGGATGGAGCATGTCGCTGTGTCTCTCGAGGATCTCGGAGAGACCTTGGGACCCTGCCTCCTCCTCGCCTTCGAGGAAGAGCTGGCAACCGACAGGCAGACCGCCGGAGTGGGCGGCGACGGCTCCGAGGTGCATGACGATGCCCGCCTTGTCATCGCTGGCGCCCCGACCGTAGATGCGCCCATCCTTCTCCAATGGCTGGAACGGCCCGGTCTCCCACTCCTCGATGGGCCCGGGAGGCTGGACGTCGTAGTGGGCGTAGAGGAGGACCGTGGGCGCCCCTTCGGGGGAGGGGAGCTCGGCGAAAACCGCTGGATGGCCGTTGGAGGACTCCAGAAGCCGGCCGTTCTCGAATCCTGCGTCGGTCAGTAGCGTCAGGATGCTCTCCGCGGCATCTCGGACTCCTTGGGGGTCGTATCCGTCGGCGCTCACCGATTGCATCCGGATCAACGTTGCGAGGAGCTCTTTGAGACGGGGCATGTCGGCCGCGACCACGGCCCTCAGGTCATCGTGCATCTGAAGCAGGGTACCGCTGCCAACATGTGACGGTGCTGCGCTTCCGACTGTTCGACATGCCCGTCACGGTGAGGGGATCGTTTCTCATCATCGCCGCTCTCATCGGGTTCGTCGGTGTTGGCGATGCCACCCAGACGACCGCCTGGATCGTCATCGTCTTCGTCTCCATCCTCATCCACGAGCTGGGCCACGCCCTGACGGCCAGGATGTACGGATCCGCTGTAGCCATCGAGTTGAACGGCCTGGGTGGGCTCACTCGCTGGTCGACGCCCAAAGGCGAGCTGACTCCGGGACGTCGCGCCCTGATCGCGGCCGCCGGCTCTGCGGTGGGCCTCGTCTTCGGGGGGCTGGTCTGGTTGCTGGCCAGCCAGTTCGGCCCCTACGAGCCGTTGCTGGGCTTCATCCTGGAGAGCACGATCTACGTGAACGTCTTCTGGGGTCTGCTCAACTGGCTCCCCATCCGACCCCTCGACGGGGGTCATCTGCTCGAGTCGCTCCTCGAGAAGGTGGCGCCGAATCGCGCCGAGACGATCGCCCGACTCGTGTTCACGCTCACCGCCGCCGCAGCCCTGGTGGTCGCCATCAACCTCCGACTCATCTTCATCGCCGTTCTCGCCGGTTGGCTTCTCTTGTCCGAGTTCAGCATGGGGCGCCAGACCACGGTGACGACCGCCATCCCCATGCTCTCCTACGACGTGCCCGGGGAGGACGAGCCCGACTCGGGCGATGACGAAGACGTGGTGGAGCGCGATGATGGCGCCGAACCCGGGGAGGCCCCCGAGTCGCCGCACTAGTTTCCCGACCATGGACTTCGCGTACAGCTCGAAAGTCGAGGACTATCGCAAGCGACTCCTCGAGTTCATGGACAGCCATATCTACCCGGCCGAGCCGGTATACCGGCAACAGATGGAGGGGTCCGGCGACCCGCACCACGACCCCGCTGTCCTCGAAGACCTCAAGAAAGAGGCGCGCAGCCGGGGGCTGTGGAATCTGTTTCTCCCCGACTCTGCGGAGGGGGGCGGGCTCTCCGTCCTCGAGTACGCCCCGCTCGCCGAGATCACCGGTCGGAGCCCGCAACTCGCCCCGGAGTCGATGAACTGCTCGGCCCCCGACACCGGGAACATGGAGATCCTCCATATGTTCGGCACCTCCGAGCAGAGAGAGGTCTGGCTCCATCCTTTGCTGGAAGGCGAGATCAGGTCGTGTTTCTCCATGACCGAGCCCGATGTCGCCAGCTCCGACGCCACCAACATCCGTACCCGGATCGAGCGCGAGGGCGACGAGTACGTGATCACCGGGCGCAAGTGGTTCAGCTCGGGTGCGGCCTCCGATCGGTGCAAGCTCTCCATCGTGATGGGGGTCACCAACCACGAGGCGGACCGGCACCGCATGCAGTCGATGGTCATCGTCCCCATGGATGCGCCCGGTGTGACGGTCGAACGTGAGCCCACGGTGTTCGGCTATCAGGACCGGGGGGGTCATCCCCAGATCCACTTCGAGCACGTGCGGGTCCCGGTATCGAACCTGCTCGGAGAGGAGGGGGGCGGGTTCGCCATCGCCCAGGCCCGTCTCGGCCCGGGCCGCATCCATCACTGTATGCGGGCCATTGGAGCCGCCGAGCGTTGTCTCGACCTGATGATCCAGCGGTCCCAGGCGCGCACTGCGTTCGGCAAGCCGCTCTCGGATCAGGGCGTGGTGCAGGAGTGGATAGCCGACGCTCGCATCGAGATCGAGCAGGTGAGGCTGCTCGTGTTGAAGACGGCGTGGATGATCGACAACATGGGGACGAAGGGGGCACGCACCGAGATCGCCGCGATCAAGGTCGCTGCGCCCAACCTGCTCACCCGGATCGCCGATGATGCCATGCAGCTGTTCGGCGCCGCCGGGTTCACCGAGGACTGGCCGCTCGCCGAGCTCTATTCCATGGGTCGCTGGCTGCGCATCGCCGACGGCCCGGACGAGGTGCATCGCCGCTCCGTGGCCCGAGCCGAGTTGGGTCGCTTGGGACCGGGGGCAATCCCCGAGCCCTATCCCCGCCTGCCGAGCTGACCACCCCAACACCGACAGAACCGCCGTTACGTGACTCCTGTTGAGCAGGATCGCCCCGAACCGACACATCCCCTGACACGTACTGCAACGAATAGGTCAAGAGAGCACGCAGGCAGACAAGGGGATGACCACCACTTACCGCGTAAGTTTGCGGGAACGAATCCCGTTGACTCTGCGTTTACCTGTGCCTGAAGATGATGGGGCGAACAGTGATTGATTTGACTGTCACACCGTGGCGGGAAGCGGCTGCGTGTCTCGACGTTCAGGACGAGGTCAGCTTCTTCCCCGACAAGGAGGACTTGGGCGGAATCGTCCGAGCCAAGGCGGTCTGCGCCAGTTGCCCGGTGGCCGACGAGTGCCTGAGCTGGGCCATCGAGACCAACCAGACCGAGGGGATCTGGGGAGGTCACACCGCCAAGGAGCGCCGCAAACTTCGTCGGCGCTGGTTGGAGGAGACCAAGAAGGCCAGCTAGCGCTTGGCCTCGGCCGGCTCGTCGCGGTCAGGCCCCTTCTCGGCGGCGATGTGCACCAAGCCGTCGCCTGAGTTGACGAGAGGTCGCAACGACTCGGCGATGACCCAGCCGGTCTCCGACGCTCGCACCTGGGTCGGGCGGGTCCCGAAGGCATCCGAGATGGAGGCAACGGTCTGGCCCGTCGTGACGTGCTCTCCTAGGTCGACCTCAAGTTCGGCGATGCCACCGCGCCGGGCCCGCACCCACCTCGTGCGACGGATCAGTCGCGTGGGCCTCACCCGGGGCAGTCGCGCATCGATCATGCCCATGGCTCGCAGGGTCCTCAGGACGCCGGCCACACCGGTCTCGATGGCATCGTCGTCGAAGCGATGGGCTTGGCCCGCCTCGTAGAGCAGCATGGTCTTCCCGCGCTCCACCGCGGCCTGGCGTAGCGAGCCGTCCCGCAGCCGGGCGTGGATCGAGACAGGGGCGCCGAAGGCGCGGGCCAGCCTCAGGGTGGTGGGGTCATCGAGATTGGCCCTGATCTGGGGCAGATTCTTGCGATGGTTGGTGGCCGTGTGGAGATCGATGCCGACGGTGCACTGGCCGACGACTTGGTCCATGAACAGGTAGGCAAGCCGCGATGCGGTAGAGCCCCGCCGTGAACCGGGGAACGAGCGGTTGAGATCGCGCCGGTCGGGGAGATAGCGCGATTGGATGATGAATCCGAGCGGGTTGACGATGGGCACCGCGATCACGGCCCCCCTCAGGTTCTTGGCGTCCAGCTCTTTGATGACCCTCCGGATTATCTGGATCCCGTTGAGCTCGTCGCCGTGTATGGCCGCCGACAGCCAGATGTTGGGCCCGGCCGATCGTCCGTTGATCACCTTGACCGGCAGCGACTCGGTCGCCCCTGTCACGACACGGGCGAAGGGCAGTTCGATCTGCACCTTTCGCCCCGGTCTCACCGTGATCCCGCCGACGGTGATCGGCTCGTTGACCTTCTCAGGTACCAACGTTGTCTTCGATGAACTCGACTATTAGGTCGGCGATATCCACGCCGCTGGCGCCCTCGATGCCTTCGAGCCCGGGGGATGAGTTGACCTCGAGCACCATCGGCCCTTCGGCGGACTGGAGGAGATCGACGCCGGCGACGGCGAGGCCCATGCTCTTGGCAGCCCGTACCGCTGTGGAGCGTTCCGAAGGGCTCAACTTGATCATCTCGGCCTGGCCACCGCGATGGAGATTGGAGCGGAAATCCCCCGGGGCACCCTGCCGCTTCATGGCAGCCACCACCTTGCCCCCGACGACGAAGGCCCTGATGTCGGCGCCACCGG
>Ga0256867_10001187_pt1 | contig 10817 bp, 5 predicted proteins | sample RVTome_15_FD_185939 | JGI IMG/M metagenome (GOLD analysis project Ga0256867, IMG submission 185939) | Soil microbial communities from uranium-contaminated site in the Upper Colorado River Basin, Wyoming, United States - RVT150D86 (HiSeq) ... | reverse complement strand
CATTGTAAAGGCTCATGTCCCGCACGTCTACACCACCCCTTTCTTGACAGACATCCAACTCGCATGTTACGAAGACAAGCAAACGGAATCACCGTCCTCCCACGCCTTACATGCCGAGGAGTTGCACATGCGATTTTATTGCTTTCACCTTATGCCCTGGGCCCATCTCCCTGACGATTTTGCTGAGCAGCATGACAGCGCCTGGGTCACGTGTCCCAACACGCTCTACGATCCCGAACTCGGCCATCCGCTGTACAACCGCTATCTCGACGAGTTGGAGCTGGCGGACGAACTCGGCTTTGAAGGCGTGTGCGTCAACGAACACCATCAGAATGCCTACGGCAATATGCCCTCGCCCAATATTATGGCCGCCTGTCTGGCCCGGCGCACGAGCCAGACCAAGCTGGTGATTTTGGGCAATGTGTTGCCGCTCTACGATCATCCACAGCGCGTGGCAGAGGAACTCGCCATGCTCGATGTCATCACCCAGGGACGCGTGGTGTCGGGCATGGTGGTCGGCACGGGAATGGAGTATTTTTCGTATAACGTCAATCCCACCCACGCGCGGGAACGCTTTCGCGAAGCGCATGATCTGATTATCAAAGCCTGGACGACTGACGGACCGTTTGCCTGGGAAGGCAAGCACTATCGCTTTCGCTACATCAACCTCTGGCCCAAACCGTTTCAGAAACCGCATCCGCCGATCTGGATTCCCGGCTCCGGCAGCCGCGAGACCATGGAGTGGGTCGCGCAACAACGCTATACCTATATGGTCTTGCCCACGCTCGCGCCGTTCGAGCTGCGGCGGCAAAGCGCCGAATATTTTCGCGCCTGCTGCGAACAAGAGGGCTATACCGCCCGCCACGAACAAATTGGCTGGGGCATTGGCATCTATGTGGCGGAAACGGACGAGCAAGCCCGGCGCGAATACGAGCCCCACTTCTGGTACTACGCCCGCAACCTGCTCAAAACCCCGGCGCCGCTCAGTCTGCCACCGGGCCATACGTCGCTTCCCGCCATGTTGAGCATGGCTGAACGCCGCCTGCAATCCCGGCCCGGCAGCCTGTCCACCTGGGACCAAGTAGAACAAGGCGGCTATGTAGTAGTGGGCAGTCCGGAAACCGTGCGTCAACGCTTGGAGGACTACGCCAAACAAGTCGGGTTCGGCGTGCTTGTCGCCAATTTTTCTGTCGGCAATGTGCCGTCCGAATTGACCCGCAAAAGCATGACCCTGTTCGCCGAGCAGGTAATGCCGAAACTTCAGCATGTCAATGTGGATACGCCAGCCATCGCAAGTGAGGTGCTGGCATGACCTATCACGAGACGACGATCGATGTCCGGGGTCGGCAGGTTCGCCTCTTGTCCGGCGGTTCGGGCATCCCGCTGCTCTACTTACACGACACCTTCACGGTTGGCCAGATGTGGAGCGACGTGCATGAGCGACTGGCGGCCCATTACGACGTGATTGTCCCCATCCATCCCGGCTGTGAAGGCTCTGACGCACCTGAGATCGACACCATGGACGATCTCATCTTTCATTATCTCGACGTCTGTGTGGCCTTGCAGATCGATCGCCCGATGGTATGGGGCGCCTCGCTCGGTGGCTGGATCGCGGTGGAATGGGCGGTGCGCTATTCGCACCTGTTGCGGGGCGTGATTTTGCTGGACGCACTTGGCTTGCGCGTCCTCGATGCGCCGACTGCCGACATCCTGCGCCTCGATGCGGCTCAGACCCGCGCGCACCTCTTTGCTAACCCCGGCGCTGAGCTGGCACACCAGCTCATTCCCGATGTCCCGTCTGTAGAGTTACTCCCGGCTATTTTAAAGGCACGGCAAACCTTGGCGCGCTTTGCCTGGCAGTTTCCGGACAATCCGAAATTATCGCGCTACCTATATCGAATATCGATTCCAACCCTGATCATTTGGGGCGAGCAGGATGAATTCATCCCCAGCGCCCACGGATACGCTTTTCACAATGCCATTATTGGCTCCGAATTCGTCCAGCTGCCGCAATGCGGCCATCTGCCGCATGTTGAGCAACCCGATGCATGCCTCGACGCCATCACGGCGTTCTTGAACCGACACTGTTGATAGAGAGATATCAGTGTGACTACACCAGCCCAATCTTTCCGCGTCATCGGACAGCGCATCCCCAAGGTTGATGCCATCGACAAAGTGACTGGACGGGCGCAGTTCGGCGCCGATGTCGATCTGCCCCACATGCTCACCGGCAAAGTCTTGCGCAGTCCACATGCCCATGCGCGGATTACCCGCATCGACACGAGCCGGGCCGAAGCGCTGCCCGGTGTTAGGGCCGTGATCACCGGAGGCGATCTGCCCACCCTGTCGCCCGGTGCGCCAGGCCATTACAGTCAGGCCACGACGCGAGAGTATTACGTCAGTCAGGAAGTGCTGGCGCGAGACAAGGTGGTGTATCACGGTCAGGCGGTCGCCGCTGTTGCCGCCACCTCTGAGGCCATTGCCGAAGACGCGCTCGACCTGATTCAGGTCGACTACGACGTGTTGCCACATGTGCTGGACCCGCTGGAGGCGATGCAGCCACAGGCGATCCGTTTGCATGACGATCTCTACACCCGAAGCGCAGCCGGAACCGCCGACACGCCCAGCAATATTGCCGAACATCTGGAATACGGCCGGGGCGATGTCGAACAGGGGTTTGCCGAGGCCGACGTGGTGGTGGAGCGCACGTTCCACACCCAGGTGGTGCATCAAGGGTATATCGAACCGGATTCGGAAGCGGCGCGGGTCAATCAAGATGGCAGTGTGATCGTCTGGGCCAATACGCAAACAACGTACACGCAGCGGCATGATCTGGCCATTTTGCTCGATATTCCCCTGAGCAAAATCCGCGTGATTCCGACCGAAGTCGGCGGCGCCTTCGGCGGCAAAGAATCGGTGCGCGTCTCTGCGTTATGTGCCGCGCTGTCTCGCAAATCAGGTCTACCGGTCCGCATCACGTTCAGCCGCGAAGAGGTGTTACGGGCTACGGGTCCGAGCTGCGCCACCGTGTCGACGATCAAAGTCGGCGCGCGCCACGACGGCACCATTACCGCCATTCAAGGTCATCTGGTCTACGACGCGGGCGCGTTTCCCGGCGCCCCGCTACGCTCCGCCATTCGCCGGGTGTTTTCTCAGTATCGCACGCCGAATCTCAAGATCGACGCCTACGATGTGGTCACAAATAAGCCCAAGGTGGCCGCCTATCGCGCTCCCGGCGCCACCCCCACCAACTTTGCCCTGGAATCGGTGATCGATGAAGTCGGAGCCGCCTTGCATTTGAACCCACTCGATTTTCGCCTACAAAATGTCTCGCGCACCGGTGATCCGATGCCAGATGGAGTGCGATTATCCGCCGTCAGCTTAGAGGACGTCCTCAAGCGCGTGCAACAGCATCCGTGCTGGACCACGCCGTTGACGAGTCCGAACCAGGGACGCGGTATGGCCGTTGGGTTGTGGACCATGCCGGGCGGGACGACGAGTTGCCATATCAATCTGAGTGCGGATGGGTCGGTGACCTTAGTGCTCGGCACGGTCGATCTCTCCGCCACCCGCACGAGCCTGTCCATGATTGCCGCCGAAGCGCTGGGGCTCGACCTGGAAGACGTGCGGGTTGTGGTGGGCGATACGGATATGGTGGCGTATTCGGATGCAAGCGCGGGCGATCGCGTCACCTATGTCACGAGCAAAGCCGTGTACCAGGCCAGTCACGATCTGCTCACGCGTTTGCAACAACGAGCCGCCGAAGGTTTTAACAACAAGAATAAACATCATGTATCGCCCCAAGAGATTGTGTACGCTCGCAAGCGATTTTGGGTGCGAGATCATCCGGAACAGACTGTGACGTTAGCCGAGTTAGCCCTGCGAACGGTCCGGGGTGAAGGCGCCATCATGGGTTACGGCAGCGCCAGTGAGACGTTTAACACGGTGGCGATCGCGCCGAATGCGGCAGTCCATATTGCCGATGTCGAAGTGGATCCCGACACCGGACAGGTGATCCTTCTCCATTACACTACGTTTCAGGACGTCGGGCTATGTGTCAACCCGGATCAAGTCGAAGGACAGATGCAGGGCGGCGCCACCCAGGGGATCGGCTGGGCCCTTTCCGAAACGTATAGCTACGATGCGTCGGGCGTTTTGCAAAACGCCAACTTGTTGGATTACCGCCTGCCCACTAGTGTCGATGTTCCCGACATCGGCGCCAATGTCATCGAACTGCCGTCCGACGATCATCCCTACGGCATTCGCGCCGTCGGTCAGGTGCCGATCGTCCCCCCTGCCGCCGCCATTGCCAATGCCATCGCCAGTGCCACCGGCATCCGCATGCGAGCATTGCCGATGACGCCGGAGCGCGTGCTTGACGCCCTACAGCAGTCGCCTTCAACGAGGGATTACAATTTAGAATAATGAGCACGCGATCTTTGCCGTACGGCATACGGGTGGGGCTCCTCTGTATCCTCTACGTCGCCACGGCCAAGTTTGGGCTCTCACTGGATGCGGTGCACGGCTTTGCCGCGGCGGTCTGGCCTCCGACAGGTATTGCCCTCGGGGCGCTGGTCCTGGGCGGCTATCGCCTCTGGCCCGGCATCGCCCTAGGCGCCTTCCTGGTCAATGTGTCAGCCGGCGCGCCGCTGCTCGTTGCAGGGGGGATGGCGCTCGGCAATGTGCTGGAAGCCGTGGTCGGCACTGTACTCCTGACGCGCGTGGTCAGGTTCTCTCCCTCCCTCAATCGCCTCCAGGATGTGATGGGATTGATCGTACTCGCGGCGGGGCTCAGTACGGTTATCAGCGCTACTATTGGCGTCACCAGCGGGTGGCTGGGCGGAATCATCCCTGCCGCCACGGCGTGGCAGACCTGGCGCACCTGGTGGCTGGGCGATGCGCTAGGCGATCTGATAGTGGCGCCGCTCCTCTTCGTCTGGAGCGGGCGCGGACGCCTCTCCCTGTCCCCTCGGCGGGTCGCCGAAGCCATGGCCGTGCTCGTGTGCGTCAGTGCCCTGAGCCTCGCCGTCTTCGGCCCCCTCCTGGTCCCGCCCCTGGTCGATTTCCCCTACATCCTTTTTCCGGCCCTGATCTGGGCGGCGGTGCGGCTGGGTCCACAGGGGGGGGTCACGGCGATAGGGCTCGTGTCCGCCATCGCCATCTGGGGGACCATCCAGGGAGTCGGTCACGTTGCAGGCCCAACGCTCCACGCGAACCTTCTGTCGCTTCAGGCCTTTATGAGCATCGTAGCAGTGACGATTCTCATCTTGTCGGCCATGACGGTGGAGCACCAGGAGGCGGAGGCCACGCGCGCGCAGCTGGCGGCCATTGTCGATTCCTCTGAAGATGCGATTATCGGTAAGAACTTGGAAGGCCGCATCACCAGTTGGAATCGGGGCGCGGAGCGGCTCTATGGCTACACGACAGCCGAAGTCCTGGGGCAACCGATCGCCTTGCTGGTTCCCCCCGACATGCCCGATGAATTCCTCGGGATGCTGGCACGCTTCCTGCGCGGGGAGCGCCTTGAGCATTATGAGACGCAGCGGATACGCAAAGACGGCACGCGCCTCGATATCTCACTCACCATGTCCCCGATCCGTGACGGGGCAGGACGGATCATCGGCGTTTCCGCCATCTCGCGGGATATCACGCCCCAGAAACACTTGCAGGATGCATTGCAGGCAGCGATGCACCACCTCCATCTGGTGACAGACGCCATGGCTGCCCCAGTGGCGCAATGCAGCCGTGATTTCCGCTATCTCTGGGTCAGTAGAGCCTACGCCGCGTGGCTCGGTCGTGCACCCGATACTATTGTGGGCCGTCCGATCTCCGACATCCTCGGCCCCGAGGCGTTTGCCGCCCTCTGCCCCTATTTCGAGCGGGTGCTCGCGGGGGAGGGGGTCCAGTATGAGGAACAGGTTACGGTTGTGGGGATTGGTCCTCGGTGGATCGCCGCTGCGTACACGCCGACATTGGATGCCACAGGCAGACCGGATGGCTGGGTGGCGGTCGTGATGGATATTACCGACCGCAAACAAACTGAAGAGGCGTTGCAGCAGGCCCAGAAGCTACAAGCTATTGGGACGCTAGCGGGGGGCATTGCGCACGAGTTTAACAATATTCTGGCGGCCATTCTCGGCTTCGCCGATCTCACCCAATACAAAGTACCCCGCGGCAGTCCAGCCTGGGAGAACTTGCAACATATACTCATGGCGGGCCGCCGGGCCAAGGACGTGGTGCAGCAGATTCTCACCTTCAGCCGCCAGACCCAGACCGCCCGGATTCCCCTCCAGCCCCAGATACCGGTGCAAGAAACGCTGCGCTTATTACAGGCTTCCCTGCCAGCGACGATTGAGCTCCTCCAGTTCTATGCCGACGACGTCGGGACTGTTCTGGGGGATGCCACCCAACTGCACCAAGTGGTGATGAATTTGTGTGTGAACGCGGCACAGGCCATGCGCGAGACGGGCGGTGTTCTGGAGGTACGTCTCGAGGCCGTGGAGGTCGATCCCCTCCTGGCCGCCCACCATACCGGTCTCCGTACGGGGCCATACGTCCGCCTCACGATCCGCGATACGGGTCCGGGTATTCCACCTCATCTCACCGAGCGGATTTTCGAGCCCTTCTTTACCACGAAAGAGGTGGGGGTCGGCACCGGGATGGGCTTGGCGATTGTGCATGGCATTGTCACGAGCCATGGTGGGGCCATCACGGTCGAGAGTACACTGGGCCATGGGAGCATCTTCAACGTCTATCTGCCCCGGATGGACGAGGAGCCCCCTCGCGAGGGACGCAGCGAGCCGGCAGTGCCCCGAGGAAATGAGCGCATTCTCTTTGTCGACGATGAGGAGCCTCTCGTGTTAGTGGCTCGCGGGATGTTGACCCATTTAGGCTATCAGGCCCAGGGGGTGACGAGCAGTCATGCGGCGCTGGACGCCTTTCGCGCAGCGCCCCAGCACTTCGACCTGGTGATCACGGACCAAACGATGCCCGACATGACGGGCGAAGCGCTGATGCGCGAACTGCGGCGGCTGCGGCCCGAGATTCCGGTGATCCTGTGCACCGGATTCAGTCATGTCATCGATGCGACACGAGCCCAGGAGATCGGCATCGACGCTTTTCTCATGAAGCCCTTACTGATCCGCGATCTCGCAGTCACCATTCGGCAAGTTTTTGCCCAGCGGCGAGCGACACCGTAGAACTCGCGTTGGCACGGTGTAGTTTCCAGTCGGCTAATGGTGGGCTGAGTGGACCGGTCTTGCCCCCATTGGCAAGCGTCACGGCGCACACATGGACTTCACGATCCTCAGCGGGGCCCACCGTGGATGACGTGTTGGAGCGTCGCTGCCAGCTCGGCTATATCGTAGGGTTTGGCGAGGACCCCCCGAAATCCATAGCGTTGGAAGTCAGCCATCACAGGGGCATTTGAGTAACCACTCGACACGATGGCTCTGACCTCGGGATCGAAGGCTCGCAACTTGCTCATGGCTTCTTCCCCCCCCATACCTCCTTCTATGATCAAGTCCATCACGATGGCCGCAAAGGGTTGACCGGTTTCCTGGGCTTGCTGATATAGCACAAGGGCTTCCTCACCTGTCGCCACACCTACGGCTTCATAGCCTAGGTGTGCGAGCATCTGAGGCACAATCCGGCGAAGGGTGTCATCATCATCGACCACGAGAATCCTGTCTGTCCGGGTTGGAGGCGATCCGGCTGTCTCACGCTGCACCGGTGGGCTGTCTGGCAACGCTGGCAAATAGATAGCAATCGTCGTGCCGGCAGGTCCCGTGGACTCGACACCCATATAACCGGCATGTTTCTGGATGATCGAGCGCGCCGTCGCCAACCCCAGCCCACGGCCGTAGGTTTTGGTGGTGAAATAAGGCTCAAAAATGCGCTCGAGATGTTGGCGTGAAATACCTATCCCCCGATCCGTAAACGTGAGTTTAATATAGGGTCCATCTGTGACGGGGAGTCGCTGGCGCCTGTCCACCAAGAGATTTTGCGCTTCTGCATGTAGCGTGCCGCCATGTGGCATGGCCTCGACGGCGTTGCGGCTGACGTTGTCGATCACCTGTCGGAGTTGGCCACCGTCTGCCTCCACCATCCACAGTGTCTCAGGCACAGAGACCGCACCTTGCACGGGGGCATCTTGCAGGGCGATGGCGAGCGCTTCATGCAAGAGAGGCCCCAAAGCCGTGCGCCGTTTGATCGGCACCCCGCCTTCGGCAAAGGTCAGCAACTGGTGCGTCACGTCCGTCGCCTGTTGGGCGGCTTGTTCGCTTTGGCTCAGGTGCTCGTAGATCGGCTCGTGGGGCTGAGCAAAACGCTTCGCCAACGCGAGATGCCCGATCATGGCGGTGAGAATATTATTAAAGGTATGCGCAATGCCGCCGGCTAATGTGCCAATGGCCTCGAGCTTTCGGGCCTGCAACTGGTCCTCCTCCATCTGCTGACGTTTCCTGAGCGCATGCGCCGCGCGATGCTTATCCAGGGCAATGGCAATGGCTGTGTATAACTGTTTATCCACAATCGGCTTCATGATATAGCCGTAAGGCCCTGTCGCCATGGCGCGTTGCAACGTGGTATCGTCGGCATATGCCGTCAGATAGACGATGGGGACATCACGCTGAGCCTGCAAGCGTGCGGCCGCCTCCACGCCATCCATCTTGCCTTTGAGCACAATGTCCATGAGCACCAAGGCGGGCGACAGATCAGCCGTTTTCTGGAGAGCCTCCTCGCCAGACGAAGCGATCACCGATACCGTGTATCCTAGACGAGACAGGCGTTGCTGGATATCTCTAGCAATGATGGTTTCATCCTCAACGACTAAAATCGGCTCAGATGACATGGGCGTATCCTCTGTCCTTGTAGTGCAGCTCAGCAAACCTCACCGTGAAGGTGGTGCCACTCTCCGTCGTCAGGTCTATCGTTCCATCCAGTTGCTCAACCAGCATATGAACAAGCTGTAACCCCAGCGATGTCGTATGGCGAAAGTCCACCTCAGGTGGGAAGCCAATTCCCGTATCGTGCACACTCAGCGTGAAGCGCTCCTCGCTGCCAGCCCGCAACGTCACGGCAATGGTACCTGTGGTGCCCTCTGGAAAGGCATGCTTCAGGGCATTGCTCATGAGCTCATGGAGAATTAACCCACATGGAACAGCCGTGTCAAGGCTCATCACAATATCATCCATGGTGATCTGCAGCGCCGCTCTGGCCCCATAAGACTGCGATACATGCGTCAGCAGCGTATGCGCATAGGTTGTAAAATCAATGCGCTCTGAGTTAGGGGAATGATACAGTTGCTCGTGCAGCAGAGCCATGGATTCGACGCGCTGTTGACTCTCGAGAAACATGGCCAGGGCCTGCTCATCCTGGACATATCCCGACTGCAAGCTCAGTAAGCTGGCAATTACTTGCAAATTGTTTTTCACCCGATGATGCACTTCCTTCAGGAGTGTCTCTTGCAGGTTCAGCCGGGTTTCGAGCAGCTCTTGCTGGGCGCTTTCTTTCTCCTGTTGGAGGATTTTGATGCGATCGGCCAGGCCCAGCGATAAGAGGGTAATTTCTGTTGCCGAACCAATCTGCGGGGCCCAGATGGTAAGCGTGTTGTGCGGCAACAGGCCAAAATTCTTCAAGGAAAGGATGGCAATGCCGAGAATAAGCGCGGTCCAGGCCGGCATATAATAGCGGGCTGGACGTTCCCCTTGCTGCCAGCACATGAACCCACTGACCCACACAAATAGCGAACCCATGCCAATGACATTCGTCAACCGCACGCTAAAGGCGTAGCTCGCCAATAACGCGGCGACCATTCCCACGATCGCAAGCCCAAGCAACGCTCGTAAACCCCAATCCATGGCAGGAATATTTTGCATCGTATTTAAGAACGTCCGACTAAACTGGATCCCCCAGAAAAACGCAAAACAAAAGAAAAATAGAAGACTGTTATTCGTCCACCAGGATGCTCGTGGCCAGAGATATTGAAATGCCAAGCCATTAAGCGTAAACATTGCCAAAACCCAGCCAATATTAAAAAGTACATAATATAAATAACTTAAATCTTTTATAGATAAAAATATAAAAAAATTATATATAAGCATAACTAAAATTGCGCCATGGTATATTCCAATCAAGATTTGCTCTTTATCAATCTTTTCAGATAAAGCTTCGTAAGAATACATGAAGAGAGGCAAGTTTATAGCACCTTCAGTTTCAAAACGAATATAATAAGTTGTCTGGCTGTACGGTGCTTCTTGCATATGAAAAATAAAGTTACGATGTTGCATCTCTCTTGCATTGAATGGCAGAGAATCTCCTGCATATTTGACATCAAATGATCCGGGTGACACGGGAACATAGACCTGAATGCGATCCATTGGTGGATAAGCAACTTCTAGTAACCACGGAACCTCTTTACTCAGACTGTTTACCACCGTAAACCGTACCCAATAGGCTGATAACGTAAAGCCAAACGCTGGAGAGTCTACTGTCGATGGGACAAATAAGTCCGACACGCTCTCTGATACGACATCCTCTATCGTCCACTGTCTGTTCTTGTCTTCTAAAATATCCATATATTTACCAAGGGGGTGTTTGTACAAATCTCGTTCAATGACAATAGGCTCAGAAGCGCTCAAAGAGCGTAGAGGGAAAAGAGTTAATAATAAAATTATTGTTGTAATATATATCATTTCGCTCAATTTATACCAGTTGGTAGAAGGGTCAAAAGGGTGTCATCCGCATTGCACGGAGGTTGCGGACCAAGGATCGGAGGCACGCCATGATGCCCTCATCTGTTTTAGGTAACGGTTGTT
>Ga0256867_10001186_pt1 | contig 10828 bp, 10 predicted proteins | sample RVTome_15_FD_185939 | JGI IMG/M metagenome (GOLD analysis project Ga0256867, IMG submission 185939) | Soil microbial communities from uranium-contaminated site in the Upper Colorado River Basin, Wyoming, United States - RVT150D86 (HiSeq) ... | reverse complement strand
GGCCAACACCGATCCTGCAGCCAGCCAGGCGCCTTCCCCGATGGTGGACCGGTTCAACGCCCTGGCACCGATGCCGATCAGGGCGTGATCCCCCACCGTCGCGCCATGGACCACCGCAGCGTGCCCTACGGTGACACGCCGGCCGACGCGACAGGGAACGTCCTCGTCGCAGTGGAACACGGAGTTGTCCTGGATGTTGGTCTCGGAGCCGATTTCGATGCGGTCGAGCTCGGCGCGGATGACACAGCCGAACAGCACGAACACGTCGGAGCCGATGGTCACGTCGCCGTAGATCCGTGCACCCGGCGCGATGAGGGCACTGTGATGGATCACGGGCACCGTCATGTGGGGGCGCGTCAACCGGCCGCCGCCCCGGCGATGGAGTCGATTCGCTCTCTGATCGTGGCGGCTGGGGACCACCCCCTTGCCAGGAGGGCGAGACGGCCGTCGCTCAATTCCCCGACGAGAGTGGGAAACCCGCTGATCCCCCAGTTCCGCGCCCGGGAGAAGTCGTCCCAGGCCCGTTGCTTGGCATCCTCGGCCTCCAGGGCGGCGGCGAAGACGTCCTTGTCGATGTCGTATCCGTCGGTCAACTGTGTGAGCACTTCGAAGTCGGTGACGTCTCGTCCCAGGCCGTAGAAGGCCATCTGCACCTCGGTGAAGTAGCCCAGGGTTCGTGGCTCGTTCATCTCGCGCACCTGGGTCACTGCGATGGCAGCAGGCTCGGTGTCGTAGAGCCACCCGTCCCGCCGATCGAGGAAACCGGTGTCGAATGGTTGACCCGTCCGCTCGGCGATCTCCACCCAATGATGTCTGAGGAAGTCGGCCATCCGCTCATCTAGTGGCTGTGCCATCGGCCCGGGTCGGAGACCCCCGACGACCACTTCGACCGGGAGGTCCTCGGAGAGGGATTCGACCTCGGGGGCGAACCCCCAGCACCACGAGCACATCGGGTCGCCGACGTAGATGAGACTGACGATGGTGGCGGTCATGTGTGCCAACATTATTGGCGTTGTCGCCGATGTCTGAGATCAACACCGCCATCGAGGCGGCCTTCCGTGACAGCTACGCCCTGGTCGTCGCCAACCTCGCCCGCCGGGTGAGGGACATCGACCTCGCCGAGGAGGCCATTCAGGACGCCTTCACCGAGGCGATGAGGTCGTGGCCGGAGACCGGGGTTCCCTCCAACCCCGGTGGTTGGATCGCAACCGTCTCCCATCGCCGCGCCATCGACCGGATCCGGCGCGACAGGGTCTATGCCGACAAGAGAGAGCGGCTGGCGAGTCTGGAGAAGGTCGAGTCGGAGCGGCCAACGTCACCGATGACCGGGGCCACGATCACCGACGACCGTCTCCAGATGATCTTCGCGTGTTGTCATCCCGCTCTGGCAACCGACAAGCAGGTGGCGTTGACCCTGCGCACCCTCGGTGGTCTCACCACCAAGGAGATCGCCGACGCCTTTCTCGTCTCGGAGCCGACCATGGCGCAACGGCTGGTCAGGGCCAAGGCCAAGATCCGTGATGCAGGTATTCCCTTCGAGGTGCCCGGGGCCGACGAGATCGCGGGGCGACTCGACGCGGTCCTTTCCGTGATCTACCTGATCTTCAACGAAGGGTATTTCGCCTCCTCGGGCCAGACCCTGCTGCGCGACGAGCTGGCATCCTCGGCGATCGACATGGGTCGGATGCTCACCGGTCTCCTGCCCGAGTCGTCTGAGTGTCGGGGCCTGTTGGCCCTCATGCTCCTCCAGCACTCGCGATGGGAGACCCGAACCGATCCCCACGGCAACCTGGTGCTGCTCGAGCACCAGCGGAGGTCGCAGTGGAACCGTGCGGAGATCGAGGAGGGTCTCGCCCTGGTCGGCGGTCTGGGTGATGGAGGGGGGCCCTACGCAGTCCAGGCGGCGATAGCTGCCTGCCATAGCGCACCGGTTTCGTGGGACGAGACCGACTGGCCCCGGATCGTGTCGCTGTACGACCGGCTCTGGCCGATGACGGCGTCGCCGGTGGTCGGGCTCAACAGGGCGGTTGCGGTGGGTTACGCCCGGGGCCCTGCTGCGGGGCTCGAGGCGATGCGGGGGCTCGACCTCGACGGGTATCACGTATTTCACCTTTCCCGTGGTGAGCTGCTGCGGCGCTCAGGAGACGAGGCGGGGGCACGAGAGGAGTTCGAGAGGGCGCTGGCGCTCAGCTCCAACCAGGCCGAGAGACGCTTGATCGAGTCGCGGCTGCAGTCGTTGAGGGTTTAGGGTCGGGGGTCGGGGTATGCCGCCTCACCCAGGGCCAGCGCCGGCTCCGAGTCCACACTGAACCACGAGCGTCCGTCCTCACCCCACTCTCCCCACTCTCCGGGGGCGACGGGGCGAAATGACACCCGGTCGAGCAGAGTCTGGATGGAGCCTCCTGACCTGGCCTCGTCTTCAGCCGCTGCGGCGATCGACTTGGGATAAATGGCGCAGGTGACCTGACGTATGCCGGTCTCGTCCACGGGGACCACGGGCAACTCCGATTCGATCCCGATGATCATTTGCAGGAAACCAGGGCGGACGAATGGGTGATCGACTGCGACGAGGGCGACCCGGTCGGAGTCGGTGCGGGCCAGGGCGGTGGCGATGCCGGCCAGCGGGCCCTGGGCATGCACCGAGTCGGGCCAGCATTCCCAACCCTCTCGATCGGGCCCAAGCAACACGAGGTGATCGGATATGGCCGAGAGCGCCGACGAGACCCGGTCGAGCATGGGGCGACCGGCCACCAAGACGTCTGCCTTGTCCCGACCCATGCGGGTGCTGCGGCCACCGGTGAGGATGGCCCCTAGAGGCTTGGCGGTCACACCACCGAGGCTAGGAGATGTTGCCCTCTCGGGGGCGCCGACTAACGAGCCGTCCGCACCACGAGCTTTCGCCCGTCGAGGTCGGTGGTGTTCAAGGCATCGATGGCGCGATGCGCCGAATCGTCGATCATCTCGACGAACCCATATCCCTTCGAACGGCCCTTTCTCATTGCGATGGTGGAGCTGATCACCTGACCGTGAACTCTGAAAACCCGGTCGAGGTCGTCAGCGGTGGTCCGCCAGGGGAGATTGCCCACGTAAAGGCTCTTGGTGCCGGCGGGTGCCCGGGTCGACGGCCTGGTCGGTGTCGGTGCAGCCGGGCCCGGGCCGCGAAGGTGCTTCGGTGGGCCTTGCTTCGGGCTGCTCGGGGTGATACGGAGATCTTCGATGTTGGGCTCGATGATCGGTTGGCTCAAACGCAACGATTTCTGGATGTGGCCGATGGCGCGGCGGTGCTCTCTGGTCACCAGGCTGACCACGGTCCCGGCGGCTCCTGCTCTGCCGGTCCGCCCGGAGCGGTGCAGGAAGTCCTTCTGGTCCCCCGGCGGGTCGTAATGGACCACCGCTTCGACGGCGTCGATGTGGATGCCACGGGCGGCGACGTCAGTGGCCACCAGTGCCTGGGCGTGTCCGCTGGAGAACGCCTTGAGGGCGCGGTTGCGCTGGCCCTGGGAGCGACCACCGTGCAGGGCGACGGCGTCGATGCCCGTCCTGGCGAGCTGACGGGCGAGACGGTCTGCACCATGGCGGGTCCGGGTGAAGACGATCGACCTTCCCATCGTCTCGATCACGTCGGCGGTGTGCCGGATTCGGTCCTGGTGATCGACGAGCCAGAAGTGATGCCTCACCTCGGCCGCTTCTTCGGTGTTCTCCGACTCGAAGCGGGCAGGGCTGCGCTGGTAATCCCTGACCAGGACGGCCACGTCCCCGTCGAGGGTGGCAGAGAACAGCATCGTCTGACGTTGTTTCGCCGTCTTGTCGAGGATCCGGCGCACCGCGGGGAGGAATCCCATGTCGGCCATGCGATCCGCCTCGTCGACCACGACGATGGCGACCTCTCCGAGGTCGACCGCGCCCTGATCCATGAGGTCCTCGAGACGGCCGGGAGTGGCAACCAGGACGTCAACACCTCTGTTCAAGGCGTTGCGCTGCGGGCCATAGCTCGTCCCCCCGTAGATGGCGACGATGCTACGTCCGGCCACCCTGGCCAGCGGGGCGAGCTCTTTGTAGATCTGCTCGGCCAGCTCCCGGGTGGGGGCGAGCACCAGCGCCCTGGGCCGTCTGCGATCGGCGCGTCCAACGTTGGACAGCATCGGCAGCCCGAAGGCGAGGGTTTTGCCCGAGCCGGTGGGCGCCATGCCGCAGACATCGTCTCCGGCTAGAGCGGTGGGGATGGTGGCTTCCTGAATTGGGAACGGCTCGTCGATACCACCTTCGGCGAGGGCACGGACGAGGGGGTCGGACAAGCCGAGCCCGGCGAATTTGGATGTCATGATCTACTCCTGGCCCAACAGACTTTGGGCTGTGGTTGGTTCGTGGTCTCGCTCGATCGCGCTGCAACCACTTGCTGAACGTGGATCGAGTGTCGGCCGAAGAGGCAATCCAACCGGAGTGAGAGTTTCGCCTTGTCACCAGGGAAGCGAAGTTTCGCTGGCCTCCACCTGGTGCGGCTGTGGCGATGATAGGGGCAATCCCCGCCCAACCACGACTCATGGGGCGTTACCCCGAGAGTGCTCGGTCGATGGCGTGACGCCACCGGTCCTCGGCGGTGCGCATCGAGACCCGGGCACCGTTGATCTCCACGGTGTCTCCACCCACTGATCCGATGCGACGCGACATCCCGGCCGGAAGGTTCAACAAACCCTCCGGGGCCACGACGAGCAACCGGTGGGGGTCCTCGGAGAACGGGTGGTCGGTCTCGACCGAGGCCCCGACCCCGGAGGCGATGCAGATCTCGGTGAGGGCGACGGCGAGGCCCCCGTCGGAGATGTCATGGAGAACCGGGGCCTCGTGGGCCAGCCGGTTGGCCAGCTCGACCATCTCGGCGCCAATTTCGTGGTTGGGCGGGGTGGGAAGCCCACCCAGCTCGCCGTCGAGCCTTTGCACCGCCGATCCAGCGAGATTTTCGGTCGCCGCTGGGCCGATCTCCCAGATCTCCATCCCGTCCACCGCTCCGCTCAGCCGGGGAGGATCGGCCGGCATCGGGTTGGCCAGGCCAAGCATCCCGACCACCGGGGTGGGGTGGATGTCGGTCCCGGCGGTCTCGTTGTAGAAGGAGACGTTGCCGCCGACCACGGGAACGCCGAGAGCCTCGCAAGCCTCCGCCATCCCCTCGATCGACTCCCGGAACTGCCACATCACCTCGGGGTTCTCCGGGTTGCCGAAGTTGAGATTGTCCACCACTGCGATCGGCCGTGCCCCGGTCACCGCCACGTTGAGGGCCGACTCGTGGACCAGACGAGCCGCACCCCGGCGTGGGTCGAGATAGCAGAGGCGACCGTTGCCGTCGGTGGAGACCGCCAACGCCTTCTCGGTCCCCTTGATGCGCAATAGGGCCCCGTCCCCACCCGGTCCGAGCACCGTGTTGAGGAACAGCATGTGGTCGTACTGCTGGTGGACCCATGCCGACGATCCGATCGCCGGATCGGAGAGGAGACGCTTCAGGGTGTCCCCGATGTCGAGCCCGGTGTCGTCACGGCTCGCCGCCTGGACCTCGTCGAGCCAGCCGGGACGGGCCATCGGCCGATCGAACAACGGGGCGTCATCGACGAGCGATGCCGCAGGGACCTCCGCCACCAGCTCGCCGTCGTGATGAATCCGCAACATGCTGCCCGAGTTGACCTCGCCGACCACCGCCGAGTCGATCTCCCACTTGTCGGCCACGGCGAGCACCGCGTCGATCCGGTCGGGGTCGACGAAAACCATCATCCGCTCCTGGGACTCCGACATCAGCAGCTCGGGGGCCGTCATCCCCTGTTCCCGGGTGTGCACCGCGTCGAGGTCGACCTCGATCCCGACGCCGGCGCGGCCCGCCGGCTCGGAGGTGGCGCAGGACAGACCGGCTGCACCCAGGTCCTGGACTCCCACCACCAGGTCTCTCTCATAGAGCTCGAGGCATGCCTCGATCAGCTTCTTCTCCTCGAAGGGGTCCCCGACCTGGACGGCCGGGCGCTTCTCGGAGGAGCCCTCGTCGAACGATGCCGAGGCGAGGACGCTGGCGCCACCGATGCCATCCCTCCCTGTCGCCTTGCCCAACAGCACCGCGATCGTCCCGGGCTCACCCGCGGTGCCGAGGACGAGTTGGTCCTGGTGGAGTAGCCCGAGACACATCACGTTGACCAGCGGGTTCCCGGCATAGCAATCGTCGAACTCCAGCTCACCGCCCACCGTGGGCACTCCCACCGCGTTCCCATAGCCGGCTATGCCCGACACGACTCCTTTGAACAGGTAGCGGTTCTTCGGCTCGGTCAGAGGCCCGAACCGGATCTGGTCCCACAAGGCGATGGGGCGCGCCCCCATCGTCAACACATCGCGCAGGATCCCGCCCACACCGGTCGCCGCTCCCTGGTAGGGCTCTACGAAGGACGGGTGGTTGTGACTCTCGATGCGAAGGGCCGCCAGCCAGCCGTCGCCGAGGTCGACGACACCGGCGTTCTCCCCCGGTCCGACCACGACCCATGGGGCCTCGGTGGGAAACCGCCCCAAATGGGTGCGCGACGACTTGTAGGAGCAGTGCTCCGACCACATCACCGAGTACATGGCCAGCTCGGCGGGCCACGGTTCCCGGCCGAGGATGTCGAGCACTGATTGGTACTCGTCGTCGCTCATGCCGAGCTGACGGTGGACCGGCTCCTGGGTGGTCGTCATGCCGGGACCAGGGAGTGGAGAAACCCCTCGAGGAGGATCTGTCCGTCGGTCGAGCCGAGAAGCTCCTCGGTGGCGCGTTCAGGGTGGGGCATGACCCCTACCACGTTGCCCGCCTCGTTGGCCACCGCCGCGGCCCGGTCATGGGACCCGTTGGGGTCCTCGACGTAGCGGAGCACGACCCGCCCGGTGCGCGAGGGGTCGACCCAATTGCCCTCATACGAGTTGAGCGGGATCCTCAGCCGCTGCCCCGGCTCGGCGGCGCGGGTGAGGATGGAGCCGGTGTCCACCACCTCTACCTCCACGAACCGGCAGATGAACGAGAGGTCGCGATTGGCGATGTGCGCCCCGGGGAGGAGCCCCGCCTCGCACAGCATCTGCCAGCCGTTGCAGATCCCCAGAACCGGCGTGCCCTCTGCGGCGAGACGGGCCACGTCGACCATCGCCGGGGAGAGACGGGCGATGGCGCCGGTGCGGAGGGCGTCGCCATGGGCGAACCCGCCGGGAAGGATCACCCCGTCGAAACCAGAGAGGTCGGTGTCGCGATGCCAGACCAATTCGGCATCCCCGCCCAGCGCCCTGATGGCATGGACCACGTCATGCTCGCAGTTGACCCCGGGGAAGACGATCACCGCTGCCCTCATCGCTCGACCTCGACGGTGAAGTCCTCGATCACCGGGTTGGCGAGGAGTTGCCGACACATCTCCTCGACCCTCGTCTTGACCTCCTGGGGATCTTCTCCATCGACTTCCATGTGGATGACCCGGTCCATCCGCACCGCGGTGGTCTCGGTGAAGCCGAGCTCGTGGAGAGCCCTCTTCACCGTGGTTCCCTCGGGATCGGCGATCTCGGGGCGCCGGTCGATTGTCACGGTCACCTTCACTTGCCGGCCAGGTAGTCGTCGAAACTCTTCTCGGTGATGCGCTGGTATGCCTCGACGTACCGGGCCCGGGTCCCGACGACGATCTCATCGGGGAGGTCGGGCGGGGGCGGGGTCTTGTCCCAAGGTTGGCGTTCCAACCATTCACGCACGTATTGCTTGTCGAACGAGGGGATCTCCCCACCGGGTCGGTACTCGTCTGCAGGCCAGTACCGGGAGGAGTCCGGGGTAAGGACCTCGTCGATGAGCAGCAACTCGCCCTCGGCGTGACCGAACTCGAACTTGGTGTCGGCGAGGATCACCCCCCGGTCGGCGGCGTACACGTTGGCCCGGGTGTAGATGTCGAGCGACCTGGCCCGTAGTTCCTCGTAGAGGGCATCTCCGAGGATCTTTCGTGTCCGGGCCTCGGTGATGTTCTCGTCGTGACCCGAGGCCGCCTTGGTCGCCGGGGTGAAGATCGGCTCGTCCAGACGGTCGGCCAGCCTGAGACCGTCCGGCAGGTGCTCGGTGGTCGGCCCGCCGCCGTCGCGGTACTCCCTCCACGACGATCCGTACAGGTAGCCGCGGACCACACACTCGATGGGGACCACCTCGGCCCTGCGCACCACCATCGCCCGGCCGGCCATGTCTTCCCGCTGCTCCGCGGTGAGACCGTCGACGGCCGAGAGGTCGGTCGTCACCAGGTGATTGGGAGTGTCGAGGAGGTCGAAGAAGTGGAGACTCAGCCCGGTGAGGACCCGTCCCTTGTCCGGGATGGACTGGTTGAGGACCACGTCGTAGGCGGAGATCCGGTCGGTGGCCACGAAAAGAAGGTGGTCCGAGTCGATCTCATAGATCTCTCTGACCTTCCCCGATGCGATGTGTGGGAGTGCCAACACGCCGCGGGAGCGTAGCGTCGTCGCCGGCCTGCTCTAGCCTGCCTCCGTGAGCGGATTCGATCGTCTGCGTGTGCGGGAGCTGCTGGCAGATGACTCCTATGCAGCCGGGCTGGGTATCGAGCTGGTCGAGGTCACCGACGATGTGATCGTGGTGGCGATGGAGGTCACCGATTCGCACGCCAACTTTCTCGGTGTCGGTCATGGCGGAATGGTCTTCTCGCTCGCCGACTGTGCCTTCTCGCTCGCCTCCAACTCGGCGGGCGACCCCGCGGTGGCCATCGACACCCATCTTGTGCTCATCGGGGCGAGTCGGCCCGGTGACAGGTTGTCGGCCCGGGTCAGGGAGCTGTCCCGGGGGAGGGCCCTCGGGACCTATCGCGCCGAAGTGACCCGGTCGGACGGGCGTATCGTGGCGTTGTTCACCGGGACCGTCCACATCAACCAGGGCCAGACCGCGGGATGACGTAGGATTTCGCGAGCTTTGGCTCTCGTCAAATACGTCGTCTTCCACCCGTGGCGTGCCCTGACAGTCCTGTTGGTGGGAACGCTCCTCGGTCTCGGGGCTTTCTACGCCTATCAGGTGGGCATTGCGCTGGGAACGGTGGCCGTCGAGGAGTTCGACCCCGACGAGGCGCGATCGGCGATCGAGGACACCCCCAACGCGGTGCTGGGGAGCACTCCCTCGACCGTCTTCGACTTCTATGACGAGTCCGTCTACGACATCGCCGCCGAGTTGGAGCGCATCGCCGCGCGCCTGGCCGAAGTCCCCGACGCCCCGCCGTTCAACACCGCGGCCCTCGGTGAGCCAATCGATGACGGTGTCTTCGAGTCCTACCTGCTGGTGGGGACCGACGCCTCGGGGTATCTGGCCGACACCATCATCCTCGCTCTCCAACCCACCGCCGGAGGCGCCGCGATCATGGTCAGCCTTCCTCGGGACCTCTATGTCTGGAACCTGTGCAAGAAGTCGTTCACCCGAATCAACACCGGGCTGGGTGGCTGCTCCGGGGTGGCCTCAGGGTCTGAGCTGCTGGCGATCATGGTCGAGGACTACACCGGCATCGCGGTCGACCATCTCGCCAGGATCAACTTCGGCGGGTTCGCCCGGGTCGTCGACGTGATGGGTGGGATCACGGTCTGTGTCGACAACCCCACCCGGGACGCCAAGTCGCATCTGCTCATCGAGACGCCGGGTTGTCAGACGGTCGACGGCGAGACCGCCCTCGCCTGGGTTCGGTCCCGCCACGCCGAGGAGCTGGTCGGGGAGGAGTGGAGGGCGGTGGGCGGATCCGACTTCGGCAGACAGCGGCGTCAGCAAGATGCCTTGTTCCAGCTCGCGGGAAATGCCGCCGGATTCTCCTCGCCCGCCTCGCTGGCGGACAAGCTCTCCGCAGTGGCCGCCTCGGTGCGTGTCGACTCGTCGTGGTCGTTCGGCCAGGCGGTCGGCGCGGCCTGGAAGTACCGGGGCATCTCGAAGGACCAGGTCCGACGGTTCTCGATATCGGTCTCCAACTACCGCACCTCATACGGCGCCCAGGTCCTCCTTCCCGCCACCACGTTCAGACGCGAGCTGTCGGCGGTGTACGACCTCGGGTAGACGCGTCGATCGTCCGCGTTGCACGTCGGTGCGAGATCTGATCAGTCGACCAGGGCCTCGAGACGGGCGAACACCGGGGAGGCGGTCTCGTCGATGCGCTCGAGCGAGAAGCAGGAGGCGATCTCGGCGTCGGTCAGGGTGACTTCGGGGTCGGCGGAGAGGAGGTCCCGCAGATGTTTCCTCCCATCCCAGGCCTCCATGGCGTTGCGCTGCACGATGCGATAGGCCTGGTCCCGGGTCATCCCCGCCTCGACGAGGGCGAGCAACACCGCTTGGCTGAAGACCAGGCCCCTGGTCGACTCCAGATTGGCCGCCATCCTCTCCTTGTCGACTACCAGGCCGTCGACGAGGCGCTCGAACCTCACCAGCATGTAGTGGGCGACGATGGAGGCATCGGGTAGCACCACCCGCTCCGCCGAGGAGTGCGAGATGTCCCGTTCGTGCCACAAGGCGACGTTCTCCAACCCCACCTGGGCATACCCCCGCAGCAGACGGGCCAACCCGGTCATCCGCTCACTCAGGATCGGGTTGCGCTTGTGGGGCATGGCTGACGAGCCCTTCTGACCCGGTTCGAAGCCCTCGCGGGCCTCACCCACCTCGGAACGCTGGAGATGGCGCACCTCGGTGGCCATCCGCTCGATGGAGGCGCCGAGCAGGGCGAGTGTGGAGAGATACTGGGCATGTCGGTCCCGGGCGATCACCTGGGTGGATGCCGGCTCGATCCCGAGACCGAGGCGGGCGCAAACCGCCTCCTCGACTTCGGCGGGAACGTGGGCATAG
>Ga0256867_10001185_pt1 | contig 10831 bp, 10 predicted proteins | sample RVTome_15_FD_185939 | JGI IMG/M metagenome (GOLD analysis project Ga0256867, IMG submission 185939) | Soil microbial communities from uranium-contaminated site in the Upper Colorado River Basin, Wyoming, United States - RVT150D86 (HiSeq) ... | reverse complement strand
GCCGGCGTGGATGATCGGTGACCAGAGCCGTTGTGGTGACATAGTTGCGCCTCGACGGGCTTCGGCAACTCACATGGTCCGACATGTCGGGTGGGAGGGGGACTCCACGTGCCTGCTGAGCGCCGGAGCGCAGCGGGGATCGTGCTCCTGACCCTGGCGTCGGGCCAGTTCCTGATGACGCTCGACAGCTCGGTCATGAACGTGTCGATCGCACAGGTTGCGGCAGACGTCGGCACGACCGTGACCGGGATCCAGACGGCGATCACGTTGTACACGCTGGTGATGGCCACCCTGATGATCACCGGGGGGAAGATCGGAAGTTTGATCGGGCGTCGTCGGGCGTTCTCGATCGGATGCGTGATCTACGGCGCGGGCTCCCTGACCACCGCACTGGCCCCGAACCTCGCCGTCCTCATCGTCGGGTGGTCGTTCCTCGAAGGCGTGGGTGCGGCCTTGATCATGCCGGCGATCGTCGCGCTCGTCGCCTCGAACTTTCCGGCCAAGGACCGGCCCCGCGCGTATGGCCTGGTCGCCTCGGCGGGCGCGATCGCCGTGGCGGCCGGGCCGTTGATCGGTGGCCTGGTCACGACGTACTGGACCTGGCGGCTGGTCTTCGCCGGCGAGGTCGTCATCGTGCTGGGCATTCTGGCGCTCTCCCGCAGGATGCAGGACGTGCCGCCGGAGGGTCGCTTCCGCCTCGATCTGGTCGGCGTCGCACTGTCCGCGACCGGCCTCGGCCTCGCGGTCTTCGGGGTCCTCCGGTCGGGGGAGTGGGGATGGGTCCAACCGAAACCCGAAGGGCCGTCGTGGCTCGGTGTGTCGCCCACCTTGTGGTTGATCCTCGCCGGGCTGTTCACCATCTGGCTCTTCTTCGCCTGGGAGGACAGGGTCGTCGCCGCCGGCCGGGAACCGCTGGTGCGTACCGCGATGCTGCGGAACGCGCGACTCTGCGGCGGACTCACCATGTTCTTCTTCCAGTTCATGATCCAGGCCGGTCTGTTCTTCACCGTGCCGCTCTTCCTGTCGGTCGCTCTCGGTCTCACCGCGCTCGAGACGGGCGTTCGGTTGCTGCCCCTGTCGATCACGCTCCTCCTCGCGGCCGTCGGCATCCCGAAGTTCCGTCCGCAGGCTTCGCCTCGGCGGGTCGTTCGGTGGGGGTTGGCAGCCCTGCTGGCCGGGATCGTGTCACTGATCGCCGCACTGGAGGCCGGGGTCGGGCCCGAGATCGTCACCGTTCCGCTGCTTCTCGCCGGTCTGGGGGTCGGCGCGCTCGCGTCGCAACTGGGCGCGGTGACGGTATCCGCCGTTCCCGACGAGGAGAGCGGCGAGGTCGGGGGGCTCCAGAACACCATGACCAACCTGGGCGCGTCGCTCGGGACGGCGCTGGCCGGATCGATCCTGATCGCGGGCCTGACCGCGGCGTTCATCCAGGGAATCCAGGAGAACCCCGCCGTCCCGGCCCAGGTCGCGTCGGCGGCCGAGGTGGAGCTGGCGGGCGGGATTCCGTTCGTCTCCGACGCCGATCTCGAGTCGGCGCTCGCCGAGGCCGACGTTCCAGCCGCCGAGGCCCAGGCCATTCTCGACGAGAACGAGTCCGCCCGGATCCACGGCCTGCGAGCGAGCCTGTCGGTGCTGGCCGTCGTGGCTCTCATCGCGCTGTACTTCACCCGCCTGATCCCGACCGAGCCGGTGGGCAGCCCGCCGGGCCCGGCGGCCCAGGCACCGGCCCGACCCGCCGGGCGGCAGCCCTGAGGAGCCGGCACCACGGCGCAGGACAGGACGGACAGCTCCCGGCTCAGAGCCGGCCGGCGTCGATGATCCGCGACAGGAACTGCCGCGTGCGAGGCTCTACCGGGTCGGCCAGCACCCGCTCGGGCGGGCCTTCCTCGAGCACCACGCCGCCGTCGAGGAAGCAGACGCGGTGCGCGACCTGGCGGGCGAATCCCATCTCGTGCGTGGCCATGAGGATGGTCATGCCCTGCGCGGCGAGATCGCGGACGATGTGGAGCACCTCGCCGACCAGCTCCGGATCGAGCGCACTGGTCACCTCGTCCAGGAGCAGGAGCCGCGGATCGTAGGCGAGTGCGCGGACGATCGCGACCCGTTGCTGCTGGCCGCCGGAGAGCCGGTCCGGGTACTCCTGCGCCTTCCCTTCCAGGCCGACCCGTCCGAGCAGCGCCCGGGCCGCCTGCTCTGCCTCGTCCCGGCTGCGCCGATGGACCACTCGCGGCGCGAGCGTCACGTTGTCGAGCACGCTCATGTGGGGGAACAGGTTGTAGGCCTGGAACACCACCCCTATCCGCCGGCGCACGTCGTCGGGATCGACGCGTGGGTCGGTGATGTCGCGGCCGTCGAGTGTGATCACGCCGTCGTCGACGGTCTCGAGCAGGTTGATGCAGCGCAGCAGGGTCGACTTCCCGGAACCGGACGCCCCGATCAGCGCGACGACCTGATGCTCGTCGACGGTCACGTCGACGCCGTCGAGGACGACGTCCTCGCCGAACCGCTTCGTCACGTTCTGGCAGGAGAGCACGCTCACAAGACCGCTCCCGCCTGCTCACGTCGGACCGCCCGCGTCGCGTACCAGTCGGCGACCCGTGCGGACGGCACGGCGAGCAGCACGAACAGCAGCCCGGCGACGACGTACGGCGTGAAGTCGAACAGCCCCGCCGACTCGATCTGTGCGGCCCGTACGGCGTCCACCGCCCCCAACACCGAGATCAGGCCGACGTCCTTCTGCATGGCGACGAAGTCGTTCAGCAGGGGCGGCGTGACCCGTCGGACCGCCTGGGGAAGGACGACCAGGCGCATGCTCTGGCGGTAGGAGAGCCCGAGCGACCGGGCAGCCGCCCGTTGCGACGGGTGCACCGACTCGATCCCGGCCCGGAAGACCTCTGCCACATACGCCGAATACGTCAGCACCAGAGCGACGGTGCCAAGGATGACCGGCGAGGTCGGGACGCCCTGCAGGCGCAGCCCCGGCACCCCGAACCCGATCAGATAGAGCACGATGATCAGCGGCATGCCGCGGAACAGGTCGGTGTAGACGGTCGCCACGGCTCTCACCGGGAAGAACACGGGACCGCGGAGGGTCCGGAGGGCGGCGATGGTGAGGCCGAGGATCAGGACGCAGACGGCCGCGACGACGAGAACCCGAATGTTCAGCCAGAGTCCGGACAGGATCCGTGGCAGTGAGTCGCGGGCGACCTCGAGGTCGAAGAACTGCTCTTGGACGCGCGACCAGCCGGGTGAGCTCAGCAGTGTGGCGGCGCACAGTGCGGCGAAGGCCAGCGTGGAGACGAGGGCGATGAGCGTCGACCGGCGGGTCCGGCCGCGGCGGTACTCCTCGCGCCGGAGCTGGATCTCGCTGACCGGCCGGTCCGGACTCACTCCAGAACCGGCGCGCCCGCGCTCTCGGCCAGCCATTCCAGCTCGATGTCCTCGAGCGTGCCGTCGGCCTCGAGGGCCTCCACAGCCTGGCTGACACAGTCGGTGAGCGGGGAGTCCTTGTCGAGGACCAGGCCGAACTGCTCCGGGGCGTCGCCGCCGGGCGGCAGTTGACCGACGATGCGGGAGCCCTCGATCTCGGCGGCCGTGACGAAGAACGCGGTCGGCAGGTCGAGGACCAGTGCGTCGATCTGGCCGTTCGTCAAAGCGAGCTTGGCCTCGTCGTTGGTGTTGTAGACGGCCGGCTGGGTGGTCGGCTGAACGACATCCTCGATGGCCGCGAGGCTGGTGGTGCCGACCTGGGCGCCGAGGGTGACCTCGGCCAGGTCGGCCAGGCTGGTGGCGTCGGCGGCCGGTGTGCCATCAAGCGCGATCACGGCCTGCGTGACGTCGTAGTACGGCGCCGAGAAGTCCACGGCCTGCCTGCGCTCGTCGGTGATCGAGAACTCGTTGATGTCGAAGTCGAACTCCTTGGGCCCCGGCTGGATGGCGGCGTTGAACGGCACGCGCACCCATTCGACCTGGTCAGGGGTGAACCCCATCTGCTCGGCGAGTGCGGCGGCGATGGCACCCTCGAAGCCCTGCCCGTTCGCCGGGTCGTCGTCGACGAACCAGGGCTCGAAGACCGGCTCGTCCGTGGCGATCGTCAGCGTCCCCGGCGTGAGGGTCTGCAGGTTGTCCGGAGCACATTCGGCGCCGGGGGACTCGCCGGGTGTCTCCGCGCCGGTGGTCGGCTCGTCCTCGTCGGCCGTTCCACACGCGGCGACCGCGAGGAGGGCGATGAGTGGCAGGCTGAAGCGCGCGGACGCGATCGCTCGAGACATGGGTGTGATCGTAGGCGTGCGTCCACATGCCGGCCACGGCGTCTCGGGGTTCGGTACCAGTACGTGACCTCGGCGCGGGCGCGGCCGATACCCTGCCGCTGATGTCGACGACCGCGTTGCCCGGCTACCGGCACGTCTACTCGGGCAAGGTCCGCGACCTGTACGTGCCCGATGGCCGCGATGACGTCCTGCTCGTGGTCGCGAGCGACCGGATCTCCGCCTACGATCACGTCCTGGCATCGACGATCCCGGACAAGGGCCGCGTGCTGACGGCCCTGTCGGTGTGGTGGTTCGAGCGGCTCGCCGACCTGGTGCCGAATCATCTCCTGTCCACGGATGTCCCGCCGGCCGTGGCCGGCCGGGCACTGTTGTGCGAGCGCCTGGACATGGTGCCGGTCGAATGCGTTGCGCGGGGGTACCTGACCGGGTCCGGGCTCGCCGACTACCGGACGCACGCAGCGGTGAGCGGGATCGTGCTGCCGGCGGGCCTTGTCGACGGGTCGCGCCTGCCGGAGCCGATCTTCACGCCGGCGACGAAGGCCGGGGCCGGCGCACACGACGAGAACGTCGACTTCGCCCACGTGGAGCGAGTTGCCGGTGCGGCGACTGCGGCGGAACTGCGCCGGCTGACGCTCGCCCTCTACGCCCGGGGCGAGCAGGTGACTCGGGAGCAGGGGATCGTACTGGCGGACACGAAGGTGGAGTTCGGCCGCCGGTCCGACGGCACGCTCGTGCTCGCCGACGAGGTGCTGACGCCGGACTCGTCGCGGTTCTGGCCGCTTGACGCGTGGCGGCCGGGACGCGCCCAGGCGTCGTTCGACAAGCAGTACGTCAGGAACTGGCTCACCTCGTCGGAGTCCGGCTGGGACCGGTCGTCCGGCGAGGATCCACCGCCGCTGCCGGAGGACGTGATCGCCCGTACCCGGGAACGTTACGTCGAGGCGTACGAGCGGATCACCGGCCGCGGTTTCGGCTGACCACCTCACACCTGTGCGGCAACCGGCCCGCGGTGCCGCCAGTCACTACGCTGGGCACGCGCCGTTGCGGCGCGGCCCCGTCCACCGTCCCGCGAGGAGCGTGTCCGTGCCCCGCGTCGTCGTCGACGTCATGCCCAAGACCGAGATCCTCGATCCTCAGGGGAAGGCCGTGCACGGCGCTCTGCACCGGCTGGGCTTCGACCGGGTGGTGTCGGTCCGCCAGGGCAAGCGGTTCGAGATCGAGTTGGAGGGCGACCTGACGCCGGAGGTGGTTGCCGGGATCGAGCGAGCGGCCGGCTCTCTGCTCGCGAACCCGGTGATCGAGGAGTTCACGATCCACGTGGAGGGCTGATGCGGATCGGGGTCGTCACGTTCCCGGGCTCGCTCGACGACGGTGACGCCGCACGGGCCGTCCGGTTGGCGGGGGGCGAGACGGTTTCGCTCTGGCACGGCGACGCCGACCTGCACGGTGTCGACGCCGTGGTACTCCCGGGCGGCTTCTCCTACGGCGACTACCTGCGCTGCGGCGCGATCGCCCGATTCGCACCGGTGATGCAGCCGCTGGTCGGGGCTGCACGCGCCGGCCTGCCCGTGCTCGGCATCTGCAACGGCTTCCAGATCCTCTGCGAGTCGCACCTGCTCCCCGGTGCGCTGATCCGCAACGACCACCGCACGTTCCTCTGCCGCGACCAGCGGCTACGGGTCGACAGCGTCGCGACCGCCTGGACCTCGGCCTACGAGACGGGCACGGAGATCGTCGTGCCGCTGAAGAACGGCGAAGGCGGCTACGTGGCCGACGAGCGAACGCTCGACGAGCTCGAGGGCGAGGGCCGCGTCGTCGTCCGCTACCTCGGCGGCAATCCCAACGGGTCCCATCGCGACATCGCCGGCATCACCAATGCGCGCGGCAACGTGGTGGGACTGATGCCGCACCCCGAGCACGCCGTCGACACGCTGACCGGCCCCACGACCGACGGCCTGGGGATGTTCGAGTCCGTGCTGGGAAGCCGGGTTGCGCCGTGACCGTCGACACCGTCAAGCACGCGGCCGAGACTCCGGAGCACCCGCAGCCGTGGGCGGAGCTCGGGCTCAGGGGCGAAGAATACGCACGCATCCGTGAGATCCTCGGCCGCCGGCCGACGTCGTCGGAACTGGCCATGTACTCCGTCATGTGGTCCGAGCACTGCTCGTACAAGAGTTCCAAGATCCACCTGCGCCGGTTCGGCGAGCTTGCCCAGCAGACGCCGGTCGGCAAGCTCCTGGCCGGGATGGGTGAGAACGCCGGTGTGGTCGACGTCGGCCAGGGCTATGCGGTCACCTTCAAGGTCGAGTCGCACAACCATCCGTCGTACGTGGAGCCCCACCAGGGTGCCGCCACGGGCGTCGGCGGGATCGTCCGCGACATCCTGGCCATGGGCGCCCGCCCGGTCGCGGTCATGGACTCGTTGCGATTCGGCCCGGCCGCCGCGCCGGACACGGCACGCGTGCTGCCCGCCGTCGTCGCCGGCATCGGCGCGTACGGCAACTGCCTCGGCTTGCCGAACATCGGCGGCGAGGTCGTCTTCGACCCGGCGTATGCCGGCAACCCGCTGGTCAACGCGCTGTGTGTCGGTGTGATGCGGCACGAGGACCTGCACCTCGCGCACGCGTCCGGGGTCGGCAACCTGGTCGTCCTCTACGGAGCCAGGACCGGCGGCGACGGGATCGGCGGCGTGTCGGTGCTGGCGTCGGAGACGTTCGGCGACGAGGGCCCGAGCAAGCGGCCGAGTGTCCAGGTCGGCGACCCGTTCACGGAGAAGCTGCTGATCGAGTGCACCCTCGCGTTGTTCGCCGAAGGGCTCGTCGTGGGTATCCAGGACCTCGGCGGTGCCGGCCTGTCCTGCGCCACGTCCGAACTGGCCAGTGCCGGCGAGGGCGGCATGCACGTCGTGCTCGACCGCGTACCGTTGCGTGACCCCACGCTCGCTCCGGAGGAGATCCTCATGAGCGAGTCACAGGAGCGGATGATGGCCGTTGTCGCTCCGGCGGCGATCGACCGGGTGCTCGAGATCTGCGCGAGGTGGGACGTCGACGCGAGCGTCGTCGGTGAGGTGACCGACTCGGGGCGGCTGACCATCGAGTGGCGCGGCGAGACCGTTGTCGACGTGCCGCCGCGGACTGTCGCACACGAGGGGCCGGTGTACGAACGGCCGTACGCGCGCCCGTTCTGGCAGGACGACCTGCAGGCAGCCGGACCGTCGTCGCTGGCGCGGCCGGCGCACCCCGACGACCTGAGGGCGACCCTGCTGCGGATGATCGCCTCGCCCAACCTGTGCTCGCGCGCCTGGGTGACCGATCAGTACGACCGGTACGTGCTGGGCAACACCGTGCTCGCACAGCCCGAGGATTCCGGCATGATCCGCGTCGACGAGCAGACCGCGTTGGGCGTCGCGCTGGCGACCGACGCGAACGGCCGTTATGCCAAGCTCGATCCGTACGTCGGCACGCAACTGGCACTGGCCGAGGCACACCGCAACGTGGCCGCCGTCGGCGCGCTGCCTCTGGCCGTCACCAACTGCCTCAACTTCGGATCCCCTGAGGACCCGGACGTGATGTGGCAGTTCGCCGAGGCCGTGCGGGGCCTGGCCGACGGCTGCCGCGCGCTGGGGCTGCCGGTGACCGGCGGCAACGTCTCCCTGTACAACCAGACGGCCGCGGCCGCCGTCCTGCCGACGCCGGTTGTCGGTGTGCTCGGAGTGCTCGACGACGTCACCCGGCGGACGCCCTCCGGATTCCGGACCCCGGGCCAGACGATCTACCTGCTGGGCACGACACGGGACGAGTTCGGCGGCTCGGAGTGGGCCCACGTCGAGCACGACCACCTCGGTGGCCGGCCGCCTGCCGTGGACCTCGACGCCGAGCGGGCCCTGGCCGAGATCCTCGTCCGCGGGTCGCGTGACCGCCTGGTCGAGGCGGCCCACGACGTGTCCGACGGCGGCCTCGCGCAGGCGCTGGTCGAGTCGTGCCTGCGGTACGGGATCGGCGCGCGGGTGGCGGTGCCGGCCGGGATCGACCCGTTCGTCTTCCTGTTCGCGGAGTCGGCGGCGCGGGCCGTCGTGGCCGTCCCGCGCTCGGCGGAGGCGCGGTTCACCGACCTGTGCTCCGCCCGGGGATACCCGTACCAGGAGATCGGCGTTGTGGGCGACGCGGCCGGTACGCCGGTGCTCGAGGTCCGGGAGCAGTTCTCGGTGCCCCTCGCCGAGCTTCGCGTGGCTTTCGAGTCGACCCTTCCGGCGTTGTTCGCCCCGGCCGCGGCGCCGTGAAGATCGTCGTGCAGGCCCGGCCCGCTGCGGCGCCCGCTGTCGACTGCACGACGATCTTCACGACCGGCCGGGTTGGGGCTGCCTCGGCCGGGTCAAGGCGGCGAGGGCGGATGTGAACGCCTCCGGGCGCGCCTGGCCGCTGATCGCGCCCTGCAGGACGAACCCGAGCAGCGCCCCGAACAGGAAGGCGGCGACATCGTCGGGATCGGCGGCAGGATCGACCCGGTCGGCGGCCTGCTCGGCCCGCACCAGCGTGCCGATGGCTCCCCGGATCTCGGCGTACCGGGACTCCACCAGCGCATGCAGTCGGGGACTGCGCAGTGCCTCGGCCCACACCTGGGGGGCGATGTACCCGACGCCTTCCGGCCCGAAGGCGACCCCCGCCATTCCGGTCGTGACGCGTTCGAACACCTCGGTGAGCGGGAGCGGCGGCTGCTGCTCGCTCAGCGGGCCGAGCATGCTCATCACCTGCCCGACCGTCTCGGCGGCGATCGCCTCGACGATCTCCTCCTTGCTGCCGAAGTACCGGTACAGCGCTCCGGCCGACAGCCCGGCTGCGCCGAGGATGTCCTGCATGGACGTCTGGTGGAAACCGTTGCGCACGAAGCACCCGCGTGCCGCGTCCAGGATCTGCCGGCGGCGGCGCTCGCGGTGCGCTTCGGACACTCGAGGCACCGTCAGAGCATAAAACGAACATTCGTTCTTGACAAGGTGACACGGCCGGAGCATGCTCTGAGTACGAGAACGAGCGTTCCCTTTTCAGGAGGACCGTCATGCACTCCCCATCTCCAGGGCGGCTGGCCGCGCTGATCGTCGCCGGCGTCGTGATCCTGCAGGCACTGATGCTGCTGGCGTTCGCCTGGCCGGCGACGAACACGGGCCCGCGCGAGGTCCCTGTCGCGGTCGCGGGTCCGCCCCCGGCGGTCGAGCAAGTCGAGGCAGCGCTCGGCTCGGCACCGGGTCCGGACGAGGATGTCGCGGCCTTCGAGGTGACGGAGGTGGCCGACGAGGCGGCGGCGACGGCGGCGATCGAGGGCCGCGAGGTGTACGGCGCCGTGGTCGCGACACCGCAGGGCCCGCGACTGCTGGTCGCATCCGCGGCCGGGCCTGCGGTGGCGCAGATGCTGCGCGCGGCCGCGGCCGAGCTGTCGGAGCCGGGTGCGGCAGCGCCGGTGGAGGACGTCGTTCCGACGACGCCCGACGACCCGACCGGAGCGGGCCTCGCGGCCGGCGTCCTGCCGCTGGTGTTGACCAGCGCGGCCGGCGGCCTGATCGCCGCGGTCGCCCTGCGCAGCACACGGCTCCGCCTCGCCGCGGTCGCAGGGATCACCGTGCTCGGCGGTCTGTTCTCGGCCGCCGTACTCCAGTACGGCCTGGGCATCCTCGACGCCTCCTACCTGGAGGCTGCCGGGGTGGCCGCGCTGCTGATCGGTGCCGTCGCTGCCAGCATCGCAGGCCTCGGGGCCGTGCTGGGGCGGCCCGGTGCCGTCCTCGGCCTGCTGGTGATGATCTTCGTCGGCAACCCGCTCTCGGCGGCGGCGAGCGCACCCGAGATGCTGCCGCAGCCGTGGGGCGAGGTGGGCCAGTTCCTGCCACCCGGTGCCGGCGTGAGCGCCCTGCGTTCGGTGGCGTTCTTCGACGGTGCCGCCGCCGGCATGCCGATCCTGGTGCTGTCCATCTGGCTCGTGGCCGGACTCGTCCTGCTGGCGGTGGGAGCCATGCGGCGGCAGACGGAGCCGGCAACGCCGACGTCGGCGCCGGACGTGTCGGCGGGGGTCTGACACACAGACCGCAGGGCCGCGTATGTACGGCTAGGCGGGCGGGATGTTCTGGTTGAGGTGGAAGAAGTTGTCCGGGTCGTAGTGCTGCTTCACGAGCCGGAGCCGGTTGTACTTCGCCGCGCCGTATGCCTCACGGACGCGTTCTTGTCCCTCCTCCATCAGGAAGTTCACGTAGACGCTGTCGCGATAAGGACGGAGGGCGGTCCAGAACGAGCGAGACCACGCGCGTTCATCGTCGAAGCCGTCGCTGCCGGCCGTCACGGCGTTGACGTTCACCGTGTGAGCAGTGCGGCGGCCGTTGAACGCGGTCTCGTCGTCGCCGACGCGGGAGACCGCGCCGCCGAGGTGGAAGATCGGGAATGCGGTCAGCGGGGAGGTCATGCCCGGGGCATGCTCGGCGATGACGTCGATGACGGGATCGGTCAGTGCGTCCAGGTTGCACGACCTGAAGTAGTACCACCAGCCCTCGGGGAACGAGGGGTCGAACATCGCCTGGTGCT